>Ga0153922_1000012_pt1 | contig 69405 bp, 62 predicted proteins | sample TSNJ006MetaG_FD_104723 | JGI IMG/M metagenome (GOLD analysis project Ga0153922, IMG submission 104723) | Attine ant fungus gardens microbial communities from New Jersey, USA - TSNJ006 MetaG | ecosystem: Host-associated > Fungi > Mycelium > Unclassified | place: USA: New Jersey, Brendon T. Byrne... | reverse complement strand
GCTGGATCCTGCACGTCGACCTCGACCAGTTCCAGGCGGCGGTGGAGATGCTGCGCCACCCAGACCTCAGCGGCCTTCCGATCATCGTCGGCGGCAACGGCGATCCGATGGAGCCGCGCAAAGTCGTGACGTGCGCGTCGTATCCGGCGCGGGAATTCGGCGTGCACGCCGGGATGCCACTGCGGACTGCCGCGCGCAAATGCCCCGACGCGACCTTCCTCCCATTGGACGTGAAAGCGTATGACGCTGCGTCGGAGGAGGTGATGAACCTGCTGCGCGGGCTCGGCTACCCGGTCGAGGTGTGGGGTTGGGATGAGGCCTACGTTGGCGCCGACATCGACGATCCGGTCGAGCTCGGCGAACGCATCCGCGTCACGATCAGTGCCGAGACGCAGTTGTCGTGTTCGGTGGGCATCAGCGACAACAAGCAGCGGGCGAAGGTCGCGACGGGCTTCGGCAAACCGAACGGCCTGTTTGTGCTCACCGACGCCAATTGGCTGGCCGTGATGGGTGACCGCGAGGTGGACGCGCTCTGGGGTGTCGGTCGTAAGACCGCGAAAAGGCTTGCAGCAATGGGAATTACGTCCGTCGCACAGCTCGCGCGGACGGATCCGGACAGACTCACCGCGGCGTTCGGTCCGACCACCGGACTGTGGTTGGCCCTGCTGGCAAAGGGCGGCGGCGACACCACGGTAAGCGCCGAACCGTGGATACCGAGGTCGCGCAGCCACGTGATCACGTTTGCGCGCGACCTCATCGATCGCGCCGAGATCGATTCGGCGGTAGTGGGTTTGGCCCGCCGCACGCTTGCAGAGGTGACAGCGGAGTCGCGGACCGTGACCCGTGTCGCCGTCACCGTGCGCAATTCGGCGTTCTTCACGCGAACGAAGATCCGTAAGCTGGCCGAGCCGGGCGTTGATCCCGACGTCATCGTGCCGGCGGCGCTGCACGTGCTCGACCTTTTCGAACTAGACCGGCCGGTGCGGCTGCTCGGTGTGCGGCTGGAGCTTGCGCCGCTGAGCTAGGGGGTCCGCGGCATCAGCCGAGTGAAGACGTCGTTCACCTTGCGCATCGCGATGCTGTAGGGCCACCACATCATCCGCTTGAACAGGTACAGCGCGCGGATGTCAGAGGAGGTGTAAATCAAGAACCGGTTCTTGTGAACGCCCGCAAGGATCTTGTCGGCGGCCCTCTCCGGACTGACGGCATGACCGGTGAACCGCTTGACTAAACGCTGCACCCTCGGATTGTCGCGGTCCACGCCGGCGATCTCGACGGTCTGCACCAGCGGCGTGTTGACGGCGCCCGGCACCACGACCGACACCCCGATGCGATGGCGCGCCAAATCGAACCGCAACACCTCCGACAGCCCTCGAAGCCCGAATTTGCTTGCGCTGTACGCGCTGTGCCATGGCAACGCAACCAGGCCCGCAGCGGAGGACACGTTGACCAGATGCCCGCCGCGGCCCGCCGCGACCATCGGGGGAAGGAACGTCTCGATAACGTGGATCGGGCCCATCAGGTTGATCGCGATCATCGAGGTCCACTGCTGGTGGGTGAGCCGATCGACGGTCCCCCACGCCGACACGCCCGCGATGTTCATCACGAGGTCCATAGCGGGATGACCGGCATGGATCTCCGCGCCGAAGCCCGCCACCTCGTCGTAGTCGGAAATGTCCAAGGCGCGGTGCTCGGCTACCGTCGCACCCAACGCGCGGGCATCTGCGACCGTCACCGCCAGGCCGTCGGCGTCGCGATCGGTCAGGTACAACTCGGCGCCGCGAGACGCCAGCTTCAGCGCCGTCGCGCGCCCGATACCACTCGCCGCGCCCGTCAGGAACACCCGCTTACCCGCGAACGTCTGCGCCACGGCCGTGACCCTACCGGGCCGGTGTCAGCCCTCGACGCGACCGCCCCACAGCGAAGCGAGCCACAGCTGCTCGAGCACCCGCACGCCGCGCTGCACGTCGCCGTCCGGACCGAGGAAGCTGGTGTCTCCCGAGAGCATCAGCGCGGTGGTGACGCCCAGTGTGCGAACCAGCGCGGGAATGTCGTCACTGATGGGCCGGGCGGTGCCGGCGGCGATCTCGTCCTCGACGATCTTGATGATCTGCTCGATCACGGTGTCGATCTGGCGGTCGAGGATCTCGCGGATCTTCGAGTCGGTGGTCCGCGCGTTGTTGCACGCGGCCATGATCGGGTCGTTGTGCGCGTACACCGCCGCGGCGCTGCCCACCATCCGCTTGGCAAACGCCGGCGGCGTCTCGTCCGGCGCGCGCGGCGCGAAGTAATGCGTGAGCTCCTCGAGTTCATGCGTCGCCTCATCGAAGATCAACGCCAACACGTCGTACTTGGACTCGAAATAGAAGTAGAAGCCCGACCGCGTGATGCCGGCCCGCTCGCTGATCGCGCTGACCGACAACTCCTCAAATGACCTCTGCTCCAGCAATTCCCGCACGGAGGTGACGATCGCCTCGCGCTGGCGATCGCCACGGCTGCGACGACCCGCGGGGGGCGCGGCCTGCCGGACGCCGAGCGGCTCATCGGCACCGTCTGCTCTTCGCGCAGGCGGCTCATCGGCACCGTCTGCTCTTCGCGCAGGCGGCTCATCGCCGGTCATGTGTTGCACTGTGTCATCACACCTCGCCAGAGACAAAACTTGACAGGCGTCAAGTATGCCCGTCAGGATAGTCCCGAGTGACATCGGCCACAGCCAAGTGACGGGCGGGACTCTATGGCGACCACCATCACCACGAGGGACTATCTACTCGACCAGGCCAGGCGCCGGTTAACCACGCCCATGATCAGCTTCCCCGGCATGGGCCTGGTCGAAAACCGGCTGCTGAATCACGAATGGAAGAAAGTGGTACTGGCCGAACCACCCTCGGGGAGTGGGCTACGACCGGTGATCGGCGACGCGGGTCTGCCGATCATCGGGCACATGATCGAGTTCTTCCGCGGTGGACCTGACTTCGTGATGCACATCTACCGAAAGCTGGGACCGGTTAGCTACAGCTACAGTCCAGCGCTTAAGTCGGTGCTTGCGGTCGGGCCGGACGCCACTCAAATGGTCTTCTCCAACCGCAACAAGGACTTCTCTCAGCGGGCCTGGGATCCCGTTATCGGGCCGTTTTTCAAACGGGGCTTAATGCTGCTCGACTTCGACGAGCACCTGTTCCACCGGCGGATCATGCAGGAGGCATTCACGCGAAGCCGGCTCAGCGGCTACGTGGAGCACATCGACCAAGTGGTCTCGGCTGTCGTCGCCGACTGGCCGATCAACGACGCCCGTTTCCTGGTCCATCCGGCGATGAAGGAACTCACCCTCGACGTCGCCTCGATGGTGTTCATGGGCCACGAACCCGGCACCGACCACGAACTGGTGACGAAGGTGAACAAAGCGTTCACCACGACCACCCGTGCCGGCAATGCAATCATCCGGAAGAGCGTGCCGCCGTTCACGTGGTGGCGCGGACTGCGGGCACGTGAACTGCTGGAGAGCTACTTCGCAGAACGGGTCAAGGAGCGTCGCAACGCCGATGGCTCCGACCTCTTGACCGTGTTGTGCCAGACCGAGGACGAAGACGGCAACCGGTTCAGCGACGACGACATTGTCAGCCACATGATCTTCCTGATGATGGCCGCGCATGACACCTCAACGTCCACCACCACCACGATGGCCTATCACCTTGCCGCCAACCCCGAGTGGCAGGACCGCTGCCGCGACGAGTCAGCGCGGCTGGGCGACGGCCCGCTGGACATCGAGTCCCTGGAGAAGCTCGAGGACCTGGACCTGGTGATGAACGAATCGCTACGGATGGTGACGCCCTTGCCCATGAACTTCCGCCGGGCCGTGCGCGATACCGATCTGCTCGGTCACTACGTGCCCGCGGGCACCGACGTGGTGACGTGGCCGTCCCTGAACCACCGGCTGCCTGAGATCTGGACGGATCCTGGCAAGTTCGATCCGGACCGGTTCGCCGAACCCCGCGCCGAGCACAAGAGGCACAGGTACGCGTTCGCCCCGTTCGGAGGTGGCGCGCACAAGTGCATCGGGATGGCGTTCGGCCAGCTGGAGATCAAGACCGTGATGCATCGGCTGCTGCGCAAGTATCGACTCGAGCTTGGCCGGCCCGACTACAAGCCGCGCTACGACTACGGCGGCATGCCGGTGCCGATGGACGGCATGCCGATCGTGCTGCGGTCCCTGGCTCGCTAAAGCGTGCTGCGCCAGATCGTCGTCAGCGACGCTTCCACTCGTATTTTCTCGCGTTGATGTCGATCTCGGTATACCAGGTCAGGCTCATTAGCCGGTTCACGCAGGCAACGATCGCCCGCAGCATCGACTCGGTCTTGTCTTCGGCCCACCCCATCGCCCATTCGAGATGCTCCCCGTCACTGCCCTGGATGAACGTGGCGGTGTGATCGCCGGACTCCAGCTGGTGGAAGCGGACCATCTCAACGGGAATGCCCCGGTCAAACAGCATCGCGGTAAGCGCGGCGACGGGGCCCGTGGCCTCGACGGTGACCGTTTCGATGCTGTCCCCGATCGCGAACGTGGCCTCATAGGTCCGCGCCTGCGGGCCGAGCCGGGTCGCCGGCCGGTCGGCGTCGGTGCATTCGAAGCGGCCCAGCCGAAGCGGCCCGGAGGCTGGGCTGTAGGTGGCCGTGAACGTGTGCCACGACATGTTCTCGGCATCGTCGCGCAGCCCGCGCGGCAACGGGACGCCGCCGAACCGGGCCGATGGCGGTTCTTGCGTGTTGGAGGCGATGTCAGCCCCGAATGGATTTATCATGAGAGCCGGTCTTCTGGTTGAAAGGAGTGACCGACGTCGCAGTAGCCTCGACCCACAGCCGGGGGGTCGGTCTGCATCAGACCCCGCTGCGGGCCACTACTACGAGAAGACGCTCGCTACGCACGTTGCCGACAGTAGCACGGCGGGACACCGCCGATGCAAGTTCCATCAGGTCACAGCTTGGACAAGGCATGGCGTCATCCGCGGGAGACTCTAGTCGGAGCCGAAAAGGTCCTTGCCGTCGGCAATCTCGTTGCCCGCCTGCATCAGCTGGATCGCCGATGCGTGCAGGTATTCACCGGCCTCCCGGGTGGCCTGTCCGGCGAGGTATCGCGCCCAGGTGCCTTCGATCACCACTGAAAGCTTGAAACACGCCAGTGCGAGATACCAAGGCAGGTGCCCGGTCCGGCGACCGCCAGCCGAGAGATACGCGTCGAGCAGTTCCTCTCGGGTGGCCAGGCCGCCGAGCGCGGCCAGCACCTGACCGGTGCCAAGCGGAGCCGAACCGCTCGGCCAGCACACCAGCATCCAGCCCAGGTCCAGCAGTGGATCGCCGACCGTGCACATCTCCCAGTCGACGAACGCCGCCACCTCGGGCCGATCGCGGCGCAACAGCACGTTGTTCAGATGCGCGTCGCCGTGCATGATCCCCGGCGGGGAGTCCGGCGGAAGATTGTCTTCCAGCCAGTCAGCGAGCCGGTCCACCCCCGGCAACGAGTCGTTCGGGTAGCCGTCCTGCTGCCGGTAGGCCTCGACAAAGCCACGAAACTGCGGAACCTGCCGTGCCAGAAAGGATCCAGGCCGTTTGAGGTCGGCAAGCGGGCTGCCCTCCCACGGCACCTGGCCCAACCTGGCCAGACTTGCCGCATAGTGGATCCCGACGTCGTGGCGAAACTCGGGCTTGTCGGCGTATGCCTGCCCCACCTCGTTGCCCGGGTTGAACCCGTCGACGTAGGCCATCAGATAGAAGACCACCCCGAGCACGTCGAGATCCTCACAGCCACAAATGAATTCGGGGTGCGGCACCGTCGAACCCGCCAGGGTGCGAAGCACCGCGATCTCGCGCTGCATCGTCTTGTTGCTGGTTGGCCGGGGGTGCGCGGGCGGCCGGCGCAGCACCATCCGGCGGCCGTCGACGCGCATTTCCACCACGATGTTCTGTGTGCCGCCGGCGAGCAGCGTAAGGTCTGTGAGCTCGGAGCCGATGCCCTGCTCGCGCAGCCAGCTCCGCAGCGCCGCCACATCGTCGTCGGTGAGCACTCCGGGCACGCGACGATGGTAAGCGTCCGCCCCACGCGTCGTTGTGTCCGCCATGACAGCGTCCTATCGTGGGGATCACCCGGGGGTCCGAACGGGGTGAATATGCACGAGATGGCGATCACCCAGAGTGTGGTCGACGCGGTGTGCGAACACGCCGCCGGGCGGCGCGTGCGCAGCGTCCGGGTTCAAGTCGGCGCGCTGTGCGCGGTGGTGCCTGACGCGATGACGTTCTGTTTCGGTTTGGCCGCCGAGGGCACCGCGGCCGACGGGGCTCGCCTCGACGTCGACGTCCAGCCGGGGTGCGCGCGCTGCCGTACATGCGGCCAGGATTTCGCGCTGTCCGACCTGATCCTGCTGTGCCCGTGCGGCAGCGCCGACGTCGAGGTGCTCGCGGGCCGGGACCTACGGATTCTCTCGATGGAAGTGAGTTGACATGTGCGCTACATGCGGATGCGGTGACGACGGCGCGGTGATCACGCTCGCGGGTCACGATCACGACCACTCGCATGACCACGGGCACCACCACCATCACCACGAGGATCTGCCGGTAACCCAAACCATCTCGCTGGAACAGAAGGTGCTGGCGAAGAACGACGAATTGGCCGAGGCGAACCGGAAATGGTTGACAGAGCGCGACGTTCTGGCCTTCAACGTCACCAGCTCGCCCGGCGCCGGCAAGACCACACTGCTGGAGCGCACCATCCGCGAGCTCGGCACCAGCCGACCGGTCTCGGTCATCGAGGGCGACCAAGAGACACTGCTGGACGCCGAGCGCATCCGTGCGACCGGGTGCCGGGTGGTGCAGGTCAACACGGGCGCGGGCTGCCACCTCGACGCCGCGATGACGCACCGCGCTCTTGAGACTCTGCGGCCAGAGCCCCGCTCGCTGCTGTTCATCGAAAACGTCGGCAACCTCGTCTGCCCCGCCCTGTTCGACCTCGGCGAACGAACCAAGGTCGTGGTGATTTCGGTGACCGAGGGCGCCGACAAGCCGTTGAAGTATCCGCACATGTTCGCCGCGGCCGGGCTCGTCGTCGTCAACAAGACCGACTTGCTTCCTTACGTCGATTTTGATCTTGATGTGTGTGCGGATCACGCCCGGTCGATCAACCCCAACGTAGAAATCCTGCCGTTGTCCGCTAAGACCGGCGACGGAACGGGTGCCTGGTACGAGTGGATTGATAGTCAGGCAAAGGGATTGGCCGAACTGGCCATTGACAAGTCTATGCCCCCGGAGTAGACCGAGAAACTAGCGCTCAAGAAGCCGGCGCGGCCTCGTCGTCTTGCGATCTAAGGGGTCTGACCGGGCCCGGAAAGCTGTGACACATGCCAACAGAGGCAGCAGTCCAAGCAGAAGAAACCCTGATTCACGTTCTGTGGATTAATGCAGGTCTAAGTTGTGATGGCGATTCCGTGGCGTTGACTGCCGCCACCCAGCCAAGTGTGGAGGAAATCGCCCTCGGTGCGCTTCCCGGCCTGCCCAAGATCGCCGTCCATTGGCCGCTCATCGACTTTGAGTGCGGACCCACTGGCGGGGCCGACGACTTCCTCGAATGGTTCTTCAAGGCCGACCGTGGCGAACTGGAGCCGTTCGTGCTCGTCGTCGAGGGGTCCATTCCGAACGAACAGTTGCACGACGAAGGCTACTGGTGCGGGTTCGGCAACAATCCCGCGACCGGTCAGCCGATGACCACCAGCGAATGGCTCGACCGGCTGACGCCGAAGGCCACCGCGGTCGTAGCCGTCGGTACCTGCGCAACGTACGGCGGCATTCACGCGATGGCCGGCAATCCGACCGGTGCGATGGGTGTCCCCGACTATCTCGGCTGGGACTGGAAGAGCAAGGCCGGCATCCCGATCGTGTGCGTGCCGGGCTGCCCCATCCACCCGGACAACCTTTCGGAGACCCTGACCTATCTGCTCTACATGGCCACCGGACAGGCGCCGATGATCCCGCTGGACGAAGCGCTGCGACCCAAGTGGCTGTTCGGTCAGACCGTGCACGAGGGGTGCGACCGGGCCGGCTATTACGAGCAAGGTGACTTCGCCACCGAGTACGGGTCACCGAAATGCATTGTGAAGCTTGGCTGTTGGGGCCCGGTCGTCAAATGCAACGTACCCAAGCGGGGCTGGATCAACGGCATCGGCGGGTGCCCAAACGTCGGCGGCATCTGCATCGGCTGCACGATGCCCGGCTTCCCGGACAAGTTCATGCCGTTCATGGACGAGCCGCCAGGCGGCAAGGTGTCCACAACCGGATCGCGGATGTATGGCGGGGTGATCCGCAGTCTGCGCCACATCACCGCCCGTTCGGTCGACAAGGAGCCGAAGTGGCGGCACCCCGGCACGAAACTGGAAACCGGAGCGACCCGCACCTGGTAGGTGCGGGTCGTCGGGCCGATTTCAACTCCTCAAGCCCTCAGCCGTCGGGCACCAAGCAATCAAGGAAGTGAGAAGTCTGATGACAACGGTCATTCCCGAGCCGACGCAGTCCAAGCGCGAGCCCGGCCAGTTGGTGGAGATGGCGTGGGATCCCATCACCAGAATCGTGGGCAGCCTCGGCATCTACACCAAGATCGACTGGGAGAACAAGCAAGTCGTGGAATGCCATTCCACGTCGTCGATCTTCCGCGGCTACTCGATCTTCATGAAGGGCAAGGACCCCCGCGACGCGCACTTCATCACAAGCCGCATCTGTGGCATCTGTGGTGACAACCACTGCACCTGCTCCTGCTACGCGCAGAACATGGCCTACGGCGTCAAGCCGCCGCACCTCGGAGAGTGGCTGATCAACCTCGGCGAGGCCGCGGAATACATGTTCGACCACAACATCTTCCAGGAGAACCTGGTCGGGGTCGACTTCTGCGAGAAGATGGTGTCGGAGACCAACCCCGGCGTGCTGGCCAAGGCGGAGAACACCCAGGCGCCGCACGCCGACATGCACGGCTACCGCACCATCGCCGACATCATGCGGGCGCTCAACCCGTTCACGGGCGAGTTCTACCGGGAGGCGCTGCAGGTCAGCCGATGGACCCGAGAGATGTTCTGCCTCATGGAAGGCCGGCACGTCCACCCGTCCACCTTGTACCCCGGCGGCATCGGCACCACCGCTACGGTCCAGTTGATGACCGACTACATGACCCGGCTGATGCGTTACGTCGAGTTCATGAAGAGGGTCGTGCCGATGCACGACGACCTGTTCGACTTCTTCTACGAGGCCCTGCCGGGTTACGAGAAGGTCGGGCTGCGTCGCACGCTGCTGGGCTGCTGGGGCTCGTTCCAGGATCCAGAGCTGTGCAACTTCGCCTACAAGGACATGGAGCAGTGGGGCAACGCGATGTTCGTGACCCCGGGCGTCGTCGTCGACGGCAAACTGGTCACCCACTCGCTGGTAGACATCAACCTCGGCCTCCGGATCCTGTTGGGCAGTTCGTATTACGACGACTGGACCGACCAGGAGATGTTCGTCAAGACCGATCCGCTGGGCAACCCGGTGGACCGCCGCCACCCGTGGAACCAGCACACCAACCCCCATCCGCAGAAGCGGGACATGGAGGACAAGTACAGCTGGGTGATGTCGCCGCGGTGGTTCGACGGCACGGACCACCTGGCGCTGGACACCGGCGGCGGACCGCTGGCCCGGCTGTGGGCCACCGCGCTGGCCGGCCTGGTCGATATCGGTTACGTGAAGGCGACCGGCCACAGCGTGCAGATCAACCTGCCCAAGACGGCGCTGAAGGGCCCGGTCTCGTTCGAGTGGAAGGTTCCCCAGCACGGCAGCAACACGATCGAGCGCGACCGCGCCCGCACGTACTTCCAGGCCTACGCCGCGGCGTGCGCGGTGTACTTCGCCGAGAAGGCGCTGGAGGAGATCCGGGCCGGCCGCACCAAGACGTGGGAGAAGTTCGAGGTGCCCGACGAGGGCATCGGCTGTGGCTTCACGGAGGCCGTGCGCGGCGTGCTGAGCCACCACATGGTGATCCGCAACGGCAAGATCGCGAATTATCACCCGTATCCGCCGACGCCGTGGAACGCCAGTCCGCGCGACAGCTACGGCACGCCGGGCCCGTATGAGGATGCAGTGCAGGGACAGCCGATCTTCGAGGAGAACGACCGGGAGCACTTCAAGGGCATCGACATCATGCGCACGGTACGCAGCTTCGACCCGTGCCTGCCCTGCGGTGTCCACATGTACCTCGGTAAGGGCAAGACCCTCGAGAGATTGCACTCGCCAACCCAATCCGTGACCGGGGAATGACGTATGGCCGATCGCCTTGAGTCCGAAGAGATTGAGGAAGAGGCGCAGTTCCGCACCGCGGGCGATCGGATCCAAACCTTGCTCGACGCCAGCGCGGCAGGTGGCGCCGTGGCGCGGGAGCGCGCCGAGCAACTGGTCCGTGAGGTCACCGACCTCTACGGAGCCGGCCTGGAACGGATGATGCGGCTGGCGGTGTCCGCCACTCCCGAACTGGCGGACACCTTCGCCGAGGACAACCTGGTCGCGAGCCTGCTGCTGGTGCACAACCTTCACCCGCACGCCGTGGAGAGGCGAGTATCGGATGCGCTGGACAGCGTCCGGCCTTACCTCGGTTCCCACGGCGGCGACGTGCACCTGATCGAGGTCGCCGACGGGCCGCAAGGCGGCATCGTGCGCCTGCAGTTCTCCGGCAGTTGCCGCAGCTGCCCGTCGTCGTCGGTGACCCTCGAGCTGGCCGTCGAGGATGCGATCCGGGCGGCCGCGCCCGAGGTCGAGTCGATCGAGGTGGTAGCCGCCGAGCCGGAACCGGCCGGCCGACAAGGCTCGGTGATACCGGCAGACTCCCTGCTGAACCGACTCAAGAACGGGCATCGGAAGCCCGTATGGCATCAGGTGCCCGACGTCGCCGACCTGGCGCCCGGCCAGGTCGGTGGTTTTCGGGTCGACGACACCACCGTGCTGGCCTGCCGGGTCGGTGATGAGCTGTTCGCCTACCGCGACCGGTGCGGCAGCTGCGGCGAATCGCTGGCCGGCGCCGCGCTGGACAAGCTGATGGGATCCAATCAGCCCGTGCTGAGGTGTCCGCGCTGCCATGCGCACTTCGACGTCGTGCATGCCGGGCGGTGCGTCGACTCGAACGAGGTCGTCGACGTGCATCTCGAGCCGATCCCGCTGTTGGAGCGTGACGGGGTGCTGTCGATGGCGCTGGCCGCCGAAAGGGTCTCGTGACATGGGCGGTGCCTACGACGTCCTCGCCCGCATCCGGGCCAACCGCGCCGCTCCCCAACCCGCGGGCGAGCGGTGCGAGATGTGCTCGGAGTCCATCGCCGAGGAGCACCAGCACGTCGTGAACGTCGAAGGCCGGCAACTGATGTGCGTCTGCCGCGGCTGCTACCTGCTGTTCAGCGACGCCAACGCGGAGCTCCGCTACCGTGCGATCCCGGACCGGTACCTGGCATTCCCCGATTTCGCGCTCGACCGGCGCGAATGGGAGGCGCTGCAGATCCCGGTCGGGCTCGCGTTCTTCTTCCGCAATTCCGCGCTGGGGCGAACGGTCGCCTTCTATCCGGGTCCGGCGGGTGCCACCGAATCCGAGCTGGATCTGAGTGCCTGGAACAACATCCGGGACGCCGACCCCAGGGTCGACATGCTCGCCGATGACACCGAGGCGCTGATCGTGCGGGTACCCGATGAGCCAGCCGTCGCGCCGGAGTGTTTCGTTGTGCCGATCGACACGTGCTACGAATTCGTCGGCCGGTTGCGCTTGCTGTGGCACGGATTCGACGGCGGCCAGCAGGTGCGCGAGTTCATCACCGAATTCTTCGACCATCTCGCCGACCGCAGTCGGGTTGTGCCGCAATGACCGAAGTGACGTACGCGGTCGTCGATGTGGCCCCGCAGCCGTATTCGGTGACACCGGTGCTCAGCGCGAGGGTCGGCGTGGCCTCGGTCGGCGACGACCCGGTGCACGCGATCGCGCTGCGCTGCCAGGTGCGCATCGACCCGTTGCGCCGCCGCTATTCCGACGAGGAGGCCGCCGGTCTGCTCGACCTGTTCGGTCCGCGCGAACGATGGAGCACCACCCAACGGACGTTTGTCTGGCTGCACTGCGCCGTGATGGTGCCGGGGTTCTCCGGCGCCACGCAGGTCGAGTTGCCGCTGGAATGCACCTATGATTTCGAGGTCACCGCGGCCAAGTACATGCATGCGCTGCGGGACGGCGCAATCCCGTTGCAATTTTTGTTCAGCGGAACGGTTTTCACGCAGGGTGAGCGCGGCTTCGCCGTGCAGCAAGTGCCCTGGGACCGTGAGGACCGCTACGACCTGCCGGTGTCGGTCTGGCGCGACCTGATGGACCAGCACTACCCCAACAGCGGCTGGTTACGGCTGAGCCGCGACATTCTCGACGCTCTCGCGGCGTACAAATCCGAGCACGGCATGCTCGGGTTCGACGACGCGATCAGCGCCTTGATCAACGCGTCGTCGCGCGAGGAAGTGCGATGAACGGCGGCTGGGATCGCGTCCGCACGATCGCCGACGCGGTCCTTTACGAGGGTTATCTGCTCTACCCGTACCGGGCGAACTCGCGAAAGAACCAGACGCGCTGGCAGTTCGGCGTGCTGGGCCCGCAGCGCGCCGAGGAGCGCGGAATCGGCGAGGATGACACCATGTCCGCGCAGGTTCTGCTCGACACCGAATCCGCGTCATTGTCGGTCGTGGTGCGCTTCCTGCAGTTGCAGCGGCGTACCGCCGAGCGGGACACTGGTGACGGCCTTTTCCAGCCCGTCGATGAGTTGACGACCGGGTCTCAGACCTGGCTCACCTGGGACGAGGCGGTCGAGCGCGAACTGTCGTTCGGCCCGTTGGCTGTGGCCGATCTCCAGTCAGGTCAAACGATTTCGCTCGGTGTCGCAGGTGGTGTCGACATCGAAACGTTGAACGGAGGCCGTCTGGTCCGCAGCCGATCCGAACTCATCGGCGAACTCACGCTGACCGCCGAGCGTGATGACGGGCTCGTGCGGATCAGCTTGGAGGTGCGCAATACCGGTGCGCCGCCGGGGAATAAGGACGACGCGATCGCCACATCATTCATCGGCACCCACCTCATCGCCGAGGCGATCGACGGAAAATTCGTCTCTCTGCTGGATCCACCGCCGCTCGCCGTCGACGCCGTCGCCCGTTGCCGTCAGCACCGCTGCTTCCCGGTCCTGGCCGGACCGCAGGGCGACCTCGACCTGATGCTCATCTCGCCGATCATCCTCTACGACCATCCGGAGATCGCCGAGCAGAGCGAGGGCGCACTGTACGACTCCACCGAGATCGACGAGATCCTGACGTTGCGTGTGATGACGATGACCGACGAGGAGAAGGCCGCGGCCCGGGCCACCGACCCGCTGGCCGCCCAGATCATTGACCGCTGCGACTCGATGTCGCCCGAGGCCATGCTGAAACTGCACGGCGTGCTGAGAAACCCGCATGCGATGTCTGCGGGGCCGTCGCTGATACCCGAAGTACCCGAAGGCGTCGACTGGTGGGACCCGTTGGCCGACACTGCGGTTCAGCCCGAGATTGATGCCGTGCTGGTCAACGGCGTTCGGGTGTCGCGCGGCAGCCATGTCCGGTTGCGCCCATCGCGCCGCGCCGACGCACAAGACATCTTCTTCAGCGGAAAAACCGCGCGAGTCACCTCGGTGCATGAAGACGTCGACGGCAACCAGCACGTCGCCGTCATCGTCGACGATGACCCGGCCGCCGACCTGCACGAGTGGTACGGCCGTTATCTGTACTTCGCTCCGGATGAAGTTGAACCGCTCACTGAAAGGAGATCGACATGGACGTAGTGGGATGGGTGGCCGTTGGCGTCGTCTGCGCGGCCGCCGCGGCGGTTGTGGTTGTCGGGTTGAGCTCGCTTCCCGACGCGCGGCGCTACTTGAAGATCCGCCGCATGTGACCAGACAGAGGTGAGGACACGTCCCGGATTCTGGTAGCCGGCATCGGCAACATCTTCCTCGGCGACGACGGGTTCGGCCCCGAGGTGATGCGGCGTGCCTGCGACCGGCTCGCCAACACGGGTGCGCGGGTGGTCGACTACGGCATCCGCGGCATGCACCTGGCCTACGACCTGCTCGACGACTGGGATGCCCTGGTGCTCGTCGACGCGGTGCCCAGCCGCGGATCGCCCGGAACCCTGCACGTGTTCGAGGCCGATCACGAATCGATGTCGTCCACACCGGCTTTGGACGCGCACAGCATGGACCCCGCCGCGGTGTTCGCGAGCCTGGCCGCGCTCGGGGGCAAACCGCCGTACACGGTCGTGGTGGCATGTGAGGCCGAGAACGTCGACGAAGGCATCGGCGTGTCGCCCGCGGTGGACAGGGCCGTCGACGGGGCCGTCGACGCCGTCGCCGAGGTCGTGTCGGCGCTGTCAGCTCGGGCAGTCACGGGAGGGGGCTGACAATGTGCCTGGGGATTCCGGGACAGGTCGTCGGCATGCTGGAGGGCTACGGCGGCCAGCTCGCGCTGGTCGACGTCGCCGGCGAGCACCGCAAGGTCAATATCGGCATGCTGCCCGACGAGACGTTCGAGCCGGGCGACTGGGTGATCATTCACATGGGATTCGTCGTCGAAAAGACCGACCGCGCAGGCGCTGACGCCGCCTTGGCGGGCCTTGAGCTGATGGGCCGCGGGGGCGAGGAGCCGTCGCCGTGAGCAACCGACGAAGGATGCGCGTCTGCGTGCAGGGGGTCGTGCAGGGAGTCGGCTTCCGGCCCTTCGTCTACACGACCGCGTCCGCGCTCGGCCTGTCCGGGTGCGTGCGCAACGACAGTTCAGGCGCGATAATCGAGGTCGAAGGCGAGCCTTCCGACATCGACGACTTCCTGCACCGGCTGCGCGACGGCCCGCCGCCCTTGGCCATCATCGAATCGATTGCCACAGAGGCGATCCCGGTGATCGGCGGCACCGGCTTCGTCATCGCCGACACATCGCGCTCCGCGGGCGGGCGCACGCTCGCCTCGCCTGACGTCGCGATGTGCGCAGAGTGCGCCGCGGAGCTGCGCGATCCCGCCAACCGCCGCTACCGCCACCCGTTCGTCAACTGCACGAACTGTGGGCCCCGGTTCACGATCATCGGGTCGCTGCCCTATGACCGGGCGAGCACCACGATGGCGGCTTTCCCGATGTGCGCGGACTGCGCCCGCGAATACGCCGATCCCGCCGATCGCCGCTTCCACGCCCAGCCGGTGTGCTGTCCGGCGTGCGGGCCGCAAATCCGCTACCTGACCACGGGCGGCGACGTCGCGCACGGTGAGGACGGACTTTCGGCCGCCCGCACCCTTCTGTCCGACGGCGGTGTGCTCGCCGTGAAGGGCATCGGCGGTTATCACCTGGCGTGCGACGCGCGCAGCAACGCCGCGGTCGCGCAGTTGAGGCAGCGAAAGCGGCGCGGAGACAAGCCGTTCGCGGTGATGGTGCCCGATCTCCCGACAGCCCGCGGCGTCACCGTCATCGACGAGAACTCGGAGCGCATCCTGCTCGGGCCCCAGCGGCCCATCGTCCTGCTGCCGCGGCAGGCCGGCAGCGGCGTCGCGGAGTCCGTCGCGCCGGGCAACCCCGACCTCGGGATCATGGTGGCCTACACGCCGCTGCACGCGCTGCTGTTCGGGCTGCCCGGCGACGAGCCCGGTCCCGATGTGCTTGTGATGACATCGGGAAACCTTGGCGGCGAGCCGATCTGTTACGACGACAACGACGCCGTGACCCGCCTCGCCGGGCTTGCGGACGGCTGGTTGACCCATGACCGGGCGATCCTCGTTCCATGTGACGACTCCGTGATCCGTGTCGTCGACGGCGCGGAGTTGCCGATCCGCCGGTCACGCGGATATGCGCCCCTGCCGGTAGCCCTGCCGGTGCGGCTGCCGCCCACACTCGCGGTCGGCGCGGACTTGAAGAACACGATGGCGGTTGCCGACGGTCACTACGCCTGGCTCAGCCAGCACATCGGTGATATGGATGACCTCGCCACGCTGTCGGCGTTCGGCTCCGCGCAGGCTCACCTGCGGGCGTTGACCGGTGTGGATCCGGCTGTGCTGGTGGCCGACGCTCATCCGCTGTACCGGTCGGCGGGCTGGGCGCATCGCAACGCAGACGGACGGGCCGTGCACACCGTGCAGCACCACCACGCCCACATCGCGGCGGTGATGGCCGAACACGGGTACGACGGGTCCGAGCAAGTGCTCGGGTTCGCCTTCGACGGAACAGGGTACGGATCGGACGCGGCGGTGTGGGGCGGTGAGGTGCTGCTTGCCAATTACAAGGGGTACCAACGACTTGCGCAGCTGAAATACGTGCCGCTCGCCGGCGGCGACGTCAGCGTTCTGCGGCCCTACCGGATGGCGCTGGCCCATCTGTGGGCGGCCGGACTTGCCTGGGATCCCGACCTGGCTCCCGTGGCGGCATGCCCACCCGACGAACAAAAGGTGCTACAACACCAGCTTGAAACCGGCCTGGGGTGTGCGCCCACATCGAGCATGGGCCGGCTGTTCGACGCGGTGTCGTCGCTGGCCGGTGTCCGCCACGTCGTGGACTACGAGGCTCAGGCCGCAATCGAACTCGAGGGACTGTCCCGCGGTACCGACTGCGGGGCAACGGGATACACGTTCGACATCGATCACGGCGTGATCGACCCGGAGCCGGTGCTGCGCGCCGTCGTCGCCGACCGGCGGGCTCGCGCGCCCGCCGGCGTGATCGGGGCACGTTTCCACCAAGCCGTCGCGGATTTGATCGTCGAACTCGCCGACCAGGAACGGGGTGCATCGCGGACCGTCGCGCTATCGGGAGGCGTCTTCCAAAATGCCCTGTTACTGAGGCTGGCATTGAAGGGGTTGCAGGACAAAGGCTTTGAAGTCATCACCCATCGGAGGGTGCCGCCGAACGACGGCGGTATCGCCTTGGGGCAGCTACTGGTGGGCAACTCCGGATGAACGAACAGTCGAATGGTGCTGCGCTGTTCGCCCAGTACGCCTATCCGCCTAATGAGCTCGGCTACTGCGGGCCGGCGCACAGCGATGGCGCGTCCGGACTCGCCACGCACGCCAAGGAATTCGACGGCGCCTGGCCGTACCTGACCGGCATCGCCGGCGCGGTCGGTGGTCGCGATCCGCTCGATGAGGACGTTGTGCGCAGTTACTGGGTGGGGGGACCCTCGCTGGACAAAGTCGATCCCACGCAGCTGCTCGATCGGCTCCGGACCGTGTTCAAGGGCCAAGTCACCGGGCTGCTCGACGAGCTGGCCAGCGCGACAGGAGTGCTGGCGCACCACAGCTTTCACGTCTTCGTGGTTTATCCCTGGGTGCGGTTTCTGCGGCGCGACGCAACGACCGCACTGCGCGTCATGCAGGACTGCCGCATCCGCTGGGGAACCGTCGAATCGGTGGCCGGTGAGCAGGCGGTCATCGCGTCACGCCCGCTGCAGTTCGAACACGGCAGGCTCACCCTCGGCGAACCCGAACTCGAGCGTGTTTGCTGGAGCAAGGGCGGCGTGTCGCTGGCGCCCGCACCCGAGCCCGGCGCGACCGTTTCCGCACACTGGGACTGGGTGTGCGGAACCCTCACCGGCAACGAATGCGCCGCACTGGCCACAGCGACCCAAACCACCCTCGATCTCGTCAACGCGACCTGCGCTGAGACCGTTTCACTACGAGCAGGATCGGGGCACACTGGTGACTAGGGGGTCCCGGAGGGGAGGTCGAGGATGACGATTACCGCGCGACCGGGCGGATCATTCGTCGACGCGGACCTGTCCGCTGACTTGGCGGCGGCGGCGCTGGACCTGGCTCGCAGATTCCATGACGGCGCGACCCTTTGGGTGATCTCACCCCAGTGGGAACCCCACGCCCATCACGTCGCCGTCGAGTTCGTTCACCCTGTCATCATGGGCAAGCGGGCCCTGCCATCGGTGGCGCTCGTCGAACCGGACCCGGTCGCACAGGCGCGGGTGGCCAGCCAGCCCGGCGACCTGCTCCTGGCCGTGGCGTCGGCGGATGAACCGGCCGTCGTCGACGCGATGCGACGCGCGCAGGCGTGGGGTGTGCTCACGCTGTGGATCGGATCGGGGCCAAGACCGCCAGCCGGAGCTGCCAACCACATTCTGTGGATCGACTCCGACGACCCGATGGTGCCGGCCACCGGAACGTTCGTGCTGATGTACCACCTGCTGTGGGAGCTCACCCACGTCTGCTTCGAACACCCCGGACTGCTGAAACCCTCCCCCGACGAATGCGCCGAGGACGTTTGCGTGACCTGCGGCGACGAGGGACGCGTCGGCGAGGTCGTGCTCGAGCCCGCCGACACAACCCCTCAGGCCCTGGTCCGCACCGCCAAGGGTGAGGAATGGGTGGACGTCAGCATGCTCGGCGACCTGAAGCCCAACGACCTCGTCCTGATACATGCGGGCGCGGCGATCACGACGCTGGAATCAGATCAGCAGGAGGTGACCCGGTGACGACTCACGAGACCGAGAGCACCAGCTTCCTCTACCCGTTCATCGAGTCTGAGGAGACCGACGCCAAAAGCCTGCTCGACGACCTTGCCGCGTCGGCCCGGGACAAGGCCGCCGAGAGCGCCCGCCTGCAAAGCGCGTCGCTCGACGAGTACAGCGACGCGTTGACCGCGGCCGGCACCGAGATGGCCGACCGGTTCCGCCGTGGCGGCCGGCTGTACACATTCGGCAACGGCGGCAGTTCCACCGACGCCGCGACGCTGGCGTCGCTGTTCAGCCGTCCCGCGCACGGTCGTCCGGTCGCGGCGTGGTCGCTCGCCGCCGACGAGGCCGTGGTCACCGCGTTAGGCAACGACGTCGGATTCGAGCTGATCTTCAAACGGCAGATCATCGCCCACGCGCGCGACCGCGACGTTGCGATCGCGCTGTCAACGTCGGGCAATTCAGAGGATCTGCTGACGGCGATCACCGAGGCCAAGCAGCGGGGACTGCTGACGATCGGATTCGCCGGTCATGACGGCGGCCGGATGGCGGTCGCCGAGGACCTCGACTTCTGCTTCACCGTGCACTCGCAAAGCATTCACCGCATCCAGGAGAGCCACGCGATGCTCGGGTACCGGCTCTGGTCGGTGGCCCAGCAGCACATGGCCCGACCTTTGAACGGAGCGCACACGTGAGCACCACCGAGGCGTTGACCGCAGCCCAGCGGGAAGACCGTGTGCTGGAACGCATCGACAAGTTCCGGCAACGACGCCCCCGACTGCTCGACGATGTCATCACGCTGGCCCACGGTGCCGGCGGCAAGTCGTCGGCGGCGCTCGTGGACGCGGTCTTTCTCGAGGCATTTCGCAACGACGAGCTCGAACAGCTCGGCGACGCCGCGGCGCTGCGCACGGCCTCCGGTGAACGGCTCGCGTTCTCCACCGACTCGTATGTCGTTGCGCCCCGACGCTTTCCGGGCGGTTCGATCGGTCACGTCGCGGTGCACGGAACCATCAACGACCTCGCGGTATCGGGGGCGCGCCCGCAGTGGCTGTCCGCGGCGTTCGTCATCGAGGAGGGCTTTCCGATCGCCGAACTCCGCGAAATCGTCGCGGACATGAGCGAAGCGGCCGCACGTGCGGGCGTGCAGATCGTCACCGGTGACACCAAGGTGGTCGGCAAGGGAGCCGCCGACGGCGTCTACATCTGCACCGCCGGTGTCGGCGTGGTCCCCGAGGGCAGGCGACTGGGCCGCGATCTTGTGCAACCCGGTGACAAGGTGGTGCTGTCCGGAACGATCGGCGAGCACGGCATGGCGGTGATGCTGGCACGCGGCGACCTGGCCATCGACGCCGACATCGCGTCGGACACAGCCCCGCTACACGAGCTGGTGGAGCTGATGCTCGAGGCCGCGCCGGCGACGCGGTGGATGCGCGACGCCACGCGCGGGGGCGTCGGCACCGTGGCCAATGAACTCGTCAAGAATTCCGCGTTCGCGGTGATCCTCGACGAGGCAAGCCTTCCGGTGCAGCCGCAAGTCCTCGGCGCGTGCGACATGCTGGGCATCGACCCGCTCTACGTCGCCAACGAGGGCAAGTTCGTTGCGATCGTCGCCGCCGACGAGGCTGAAGCAGCCGTCGCAGCCCTACGCTCACACCCCCTCGGCGCCGACGCGGCGGTGGTCGGAGAGATCGTGCCCGAACCGCACGGCATCGTGGCGCTGAGGACTTCGTTCGGCGGCAGCCGGATCGTCGACATGCTTGTCGGTGACCCGCTGCCGCGCATCTGCTAAGGGAGCTGTCGGAGGTTAGGAGACAACGATGTGTCTGGGAATACCGGGGCAGGTGGTCGACATCGTCGACGCCGAACAGTCTCTGGCCAAGGTCGACGTCAACGGAGTGCGCCGAACCATCAGCGCGCGATTGCTGACCGACGACAACCTCAAGGTCGGTGACTGGGTGCTCGTGCACGTCGGTTTTGCGATGGCCAAGATCGACGAGCGCGAGGCCGCGATGACGTTGGATCAGGTGCAGAAGATGGGAGCCGACTACGTGAACGAGATCGAAGCGTTCACAGCGTCCGAAATCAGTTGACGTCCGAGATCGCTTGAGGGGCAGAGCAAATGAAGTTTGTCGACGAATTCCGGGACCCTGCGGCGGCGCGCGCCCTGGTCAAATCGATCAACGACCTCGCCGCCGGTGGCGAGTTCAAGTTCATGGAGGTGTGCGGCGGCCATACCCACACCATCTACCGCCACGGCATCGAGCATCTGCTGCCCGAATCCGTCGAGCTGGTGCACGGGCCGGGCTGTCCGGTGTGCGTGATCCCGATGGGCCGCGTGGACGACGCGATGTGGCTGGCCGAGCAGCCGGGCACCATCTTCACGACATTCGGCGACATGATGCGGGTGCCCGGTTCGGCGGGCAACCTCATCGAGGCGAAGGCACGCGGCGCCGACGTGCGATTCGTGTACTCCCCGCTCGACGCGCTCAAGATCGCCGTCGAAAATCCGGACCGCCACGTGGTGTTCTTCGCGGTCGGCTTCGAGACCACGGCACCATCCACGGCAGTGACGCTGGTGCGGGCGCGCGCGCTGCGGTTGACGAACTTTTCGGTCTTCTGCAATCACGTCACGATCGTCCCGCCGATCAAGGCGATCCTCGAATCCCCCGACCTGCGGCTGTCCGGGTTCATCGGGCCCGGCCATGTGTCCACCGTGGTGGGGTTGCGGCCATACCGGTTCGTCCCCGAGGTCTACGGAAAGCCGATGGTGGTGGCCGGCTTCGAGCCACTGGACATCCTGGCGTCGGTGCACATGCTGCTGCAGCAGATCCGCGAGGGCCGTTGCGAGGTCGAGAACCAGTACACGCGCGTCGTGCGTCCCGAAGGCAACACACAAGCGCTGAAGCTGATGGCCGAGACGTTTGAGCTGCGGCCGCACTTCGAGTGGCGCGGGCTCGGATTCATCTCTCAGAGCGCGCTGAAGATTCACCACGACTACGGCGAGTACGACGCCGAGTTGACGTTCCAGATGCCCGGGGTGCGGGTCGCCGACCCCAAGGCGTGCCAGTGCGGCGAGGTTCTCAAAGGCGTCATCAAGCCATGGGAATGCAAGGTGTTCGGAACCGCGTGCACTCCCGAGACACCGATCGGCACCTGTATGGTCTCGCCCGAAGGTGCATGTGCGGCGTATTACAACTTCGGCAGGCTGCACCGGGAAACCGCGCTGGTGCTCGGTCAGCGGGGTTAGGCTTCGTGCCACGATAAGCAGGTCTATGTCGTCGCCTATCCGCCTGCGAGGAGGACTGTGAACGTCATCAACGGCCTGCCGGCACATGTTTTGCTGGTTCACGCGATCGTGGTGCTGGCGCCGCTGACCGCGGTTTTGGAAATCCTTTGCGGTATCTTTCCGCCGGTGCGTCGCCGCCTGGTCTGGCTAGTGCTTGTCCTGGCGCTGATCACGGCCGGACTGACGCCCATCACCGCCAACGCGGGTGAGTGGCTGATCAGCCTCCACCGTGACGTCCCCGCCATCCTGCAGACCCACGCCGACCGCGGCGACAAGATGCTTTACTTCTCGATCGCGCTGGCAGTGGTCGCCATCGTGCTGGCGATTCTTCACGTCCGCGAGGGTCGCGCAGAGAAACGCCGGATGGGCGCCAACGTTGCAGTGGCGATTCTTGCGCTGGCGGTAGGGGTCTCGACCACCATCTGGGTGTACATGGTCGGCGACGCGGGCGCCCAGTCGGTGTGGGGCCACGAACTGTCGGAGCTCCAAGCCAAATAGGGGGTGCGGCTAGGGGCGCATCTCGTAGGCGCCGTCGTAGGCCTTCACCTGCGCCCACACCCGGGCGAAGCGATCCGCGTCGGTCACCGGCCTGCGCACCGCGGCCAGAGCCCATTCCTGCTGCGCCGGGGTCGAACTCGGCTTGCCGTGCAACGCGACGGCATGCGCGGAGAAGTCGCGCAGCTGGACGTCGAAGATCTGATCCACCAGATCACGATCCAGGTCGATCAGATCGGCTTGCTCAAGGATCAGCTGGCCGTAGACGACGAGCGTGAACAGGTGCCCGACGACCAGCAGAAAGTCGAGGTCGCGCATCTGCTCGTCGTCGGGCGCCGCGGTGGCCAGCAGCTCCCTCAGCGCCACGGCCTGCTCATAGAAGCGCGCGACATTGGGTACACCCAGCGATTTTTCGTAGACGGCCGTCCAATCCGCGAACTGCACCTTGGACGCGCCCCGGGCGGCGCCCTGCGCCCAGAAGAACACGTCATCCGCGGGATCGTTGCGGGTGCCGATCTCGGGGTAGTCCGCCGCGTTGAACAGATAGTTCGGCATGAACTTGAGGATCTGCGCGACATTGACGTGCACGGTGCCCTCCAGCCGAGGCAACGCCCCGATCAGCCGCGCGACCTCGCAGAAGTACGTGTTCTTCTCAAAACCCTTGGCGGCGATCACGTCCCGTAGCAGAGTCACCACCGTTTCTCCCTCGGAGGTGACCTTGGACTTGGTCACCGGATTGAACAGCAGGTACCTACGGTCATCTCGGCCGGCGCTGCGGAAGTAGTCGATCGCGCGGTCGCTGAACAGCTTCATCGCGACCAGCCTGGCGTAGGCCTCGACGAAGCTCGCGCGCACGTGCGGGAAGTCGGTAACCGGGTTGCCGTACAGGATCCGATTGTTCGCGTGCGTGATCGCCTCATAGAAGGCGTGCTCGCACATCCCGATCGAGCCGCTGCACAGGTTGAACTTGCCGACATTGACGGTGTTGAGTGCGGCCGAGAAAGCGTCCGGCCCGGTGCACAGGATGTCCTCCTCGCGGACCGGGTAATCGTTGAGGCGGAAGTTGCTCACAAACATCTGGCCGTGCACGACATTGCCGATCAGCTGATAATTCTCGTGACCGCTGTCCGCGACAAACCAGACGTAGCCATCGGCGCCGGCGACGTCGGTCCGACGCGAAAACACCGAGACCATGCCGGCAACGTTGCCGTTGCCGATGTAGTACTTCTCCCCCGATGCGCGGAAAACAACACCCTCGTCGTCGCGGCCGCCCTCGGTTTTCACCGGCGTCAGCAGCATGTCGGTGTGGTAGATGTCGGCGCCGTGGTCACGCTCGGAGAGCCCGAACGCCATCACCCCGCCGGCCTCGAGCTGCTCCGCAGCCCGCTGCTTGGCTTTGATGTTGTCGCTCTGCCAGATCGGCCCCAGGCCCAGAATCGTGACCTGCTCGGCGTACCAGTACGCGAGCCCGTAGAAGCCGAAGATCTCGCTCAGGGCGGCATTGCGCGACGTGTCCCAACGCTTGTTCGGGTCACCGATACCGTATTCGGACGGCGTGAGGAAGGTCGCGAAGATTCGCTCCCGCTTGATGAAGTTCAGGAAGTCCGACACCCACGCCCCATCCACATCGTCCTGCAGCAACTTCGTCTTGCCGCGCTCCTCGAACCAGTCGATCACTGCCCGCAGTTGACGCCGTGTCTCGCGGTCGAACTGCGGCGGGTCGTAGACGCCCGGATTGAACAGAAGTCCGCTGGAGTTCGCCATGATGCCCCTTTCATCGACACGGGTCCGGCGTCGAATCTAGCGGCGAGTCCCGATGTGGTGAGCGCCGGTAGGACAATGGCCCGCGTGACCGCGCCCGACGACCCGATCGCCGTGTTGCAACGTGGGCGGACGCGGGGGCGGTGTGGCGCGTGGTCGACCGCCGCCGCGCCAGCGTGACCGTCGCGCTGTATCGGTGCGATGGCGGTGAGGAGGTCGACCGGATCAGCTCAACGGACCCGCGGCTGGTGCGCTATCTCGCGGCACGCAGCAGCAGCGAGGAGTGAATTCGCAGGTCAGCGACCTATGGTCGGGTCGTTCGTCACGTTGGGCTGTTTATCGGTTGGCCCGCTCGTCGCCCTGTGCCCACATTTTGCCCACACTTTCACGCAAACGCGCATCGTGCAGAGCGGTCGAGACGGCTTCCAGGTCGTCGTCGAATAGATCCGCGTAAATGTCGAGAGTCATTGCCGCCGAGGCGTGGCCAAGCATCTTCTGGACTGCTTTAACGCGGAAAAGACGGCGAACTTTGTAACATCAACAAAGCCTTCCTTCGGTGGGAGGTTAGGGGGTGGGGTCGGTTTGGTCGCTTACCCCATCCCCGCTTACCAGGCATGAATCTGCTGGTCGCTACGCCATAAACACTCCACAGCGCTACTGCGCCGGTGCGGCGTCGTTAGCGATAATGCGCAACGCTTTGGATGATCGCGCTAAATCTTGGCCGAGTACCGTCTGCCGCTGTCACGTTTGACGCGCCACACGGTAAACCTATAGTGACCGGAAGCCACAGCTTCCAAAGAATCGGCGTCAGGCGGGGCGGTGGGCCCCGCAGGAAGTGATGTAATCACGCTCGGCTCTTTTCTGAACTCGTGTGCGTTTTGGGGATAAACCGCTTGAAGGTCTCCGATTAACCCGATACCAACTTCGACTACTGACGCCTCCAGCGAAAGCTACCGCAAGTTCGTCCAAAACGCAACCAGATCCTAGAATTCTATTCGAGGTTGTATCGCCCGAACCAGATCGACCCACTGAACAGTTGATTCGATGACTCGGGCAGCCTCTGCCTCGGTATCGGTCTCGATCAACACCAGGGTGGCCTCTCTCATCAGGGCCATCTGGGCGCGCTCATGCAAACCGCCACCACCCAACCGCTCCAACACCAGGGAACGGCCGGCTGGAGGATAGTCAGTGGGCCGGTTGAACGGGTTCATCAGAACGGACAAGTCGAAGCGATGACGCCAGGAGGCCCATAACAGGCTGCGCTCCCAGTCATTTTCATCTATCTCTGCCTCTACCAGAACCACGGCGCGGTCAGATAGTGCCTGGAAAAGCTCATTCTTACCACCGAAATGGTGGTAGATCGACCCGATGGAGCAGCCAGCTGCCGCCGTGATGTCCGCAATGGTGGCGTCGTTGAACCCCTGCCGATGAAAGACATCACGAGCAGCATCCAGGATGCGGCGCTGGACCCCCTCCGTGCTAGCCCAACGCCGGGCCTTAGACACCACCCCTCAATGCTACGTTGATACTAGAATCTGGTTCAACAGTTTTAGACTTTAATCAGGTAGTTGTAGAGTCGCGCGGCTTCCACCTTGTCTTCAAATTTCCGAAAATGATTGGACTCCTCGGACGCTGCCCACTCGCGCCAGCGGACAGCATAATGACGGTCTTTGCCGTACTAAGTCCGTAATAAGTGATGTAGCGATCAACTCCACACTGTCAACATAGCTCACTGTCCTAACTCTGAGATGTTCCATATTGGCACGTACGTACAAGATTGTCGTTTGCCAGGTAGAAGGGACCAGCGCAGCGCTGGTTTTGCCATGAGCGCCAGGTCTACCGGCTGCTCGGACTGGCGCGCCGCCACGGTGCCGACGCGGTCGATGACGCCTGCCGGCGGGCACTAGATGCCGAGGTCATCGACGTCGGCCTGATCGAGCGCATGCTGTCCCGCGGCACGGGCGACCAGCTACCGCTGATAACACCGCCACCGACGGCGTCGCGGTTCTTGCGTGCCACCACCGATTTCGCGGTGCGGAGGCCATCATGAGCCCCGCCCGCCCCGACGCCACCCCAGCCGTCAAGCCGATCGAGGTGTCGTCGGAGCTGAAAGCACTGATGCGCCGCCTCAAGCTCGGCCAGCTGCTCGACACCCTGCCCGAGCGGCTCGCACTGGCACGATCGAATCGGCTACCTCATCACGATTTCCTGGAGATGCTGCTGGCCGACGAGGTCACCCGCCGCGACCGCAAATCCGCACAACTGCGTGCCAAGGCCCACCTGGATCCGCAGATGCAGCTACAGGCCTGGGACGACACCGCCGCTGTCACCTTCGATCAGGAACTCTGGGCCGAGCTGGACCTCGCTGCGGTTTCTCGCCGACGCCTACAACGTGCTCATCATGGGACCGGTCGGGGTCGGAAAAACATTCCTCGCCAACGCTTTAGGGCACATCGCCGTTCGGCGTCACCACAGCGTGCACACCGAACGCGCCGACAAGCTATTCAAACGCCTGCGCGGCGCACGGCTAGACGGCAGCTACGAAGACGAGATGACTATTGACCGGACTAACCAGCGACACGCCGACGTGTGTGGCGGCCGCGTGATGATCCGATTGCTACTTCTTGACCGTCCATCGACGGTGAGGAGTTCGGGTGTTCGATGCCGTGGATCGGGATGTCTGGTCGATCAGGATGCCTGGTTGGGGTCGCGTAGCCCCCGTCGATGATGTGGTCGGGTGGCTGATCGTCGATCCTGATGGTGCTGTGGTGGAGCCTATTCGGCGGTTCTTGGTGGATTTTGTCGCACGCGGTAATCGTGGTGGTTCGGTCCGCAGCTACGCATACGTGCTGTTGCGCTGGTGGCGGTGGCTTCGCGCGGTGGGTGTCGAGTGGGATAAGGCGACCCCGGCGGAGGCGCGCGATCTGGTTCTGTGGCTGCAGCAGGCGACCAAGCAACGCCGTGCACCGCGGACCGTGTCTGCTGCCAGCGCCGGCACCGTCAATGCGGTGACCCGCAAACGCCACCTTGGCGATGGGTATGAGGCCCGCACCATCCGACACAACAACGCGGTGGTGCGCAGCTTCTACGAGTTTGGATCGACCGCGGTGGCGGGCCGCTGATCAATCCGGTGCGCCTGGACCGCCACCACGGTCGACCGCATGCGCATCACAACCCGCTCGAACCCTTTCGCCCAGAAGGCAAAATCCGCTATAACCCGAAACTACCGAAGGCGAAACCACGCGCGATGGCCGACGAGCGATGGCGCGACGTTTTTGGGGGTTTGCGATGCAATCGGGATCGAGCGCTGCTGAGCATCGCGATCAGCAACGGCGCCCGCGCAGCAGAGTTGCTCGGACTGCGCGGCGTGGACATTGATTAGGGCGACCAACTCGTCCGCGTCTACCGCAAGGGCACCGGTGAGCCGCAGTGGTTGCCCACCAGCTCGGATTCGCTGGTGTGGCTGCGCCTGTATCTCAACGATCTCAACGATGCCCTGCAACCGAACGAGCTACTGTGGTGGACCCTGCGCCGCCACGACCGCGGTGGTGGTCTTCGCCGCCAACCCATGACATACGAGGCGCTGCGCGCGGTGTTTCGCCGCGTCAATGCCGTGTTGGGCTCGAACTGGACCATGCACGACCTGCGACACACCGCCGCGGTGCGGATGTCGCGCAGCGACACGCTGTCGATCCGCGACGTGCAAACCATCCTGGGCCACGCGCACCTGTCCACCACCGGCGACATATACCTCGTCGAGGACGAAGCCGAAGTCGTCCGCCGGGTGCAACGCCATCTCGAAGAGCAGCACGAGCATGCGCGCGCGACTCCGCGGATCGCCGCAGGCTATGACGCCGCCGCGCTGCGGGTGTTGCTGGGAGACATTCGGTGACCGCGTCGCAGTTGGCAACGGCTGGGGACCGCCGCCGCGGCCGGCCCTCATCTTCGTTGCGCTTCGAGCAGCTGGCGGATGCCGATCGCACCGGACCGATCGATCACCTGTCCATCGATAAGGTGATCGCGCTGATTCCAACGCTGCCTAACTGGAGCCTGCTGACCGGCACCAGGAAGCGCTACCAAATCGACGGCGCGAGAACGATCCTCGAATGGCTCGCCACCTTTCCCGGTGAGGGATGGCAGCAGCGATGGATCATCGCCGGTGCCTACGAGGACAATGATTGGGTCGCTCGGCTGGTCGACGCGGACACAGGGCCGCACGCGACGGTGGTGAAACGAAACCGTCTGGTGGCCGGTGCGTTGGCGCTGCTGCTGGTTCGCGCCGTGTTACCCGGCTATGGGTTCCTGCACGCGTATCGGGCCCACGCGCTCTACGAGCACGCTCGAGAGGTGTTCCGGCCCGATCTGTTCGCCAAGGTTGAGGCGAGAGCAGACGAGCTCGGAATCCGCGGCAGGCAACTCGGGGAAGCAATCCTGGCCATCACGAGAATCGTGCTGCATACCGGCAGAGATGTCGACCAGTTAACCGCTGAGGACCTGTTGGAATTGAGGTGGTGGTACCTGCGCAGAAAGCACGGACAAACTGGACCCGCCCTGGCGTGGCGGCTGCTTCAGGGCATCGCCGACCTCGGGCCGCACGCGACGATACTAGAAGCTGTCAGGCTCGGCCAACGCCCCACCAGCGAGATCGTCGATCGGTACGGGCTGCGCGACAGCGCTGTTCGCGCGGTGCTGGTGCGCTACCTCGACGAGCGTCGTCCCGGCCTGGACTACGACTCGTTCGAGCACCTTGCCGGCTTGCTCGTCAGGAACTTCTGGGCCGACATCGAACGTCATCACCCTGACCTCGAGACGCTGCACCTGCCGCCCGACGTCGTTGACGGATGGAAACAACGCCTCAGAACCGTGGTTCGCGCAGACGGCAGCAGGCGAAACCGCAGTGAGCTGAGCTACTTGCAAATCCTTGTGTGTGTCCGCTCGTTCTACCTCGACATCCAGGAATGGGCCATGGAAGACCCCACCTGGGCCCAATGGGCAGCACCGAGCCCGGTGCGGCGGGGCGAGACCGACGGCTTCCGCAAAAGCAGAAACAAACTCGTCGCGAAGATGCATCAGCGGGTCAGAGACCGACTCCCACGCCTACCGGCGCTGGTGAAGGCGGTCGAAGACCATCTTGCGGCGCAGACCGCACTACTGACGAGCGCTGCTGCAACCCCGATCGGAAAGACCTTCACCCACAACTCCCGCGGATACCAGCGCATCATCCCACCGACATACAACCGGCCAAAGTACGGAGACACCACACCACCAGTGCTCGTTGAGGACTTGGCCACCGCAGAGCGAATCAACCTGTCAGACAGTGAAGATGAGGCGTTCTGGTCGTGGGCCATCGTCGAAACGCTGCGCCATACCGGCGTGCGCGTCGAGGAACTCACCGAACTCACCCACCTGGCGCTGGTCTCCTACAAACTGCCCGACACCGAAGAGATCGTGCCGATGCTACAGATCGTTCCGTCCAAGACGAACGTGGAACGCCTTCTACTCGTTGGACCGGAACTTGCCAACGTCCTAGCGGCCATCATCACCCGCCTCCGCCACCAAAACGGCGGAACCATCGCCCTCACACCGCGTTACGATCCGCACGAACGCACCACCGGACCCGTGCTGCCGCACCTATTCCAACGACGACGCGGCGCGTGGCGATGGTCAGTCATCAGCGCCAACGTGGTCAGCCGAATCCTAAACCGCACCCTCGAGCGCTGCGATCTACGCGATGCCGCCGGTGAACCGCTGCGCTTCACCGCCCACGATTTCCGCAGGATGTTCGCCACCGAAGCGGTAAACGACGGGCTCCCGGTCCATATCGTGGCCCGGCTGCTCGGACACGCCAACCTGAACACGAGCCACGCCTACATGGCGGTCTTCGATGACCATCTGGTGCGCACCTATCGCGCCTTCCTTGACGAGCGGCGCGCGCAGCGTCCCGAGGCCGAATACCGCGAACCAACCGATCAGGAATGGCGCGATTTCCAACAACACTTCCAGGAACGCAAGCTCGAACTCGGGGAATGCGGACGCCCCTACGGAACCAGCTGTAAGCATGAGCACGCGTGTATCAGATGCCCGAGCCTACGACTGGACCCAGCGGCGCGGCCACGACTCGTTGCGATCATCGCCAACCTGAAAGCACGAATCGCAGAAGCCCGCATGAACGGATGGCTCGGCGAAGTCCAAGGACTGCAAGTCAGCCTCGACGCCGCCGCCAACAAACTGGCCAATCTCGAGCGGATGCGCAATCAGCGACCCACAGACCCGGTCAGCCTCGGAATCCCCGTCATTGCCGACCAGTAAGAGGGGTGCCACAGAAGGGGTGATGTCACCGCTGGCTCCGGCCGGTCTCGTGCGTGACTGCCAAATTGAACAGCTGGAATGGCGTTCGGAGCTGACGGGCAGTGAGTTTTCGGAACGTGGGAGGTCAATACCGAGAAACGGATCAATTGTGATGGTCGAGAATCGCTGAAAGGCAATTGGAGGTCTGCGGCGGATGGAAATATTGCTCAACGGTTTGGGCCAGGTGGAATCGCCGCGTTGGCACGCCGGTCGGATTTGGGTAGCGGATTGGACTGCCGGGGTGATCCTTGCGATCGGCCCAGACGGCCACAGCGAGGTCGTGGTCGAGCACCGTTCTTTGCCGTTGTGCTTCGACTTCCTGCCCGACGCGACCCTGGTGCTGGCGTCGGGGCCTGAGCAGGCGCTGATGAGGTTATCCAGGGACGGGACACTCCGCCCTTATGCCGACCTGTCGGGGCTCTCACCATATGGGAGCAACGACATCGTCATCGACGGTCGAGGTCACGCATATGTTAACAACGTCAACTTCGACTTCGCCGCCGGTCCTCCGGCGGGCGACGTAGCACCCGGGTTCGTTGCGCTCGTCGTTCCGAATGCCGGGCCGGGCGTTGTCGCCGAGGACCTGGCGTTTCCCAACGGCATGGCTGTGACGCCCGACAACGCCACATTGGTGGTGGCCGAGTCGTATCGACACCAGCTCACCGCCTTCGACATCGCCGACGACGGTTCGTTGGCCAACCGCCGGGTATGGGCACGGGTCGGCGAGCACTCACCCGACGGCATCTGCCTCGACGCCGACGGTGCCGTCTGGTACGCCGACGTCGGGGATCAATGCTGCGTGCGCGTCGCTGAGGAGGGCCGGATCCTGGATCGGGTGCAGCTCGACCGCGGCGCGTTCGCGTGCATGCTTGGCGGAGCTGACCGCTCCACTCTCTTCGTCGCCGCGGCCAATTGGCCAGGCGCCGAACGCTTCATGGACCACACCGCATGGAACGGCACAATCGTAACCACCCCAGCGCCCAGTCCAGGCGCGGGATGGCCAGGCCCAACGCTCGGCGCATGACGGGCCCGCGGCGATGACCCATCCAACGCGCCCAGGATCAAGTCCGGAAAATGCGCAAACTGCACCGCGTCGAGCTGCTCATGATCGACGATCTGGCCCTTGCACCGGCTGGAGGCCACCGAGACCAGCGACTTCTACGAGCTCATCGTCGAACGCCACTGTCAAGCATCCACGATCATCACCAGCAATCGCGAACCCCCCGAGATCCTGACAAGGATGGCCGACCCGCTGCTGGCCCAATCGGCGATGGACCGGCTGCAATCCGCGGCCTACGAACTCGTATTCTCTGAACTCCGCTATGGCCGCTCGGCGATTCGTTCATGCGGTCACGATCTTGTTGGTAGCGACGGTGTTCCGAGGTCGACGGTCTTCCCGAGTCGCCTGTCGATCTGGGCGAGTTTGTCCCCTGCTGCGCTCAGGCTGACTTGGAGGCCTTCGACTTCGCCGAGCCAGCCCTCGCGTTCGGCTTCGCCAATGCGAGCGATGAGGTTGTCGCGGATCTCGACCAGTCGATCGCGCTGCGTAGGGTCTGGCCAGAGCAATGCACAACGGACACAAGCGTGTTCGTGGATACAGGCTGTTCCGAACGCGCGTCCGCAGGTGCCGATGGACACCTTGCGGCGTTCGAAGTGCCCGAGGAACTCGGTCCACTCGTCGTCGGTGGGTACGCGGTATTCCTCGCTCGGCCGCAGCGCTCGACGGCGTGCGAGGAATGCCAGGTGGGCCTGGATCGCCTCCTCGGGGTAGACGGCCTTGTAGCCCATGGTGACGTTGATGTCGCGGTGACCGGCGATGACCTGCGCGATGTGCGGTGGCAGCCCGTTCAGAACGGCGTCGGTGATGAACAGCCTGCGGAAGTCGTGCGGCGTGAAGTGCAGCGGCTCACCGGTCACGGGATCCTTCAGACCGGTGTGTTTGAGCGCGGCGGTGAGGATTTCACGGATGTTTCCGGCGGTGATCGCGGAGGTCTCGGTGCCGATGCGGCGTTGGAACAGCAGCGGCGCGGGCGCTGACCAGAGTCGTTCGCGTTGGTCGTAGGCCGCCACGAGCGGGATCGCGCGGGTCGAATCATCACGGATGCGGCGGATGATCGTGGACAGGACAGTGGTGAGTTCCGGGCTGACAAGCAATAGCCGTTCGGCGTCGGTCTTCGACGGCGCGATCTGCAGCAGCGGGACCACCTCGCCGGTGGTCGGCAATCGGTACTGGATCAGGCTGTGGTGGCTGATTTCCAGCATTTCTTCGATGCGGACACCGGTGGCGCGGAGCACCTCGACGGTGGCGAATGCCCAGAACGCGTGGTCTTCTTCGCGGGTGAGATCGCGTCGCTCGCCCGTGGCTGGATCGTCGGCCCATACCTTGCCGGGGATGCCGCGTTTCGCCACGGCCCGGATGAGGGTCTGCCCGGCCGCGCTGAACGATTCACCGGGTTCGTGTTGCCGGGCCGCCGCGAGGAGCTCGGCGGCGTTCTTGCGGCGTTGGTCGACGGTGCGCACCAACACCGGGAGGACCGGCAACCGTTCGCGGGTGCGGGCGTCCATGCGTGCCTTGCGCCGCTGCTTGTCCTTGCGCCGCTGCAGTTCTTCGCTGCGGATGGGGCAGGGCGCGACCCACGGCCCCCACCGGGCGGGCTCGTTGAGCGCCCACTGGGCCAGGTCAAGGTAGAAGGCGCGCACCGGAACCAGGCACTCGCGATAGTTCACCCGCGGCACGTTGGTCTCGATGGTGCGACCGTCGGCAGTCGTGGTGGTCTTGGTGATGGTGCGCAGCCGTTGTTTCCAGGCATCGACGACCTCGTTGGGCAGTCGGAGGCTGTCGATGCCGGAGTTGTGTCGTTCGAGATCAGCCCAGAACAGTTTGCCCAGCATCTGCGCGAGCGTGTCCAGGCTCGTGTAGTCCACCGTGGGCTGACGTTCCCGCAGATAGTCGACCAGTAGATCGCGAATCGGCTTGCACGCCAAACCATATCGATCGATCAGCTCGTCCGGGGTGAGTTGTCCGCGGCAGCGCAGCTCCCGCAGTGTCGCCGGGGCCTCGGTGCCGAACCACCCGATTCCGTGCAACGCGCGATAGAACAAATGGGTCGCGCCGATCCCGGTGCCGACGATGGCGGCCTCGACCTCGAGCAGCTCCAGCACGTCCCCGGTGGTGATGTCTTGGACGGTTCCGCCCTTGGCGGCGAGGATCAACGCGGTCCGGTAGAGGGTGCGGTGCGTGGCAATCGTGGACACCGTAGGGTCTGCCTCGCAGTACGCGCGCAGGCGCTCGAATCCGGTGGCGTCGCGACAGCCGGCGAGGTCACTGACGAGCGATCCTTTGCGGAAGTTGGCGGCGACCAGCCATGTCAGTGATGGCCGGATCACGTCTGTGCTGATCGCCAACGCGACCGACCGACCCATGGTCTCCGCGCGGTGCGCGACATCGTGCCCGTGTGCACGCAGCCACGCCACGAGGATCGGCCGCCATGCGCGGCCGTCGGTGTCGGCGCCGCTGGCGATCCACCGCTCCTGCCAGCTTGCCCCTTGTTGCTGTTCGAGCCAATCGAGCAGAAGCCGGAGCCCGAGCCGGCGCGCACGTTTGCCGCGCCAGTCGTCCAGCACCGCCGGAGTGCGCATCAGCCGCTCCCACAGCTGGTCGCGACCTAATCGCGTGACCGGCCAATCACCGGCCTGCGGGCGTGCGGTCCCATCATGCGGCGATTTGCTCGCTGGAACGAATCCGGTTGCGGGAACGCGTTGTTCGGCTACGAGAGTCATCGGTGCTCGCTTCCGAACAGCACATCGAGCGCTTCCGGTCGGTAGCCGGGCGCCGGGGCGGGGGCACGCGCTGCGCCGCTCGTCGGGTCTGCTCGGCGTGGTGAAGCAGGATGCGGCGGATCACGTCCTCCTTACGGGGTGTGAGATAGATCTGCGTGGTGGTCAGTTGAGTGTGTCCCAATACCAGCTGGACATCGGTCAGCGGCAGCTCCGGATCCTGGGCCATCCGATAGGCCGCCGTGTGACGTAGCGCGTGCAACGTCGCGGTGCTCCCGGCGGCTCGCCCGGCTCGCTCGAACATCCGGTGCGCCGCGTGATAGGTGAGCGGGCGCACCGGCTGCCGCGAGGTCCACCACAACGGCTGATGCTTGCCCTTTGGGATCTGACCGTCCATCTCCACCTGGTAGAGCCGCAGCCACACGAACGCGTCCGTCGATGCCGGCAGCTCCTGCGACGCGCGGGTTCCCTTGCGCACCACCGTGATCAACTGCCGCCCCGGGTCCACCCCACCCTGCGTGACCGACAACAGTTCGGACGCCCGAGCGCCGGTGGACACGTAGAACGCGACCAATGCGCGGTCGCGATTCGACGACAGTCTGGCGAAGATCTCGTTGAACTCCTCGTCGCTGACCGCGCGCGGCACTCGCGACGAGACCCGTGGCCGATACAGGCCAGCGCGCTCGTTGCGAAATGGCTCCATCGGGTTGTGATGCGCATGCGCCCGTCCGCCGCGCCGCGAACGATCCAGCGGGAACGGGTTGATCAGCGGTCCGGTACCCGCCTGCAGGTGGAACTCGTAAAAGCAGCGCAGCACGGTCTCAGCGTGCGCCCATGACGACGCCGAGTACGGTTCGCCCGTCGCCCTCGCCCTGTGTGGCTCGCCACGGCGCCGCCAATGCGGTCGAGACGGCTTGCCCGACAACAACATCCATCGACAGAAATCGCGGGCCTCCGTTCGCGTCGCCCGATCCCATGCAACGTCGATCGCCCACAGGAACCGAAACCAGCGCAGCAAATCCAACCCGTACGAGCGGATGGTCGCCTCCGATCTCCCGGTCGCCTGCAGGTCCCACAGGTAAGCCGACACCGCATCCACCGGTCGTCCCGCCGGATCGACCAGCCGGAACGGATTCAACCGATCTACCGTCGCTTCCAGCGAGCCGACCAACGGCACCGCGATCCCCGCCCGATCCGGTCGACACTCCTCGGTCTCGATCACGAGCCGACCATAAGCCGAAACGCTCGCTTAGCGTTTGACCTGGAAAAACGCGTGTCGTAGTTCAGTCAACAGGAAGTCGAAGGCGACTCGTACCGCCAACGCCAGAAGCCGGCGCTCGGCAAGCCGGCCAATCCGGCCCCGCCGAATTGACCGGCAGGCCCGTCGTCGGTCGCCATCACCACACGGCCCCCGAACATCCAGGTCGTCGGCTCGGGCGGGCTGGCGCGCATGACTCGCCAACGCTAATCAACGCCGCCCGCGAGCCCGCGAGCGTGCCTCAGATCAGCAACCCACCCACGGAAGTGTCAGAAAAGCCTATTCGATTTCGGCATATTCGCGGTCGGCGTGGTGAGTCACACAGCCGCAGTGCCGGACGTCACCGGGTGAGGGGCTACTTGTGCTCGGTGCCGCCTTCGATGATTCGGGCCGCGCGCTCGCTCTCCTCGACCACGAACCGAGCGAACTCTGCCCGTGTCATGGCCATCGGTTCGGCGCCGTGCTTTGCCAACCAGTCGCGGACCTTCGGGTCGGCGAGTACGGCCCCCACAGTCCCTGCGATTTTGTCTGCTAGTGCCGGCGCCGTGCCGGCTGGGGCCCATAAGCCGTACCAGATTGGAAAGTCAAAGCCGGCCACACCCGCCTCGGCGATCGTTGGCACGTCAGCCAGCAACAGCGAGCGTCGGGCTGCGCTGACGCCGAGTGCGACGAGTCCACCAGCGCGAAGATGCGGCGCGGCGATCGCGATCGGTGACATCGCATAGTCGGTAGCCCCTTGGGCGGTCTTGCCGATAGTGGCGGCGATGTCGTCGCCCGGACTTGCCGGTATATGCCGCGTCGATATTCCGGCCTCGAGATTCAGGCTCGCGGATGCCAGATGCGTGCCGGTGCCGAGGCCGGCGGACGCGAAGCTCAGTTCCCCCGGCCTGGCCTTCGCCCGCGCGATCAGCTCATCCAGTGTTTTAATCCCGCCTGCCGCGGCAGCGACGAGCACGTAAGCCTGGCTGGTCAGCGGCGCCACCGCGACAAAATCAGCTAAGGGGTCATACGGCAGGTTTCTGACAACCGCTGCGCTATAGGCGTGGGCGCTGGTGTTAACGAGCAACGTGTAACCATCGGCGGGCGACGCCGCTACCAGCTTCGGCGCCGCGGTACTCCCGGCACCGGGGCAATTCTCCACGGCCACTTGCTGGCCCCACAGCTCCGCGAGCTTCCTCGCCACCGCGCCCGCCAACACATCCACGCCACCCCCAGGCCCGAACGGCTCGACCAAACGAACGGGCCTGACTGGATAGTCCTGAAAAGACTCAGCGGCACCCATCACGGCTGGCAAGTTACTCTTCAGCGCCGCGCTCGAGGCCGAGACGGAAATATGAAACGTGCGGGGTTTGAACCACACCTCGCTATGTGTGATCGGTGTTGGGCTCGACCCGTTTGGTGGACACAGTGGTCAGGCGTGCTTGTGCCGTCTGATTGAGTCGGTCTTCGAAGTTGACCGGGCTGATCATACCGATCGCCGAGTGGCGTCTGCGTCCGTTGTGGGCTCGCTCGATTCAGTCGCCGACAGCGAGCTTGGCGGCCGCCCTGGTAGGCCGTAGATATCTGTCGTAGAAACTCGACTCTCTGTGTGGCCCAGAATGATTCGGCCTGAGAGTTGTCCCAGCACACCGCTGTGCGGCCAACTGAGCGGACCAGGTTGTGCCCGCGGGCGAACCGCGCGCGCTGGCTCGAGGTGTACTGCCCTGAGATCCGGCATCAGAATGATGGATCGCATCGTCGAACGGGTGGCCTTGGCGGGCGCGGAAGGCCGCGGCGTGGCGCAACGCACGCTCGACGAATGTGGTCTCCTTGCTCAGCGAACATTCCCAGCCGGGGATCAACCCGGCGGAGGCGTCGATCACGAACGCCGTGTAGCCGAACCCACTGACCATCGGCACTTAGGTGAATTCGGCCACGACCAGCAGGTTCGGCGCGTTGACCCGGAACCGTCTTGCCACCAGGTCAGGTGCGCGGGTCGCGGCCGGGTTGGCGATCGTGGTGCGAGGCTTGCGGCGGGCGCGGGTCACCCCGCGCCAGCCGTTGGCGCGCATGATCCGCTCCACCGTGCACCTGGCGACGAGGATGCCCTGGCGCTGCAGGTGCGCTCACATCTTCAAGCTGCCGTACAGCGATTCCGGCGGGCGCTTCCCCTCGGCGTCGGGTTCGTAGGTGCCGGCGAGGATCTCGGTGATAGTGGTGTCCCACAGTGCCCGTTTCGACGGCGCCGCCGACCGGTGCGCCCAGTAGGTGCGCGGGGCGATCTGGATGCCGTGCACCGCCAGTGCCCGACAGATCGGTGCGACCCCGAACCGCTGCTGGTGGTCGTCGATGAATTGACAGATCAGCGGTGTAACGGGTCGCACTCCCGCGCGAAGAAACTTGTTGCGGCCTTGAGGATTTCGTCGACTCCAGCTCACGGCACTTGCGCCGTAGCTCGCGCAGCTCGCGGGCGGTCTCCGTCGGCACCCCCCACCGCCTCACCCGCGTCGACCTCAGCCCGACGCACCCACTTGCGCAACGTCTCCGCGCTCATCCCAACCGCGTCGAGATCGCCTTCATCGCAGCCCACCCAGTCTCGTAGTCGCCGGCATGCTCACGGACCAGCCGCACCGCCCTGACCTTAGTGTTCTCGTCGTACCTGCTCGCCATCGCGCAATCCTTCCCTCAATGGAAGATGTGCACGAAACCCGGGATGGTTCAGGCAACCTGACCGCTGTTCCTGCACTTGCCTGCGGATGGCGCATCGTCGCAGACTTCCGTCATATCGATATGACGACTCCCTGAGCAGGAGGAGTGATGGAAGTCGGGTGATGGGAGCGCCCGTCGGACTTTTCAACGCACAAAGGGGGCGGCTTGTACTTCGAAGAGAGGGGAGAGGGGGTCCCCGTCCTTCTCATCCACCCCGCCGGGGCTACTGCTTCCACCTGGGGGGTCGTCGCGGACGATCTCGCCAAACATGCACGGGTGATCGCCTATGACCGGCGCGGGTACCGCCGGTCAGGAGGAGCACCGGCGAATTCGATACCTGTGCACACGTCGGACGCCGCCGCCCTCCTCGACCGATTGCAGTGCCCGCCTGCGGTGATTGTGGGAACGAGCATCGGGGCGACCATCGCCATCGACCTTGCCCTCCGTCGCCCTGATCTCGTCCGCGCTGTCGTCGCCCACGAGTCGCCGTGGCATGTAACCCGACATCCGCCCACCCCATCGCAGGTCGGCGCGCTCACCAAGATGGGATGGCTGGCGGCGAGAGGCCAGCATGCGCGGGCGGCTGAAGCATTTCTCCGCTTCGCCTACACCTACCGCGACGGTGGCACAGCGTGGGACGCCTTTCCTGAGGAGTGGCGACGCACAGTCGGGGAGAATGCCGAAGCCGCGCTTGTGGATATCCGTACCGCCATCGGCAGCTACCCGACAGCTAAGGACCTGGCGGCTGTGGAGCCTCGGGTCATCTCCACCTATGGTCTTCGGAGCCCGAAGACCATGGCGCGGGTCACGCGGTCGCTGGCCGCGGCCATTCCCACCGGTGAGGTCCTGTCCATCGAGGGGGCAGGCCACGCGGCACCATTCGACGCTCCCGCCAACTTCGTCGAGGTGATTGCCGCAGCGATGAGCTAGGTGATCGCTGCGGCCCCAAGCGCGACCCGTGGCCGCCTACGAACTCGTCGTCGAGGGCGTGTCCTACCGGCAACACCAGAAGCCCATCGTCAACACGCCGGCCAATTCGAGCCAGCCGAATTGACCGGCAGGCCCGTCGTCGGTCACCATCACCACACGGCCAACAACCGGAAACAACCGGTCCCATCCTCATGGCAAACCGGTGGTCCCATCACCCTGGCAAACGACACAAGATGAGCGGTCGGGCCTAGCGTACTTCGACCGGTTGCCTGGCAGGGTTTTTGGAGGCTGCCCGTCGGATTAACCCGGCTCGGGATGCACGCGCTCCAGACCAACACCGTGCGTCAGCATCTCGGCCTCAGCGATGCCGCACCACCCGCCTGACCTCGCCGGAGCTAGCTGATCTGGGATCGGTAGCGACAGGCATGAGCAGCGAAACAGTCAACGGACCCGCAGCTGCTGCGCTATCTCGCGGGACGCAGCAGCAGCGAGGATTAGCACCCTAGTCACACCAGCCGAGCCGACCGCGCGAGATTGACTATCCCGCTGCGGGAGCTGAGCTGGGCGACGATGTCCTCCAACCGGCTGATCGGCAGGTCGATGTGCCATTCCGGCAGCAGCCCGTATATCAACACCGCACCGGGGCGCACGGTGACCCTCGTGATCAGCAGTCCCTGCGGGAGGTCGGGAAGCTCGATGGGATAGATGGGTAGGTGCGCAGGCAGGCCCATCCGGCGTCCGCCCACCACCAACGCGCGCGGCTGCAGCCACAGCGCCGTACCCACGATCCTGATGTCGACCTCCAGGTGACCCCACCCCGGCCGGCGCGCCCAGCGCAGCCGCACCACTGCATCGTCGCCGATCTCGGCGCTGAACTGCGGCGACGCTAGCGCGACGAGTTCCTCGAGCACGTCGGCGGGCAGCATCAACGACAACTCGACCGGTGCGGCCACCAACTCAGACGTCGCCCGCGGCCTGAAGTGAACGTTGCTGAGCACCGCCATCGCCTGATCGAACCGGTACTCCCGCCAGTTGACGTCCTGCGCGACGAGGAGCACGTCGCCGAGCTGTCCCAACGCGAGCCCGCGCACCTCGAGCCGAAAGTCGAATTCGGTCACCGTCAACGTCAGGTCGCTTCCGTTGGTCCGCACAGTCAGATCCCGACCGACGACGAGTCGGCGCAGCGACTGAAACAGCGTCCGGTAGGCGATCGCCGCGCCCGTGGTCACGGTGGGCATCGCGGCGCCCGACCACAGCGCGGTCAGCCGCTCCCGCGAACGGAACGGGTCCCAGCCGGGCAGCGGTGCGAATCGCGGCACTAGACCAGCATCGCATTCTCTGTCGGGGATCCGGCGCGCGACCTTGGTGATGAGGCGGGAGTACGTTGGCGACATGTCGAGCCGGGCGCTGAATGGCCTCGCCGCCGCCGCCGTCGCCGTTGGGGCCGCCGAACTGATTGCCGCACCGTTCGGCCGCAGTGCCGACGCGCTCAACGCTGTCGGATCCGCCGTCATCGACCTCACTCCCGGGCCCGTGAAAGAGTGGGCCATCTCAACGTTCGGCACCGCCGACAAGCTGTTCCTGTCGATCACGATGCTGGCGGTGATCGCCGCGCTGGCGGCGGCCGCGGGATCGTGGGAAACGCGACGCCGCCCGATCGGCAGCGCACTGATCGCGCTGGCAGGCGTCGCCGGGTGCGCGGCGATCCTGTCACGGCCGGGCGGTGGTCTGTTCGACGTCATTCCCACCGTCGCCGGCGCCGCGTGCGGAGTCGTTGTGTTGCGGGTTCTCACCACGAAAAGCCCGAAAAGCACTGCAACAGCCGATGACTCGGCACCCGACCCGTCCCGGCGGCTTTCGCTGGCCGCGGTCAGCCTGCTCATCGTCGGAGCCTTCGGTGGCGTAATCGGCGGCATCCTGAACCGCCGGTTGCATTCGGTGGCCGGCGAACGCAGCGCCACCGTCGTACCCGGGGCAATCACCGCCGCGTCCCCCGTCCCGGCCGATGTGGAGCCGAAAGGTGTTGCGCTGCCAAGTTTCATCACCGCCAACGCCGACTTCTACCGCGTCGACACGGCGTTGCTGACGCCGCAGGTCAGCCGCAACGACTGGCGGTTGCGGATCCACGGAATGGTGGATCACGAGATTCGGCACAGCTGGGAGGATCTGGCGGCGTTCGAACTCGTCGAGAAGGCGGTGACACTGACCTGCGTATCCAATCCCGTCGGCGGCGACCTGATATCCAACGCCGTGTGGCGCGGATACCGGACACGAGATCTGCTTGCGCACGCGGGAATCCACCGCGATGCTGACATGGTGCTCTCGACATCGGTGGACGGCTTCACCGCGGGCACCCCGGTAGAGGCGCTCACCGACGACCGCGACTCGCTGCTGGCGATCGCGATGAACGGCGTGCCGCTGCCGGTCGAGCACGGCTACCCGGCACGGTTGGTCGTCCCCGGCCTCTACGGGTATGTGTCGGCGACCAAGTGGGTCACCGATCTCGAGCTGACGCGTTTCGACCGCGCCCAGGCCTACTGGACCGGGCTGGGCTGGTCGGCGCGCGCGCCGATCAAGACCGAATCGCGGATCGACGTGCCGCGCAGCGGCGATCGCGTACCGGTCGGTCCGGTCACATTCGGCGGTGTCGCATGGGCGCAGAACCGCGGCGTGCGCGCCGTCGAGGTCCGCATCGACGACGGGCCATGGCAGCCGGCCGAACTCGGCGCGAACTACTCCAACGACACGTGGCGGCTATGGAGCTACCGCTGGACGGCGACCGCCGGCTCACACACCATGAGCGTCCGCGGCACCGACAACACCGGCGCCGTTCAGACGTCCGAGCAGGCTCCACCGATGCCGGACGGCGCCACCGGCTGGCACACCGTCGTATTCACCGCTTCGTGACGCTGCTGCTCGTCGACGTCGCCCACACCTCGTCGGAGGTCGGGGCGCAATCGTCACGCCTGGCGAAGGTGTCCCGCATCGCGGCGCTTCTGCGCAGTGCGGCGTCCGGGGGCGACCCACACCAGGTCGGGGTCGTCGTCTCCTGGCTGTCCGGCGACCTGCCGCAGCGGCAGATCGGTGTCGGATGGGCGGCGCTGCGCAGCCTTCCGACCCCGGCCGACGAGGCGACGCTCACCGTCGCGCGCGTGGATACGGCGTTCACCGAGATCGGCTCGGTTGCAGGCACCGGGTCACAAAAACAGCGCGCGGCGCTCGTGGGGCAGCTGTTCTCCGCCGCGACCCCCGTCGAGCAGACCTTCCTGCGTCGGCTAGTGCAAGGGGAACTGCGCCAGGGCGCACTGGCCGGCGTGATGGCCGATGCGGTCGCGCAGGCCGCCGGTCTCCCGCAGGCCGACGTGCGGCGCGCGGCGATGCTCGCGGGTGACCTGCCGGCGGTGGCGGCCGCGGCACTGACCGGTGGGGCCGACGGCATCGGCGATTTCACACTCCGCGTTGGGCGTCCGGTCGGGCCGATGCTCGCGCAGACCGCCACCGATGTCGTCGATGCCATCGAACGCCTCGGCGGGACAGCGATTTTCGAAGCGAAACTGGACGGCGCGCGACTGCAGATCCACCGCGCCGGCAACGACGTTGCGCTGTACACACGCAGCCTCGACGACGTCACGGCCCGGCTGCCCGAGGTCGTCGACGCCACGCTGGCGCTACCGGTCACGTCCCTGATCGCCGACGGCGAGGCGATCGCGCTGCGGCCCGACGGACGGCCACACCGCTTCCAGGTCACCGCGTCGCGGTTCGGCCGGACCGTGGACGTGGCGGCGGCGCGTGGCGCACAGCAGCTTTCGGTGTTCTTCTTCGACCTACTGCACCGCGACGGCGAGGACCTTCTGGACCTGCCCGCCACCGACCGGCTCGCGGGGCTCGACGCCATCGTCGCGGCAACGCAGCGAGTGGACCGGCTGATCACCGGAGACGCCGACGAGGCCAACCGATTCCTCGACGCGACGCTGACGGCCGGCCATGAAGGTGTGATGGCGAAGTCACCCACCGCCCCGTACGAAGCCGGTCGCAGAGGTGCGGGCTGGCTGAAGGTCAAACCCGTGCACACCCTCGATCTGGTGGTGCTCGCCGTCGAGTGGGGATCGGGGCGGCGCACCGGCAAGCTGTCCAACATTCATCTCGGCGCCCGCGACCCCGACACCGGCGGGTTCGTGATGCTCGGCAAGACATTCAAGGGCATGACCGACGCGATGCTGGACTGGCAGACACGGCGGTTCAGTGAGCTCGCCGAAGGAGCCGGGCAGCCGGCGACATTGGATCAAGCGCCGACAGGCCATGTGATCAACCTGCGGCCCGAGCAGGTGGTCGAGATCGCATTCGACGGCGTACAGGGCTCGACCCGGTATCCCGGCGGCATGGCGTTGCGGTTCGCGCGAGTGTTGCGCTATCGCGACGACAAGGGCCCCGCTGAGGCGGACACCATCGACACGGTCCGACGACTGTACGAGCAGGCCTGACGGTTATTTACCACTCTGCCGGTTTACTTCCCGGCCGGTCCTGCCGGTGGGAGGATCACGACATGGCCACACCGACCGCCGCGCCGTCAAATCCCCTGGAAGAAACCGACGGCGACGTCACGTACGTCCGCACCGATCCCGACCTGCCGCCCGTTGTCGTCATCGATCACTCACCGATCACCACCCGCCACAAGATCGTCTTCGGCATCATCGCGCTGCTCGGCGCCGTGGCGTGGTCGATCATCGCGTTCGTCAGAGGCGAGACGGTCAACGCGGTCTGGTTCGTGATCGCGGCGATCTGCACCTACATCATCGCCTTCCGGTTCTACGCCCGGCTGATCGAGATGAAGATCGTGCGACCACGGGACGAGGAGGCCACCCCCGCCGAGGTGTTCGAGAACGCAACCGACTACATGCCCACCGACCGGCGGGTGTTGTTCGGCCACCACTTCGCAGCGATCGCCGGTGCGGGGCCGCTCGTGGGACCCGTCCTCGCGATGCAAATGGGATATCTGCCCGGCGCGATCTGGATCATCATCGGCGCCGTGTTCGCCGGATGCGTGCAGGATTACCTGGTGCTTTGGGTCTCCACGCGGCGCCGCGGGCGCTCGCTGGGGCAGATGGTGCGCGACGAGATCGGCGCGGTCGGCGGCGCGTCGGCGATCGTGGCGGTCTTCGCGATCATGATCATCCTGCTGGCCGTGCTCGCGCTCGTGGTGGTCCAGGCGCTGGCACAGAGTCCGTGGGGCGTGTTCTCGATCGCAATGACGATCCCGATCGCGATCTTCATGGGTGCCTACCTTCGCTTCCTACGCCCGGGCCGGGTCTCGGAAGTCTCGCTGATCGGGGTGATCCTGCTGTTGCTGGCCGTCGTCTCCGGCAACTGGGTGGCCCAAACGTCATGGGGCCAAGACTGGTTCGGATTGTCCCAAGTCACGCTGTCGTGGTGCATCATCATCTACGGTTTCGCCGCGTCGGTGTTGCCGGTGTGGCTGCTGCTGGCCCCGCGCGACTATCTGTCCACCTTCATGAAGGTCGGCACCATCGCGCTATTGGCGGTGGGCATCCTGATCGACCGGCCGGTCATTGCCGCCCCCGCGGTTTCCGCGTTCGCGCACAGCGGCACCGGGCCGGTCTTCGCCGGCTCGCTGTTCCCGTTCCTGTTCATCACGATCGCCTGTGGCGCGCTGTCGGGATTCCACTCCCTGATCTCCTCGGGCACCACGCCGAAGATGCTGGAGAAGCAGAGCCAGATGCGGCTCATCGGCTACGGCGGCATGCTCACCGAATCCTTTGTCGGCATCATGGCACTGGTCACCGCCGCGATTATCAACCAGCATCTGTACTTCGTCCTCAATGCACCCGCAGGAAAAACCGGCGGGGCCGCCGAGTCCGCGGCAGCCTACGTGAACGGACTTCCGCTCGGCGGAGATCCGATCAAGGCGGAGCAGATCAAACAGGCCGCGGCCCAGGTCGGCGAGAAATCGATCGTGTCCCGCACCGGCGGAGCACCGACGCTGGCCATCGGTATGGCCGACGTGCTGCATCGGGCGTTCGGTGGTCCGGCGCTGCGCGCGTTCTGGTACCACTTCGCGATCATGTTCGAGGCGCTGTTCATCCTGACCACGGTCGACGCCGGCACGCGTGTCGCGCGGTTCATGCTGTCCGATGGGCTCGGCAACCTGGGCGGGCCGTTGCGCAAACTCCGCAATCCCAGTTGGCGTCCCGGCGCGTGGGCGTGCAGCCTCGTCGTGGTCGCGCTGTGGGGAAGCGTGCTCCTGATGGGCGTCACCGATCCGCTCGGGGGCATCAACACACTCTTCCCGTTGTTCGGCATCGCCAACCAATTGCTCGCCGCAATCGCGCTGACGGTCGTGTCGGTGGTCGTCATCAAGAAGGGCCTGCTGAAATGGGTGTGGATTCCGGGTATTCCGCTGCTGTGGGATCTCGTGGTCACGTTGACGGCGTCTTGGCAGAAGATCTTCTCCGCCGATCCCGCGCTGGGTTACTGGACGCTGCACCACCAGTGCCAGAACGCGCTCGCATCCGGAAAGACGACGTGCAGCACGGCCAAGAATGTCGATCAAGTGCACCAGGTCATCCGCAACACGTTCATCCAGGGCACGCTTTCCATCGTGTTCGCGGTGCTGGTGGTGATCGTCTTCGCGGCGGGCGTGATCATGGCGCTGCGGGCGATTCGCGGTGGCGGTACCCCGCTGACCGAAGACGAGCCGGTCCCGTCTCGACTGTTCGCGCCATCGGGGCTGGTTCCGACGGCAAAAGAACGGGAGGTGCAACGGCAATGGGACGCCTACTACAAATCTCGGCCTTCGCCGGCCAAATCCGTTGGTACTGGCGCGCATTGATGGGCGACAGCCATTATCAGCGATACGTCGAGCACCGTCATCGCGTTCATCCCGGGCAGCCGGTGCTGAGCGAACGCGAGTACTGGAAGCTGCGTCACGCGGAGGCTGAGGCGAATCCCGGCGTGCGCTGCTGCTAGCGAGTTACCGCCTCGTGACCCGGCCGTAGTCGCCTTCACAGGAACCGTACAGGCTCGTGCTACAGCATAGTGGCGTGACGCCGACGTGGACGACCGCGATCTTGCTCGCGGACGCGCCCCAGGCGGCCTATCGCCACGGGACTTCGCTTCTGCACGGGTGGCTGCCCGGAACAATCGAGGCCGTCACCGCCACCGTCCTGCTGCTCGCGATCGGCTGGCGGTCGCGCAGGTGGCGCCTGCTGTGGATGCCGTTGGCGCTGCTCGTGGGAGTCGGCGCGGCCAGCTGGACACACTGGTACGTCGACATGGAGGGGATGACCGACGATCCCGCGCCGCGGGCGCTGTGGATATGGGTCGGGCTCGCCTGCGTGGCACTGGCCGTGCTGCTCGTCGGCTGGAGCAGCGCCCGCTGGTGGCGACGGGCAGTGTCGTTCGCGGCGGTGCCGCTGTGCGTGCTCAGCGCCGGACTGGCACTGAATCAGTGGGTCGGCTACTTCCCGACCGTGCAAACCGCGTGGAACCAACTGACTGCCGGCCCGCTGCCCGACGAAACGGACATGGCCACCGTCGCAATGATGCAAAAGAACCGCACCGTGCCGACCAAGGGCGCCATCGTGCCGGTGACGATCCCAAGCGACGCCTCTGGATTCAAGCACCGCACGGAGTTCGTGTACCTGCCGCCGGCGTGGTTCAAAAGCGACCCGCCGCCGAAGTTGCCGGTCGTGATGATGATCGCCGGCGAATTCGACACCCCCGGCGACTGGCTGCGCACCGGCAACGCGGCGGAGACGATCGACGACTTCGCGAGTGCGCATGGCGGCAATGCGCCGGTGTTCGTGTTCATCGACCCGGGAGGCGCGTTCAACAACGACACCGAATGCGTCAATGGCAACCGCGGCAACGCCGCGGACCACCTCACCAAAGACGTTGTCCCCTTCATGATCTCGCAATTCGGCACGAGCGCCAGCAGTGCCAATTGGGGCATCGTCGGATGGTCGATGGGCGGCACCTGCGCGGTGGACCTCACGGTCATGCACCCCGAACTGTTCAGCTCGTTCGTAGACATCGCCGGCGACCTCGGGCCGACGGCCGGGACCAAAGAGCAGACGATCGCGCGGTTGTTCCACGGAGACGCGAACGCATGGGCCGCCTTCGACCCCACCACGGTCATCACAAAACACGGCCCCTACACCGGAGTTTCGGGCTGGTTCGCCATCTCTAGCACGCCGATGACCCCGAGAGTCAATGTCAATGCCGGCAACGACGCCGTCGGCCTGGGCGGGCGCGACGCTGCAGGCAACCCCGGCGACCAGACCCTGGCTGCCAACACGCTGTGCGCGCTCGGCAAAGCCAACGGCATCACGTGCGCGGTCGCGTCAACAGCGGGCAAGCACAACTGGCCCTTCGCCAAAGACACGCTCGCGTCGTCGCTGCCGTGGCTGGCCGGTCAGCTCGGCACCCCGGGAGTTTCGCGGATCGGCCTGCCCGGAACCGTCAACCCGCCGAGTGTGAACTGAATCACGCGGCGAGCTTCCTGTGCCGTGGGTTACCAAGTCGTGCTGAGCCAGCGACGAATGTGACGTTGCGGGTACCTACACTTCCCGTGAACAACGGCCGAGACCTTGTCGGCTGCGATGTCGAAATCGGCCGGCTGAAAGGCTCGGGGTGAGCGTCGAGGTGCAGACACCCGCCGCACGCGTGATGCGGCGGCCCGATATGCCGCGTCAACGCGGCGAGCCACCAGCTGAGCACCGCGACGCGGCCCGCCGACGCCGACTGACGCTGATCCGCCGCGGTGCGGTGACGACGTGGGCGATCGTCATCGTCTACCGGACGTTGACGGAAGGTGTCGCGTTCAACCGTGAGCTTGTGCTCGCCTATATCGCCACCGGCCTGGTGGCCGCAAGCATCGGCCGCCGCAACATCCTGGTGGTGGTGCGCGACTGGCTGCCGTTCGCGGTGGTGCTGTTGGTTTACGACGTGAGCCGGGGCGCGGCGACGTTTGTCGGCACGCCCACACTGTGGCGGTGGCAGATCGATGTCGACCGCTGGATGTTCTTCGGCAACGCGCCGACCGTGTGGCTGCAGGAGCAACTCAAGCTCGCCGACCCGCCCTGGTGGGAAGTCGTGATCAGCACCGTCTACATGTCGTTCTTCGTCCTGCCCTACGTGGTGGCCGGGGTGCTCTGGTTGCGCGACCGCGAGGACTGGAAGGCGTTCGTCCGGCGATTCGTCGCGCTGTCGTTCGCCGCGCTGGCGATCTACATCGTGTTGCCGGCGGCGCCGCCGTGGGCGGCCGCCCGGTGTACATCCGGGGACATCGTGGGCGGCCCCGCAAACCCGGCATGCATGCTGGGCGCGCCGCAGGGCGTACCCGGCGGCGGTCTGCTCGGTTCGATGCACAGCGCCCAACCGGGCGCCAACCAATTCGTGGAGCGGATCTCCACGCGCGGATGGGAGACCCTGCATCTGCACGTGGCCCGAGACCTGGTCAACTCCGCGCAGGTCAGCGTCAACATGGTCGCCGCGATCCCGTCGCTTCACGCTGCGCTCGCCGCGATGGTGGCGGCGTTCCTGTGGCGTCGGGTGCGGCGCAGATGGCGGCCTCTGCTGGCCGCGTATGTGCTGATGATGGCGTTCACGCTGGTGTATTCGGCCGAGCACTACGTGATCGACATCCTGCTTGGCTGGGCGCTGGCCGCCGTCGTGCTCGCCGTCGTCGGCCGCTTCGAGTCGCGGCGAAGCGCCCCGACACCCGAGCCCCAGCCGACGCGCCACGAGTACGAGGTCGAGCTGCGGCGGCAGCTGACCGGCGCGTCTCACCACTGAGGCGGTGCCGCTCCCCTGCCGAAACCCCAGGTCGCCTGGCCGAGGCGGGGTTTGCCTGCCAACTCGCCGGGGTGCCGACGAAAATCGTGGGCCAGCAGTGGTTCTGCGTCCTCACCCGCCATCATCGCCAGGCACGGTGCGCTGAACTCGCAGCTTCGACAATGCGCGGCGGGCGTCGGATGGATGGCCGGCCCGCTGAGCATCTCGAGTGCCTCGATCCCCAGTTGGGTGCCGACCGCCGCGATCTCCTCGCGAGTGCGGCGGATACGGGTCCGGCGCAGCACTCCAGCGGTGCGTTGGTCGATCCGCTTGTGGCTTTGGGGTTCTGCGGCGCGCGCGTAGATACGCCTGTGCTGTGGGATCGATCGACCGCCGCCGCTGGGTTCGTTCTGAGCCACGTGCCTCGCAGCGCCGCCTTTGCCGGCTGTCTCGGCCGCGGTCTCGGCAGGCAGGTCGAGCGGACCGCCGATGCGAATCTCGTTGTGGATGGTGCCGGCGATGTCCATGCCCATGTAATCCTGCTCCCACGCCCAGCATGCGGCCACCGCTTCCTCGTCGCACAGCAGCTCGTCCACCTCCCGCCAGTCGTCGACGATCCGGTGCCGGACCACCCAGTACTCGTCGGCGGCGTCGACCCCGAGCAGCTCGACGCGGGCGCTGTAGATGACGGGGGTCCCGTCAGCTGCGGCCAGTCCACGCCCCGGCTCGCCCGGGTCGGGCACCAGGCCACTCACGTCGTGCTCGATTCGGACCGGCGCGAAATCGTCCACCGTGGCGGCCCACGCGTCATAGCACTCGAGAATCTCCGTGGCGGTCGCCACGGCGCCCGGAGCCGCGCCGGCCAGCGATCGCTGGATCGCCTTGTGCACCAGGGACCGTTTCAGTTCGTGAGGCCAGTCCCAGGTGCCCGGATAGTAGTAGACGGCCAGGGCTTCGGTGACCGCGGCCGAAACCGAATCTTCGACGGGCGCGACGGGTTCGAGGTCGCGCCGGTGCGGTGAGGCGAAATCCCACTGCCGCCGGCAGCGCTTGAATCTGGCCCGCTCGTCCGCGGTGATCTGGTATTTCACGAGCACCGTCAGTGAAAGTGAGGCCAGGGTTCGTCGATCGGCCAGCGACACCGGTCCGCGGTGTCGGCCATCGATTCCAACTCGGCGAGCAAGTCATCGAAGAACGTGCGCATCAGCGCGGGATCCCCGACCGGCCACGCGGCCGAGAACGACATCCACACGTCCGGTGCGCCGGCGGCCGGCACGTCGACGATCCCGTTCCCGGGGGGCACCACGCGCCACTCGTACTGGTCGGCCTGCCGCTCCAAATACACGAGATCATCGCGACCGGGGCACGCCGCCACGATCGAGGCGAAAAGCTGTTCACGGTCCATGCGAACCCTCGTCGACCAGAATAGACGCGATCAGGCCTGCCAAGAAGCCCACCGGCTCACGGTGATCGCAATCACCGGTCCCGTGAGCGAAATCCGTTGATATTGCTGGTATTTGCGCCGCAGCAGGTCATAACCCGTGGCCATCTGTTCACCGTGGTCGTGAATCTCGGCCTTGCCGTCGGCCCGCACCCACCAGAGCTGGTCCCAGTCCTCGGCATAGTGGTCGACAAGCAGGCTGACTTGCGGGTTCTGTTCGATGTTCACCAGCCGCTGAAGCCGCTGCGTCGTCTTACGCTTCGCGTCGACGGCCGTGTACACGACGTCGTTGACGAGAGCGAACACCACCGGAACCACATGGGGCTTGCCCAGCCGCGACACCGTGGCAAGGCACGCCACCTGGGCGGCCGCGAACCGTTCGCGTGCGTCTCTTTCGTCTCCAGCGTCGAATTCGGCCATCAGTTTTCTCCCGGTCAGCTTTCTCCCGGTCAGCGTCGGAACTCGGTCACGTAGGCACGCCAATCCCAGGTGGACAGGAACTTTACGGCGGCGGTATAGCCCTTGTCGTACAACATTTTGACGCTTTTGTCGGAAATGCCGAAATCGAGAAAACCGACATCGGTTGAATCGACCCGGATGGTGCGTGCACTGACCCACGGCTGGTTGAGGTACGCCTGGTCCCTGCCGACAAGCATCGTGGTGATGACCTCTTCGAGCAGTTTGGTGGACCCGAGCACGTTGAGTGCTCTCAACGCCGGAATGACGGCGTCGTTGCCCTCCGGGAGGTTCGGCAGCAGCGTGACTCCGAAAGTCGGCCAGCGCGGTTCCTTCCCGTCCGGCCGGTCGAGGGAGTCGATCGGAAAATTGGACAGAATCCCGCCGTCGAGGAGCGTGGATGTCAGTCCCGCGCGGCTCGTCAAGCTGGCGGGACGGAAGAAGAACGGGATCGACATCGAGGCCCGCACCGCATCGGCGACCTGCTGATCGTCGGGGTCCACCCCGTAAACCCGGCGGTAGTCCCACGGCAGCCGCACCAGCTGCCCCGTCGTCACATCGGCGACGGTCACCACCAGCCGGTAGCGACGTTCCGGCAGCAGTTCGGAATCGTCGTATGCGAGATCGCCGAAGGTGCTCACCCCGAGGCTTTTCAATTGGCCACGGACCCAATCACGGACGCGGTCGCCGCGATAGATGCCGGTCCCGCGCAGCAGCGCAACAGGTCGGCCGATCAGGGGCACGCGTTCGATGGGACCCGGGTCAAGAAAATCCCTGTAGTTCAAACTCAGCGCCAGCTCCTTGACCTCCGCGGGGGTCATCTGCCGGCCCTGAACCGCCGCGGCGACGATCGAGCCGACAATCGACCCGGCGGACGTGCCGGAGACGCGCTGAGCGGTGTAGCCCGCCTCCATCAACGCGACGACCGCGCCGACGAGGCCGATCCCTTTGACACCGCCCCCGGACAGAACGAGATCAGCGCGCTTGGGCGTCATGCAATCTCCAATCGAAGGTCTCGCCTCAACATCTACCCTGAACGCCAGGGGGTCGCAGACGTGCCCGGGCTGATCGAGCCCGCTGGGCCGGCGGGCTTAGGCTGTGAGCATGGCCGACGTGAAGTCGCGGTCGCGGCTGAGTTCGTGGGCGTACGCGCTACGAACAACCAACCCGCCGCCCGACGGTCCTGCCGACGCCGTGACCCGGTGGATCGTAATCACCCGCGCCGCTGTGCTACCGATGACACTGTTCGCCGGCCTCGTGGCGGCGCTGCTGGCCGTCGGCCAGCCGGGGTTGGACTGGCGCTGGCTGGTGCTGGCGGTGGTTGGCATCGTCCTGGCCCACACCGCCAACAACCTGATGAACGATCTGTTCGACACGCAGGTCGGTACCGACAGCGCGACCTACCCGCGGGCCCTGTACGCCCCGCACCCGGTTCTGTCCGGGTTGGTCAGCCGCCACACGCTTCTCACGACCATTCTCGCGGTCAATCTGGCCGATCTGGCGATCCTCGTCGTGCTGACAACGGTTCGCGGATGGCCGGTGGTCGCGTTTGCGCTCGCCGGGTTTGTGCTCAGCGTCGCCTACACGGCCCCGCCGCTGCGACTGAAGAAGCACGGCCTCGGTGAACCCGACGTGTTCGTCGTGTGGGGACCGCTGATGGTGTGCGGAACCTACTACTCCGCGGTCGGATCGGTCGGATGGCAGGTGCTGGTCGCCTCACTGCCCTACGGGCTGCTGTGCACGACGGTGCTGATGGGCAAGCACATCGACAAGATCCCGTACGACGCGCCGCTCGGCATACGCACCGTGCCGGTGATCCTCGGCGAAGCGCGCGCGCGGGCGGTCACGCTTGTGATGATGGCCGGCTTCTATGTGCTGGTCGCCGTGGTGGTGGCGGTCGGCGCGATGCCGTGGCCCGCGTTGCTCGTCGGGTTGGCGCTGCCGCGGCTGTGGAAGGTCTGGCCATATTTCCGGCGGCCACCGCCCGAAGAGCCGCCGGCGAAGTATCCGGTCTGGCCGCTGTGGTATGCGGCGCTGGCGTGGCTGCATGTGCGCCAGGCCGGCGCGCTGCTTGTGCTCGGGTTGGCGATCGGCGCGGTGCTGCGCGTCGGGACATAGGCTCGAACGCGACCGAAGGAGTGTCATGACCGTTCTGAACACCGAATTGCCTACCGCGCTGCGCAGGGCGCTCGAGCTGCTCGGCGATCCACCCGCCAAACCCGATGTCAGCGAGGGCTACCTCGACCTGCTGGGTACTCAACCGGCCGAGGATGCCGGGCCGACCAAGAACACGGGTCCGATCCAGGCGATGTTTGCGACGCCGATCGGGTCGATGCTGTACGACAACATGCAGGCCCTGTGGCGCAGGCTGTTCAGCTTTGCGCGGCCGCCCATCGAGTGGCTGGCCATCCCCCAAGGCGGCACTGCGCTGGACGTCGGCTGCGGTCCCGGGAATATCACCGCCTTGCTGGGGCGTGCCGCGGGTCCGGGCGGGCTGGCGCTGGGCGTCGACGTCTCCCGGGCGATGCTGACACGCGCGGTGCGCGCCGAAGCGGGCCCGCACACCGGCTTTCTGCTGGCCGACGCGCAGCGGCTTCCGTTCCGCGACGAGACAGTCGACGCGGCGGTCTCGTTTGCCGCCCTGCAGCTCGTACCGGACCCGGAGGCCGCGATCGCCGAGATGGGCCGGGTGCTGAGACCCGGCGGACGACTGGCCGCGATGGTGCCCACCGCCGGCCCGGCCGCCCGGTTTGCGCGGTTGTTGCCGAACGTCGGCGCCCACGTGTTCGGGTACGACGAACTCGGCGACATGTTGGAAGACCACGGCTTTTCCAGCGTGCGGACGGCCAACTTCGGCCAGATCCAGTGGGTGCGCGGCAAACGACTGTAGCCCGACCCGCCCGGGGCACCCACGCGACCCCGGCATAACGGCACCGCAATTTTGGTTGCTGTCCGTGGGAAGATTGATCAAGTCGTGGACCAACGTTTGAATCACGCTTTGCGGTCGGCGCCCGCAATCGCGCCGGCGCCGGCAGGAGGTCGACCTGGCTGGCGACCTGGCGCAGATCTACGACGGCTATTGCCGTACTTGTTGCCCTACCGTGCCCGGTGGATCTCGATGGTCCTGGTGGCCGTCGCCAGTCTGGTGGCCACCGTGGCCATCCCGCTGATGACCAAGGCGGTCATCGACGGGCCGGTGCGTCATCAGGATCAGCAGGGCCTGTGGGTGCTTGGTGCCGCGGCGGTCGCGGTCGGGGTGTCCGAGGCGGTGCTGTGGTTCATCCGTCGCTGGTTGGTGGCGCGCGCAACGATGGGTGTGGAGGCCGACATCCGCAAGGACCTCTACGCGCGGCTGCAGATCCTGCCGATGTCCTTCCACGGCCGCTGGCAATCCGGTCAGCTGCTGTCGCGGATCATGAACGACCTGAGCACCATTCGTCGTTTCCTCTCATTCGGACTTGTGTTCCTGATTCTCAACGCGCTTCAAATCACCATCGTGACGGCCATCCTGCTTGTCATGTACTGGCCCTTGGGTGTGGTAGTTCTGCTCTCGATCGTGCCGATCGCGGCGACGGTGCTGCACTTCGAGCACGATTACACCCGGCTGTCACGACGAGCGCAGGACCAGTCCGGTCACGTGGCCACCCACGTCGAGGAGTCCGCGCTGGGCCTCAGAGTGGTCAAATCCTTCGGCCGTGAGGATTTCGTCTACGAACGGTTCGACCGCCAACTCACCAACCTCTACGACACGCAGGTCAGCAGGGTCTCGGTGTCGGCGAAATTCTGGACCCTGCTGGAGGTCATCCCCAACCTCACCCTGATCGTCGTGCTCGGCTTCGGCGCGTATGCCGCCGGCCACGGATTCGTCACCATGGGCACACTGGTCGCGTTCATCACGATGATGCTGTCGCTGGTGTGGCCCATCGCGTCCCTGGGCTTCCTGCTGTCGATGACACAAGAGTCCTTCACCGCCGCCAATCGCATCGCCGAAATCTTCGACGCACCAAGGGAAATCAATGACGGGCCGCAAGACGCGGCGCCCCGCGGCGGCCGGCTCGAACTGCTCGACGTCGGCTTCCGCTTCCCCGATGCCGGGCCCGACGACTGGGCACTGCGGCACGTCACCGCGACCGTCGAGCCCGGTGAAACGCTAGCGCTGGTCGGCGCCACCGGCTCGGGCAAGTCGGTGCTCGCCGCGCTGCTGTCGCGCCTATACGACGTGATCGAGGGCGAGATCCGCATCGACGGACAGGACATCCGCGAATTGTCCCTGCAGGCCCTGCGACAGGCGGTGGCCACCGCGTTCGAGGATCCGACGCTGTTCTCGATGTCCGTGGCGGAAAACCTGCGGCTGGGCCGGCCGGACGCCACGGACGAGCAGTTGGCCCAGGCCGTCGACGTCGCCGCCGCCCAATTCGTGTACGACCTGCCGTTCGGCCTGGAAACCCGCATCGGCGAGCAGGGCATGAGCCTGTCCGGCGGGCAACGGCAGCGGCTGTCGCTGGCCCGCGCGATCCTCGCCGCCCCGAAGATCCTCGTGCTCGACGACACACTCTCCGCGCTGGACGTCCACACCGAAGCCGTCGTCGAGGAGGCGCTGCGCCGGGTGCTGCACTCGGTGACCGGCATCGTTGTCGCGCACCGCGCGTCGACCGTGCTGCTGGCCGACAAGGTCGCGCTGCTCAGCCGGACCGACGCGGGCGGCACCATCACCCACATCGGCACGCACGCCGAACTGCTGGCCGGGGTGCCGCAATACCGCTACCTGCTGGCGGCCGACGACGAACTCGACGCCACCGCCGAGCGCAGTTGCGCGTGGCAGGCCGACGAGCAACGCAAGCGGCTCAGCCAGGTCCACGAGGAGCGGGAGGCCCTGGACGGGGCGCGCGCGGCGTCGGCATCGGACTGGCGCACCTATGCGGAGTCGGAGGCGGAGGGCCGATGACGGCAACCGACACCACCGGAATCGACGTCCACGAGGAATCCGACGAGTGGCGCGGCCGGTTCGACGAGGTTGCTGACGACGACCTGCCGATCGACGAGATCCTGCCCCGCCGCCGCGAAGCCCGCGCACTGCTGTTCTCTCTGCTGCGGCCCTACCGTGTGACGGTGGCATTGCTTGCCGTCGTCGTGGTGATCGAAAACGTTGCGCGCCTGTCGGTTCCGCTGCTGGTGCAGAAGGGCATCGACCGCGGCATCCCGCCGATCATCGGCGGCGGGTCGGCGCGCACGCTCATCGTGATCGTCGGCACGTTGTGCGGTGTGGTGCTCGTCCAGGCGGTCAGCCGGTTGATTTTCCTGCGACGATCGGGGCGGATCGGCCAGCGGGTGCTGCTGGAACTGCGCCGCCGCGTGTACCGCCACTTTCAGCGGCTCGACATCGCCTTCCACGACCGTTACACGTCCGGGCGGGTGGTCAGCCGGTCCACCAACGACGTCGAGGCCATCCAGGACATGCTGGAGACCGGCTTCGACAGCCTGATCACCGCTGCGTTCACGCTCGTCGGCATCGCGATCCTGCTCGTCGCGCTCAACTGGCGACTCGGGCTGATGTGCCTTGCGGCTTTCCCGATCCTCGTGGTGCTGGTCTGGTGGTTCCGCAGCGAGTCGGCCAAGACCTACCGCAAGGTGCGGGAAAGCGCCGCGCTGGTCATCGTTCAGTTCGTCGAGACCATGACCGGCATCAAGGCGGTGCAGGCGTATCGACGGGAGCCCCGCAACCAGGAGATCTTCGAGGACGTCGCCGACCGCTACCGAGCGATCAACGAAAAGACCTTCAAGCTGCTGGCGGTGTTCATGCCCGGGGTGAAGCTGGTCGGCAACCTCACCACCGGCGTGGTGCTGCTCTACGGCGGGTACTCGGTGCTGCACGCTCAGATGACGATCGGCACGCTGGCGGCTTTCCTGTTGTACCTGCGGATGTTCTTCGAGCCGATGCAGGAGATCTCGCAGTTCTTCAATACCTTTCAGTCGGCGTCGTCGGCGCTGGAGAAGCTGGCCGGGGTGCTGGCCGAGCGGCCGGGCATCGCCGATCCGGTCCACCCAGCGGTGCTCGGCGAGGTACGCGGCCAGATCGGCTTTCACGACGTGCGGTTCTCCTACGTGCCCGATCGGCCCGTGCTGCCCGACCTCAGCCTGACCGTTGCGGCGGGCCAGACCGTCGCGTTGGTCGGCACCACCGGGGCCGGCAAGACGACCATCGCCAAACTGATCGCCCGCTTCTATGACCCCACGTCGGGCTCGGTGACACTCGACGGCGTCGACCTGCGGGACCTGGCACAAAAGGAGTTACGTCGTCACGTCGTGATGGTCACGCAGGAGAACTTCATGTTCGACGGCACGGTCGCCGACAACATCCGCTTCGGCCGGCCTGACGCCGGCGACGACGAGATTCTTGCCGCGGCGGTGGCGGTCGGGGCGGACCATTTCATCGACGCGCTGCCCGAGGGCTACGACACCGACGTCGCCAAGCGAGGCGGCCGGCTGTCGGCCGGCCAACGACAGCTGATCGCTTTCGCGCGAGCGTTTCTCGCCGACCCGGCGGTGTTGATCCTCGACGAGGCGACGTCGTCGCTGGACATCCCCAGCGAGCGCATGGTGCAGCGCGCGCTGCAGACGGTGCTTGCCGACCGCACCGCGCTTGTGATCGCGCACCGGCTGTCGACCGTTCAGATCGCCGACCGCGTACTCGTTCTCGACCGCGGCCGGATCGTCGAGGACGGGCCGCCCGGCGAGCTCATCGCCCGCGGCGACGGTCGCTATGCGGCGCTGCACCGCGCATGGTTGCAATCGTTGGCCTGAGTCCTGATTCCGCGCGAGTGTGAAGCTGCGGGGACGACGCGCCGTGCGGCGCGCATCGCTGAGGATTCACGCTGGCGGGCGGGTCGGAGACCAGTAGGCGAGCATCTCGGCGAAGGTCTCGAAAGCCGCCGCGGAAACGCCGTAGGTCGCCTCGAAATGGATGCTCAGTGGATAGCCGAGGTCGACGACGCCATCGATCACCCGCTGATACAGGTCGACCAACAGCCGGCGCTTCTGCGCAGGTTCACCACTTGCCAGTTTCTTGACGAATGCCTGCTCGTCGGCCACCGCGGCGTTGCCCGGGTCCTGGATCAGCCAGTCGATCAGTCCCACCCGATTCTCGACCTTCGGCACAAAGCCGAACGACAGCAGAATCTCTGGCCGATGGTCGGTTGTCTTGGCGAACTGCCTCAGGAAGCCCACGATCGCATCGGAATACAACAGCTGGGTCATGCCGAACGTCGCACCCTGGTCGCACTTGAAATTGAACCGGCCATGTTCACCGTCGCGGGTGGGAATGAGGATGACGCCGCGGTTGGGCACCAGCCGGTCATAGATCGACAGGGCGTCGGTCGGCGCGACGCCGTAGCCCTCGCCGTCGTTCATCGTGCGCGGTACCCCTACGAACACGATGCCCTCGAAGCCGGCGGCGCCCAGATCGGTCAGCCGCTTCCGCAGGGACGGCTCATCCATGAAGGCAGTGACCTGGGTGCACAGTCCCTTCACCCCGCGCAACTCAGGTTGGATGATCGACCAGAACTCGAGCACGTCGAGCTTCGGCTTCATCTCGACGGGTCGGTCGTCCTCTTCGGCGATCATCCCGGGAATCATCACGTGCCCGATGCGGCCCTCGATGCCGGAATCGGCGGAGAACTGCAGCACCTTGTGCGCATCTTCGGCCGCCCGCTCCCGGCCGCTTTCCACGTTCGGCGGCACCAGCTCGAGCGCGATGGTGTTGAGGGTCAAAGGCTGCTCCTGATCGGACACTACTTCCCGTCGCGACGGGTCGCCGTGCCGCACGCCGCACCCTGCCGGAGCATCACCATACCGAGGGGTTCGCGCTCGTCACGCAGCCGGGCGCGACCGTGCTGGTTGACTACGGCATCAATGGGCCGGCAGCTCGAGAACCCGATCCTTGACGAAGTCGGCGACATAGACGTTGCCCCCGCTGTCCACCGCCACACCGTCGGAGCGATCGAGGCCGGTGAACGGCAGAACCGTTGAAGTGGTCGCACCCGCCGCCAGCTTCACTACCCGGCCGGTCCCGAGTGGATCGCACCCAGGGGTGGACGCGCGGCACTGCTGATGTTCGTCGGTGACATAGATATTGCCTTCGGCGTCGATTGTCACACCATCGGGTGAGCCGAGGCCGGTGAACGGCAGCACGGTCTGAGTGCTCGAGAATGCCGCCAGCTTCACCACCCGGTTGTGGCCGGAGTCGGCGACGTAGACGTTGCCATCCATGTCCACCGCGACACCTCGGGGGCGATCAAGGCCGGTGAACGGCAACACCGTTGGGCTACTCGCCCCCGCCGCCAGCCTCAGTACCCGGTTGCTGCCGAGGTCGGCGACGTAGACGTTGCCCCCGCTGTCCACCGCTACCCCCTCGGGTTCCTTGAGGCCGGTGAACGGCAGCACGGTTGGCAGCGCGTCCACGCCGGCCGCCAGCCTCAGCACCCGGGCGTTGCCGCGGTCGGTGACGTAGAGGTTGCCGCCCGTGTCCACCGCCACCCGCTCGGGATCGACGCGGCTGAATGGCTGGTCGATCGGCAGCCGGGTCGGGGCGCTCGCCCCCGGTGCAAGCTTCAGCAGGTATTCGTACTGCGTGACGTAGAGGTTGCCGGCGGTGTCCACCGCCACACCATTGGGCTCAGACACGTTGTTGAACGGGTCCAGGAAGGTTGCGCTTGTGGCCCCGGGCGCCAGCTTCCACACCCCGCCGTTGCTGGAGTCGGTGACGTAGAGGTTGCCCCCGGTGTCCATCGCTACCCCAGACGGGCCCCCGAGGCGGAACGGCAGCACGGTTGGCGCACTCGCCCCCGTGGCCAGCTTCCACACCTTTTGGTTGCCGCGGTCGGCGACGTAGAGGTTGCCGCGGGTGTCCACCTGCACACCAACGGGGTTGTCGAGGCCGGTGAACGGCAGCGCGGTTGGGGCGCTCGCGCCTGCCGCCAGCTTCCACACCCGGTTGGTGCCGGAGTCGGCGACGTAGAGGCTGCCCCGGCTGTCCACCGCCACACCGTTGGGGTACTTGACGCCGGTGAACGGCAGCGCGGTTGGGGCGCTCGCCCCCGGCGCCAGCTTCAGCACCCGGCTGCCGGCGTAGTCGGCGACGTAGAGGTTGCCAACGGTGTCCACCGCCACACCAGCGGGCTGATTGAGGCCGCTGAACGGCAGCGCGGTTGCGGCGCTCGCCCCCGGCGCCAGCTTCAGCACCCGGTTGCTGTCGTCGGCGACGTAGAGGTTGCCGCCGCTGTCCACCGCCACCCCGGTGGGGCCCTTGAGGTCGGTGAACGGCAGCACGGTCGAGGCGCCCGCCCCGGCCGCCAGCTTCCACACCCGGTGGGTGTAGTAGTCGCTGACGTAGAGATTGCCGCGCGCGTCCACGGCCACCCCAAAGGGGATCTTGAGTTTGGTGAACGGCAGCTCGACCTGGGACGAATAGGACACCGGGTGCGTGGGTGACGGCCGATGTCCGACGACCGTGACGATGCCGGCGACAGCCGTGACAAGGAGAACCGCGCCGACCGCGAGCGCGATCGTGGCGCGCCGGCTCAACCGCCGCACAGTCCGCGACATCCTGGTCATGTCCGTTTCCTTTCCAGCCAACATTCCAGCCAACATCGCCGGCCTACTTCTCGCCCTGGTAGAGCAACGCCTCGATGACGGCGCCGCCGGTGACCGGCGGGCCGAGCAGCACGCTGTCGGTGTTGGTCGCCGGGTCGTAGGTCACCAGCGAGGTGGTGCCGCCGCAGCCGACCTTGCCCATGAGCAGCAACCTGTCGGCGGTCGCGCCGACGACGAGCACACTGCTGTCCAAGCCGGGAGGGGTCACGCGCGCGGTGTGCTTGTCGGGAGTCAGCCGGGACAGGAAGATGGTGCCGCAGGCTCCCACGGACTGCAGGAAGGTGCCGCTGGGAAGCTGCCAGGCATCCCTGTCGCCGTAGTCCCCTTTGAAACCCGGATCATCGTCCTGGCCCGAGTTGACCGCGGTGAGCGCGGTCGGGGCTTCGCCGTCCAGCGGTACTTGCCAGAGCTGGCTTCCCGAGTCAGCCCCGCAGCGGGCGAGGATCACCGTTGGGGTCCACCATCTCACCGGGTCGCAGTGGCCGCCCGGCATCGGCGACGGCAGCTCGCGAACGACCGTTCCATCGTTGCGCATCACCACGAGGCTGTTGCCGGGCTTGCGCCCCTGCGGGTTCCCCGGGTTGGCGGTCGTGAGTACGAGCTGGGTCCCGTCTGGCGACTCCAGGTAGTCGCCGCCGAACTGGCCGGCGTCGCCCAGGTCCGTCGGGTACGTGAACTGCGGGTTGCCGGCGAGGTCGATTCGCTTCAACGTGTCAGTGCCGTTGACGCTGGTCGATAGGAGGATGGCCGTGCCGTCGGGGCGGGTGTAGCTGGGTTTGCCGTCGACGGTGAGGGTGGTCTGCGCGCCGGTGTGCAGGTCGACCGAGATGACATTGGGTCCGGGCCCCTGTTTGTCGGACAGGTAGAACAGGGCGTGGCTGCCGTCGCCGGACCAGTCGACCAGCCGGGGGTCCGGACCGTTGCCCCTGGGGGGGAAGGTGGTGATCGCGTAGCGGGCACCCGCCGGGTCGATCAGGTACAGCGTCGTGGTGAGCGCGCTGGCTGACCACTCGCCCGGGGGTCGCGCGCCGGGGCCGTAACCGGCAGCCGGGTTCCACATCGCGAGCGTCCAACCGGGACCGACCTTCGACCAGGGCACGTCTGCGACCGCGGCGGCCGCCGGTGCGGGCGCGACCGTGGTCGGTGTCGTCGGAACAGGACTGCCCCACGCGCCGTGCAGCGGGGTCGACCCGGTCGACGACGAGCAGCCGGCCACCATCACCGCGGCCAGCGCGACGACTCCCAGGTGAATCCGCCATGCCCGGGTCGCGGAGGGTCGCAGAAATCGGCTCCACTGCGCTCGAACGGCGGTGACCGAGCCGTCGCGGTTGGTGTTCATACTCGTTTCCGTTCTGTGGATGGTGGCCGGGTGGCCGCTGTGACCGATGCGGCGGCCCGCAGTGGGTGTCGTCCGTTTCCCGGCGACATCAGGATGCGAGGCAGGCCAGAATGGATTCTTAATGAAATCGTCGAGTGGTCCCTGAACGGCGGTGGGTTGATGTCGGCTAGGGGTGACGACGCGGCGATCGACGACGCGGCCGACTTCGGCATTTTGGGCCCCTTGCAGATGAGCGTCGGGGACACGTTGGTGCCGTTGGGCACGCCGAAGCAGCGTGCAGTGCTCGCCGTGATGGTCATCAACGCCAATCGACCGGTGAGGATCGACACGCTGATCGATTGCGCGTGGGACAGGCGGCCACCGGAAGGAGCGCGAACCACGCTGCATGCGTACGTATCCAACTTGCGCCGCCTAATGCGTGGCGCGGGCATCGACCCAGCGGTACTGGCCAGCGCACCACCCGGGTACCGACTCGCCATTGCCGACAACCAGTACGACCTTGGCCGTTTCATCATCGGCAAAGACGCCGGATTGCGGGCCGCCGCCGCCGCGCAATTCGAGCAGGCCAGCCGACACCTGTCGGCGGCGCTGGCGGAGTGGCGAGGCCCCGTTCTCGACGACCTGCGCGACTTCGAGTTCGTTGAGACCTTTGCCAACGGACTGGATGACGAGAAGGTCGTCGCTCACACCGCCTACGCCGAGGCCGAAATCGTCTGCGGGCGCGCATATGCCGTCATCAAGGAACTGGAGGCGCTCGCCGCCCAGCATTCCTACCGCGAGCCGCTGTGGGCGCAGTTGATCACCGCCTACTACCTCGCGGACCGCCAATCAGATGCTCTCGACACGTACCATCGTCTGAAAACGACACTGGCGGAAGACTTGGGCATTGACCCGAGCCCCACGGTACGTGAGCTGTACGAGCGAGTCCTGCGCCAGCAACCTCTGGATGTCCGCGAGGCCGCACAGTCCCACGCCGTAGACACCATCGGCTCGGCGACCAACCAAACCAAGATCCGCCGGCCCTCCGGTGCCGCGTTGCGCGACGCCACCGCTCAACGCCACGCGTTGGCCGGCACGGCAACGCGGATCGGGCGTAGCCCCGAAAACGACATCGTGCTGCCCGACCTCAGTGTCAGCCGTCACCACGCTGTCATCATCAACACTGACCGGATGCTCGTGATCATCGATATGGGATCGGCCAACGGGGTCTATGTGCGCGGGCAGCGAATCCGTCCGGAGGCGAAACTGTCCGAGGGTGACCACATCAAGATCGGCAATTACGAATTCACATTTGAAACCACGCCTGGCGACCCCCTTGAGTGAGTCGGCTCGGCGCCGACCGCAACGGCATCAAATCACCGGTATTTCAAGCGAGAACCAGTGGCACAGAAGATGGTCGCATTTGGCCATTGACACCGTGGGAAGGATTGGCGTCTTTGCAGTGACTTCCCACTGTGCTTGCAGCCTATCGTGGGCTGGGTAGCTAGGCTTGAGGTGTCAATGTCAGCACTGCCGAAAGGTGAGCAAAGCCACGTGTTTGGTGCTGATCGCGTTTGCGCACGACGTAGTCACCAACGCCGAACTTGACTTTCGCCCTGGGGCGGGGTTGACGAACGGTCACCCGTGTCCAGGAGTGAGTCATCATGAAGGCCAAGAAGATTGCGTTTGGGGCCGGATCCAGCGTGGCGCTCTTTGCCGGCTCGCTGGCGGTCGCGCCGGTCGCGTATGCCGATTGCGCAGCATGGGAACTGGAACCGTGTTATGGGGCCATCGCCTACTCGCCAAAGACGACGGCGGCCGGATGGGAAACCAACGACAGAGAGCTGTCTCGTGCCGAAATCGACGCGGGATTCCAATGCGGCATCGCGGGTCCCGCAAACGACTGTGTAGTGGTGATCTCGGGCACGGGCTGCCTCGCCCTGGCGGTGAGCACCGCAGGGGCGTACAACGGCGGCGCGGGTCCGACCCTTGACGCGGCCGACGGCGCGGCACTGGCCGGTGTGCCGGGCGGCAACGGCAGGATCGCGGAACACGTCTGCAGCGCCTGAGATTCACTGAGCCTCATTCATCTGGACGTTCGGTAGTGTGAATTGACATCAGTTAGCTGCGAAAGTGCCCGGAGCACACACGGTCTCATTTCGATGAGCGTCAAACATTATGCAGGCGAACAGGATACGGTTTCGACGTGTCTCGCATCGTGGTTGCGGGGCCCGGCTCTTGACCGATCTCTAGTTGATTGACGGGGTTGAGGCGGAACTCGGGGTCTCCCGGACTATCTCGATGGCCCTGGCCAATGTGGTCAGCCGGGCGTCGAGGGTGTCTCCCGCGGGGTAGAGCCGCACCGTGGTGACACCGGCGTCACGCCAGATGTGCAACCGTTGCCGCACCATGGCTTCGGTGCCGATCAGCGTGGTGGCCAGCACCATCTCGTCGGTCACCAAGTCGGCGGCGCCGTCACGGTCACCGGCCTGCCAGCGCTCCCGCACCTCCCTGGCGATGTCGGCCCAGCCTTGCCGGCTATAGGCCTGGTTGTAGAAGTTGGTCGACGCCGAGCCCATGCCGCCCAAACTGAAGGCTAGTTCGTTCTTGCGGCCGGCGACCATGTCGCGCAGGGCATCCTCGTCGGGTGCGAAGGCCACCTCAGCGCCCTGGCAGATATCGAGGTCAGCGCGGCGACGTCGGCTGCGCGCCAGACCTTCGTCGAGATGAGCAAAATACGCCGCGTCGGCGCCTTCGGGCACGAAACTGGTGCCCAGCCAACCGTCGGCGACCTCACCGGTCAATCGCAGCATGGCCGGCGAGAGCGTCGCCAGATAGATCGGGATCGGGTGCTCGGCGCGCATCGACAGCCGCATGGGCACCGCTTCCCCACCGGGCCGGGGAATCTGGAACTCACGGCCGGAGTAGGAGATCTTGCCTCCGTCCAACACCCGGCGCACAATCTCGACGGTTTCACGTAGCCGCGTGAGCGGTCGCTCGAACGACACGCCGTGCAGTCCCTCGATGACCTGGGGACCCGACGCGCCCAGGCCCAGCAGGAAGCGTCCCTGCGACAAGTTCGACAGGGTAATCGCCAATTGCGCGACCGCGACGGGCGTCCGAGTTCCCACTTGAATTACCCCAGACCCCAAGAGCATTCGATCGGTGCATGCCGCGTAGTAGCCAACCGCCGAGGGCGCGTCTGAGCCCCAAGCCTCAGCGACCCAACAAATATCGAGTCCAATCTTTTCAGCTTCGACGACGAAATCGCGGCCGTCGCGCCAATGCTGGAAGCCCGAAGCTTCGATCGTGGTGGCAGTGCGCATCAGCCTTGAGCCCGCTTCTTGATCTGTTCGAGGGTGAATGCCATGTTCTGTTCGAACTCGCGCATTCGCACGAACACGATCTTCTGTTCGTTTTCCGGCATGCGATCGATCGCGAACGACAGCCCGGAGCGCGCCGGACCCATCTGCATCCACTGCGACAGCTCGGTTCCGCCCTCCTTGGGCTCCAGCCGGAAACGCCAGATCGCCGTCGGGTTCGCCGGGTCCTCGACGGCCCAGGCGAACACGCACTCGGGCTCGCACTCGATCACCTCCGATGTGGTCGCCCATTCTCCCAGCGCGTCGTGCCTGCTGCGTCCGACGAACCTGGCCCCGACGGCGGGCGCGGTGGCCCCGCCGAGCCATTCGACCGACTGCAGCTCCTCGCTCATCGTCGGCATCAGCTCGATGTCAGATACCAGTTCCCACACCCGCCGCGGCGGCGCGTCGATCCACGTTCGCACCTCGACGGTTGGTTTATCGGCATACCGCGCACCCGTCCACTCCATCGTCGGGTACCTCCCTTCATCATCACCTGCCACTGGCGGCCCTGTTGGGCTAGGTCAGTTCGCCGCGTTCGCGTAGCGCCTTGGCCAACTGCACCCGGGACTGGACTCCGAGCTTCGAATATGCCGAACGAACGTGGGTGCCGACGGTATTCGCAGATATGCCAAGCACTTTGGCGGCCGATTTGTCGGTGTGGCCGTCGGCGATCAAGTACGCCACCCGTCGTTCGGCCTCGGTGAGTGACCGAGGCTGCGACCCGCTGTGATCGCTGACCCACTTTGCGCGCCGGACGCCGGCTCGCCTCATGACGCGCTGAACCGTTGCCCGGCGCGCAAACGCACCCATGTGGTCGTAGTCGTCCCAGGCGGCATCGAGTTGGCGCAGCGCAGCGGCGCGTTGACCGGCATCCAGCAGCATGGTGCCATAGCCTTCCGCTCCGGCGGCCCGTAAGACCAGTCGCGGGCTGTGCTGCAAGACCTTTAGCGACTCGGCCACCGTTGCCTGGTCGCGGTTGAACAGCCCGCGCATGTTCAATGCCAGCCCGGTCAGCGTGGCGACATCAGGATTGCGCCGCGCGCCTTCCTCCGCAATCTCGACGGCACACTCGGTGAAATCTGCTGCCCCGCAGGCCATGCCGACTTCAAATATGATCGTCATCCAGCAGGGCCACCACGCCCAGTAGCTGCGCGAGGGGTGCGGCGCCGCGAGCAGCCGCGACAAGATCAGGCGGCTATTGTCGAGGTCACCCTGCAGTGCGGTCAACCAACCCTGGGTGAATGTCACACCGGGGTGCTCGCTGCTGGTTTCGTCCGTGAGATCGGAGGCCAGCCTGAGTCGTTGGGCCGCGAGGGCCATTTCGCCGCGCAGCAACGCGACGAAGGAACGTATCAAGGCGCCCTCCACGACGTGGTCCGTGGTGCCGATTGCCTGCCCGAATTCGACGACAGTCTCGGCGACCTGATCGGCCTCACGCAGGTGGCCGAGATTGTAATGCTGTTTGGCTTGGGCGAACAGCAGGTCGGGCAGCAGCGACTCGGCCTTGGCGTGGCTATCCTCGTGCGCGGCGTCCAGCAGCATCTGGGCGTCGTCGTAGCGATCGAGAAGCTGCAGCTGCATGATCTCCTCGGCGAGGTAGGACTTCCCCGTCACCGATCGCAGCTCACGAAAATGCTTCAGCGCCAGCTGATGTCGGCGCTGACCGTGGGCGGATTCACCAACGGCCTGCAAGGCCAGGGCGAGTGCATCAACGTCGCGTGACCCCCTGGCCTGCGACAGTGCGGCATCGGCCCGCGCGGCAGCCGCATCGGCACCGACGCGACGAGTGGCCGCCAGAGCACGCGCCGCCTCGAAGCGGGCAGCCAAATCGGCCCGCCCGCTGATCAGAGCGAGAGTGCGCTCGGCGCGATCAGTCAGGTCCGCGACGCGCCCGCTGAGCCACAACGCTTTCACCGCGTGGGTTTGGATCCGGCCGATCGTGTCCACATCGTCGACGGTGGCCAGCAACCGGTCGGCCATCGCGATCGTGTCGTTGGCGCGTTGTGCGCGCGCCAGCACCGACACCGCTCGTTCGCCGAGTTGCGCCCACTGCGGCTGACCGGCGCGCAGGGCCGCGAAGGCGTGCAGGGCAAGATCGGCGGCATCCACTGCGCTGGTGGTGACCAGCGCCTCGGCGGCGGCGATCATGATCGCGGCATTCGACTCGTCGCCCACCGCGGCGGCAGCGCGCGCGTGCGCGCCTGCCAGCACCACATCTGCCTCGGAGTCCGCGAAGTGTCGTGCCAATCGCGTGTGAAGCCGGCGCCGTGTCGTAGGCGACATCCGGTCATAGACGGCCTGTCTAACCAGGTCATGACCGAAGCCCAGTTCGGCGCCAGTCGAGGTCACCAAGCCCGACCCCAGCACCGAGGTGAACGCCTGGTCGTACCGGCGTTTTGGCGTCATATCACACAGTGCGGACAGCTCGGTGATGCGCACCGCGCGCCCCGCGGCGGCGAGCGTTTCGATGATGTCTTGCGCGCTGCCAGGCAAGGCGGTCAGCCGCTGATACACGGCCCCACGAAATTCGGCCGGAATGTCTTCGTCGCGGCCGGTCTCGGCGCACCGTACTGCGCCGTCGATGATGTGAATGGCCAGCAGCGGATTACCGCCGGCGGCGTCAAGTAGCCGTTCAACGCGACCGGTAACGCTGGTCCCGAGGCGGTCTTGGGCGATTTCGGTGATCACCCGACGCGGCAGCGGGTTCAGCCGGATGTGCTCAACCCCGAGGGTATCCGCGGCGCTTACGGTCAGACCGGCATCCTCGAAGCGACTGCCCAGCACCCACACCACCGGCTGACCGGCCAGTCGAGAGATCAACGACCGCAATGCATATCGGCTGAGCCGGTCTGCCCACTGCACGTCGTCGACGGCGATCATCACGCGGTGGCCGCCCGCCAGCCGCTCGAGGTGTGCGGCGATGCGATCGACCAGTACCAGCGGCTCACCAGCGAGCGCGGCAGTCTCCTTGAATTCGGGCGCAGTCAACAGCGGGTCACGTCCGGTGCGCAGCAATCCGATGATCGGTGCACCTGGGCAGGCCTGCTCGATTTCGTCGCACTTGCTTCGGGCGACGCGGACGCGCATGTGGGTTGCCTGACGGCAGATCTCCGAGAGCAGCGCGGTCTTTCCGATCCCGGCGTCACCCGACATCAGCACGACGCCGCTAGCGCCATGGACGCGGGTGCGACGGATAACGCCCAGCGCGCTGGCCAGCTCATCGTGGCGGCCGCGCAGCGGCCCGTAGGGTCTCAATCGTGAATCTTGCGTCGTAACAGGTGTTGCGGAGATGACGCCGCGGCGCGGGCCTGGCGCCTCATCGGGACCCCCGGTGCATGATCAGGCCGCGGCCAATGACCGGTTCGGTGTGCCGGGCGTCGATGTCCTGGCCGCATTTAGAGCACACGACGCGCACGCCGACGCGGTGCCCACAGGGTTTGTGCAACAGGTCAACGGGAGGGGCCGCAAGACCGGTCCACTCATTGCCCCACTGCATCAACGCGACGTAGACCGGAAACAGGGCGCGGCCCTTTTCGGTGAGCCGGTACTCGTTGAGGTCGCGCGCGGTGTGCCCGGCGTAGCGGCGTCGCTCCAGAACGCCGTGGTGGACCAGCCAGTTCAGGCGCTCGGCGAGAACGTTGCGGGCCAAGCCGATGCCACGCTGGAAATCCTCGAAGCGTCGAGCGCCATTGAACGCCTGGCGCAAAATGACCCACACCCAGCGCTCGCCGAGGATGCCCGCCGAGCGCGCGACCGCACAGTTCTCGTCGAGCAACTCTGTGTGTCTCACGGTAGGAGGGTAACCCTTCTCGTTGCTATTCGATACGGGATCAGGAGGCGGTGAGGCCGCCGTCCACCACCAGAGTGGTGCCGGTGATGTAGCTGGCGGCGGGGCTGGCGAGAAACACAACGGCGGCCGCCAACTCGCTGGGGTCACCCGCCCGACCGGCGGGCACCCGCGGCAACTGGCTGTCGATGTAGCCGTCGGGGAATTGGTCGGTCATTTCGGAGGGGAAAAAGCCCGGCGCGACCGCGTTGACCCGGATGCCCTTACGGCCGGTCCACTGCACCGCCAAATCGCGGGTGAGCCCGATCAGCCCGGCCTTGCTCGCCGAGTAGGCGGCCTGGGGAAGGCCGCCGCTGGTAAGCGCGACGACGCTGGAGATGTTGACGATCGCGCTGCCGGGCTGCATGACCCGACCACAGGCTTGGGCCATCCAGTAACAGCCGCTCAGGTTGACGTCGATGACCTCGCGGAATTGCTCCGGGGTCTCGCGGGTCGCCGGCACCGCAGTGCCCTTGCCAGCGTTGTTGACGAGCACGTC
>Ga0153922_1000011_pt1 | contig 71241 bp, 62 predicted proteins | sample TSNJ006MetaG_FD_104723 | JGI IMG/M metagenome (GOLD analysis project Ga0153922, IMG submission 104723) | Attine ant fungus gardens microbial communities from New Jersey, USA - TSNJ006 MetaG | ecosystem: Host-associated > Fungi > Mycelium > Unclassified | place: USA: New Jersey, Brendon T. Byrne... | reverse complement strand
GCGTTCCTCCACACTTTTTGCCGTCTCCCCCTGGAGTCCTGAAATGTTTAAGCCTATGCTGATGAAATCATCAATAAAGGTTTCCATCTGTCTGCTGAATGCTTCGAATCGTTCTTCCATTTCAGCAATATCACTGTAATAATAACGTTCATTCATGTCCTTTACCAATCACCTCCCCAAAAACCTTTGTAAATGCAAAGTCGCCCCGAAATGATTGTTGATTGGAAGATTTTTCTGACTGTGTTTTTGCTGCATTGTTCAGCTTCCCAATGCTGATATCAATCTTCTGATAATCTGCCTGTAGCTTGTCCATCTATAAATCGCCTCCTCTTTACTCCTTTTGTCTCCTCAATTCATCATCCATGTCCGTAATTCTTTCCTCTAAATACTGTATTCTTCTTTGGATATCGCTGATGTTATACGCATGCCTTAACTCGTTTATGTAGGTATTGTATAGATTTATATGGCTTAAAAGAGACATACCTGTCACCTCGAATCTTTAATAATAAGTTGATTTTACCATATTTATCAATCCTATTCAATTTGAAACATTATATTGTTTAACTGACTATTACCTTACTTTAATATCAGAGACGACACCAAATATGAATTAGGAAAAACTGTAACCGATAAGGAATTTGAAGCAATCAATCTCACAAGGGCTGCTTTTCACGGCGAGTGGAATTATTCAATTTCCGTTCGCTAGAAACTTAATTTATTTAATTACAATTCCTTAGAGTAATTTATTCCTGCCTTATCGGCTTTTACACTTATAACCTCTATCAAATATTTTATGATGGCTGCTCACCAATGGAATCGAAAAGCTACAAAAAAATAAGACCCCGTAAATATACAAGAGTCTTAACTGCGGATAACAGGAATCGAACCTGCACGGTCTCCCACCAGATCCTAAGTCTGGCGCGTCTGCCAGTTCCGCCATATCCGCATAGTGAGACATCGGGGATTCGAACCCCGGACAACTTGATTAAAAGTCAAGTGCTCTACCAACTGAGCTAATATCCCATTGTTCATTGTCTGCTTTATAAGCAAAGAATTTCAAACTGGGCTAGCTGGATTCGAACCAGCGAATGCAGGAGTCAAAGTCCTGTGCCTTACCGCTTGGCGATAGCCCATCATTGACATTAGCTATCTTCCGATAACAAATCAAAGGTGAATAGAGGGATTCGAACCCTCGGCCTCCAGAGCCACAATCTGGCGCGCTAACCAACTGCGCTATACCCACCATATCAAATTATATCTGTCTATGAATGACAAACGAGCCTGAAGGGATTCGAACCCCCGACCCACGGCTTAGAAGGCCGTTGCTCTATCCAACTGAGCTACAGACTCATCACTTGGACTATAAACAGTTAAAATGTTTAGCGTACCAAAGCGGGTGATGGGAATCGAACCCACGTATCTAGCTTGGAAGGCTAGTGTTCTACCATTGAACTACACCCGCATAATTAAATATATTACAAAATAATATTTTATCTTCAATATCGGGGTGACAGGATTTGAACCTGCGACCTCTTGAACCCAAATCAAGCGCTCTAGCCAAGCTGAGCCACACCCCGAAAGGTCTATCTTGCGCTTCTTTTCACGACGCAAAATATATTATATTATAGGCACCATTCAATGTCAATACTTTTTTATGCTTTTGCGCAATTACTGCGCAATTCTGCGGCTTGATTGGCTGCAGTTCACACCAGTTAGTATTGGATACTCACCATCCTATGCCCCTCTATCTTATCTATATCAAAATATATTGAATCTTCTGCACATTCAAAGGAAACAGATATATTCTCCGGGACCTGCAATACCGCTTTCACCTTCCTTCTGCCTGTATGAAGCTTAAACTGTATATTGAAAAGGGGAATAACATCTTCAATGGTATAAATATCCTCCGAGCGTTTCTCTGTAATATAATGGAGGAGATGCAAAATCTCCCTATTTTCTTTTTCTTGTACATTCAATAAAGCGGTTAATGTAGAAGGTCCATTATGACTAACATATTTCTGATCCAATAGTATTTCTATCGCATCCTGAACCATAAGTTTACACCACCTTGCTGCATTCTTCCGATACAAATGGAATATCGGGTGCGCAAAGTAAATAATCCCATCCTTTTTGGTTACTTCTGCTGCTCCCGCCAGCCATGACGACGGTGCATGCTGATGAGAACAGAATTTAACTCCGGCACGTTCAAAATAAGGTTCTATCTTATTCATAAGTATCTGGGCGCTATCTGCTTCCACATCATACCCTCGCAGATACATAACAAATTCTTCTTTCGGAAGTAATTTCCCGATTACCTCGTTTGGCATCATAAATTCTCGATAATAAGGAGATTCTCCCAGATATCGGACTCCATAGATACTTTCCTGTCCTTCCTTCTGAATACAGGAATCATAACTGCCGAGAACTTTGCCGCCATTTTGAATATATTCTTTCAATACCGTTTCCAACCGCTCATTATAGCCGATACAATCAGGCAGAATCACCAGTTTATAATCTCCTAGTACTGCCTGACTGTCTATGATATCAAATTGATAAGACAGTTCCGAAAGCATACGCACGGCACCAATTAACGATGGTGATATCCCCAGATTATGTTCCCCTTCGGTATCGAATTCTTCCGGCGTAAGAACCGCGATTTCTTTTTTAGACTTCGCCTGAAAACAGAACGGTTCCTTCTGCTTAACACTTTCATAGACCTGTCCAATCAACTCATAAGTTGCCTTAGAGAGTGTTCCCCTTGGATGAAGCTGATCCCCAATGGAACATCCCGCTCCCATTGCCAGCATATTGAAACATTCAAGCTCCAGTGCCGCGCGATTCTTCAGGGAATGAAAATCACCCCAATAAGTGTGAAATTTCCCGGTCATACCAATCATGTCTTTACCAAGTGTTCTTGCATATCTGCCGGTTGTCGGAAAATGATCATACCCCCAGCCGCCGCTTGGCAAGGATTCCAATTCCAAATGACTATAGTCTTTATAGCTGGCTTTAGATGCCGGACCTACGTGAGAACTGTTATAGAAGATACCGGCTCCGGGCGCACCTCCCCTTATAAGCGCAGTAATCTCGGATTTAAACTCTTCTAGCATATGTTGTGAATACTTTAATCTTTCCTTTTTATTTGCAGCATCCATATGCAGCTCTTGCATTTTTTCTTTACATTTATCACAATTACAATCTACCTGGAACAAAATATCCATAAAAATGCCATCCAAATTATCAATTCCTACCACGTCTATAATATCCATTATATGCTCTATAAAAAATTGCCGATAATCACTATTTAGACAAATTGTATGATAGAAATGAGGTGCCGGAACCTCTTGTGTATTAATAAATTTTCCATCTTCGCCAACTGACAGCCACTCCGGATGCTCCCTCATAATACGTCCATCCCATTGTACCGTTGTGTAGACCGGAACCTTTATCCCTTTTTCATGACAGGCTTGAATCTGTTCCAACAACAGATTCTTACATTCCAGTTCAGGATGCGTAAGTTCCGGGAATCTCTTAGATGGATAATAGAGCCAGCCGTGATGACATCTTGCAAAACAGGTAATGGAATTCACATTGGCACTTGAAAGCGTTCCTGCAAATTCTTCCTTGTTAAAATCCGCTGCAATTTTCGGAATATATTCACTCGTATGAAAATCCAAATGTACCTGCCTATATCTTATATTACTCATTTTATAATTCTCCTTACTCTTTGACGGCTCCTGCCGCAAGACCACCCTCTACCTTCTCCTGAAACAGCAGATAAAGTACCATTGGCACCGCAACTGTAATTATAATTGCCGCCATAAGGGGACCATAATCACTTCCCCGTTCTCCATTGAAATTAAGAAGACCAAGAGCAATCGGTTTCAAGCTCTTATCACTGATAAATAGCAACGGGAATAGGATATTATTCCATGCCGCTAAAAAATTGAATATGGAGATGGTTGATAGTGCCGGTACGGTTAAGGGAAGCATTACTTTATAATAGATCTGAAAGTAAGAAGCACCATCGATTAAAGCCGCCTCCCCCAATGACTGATTAATCCCCTTCATAAAATTTGATACTACCATAATACTAAAAGGCAGGTTAAATGCCACATACACAAGAATCAATGCCGGAATATTGTCCGTTAGGTTTAACATACCAATTACATAGGATATCGGTACCAGAACCGTATGCATCGGAATCATCATTCCAAGCATAAAAAATACCGTTAAAAACTTATTGACTTTAAAATCAAACCGCGATAATACATAAGATGCCATCGACGAGACAACTGCGAGGATAATGACAGTAGCTCCCGACTGAATCATGCTATTTATAAAATAGCGGCTCATATTAGCGCCTTTCCAGGCTGCTACATAATTAGACCATTTTACCACTGCCGGCAGTGCAAATGGTCTGGAAAATATTTCTACCTTTGTCTTTACCGAAGATATTAATGTGAATAACATGGGCATTGCGAACACTAATACCATCGCTATAAGGAAAAGATACATGACTACATATCCAGACTTCACTTTTGATCTATTCTTTCCAATTTTACGCATGATTCTCCTCCCTATCTTTCTTTACGACTCATCATCAGATTGCTCAGCAATGTTCCGGTAAGGCAAATAACCAATATAATCACACCAATTGCACTTCCAAGCCCATTATGCTTGTATTTAAATGCTTCATTATACAGCAAGGTAGTGGGAAGATTCGTAAGCCCGTTAGGACCCCCTCCCGTCATCGCAAATACCAAATCAAATACTTTTACGGAACCGATAATATCCATTATGATACACATACCAATCGTCGATTTTAACATTGGAACTGTAATACAAAAGAACTTGTGCACACCGTTTGCTCCATCTATAGCTGCTGCCTCGTAAAGATCATCCGCAATAGTTGTAAGCCCGGCAAGCAGGATCACCATATAATACCCAATACCTGCCCATATGTTAACAAATACAATTGTATTCATAGCCGTAGACTGGTTTACTAACCAGGGTGCTGCCATGCCGGATAATCCCACTGCCTCTAACAGTGCATTAAGAGATCCTGTCGGCATAAATATAAAGTACCACATAAGACCTACAGCAGTAAGCGGGAATACCGTTGGTACAAAAAACAACGCCTTAAAGATTCTAAAACCCCGGCATCGTGTATTAATTGCCACGGCAAGTAAAAGCGCTATCGGGGTGTGGAATAATACACTAAAAAACACCATTTTCCCCATATTCTGAAGTGATAACAAAAAGTCTTTGCTCTTAAATACCTCAATAAAATTTTTAAATCCTACAAATTCAAGTGACGATCCGGCAATTCCGTTCCACTCCATTACAGAAAAATAGACTGCCCCTATTAATGGAATAATCTGAAATACAATATATACTATAAGCGCCGGTACCAAGAACAAAGAAACATAGAATTTTGCCTTTTTACTTTTCAACTTAATCATAGCATTTCCCTCCCAATACGGCGAGCAGCGTGTTTCTCAAATGATAAATACTTTGAAACACGCCTGCTCACACATAACAAATATCAATTAATTTGCATTATCAATCTCTGCCTGAATCTGTTCTGCCGCTTCTTGGGCCGTGGCATTAATGAACAAACTAACGATGGAGTTTCTTGTTCTATCCTGCATCGACGCTAACGGATCAAAGTCAAACACATCTACTCCAATACCGGTTGAAGTGGAACCGAGCTCTACGTTCTGGGTAAATAGTGAAGTACATTTAGACTCATCCAGATCAATATCCTTTCTGGGAATTAAGAACGCCGCTTCTTCCGCATATCGCTTTGCTGCCTCTTTATCCGTCAGCCGCTTCACTAATTCAATTGTAAGCTCAAGTTCCTCTCCTTCTAATTTACCACTTATCATATAAGGACTTAACGTCTGCATATCCTCATTTTGATATTCCGGCTTCTCTTCAAAATATGGGAATTTTGCCACCTCAATATTGGCTGCAACAGGGGTCTCTTCCTCATTGGTAAATACACTAATATTCCATGGTCCGGTTATCATCATAGCTGCCTCTCCCTGTTGAAATTGAGCCCTTGCAACATCATCAGTAATCCCTGCCGCACTCACATCAAATGCCCCCGCATCAACTAAGTCTTTCACATATTGCAGGCTTTGCACGACCACATCATCAGTCCATTTCATATCCCTGGAACCCAGGCTCTTCGCTGCTTCGGTTCCTGCCCATTTATAGAATATCTGGTCATGAAGATGACCAGCCATATAAGTGGTCTGTGCTCCCATAGCAATTGGAATCACATTTATTTCTTTTAGTTTATCAATGGCCGCTAACAATTCGCTCCAAGTCTCCGGAAAGGTTTCAATACCTGCTTGTTCAAATATCTCCGTATTATAGTATACACCTATCAATCCTGATTCCATCGGAACGGCATAAGTCCCTTCATATCCCGGTACCTGATAATATGCCAAAGAGCCTTCTGTGAATCCAGCCCCCCATTCACTATCCTCTTCCAGATATGGAGCTACATCTAGCAGCAAGCCATTATCAATATAATCCGAAAGATTGGCAACTCCTTGAATTCTAAATATATTAGCCATATCACCTGAAGCAATATTCGTAGAAAGAATATTATTAAAAGCACCTTCATCACTTTGAGAATCATCCACAATTACAACATTCGGATAATCTGCTTTAAACTGTTCAAGAATTTCATTATAGATGTCAACCTGTACAGCCGTACCAGCCATTCTGGTCAATAACCGAATTGTAATTGTCTCGCCATTTGACCCGTCGGTATCCGTCTGTTTGTCTGCCTCCCCGGCTCCAGTTTCTGCCTGACTCCCATTTGCCGCTTTCGTATCGCCGCTGTTATCCGCCTTTTTGGGTCCACATCCTGCTAACAATGTCAAACACATAGCTGCCGTAAGCATACCAGCCATTAACTTTTTAAATTTCATAATCATTATTCCTCCCTTTGTATAATATATAGTTCGTTTTACATGCTTGCAAGTACATCTTAATCAATTTTCTTCAAAACAAGAATGGACAATTTATAGATTCTTTGTACTTTTTATAGACAAGTTATGGATAATTGGTTATTGTCAACGGAAGGTACAATAGACAAATATGAAAAAATAGATTAAGATATAGATAAGAAATTTAGCTTTTCCGAATCATGTTTCATCATCCCAAGCCAACGAGGTTCCTATGACAAGAAGTAAATCTTCCACTATAAAATCGAAGATGTTTTTCAGCATATCAACAATGTCCAGCGCCATAATTTTGGTTCTGCTAATAAGCACATCCGCAATTTTTTACAGCTGGTTTGTTTCATTGGAAACATCTTCCACCATTAAGCAGTTGAATTATATCTCTAAACAATTAGAAGCTTACCTGACATCTATTGATAATTATTCAAAGTCCATTATCGTCGATGCCGAAATACAAAAAAAGGTTATTAAATATAATGATGCTTCAGAACGCTTTACCGGCATAGACCAAATGGATATCAAACAGCGAATCAACCAAATTATACCATCTGTCCCTTATATTCATTCTGTTGCGCTATATGCACCTGACAAAACGCTCATAGCCTCTACTGCAATATATTACCATAGCAACAGCATTGCCGATATCACCATCGAAAACGATTCTCTCTGGATTACTAATTATCAGTATTCTAACCAAAATCGTTCTAAGGAAATCATGGTTTTATCATATATACGGCCATTTTACAATATTGCAACCGGTTCCTTAATTGGCTATATTGATATCTCTATGCCGGAAGATAATATCGCCGGGATATATAGAGACCATGCTGCTGACTTCAGAAACATATTTATTATCAACCAGGAAGGAATTGTTCAAAGCAGTGATGGCTTCGTTGCCTTAATGAGCTCTTACGAGGATTTTGACCGGGCAATCATCTCTGGGAAAGATCACCATAAAATACTTAACAGTTCTATCTTATTCTCCAGCTATTTTTCAAGACTGGACTGGTATATTATGAATGTGGTGGATCTGAATACATTTTTACAGCCTATACATAAGATATTTGCGCTATCACTTGGTATCGCGTTTCTATGCATATTGCTGTCATTTGGAATATCACGCACGCTGTCTAAAACGATTACCTTACCCATTTACCATTTGATTTCACATATTCAGAAGGTAAAATCAGGAGACTGGACACCGCTTGACAGAAAACTTCATGATGGTGATATCGGAGCATTATACGTAGAATTTAACAGTATGATCAGTGCTCAGAAAAGGCTGAAGGATGACTTACTAAAATCTCAGAAACTTAAAAATAAGCTTTCCCTTGATCTATTACAGCAGCAGGTTAATCCACATTTTCTCTATAATACACTTGATAATATCTATTCTCTGGCTGAATTGGAGGAAAACGAGATTCTAAAAGATATTGTGATCAACCTCTCTGCCTTTTATCGGAAAAGTTTAAGTAATGGGCAGTTCTATATTACCATCAAGGAAGAATTGAAGATTATACGGGCCTACCTGCTCATTATGCAGATTCGTTATTTCAATAAATTTGACTTCGTAATCGATTGTCCTGATGACCTATTACACTATAGGTGCCTAAAGTTTCTGCTTCAGCCTATTGTTGAAAACAGCATTTATCATGGAATTAAAGAAATTCCCAATCATGGTATCCTGGAAATATTGGTCCGAAAGAAAGAAGAACAGATCCTATTCACCGTTAGGGATAACGGTGTCGGTATTCGTCCGGAAACCCTTAAGACAATATGGAAAACAGAAAGTGACCACTTTGGAATTAAAAATATACACCAGCGAGTCCAATTATATTATGGTTCAAATTATGGTCTTTCTATTTCCAATTGTCCAAATGCAGGCTGCATTACAACTATTACAATTGCCCTTAAAATACCAAAGGAGATAAACGATGAAGCTTAGTCTCATGATTGCCGATGATGAATATTTTATACGTCAACGCTTAAAAAAAGTGATTCCCTGGGAAGAATTAGATCTTGTTTTTGCAGGAGAAGCCGAAAATGGAAAAGAAGTATTAGACCGTATCGCCGCCACACCTGTTGATATTCTTCTTTTAGACATAAAGATGCCTAAAATAGATGGGATTGATGTAGCAAAGCATATCTATGAGAACTGCCCGATGACCAAGGTGATTATACTCTCCGGATACAGTGATTTTAGTTATGCCAAATCCCTGATGAGATATGGCGCAATGGATTATCTTCTTAAACCCATCGATCCGGAGTCTTTAACCTCCACTCTTTCGGAATGTACTCAGAGAATCCTGAACGCCAAGGAACAGTATCGGCAGCTTCAAAAATATCACCATTCTGAAAAATGTTCAAATATATCCGGCGTACTAAATGGTCATATGGACATTAAACAATTATTGAGCCAATATCCTAAGATGTGCGAAAAGAAATATTCCATATATATAGGTGTTTTTATCAATGATGAAAGCCTTATTTCTATCAACAAGCTGATGGCGGTACTTCATCAGGCTCAAATAGAATGTGAATATTTTAAAGAGCTGGATTATTGTTATATGATTCAGGTATTTATTGAAAACAAAGAAACCCTTACCCAGATAAAAACATTACTCGGGCATTTTCTGAATGCTAGCCAATATTATTGTTTACTTACCATTAGCGAGGTCTTCAGGCTTCATGACAGCTGGATCGAACACTATACGCTTGCCTTGCACTTGCTAAACCAAAGGTTTTTTTATCCGGAATCATGTATCTTGACTGAATATAAAGAAGCGCCTTTTGAAAATGCACAGTCAGCGCTTTCGAAGATCCGCCGCAATATTCTTTTTTATTTAAACGGACAAGACACCAGAGGATTCCAGGACTATGTGGAAGCTCTATTTGAACAAATCAAGCGTAAAAAGAATGTCGACTTTATGTATCTGGTGGTAACTGAGATTCTACTGACGTGTACCATTCATTTTAAAATACAAACAGTCTCCACCCATGGGATTAGGCAATTTGTATATATGGTTATTGATGAAGAATATATGCTTGAAAACTTGAAGGATACCGTCATTTCTTATGGGTTGAATTGCGTAGACTTAACAAAAGCCGCCCCTTCTGATCTCGCAATCAGTAAGAAAATCATAGCCTACATATCTGAACATTATAAAGAAGCTGATATGTCTGTTGCCAGGCTGGCTGATATCTTCTCAATGAATATTTCTTATATGGGAAGCTTATTTAAAAAAGTAAACAATCAATCTATCTCGCAATATATAATGACTCTGCGGATGGAAACTTCCCAAAGACTTTTGGAAACAAATCAGTATAAAATATGCGAAATTGCGGAGATGGTCGGCTATACGGATGCTTTTTATTATAGTAAGCGATTCAAAAAATTTTTTGGATATTCTCCTAAAGAATATGTGCTGAGGTCATTCACGGATTGATAAATAGAGATTTTAACCGGAACACATTATTCTCCTATAAATAATTAATCGTAAAATGAGCTTCCCCAAATCTGTCAATATCCATTATAATGTAGGAGGGTTTGTGGTTTTCCTGCCTTGGATAAGAGATACTTCCCGGATTTATAGCGATAACATCATCATTGGTTTCAATTAACGGACGGTGGGTATGACCAAACATGACGATATCACAGGCTCTTGCAAGGGCTGCCTGCTTAATTCTTGTTGTATCATAAGCCACAGAAAAATAGTGTCCGTGGGTCAGCATCACCTTGTACTTGCCCAACCTAATATACCTCTCTTTATCCAACATGGAATAAAAGTCATTATTGCCACTGACCATTTCTACCGGACAGGGCGCTGTATTCTCAATATCACCCTCACTGCCTTCCAGGTCACCTAAATGGATGAGCAAATCTATCGGCGCGACTTTGCGGATTACTTTTTCCAGATTGGTATTTCTGCCATGTGTATCACTTACAATTAATATTCTCATAGGAACCCCACTAATACCTCTTTCATTGCTTTTAATGCTTTACCTCTATGACTTATTCTATTCTTTCTTTCCGGGCTTATCTGAGCCATTGTACAAGCATATTCCGGAAGATAAAATATCGGATCATAGCCAAATCCATTCTCCCTCGCTTCTTCATAGCCAATAATGCCTTCTATGGTTCCTCTTCTGGTTAAGACCTCTCCATCAGGAAATGCCGCAGCAATAGCACACACAAACCGGGTAGTTCTCTGTTCTTTTTTGATGCCCTCAAGCTGCTCCAGAATATATTGATTCTTTACGGCATAGGGTGTATCTTCGCCAAGAAATCTAGCCGAATATATGCCCGGTGCTTTATCTAAATAATCTACTTCTAAACCAGAATCATCAGCTAATGTGAAATTTCCGGTAAGCTCCATGATTTTCTTTGCCTTTATGATAGCATTTTCTTCAAATGTTTGTCCATCTTCGACGATATCCACTTCTATTCCCGCTTCTTTTAATGATAAAACTTCTATCGGCAAGTCTGCTAAAATCATTCTTATCTCTTTCATTTTTCCTTGATTGGTTGTCGCAAATATCACTTGCTTTTTCACTTTTACACCTGCTTTCAATTTATTAATCTACGACATCGGTAAAGGCCTTTAGGCATACATTACAGTTGTACGTACTTTCAACATGCTCCCAGTTAATGCCATCATAACTAATATATCCCTGACCGTCACTGATATCAGCCTGAGTAATCAAATCACCTTCGTTAAATTCAATAGCAGTGGGATGGATGGCATCTGCAGTCTTTATCCGAACAATCACCGCAAACTGACTCCCTTTATCAAGCTCAATATCCTTCCCAAAATCAACGGTATAATAACCGGCATCCTCAAGATAACCACTCATCACATATTCCATCTTTGCAAAAGAGGATGTGTCCGTAAACTCCCGAACCACGTAAACATCATAGTACGTATCTCTTCCTGTTGCATAAAATGCTGCCGATTTCAAATACTCATTATCTGAAGTCTGATAGATACTAGAAAAATAAGCAGATTCTTCCTGATATCCGATTGATCCTATCCAGCCTAATAAATCAGATTGATAAATCGTGTCATAATTATCAATATCTTCAATCACAGTATATACAATATTATGGACCCCAATATTTGTATCTTCATATGAAATATAAAAATAACCCGCATCGCCAAAGTTATCACCCCAACTATTCCTACATAAGAATGCGCCATCGCTTTCCGGCACGTTATTGAAGTTCTCTTTTGAATAATTATCATCCCAGCCGATAATAACAATATCATGATTCGCCGTTTGATCGCCGGCATAATAATAACTTTGGGTCGCCATGTTATAATACTCGGAACTGCTGTCTGCAAATTCCATATCCGAATAGAAGGAGCTTTGTACACCTCCATAAGTATATATCATCTCTTTAATTTTTTCATAATCTTTCTCTTCTATATTAATAGCTTCCTGCAGATGCTTGACTGCAGTCAGGCTATCATCCGTTTTATTATCGCCATAAGGATCATCTGCTTCCAGGACAGGTCCTTTCCAGCTAGTCAGGTAGGCCAATGCCATATTGTAATCTCCGCCGTCATTCTGGCTGATTCCAAAACCATTAGACAAGCTTAAGTGGTCGGCGGCAAATATTAATTCTTCCTCGGGCATCAATGTACTTTCCAAAGCAGAAAGTGAAGCGAAGGCCCAACACGTGCCTAATGTACCCTGATTTCTGATAGGTGTAACCCGATTATCATCACGCATGTCATAAGCACTTGGCAGCTCCGGTAAGTTCTCTGTTTCCGGTGTTGTAAATAATGCCGAATTCGTATCATCACTCCAGGTATATTCATACTCAAAGGTCGAATATAATATACTTGCAGCAACGAAAAACTGACCTTCTTGCAACGTCAGACCTTTGACAAAGTCGACATGGCTTCCGTCAATATCACTTTCAGCCAGAGAATAAAAATCAGCACCTGCAGATAAACGTATGACGGTATCATTTTTTGTAAAGGATACATTATCATCCTCATCTATCCAAACATCGCACTGGAAAATCTGTGATACATTTTGTACCGGCAGCATAAGTTCCATTGTTTCTTCCATATAGGGTGCCGGATTTTGTATATTCAATTGATTATCATCTATGTAAATCAATATCGCCTTGCTGTTGATTTCATCAGCCTTTTTGACATTGTAATAAACTTCTAGGGAATCTGATGCTTCACCCATCAGTCGGCTTGGAATATCCCGTGAAATAATAACGATTCCGACGATTATTAGTATAAATAAAGTGATAAGCCGTCTAAAATATTTCAACTTCTTCCTCCTATTTTCTAGGTTTTGGAGGTTTTGGACCCATAAATTGATAAAAATATGTTTTTATCATACCATTATAAATTTTACGGTTTTTGTCTGCCTTCCTTCCAATATATTTCTCTGCATCTTCATAAGACGTCAATACATAATATGACCATGAATCTAAAGCCCCAAACGCTATACCCATCTCTTGGTAGAGCTTCGGCAATGCTTCCTTGTCTTCCAATCGTTCACCATATGGCGGGTTCGTAATAACAAACCCATACTTTTTGGGATGGTGTAAATCCTGAACCGCCCTGCGCTGAAAGTGGATCAAATGATCTACACCGGCACTTTTTGAATTCTCTCTGGCAGATTTAACCGCTTCATCATCAATATCATAACCCTGAATATCCATATCAGCATCATTTCTAATCAAATCAGCAGCTTCATTCACCGCATCATACCAACTCTTTTTGGGCAAAATATTATCCCAGCTCTCGGCGGTAAATGACCGGTTCATACCGGGAGCAATATTGGCACCAATCATTGCGGCTTCAATAGGTATCGTTCCACTTCCACAAAAAGGATCCACCAGAATCCTGTCTCTATTCCATGGTGTCAGCATAATAAGTGCCGCTGCTAATGTCTCAGACACAGGCGCCTTTCCTGTAAGCGTTCTATATCCCCTTTTGTGCAGTGATTCTCCGGTCGTATCTAAAGCAATGGTTACTTCATCTTTGAATATAAAGACCCGTAACGGGTATTCTTGCCCGCTTTCACTAAACCATGATATATTGTGCTTCGTCTCAAGACGGGCGACAATGGCTTTTTTGACAATCGACTGTATATCTGAACTGCTAAAAAGTTTGCTTTTTGCCGTAGTCGCCTTTTTCACCCAGAATTTCCCATCCACAGGTATATAGTTCTCCCACGGGATATCTTTTGTGCCTTCGAACAACTCATCAAATGTAACGGCTTTAAATTTTCCCAGGCAGAGCAAGATACGCTCTGCTGTACGCAGAAATATATTAGCTCTTGAAATGGCATTTTTATCGCCTCTAAATGTGATTCTTCCATCGCTGACAAGTACTATTTCATATCCTAAGTCTAGGATTTCTCTTTTTAAAACTGCCTCCATACCGAAATGGCACGGTACCACATATTCAAATAGGTCCATTTTTCACATACCATCGGCTGAGCACCGATGATATACTCCTTCCTCAAATAACTATGGATTACTTTTCTAGTATATACTTTTTCTCCAATACTATCAACAATGTATTTAGGAAATTCACAATTTTATTTGGATAACCTGCCTCTATAGGCATTTATCCCGCCGCTGATACTCAAAACATTAAAACCTTCCCGATCCATCGCTCTTGCCAGCAGCAGACTGCTGCCGCCTCTTTCACAATAAAGAATATACTTTTTATTTTTAGAAAGCTTTATGCCTTTTTCGTCACATTCATCATAGGGTATATTAATCGCATGAGGTATATGCCCTTTTTCATAATCCTCTTTATCGCGAATATCGATGATGATATATTGATCATTATCAAAATATCCTGATACTTTTTTTGCCGAGATTGTATCTATTCCCATAAAACCACCAAAAATTTATTATCATTATATAATATTCAATAAATATGTAAAGGTCGCTAAAAAGCGACCTTTTTTTATAAATTTTTTAACTAGCAATTTTTCATGTTGTCTTCTGCTGCATTCTGAGTGTTGTTATTCTGAGTATTTTGCGCTCCGTTATTCTCATTGGCATTCTGTGCAGAATTTCTGTTTTTGTTCTGTTGTGCATTATTTTTAGCCATGATATTAACCTCCTTTTAAATATGGTACTCTAATATTATGACCCATCTAAAATAATATTATTCCCAAAAGCATCTCTTTTTTTCCCAAAAATCAAATAAGCTTTATGTGAGGCATCTTGGACCTTGACCAATCTCCACAACATAGAAATCGGCAGCATATCCTATTTTTTCTTTATACACCTTGCCTACATTTCGGATAAATTGATCCACATCATCATTTTTAACAAGACTTACGGTGCAGCCGCCAAAACCTGCCCCAGTCATCCTTGAACCGATAACACCTTCTTGCTGCCATGCCGCTTCTACCATCGTATCTAGTTCTATTCCTGTCACCTCATAATCATCCCGCAGTGATATATGGGAAGCATTTAAAAGCTGCCCAAACAGTTTCAAATCATTATGCTTTAATGCCGCAACTGCTTTGATTGTTCTTTCATTTTCATATACCGCATGCTTTGCCCGCTTTTTCCAGACCGGATTATCAATAACTGAAGCCACTGCTTCAAATTCCTCGCTGCTTAGCTCTCCTAAAGCTTTAATCGGTTTCATTTTACATATTTCTTTAAGAGCGCCTTCGCATTCGCTTCGTCTTTCATTATATTTAGAGTCTTCCAATCCCCGGGACTTATTCGTATTGCCGATAACAATTTTAAATCCGGTAAAATTGGCCGGTACGTATTGATAATCCAAGGTTGCGGTGTCAAGGTAAATCGCATGATCTTCTTTTCCCATTGCTATTGCAAATTGGTCCATGATTCCACAATTAACACCAACAAAACGGTTTTCAGCATATTGACTGAATAAAGCCGCCTTGATCATATCGACATTGAAGCCATATAAATCGATTAAAATTTTACTTGTGAGCACTTCTAAAGAGGCCGAAGAAGATAATCCGGATTTATTAGGAATCGTACCGGAACATAAGAAATCCATGCCCATATCTATTTCATAGCCTTTTTCTTTAAAAGCCCAAATGACACCCTTCACATAGTTTGTCCAATCCGCTTCCTTATAATACCGCAAATCATCCAGTGACGATTCAATAATTCCTAATTTATCGAAATTTGTCGAAAAAAATCTCAGGTTCCTATCATTTCTTTTTCGCACAATACCATAGGTCCCTATCGTCAATGCACACGGAAAAACATGGCCGCCATTATAATCTGTATGTTCACCAATCAGGTTGACACGACCCGGTGCAAAAAAAGTTAAAATGTCACCGCCACCGCCAAATTTCCTGACAAAAATATCCTGTAATTGTTTCATCATGAAAAAACCTCCTATTCCCCGCCAATAAGGGTTCCAAATGCTTTGATAAATCTAGCAAATGCGGCTTTCCCCTCACTGCTCCTTTTAAACACACCTGTCTGTTCCAATATTTCGGCATATACTTTGCCAATTTCATTTTGTAAAATCACATCAATATTTGATGCATTGATTGACTGATAATCCTTTAGAATCCTTTGAATCCAATTCCCATGTTTTTCTATACAATCAGGCAATATAGAATCAGCCCCGGAAAGTATATAATCTTTGACCTGCTCTATTTCTTCTTTAAGGCGGGCCGGAAGCACTGCCAGGCCCATCACTTCAATTAATCCGATATTCTCTTTTTTGATATGATGATGTTCTTTATGGGGATGATAAAGACCATCGGGAAACGCCTTCGTTGTTATGTTATTTCGCAGCACCAGATCCATTTCAAACTTCCCCGCCCTGAATCTGGCAATGGGTGTAATCGTATTGTGGGGAACATCATCTGTATGGGAAAAGATAAAAGCATCTTTATCTGTATACTGCCGCCAGATATTTAAAATATGCTCTGCTGCATTAACTAAAGGCGCTTCCGCCTCTGAACGTATCCGTAAAACCGACATAGGCCACTTAACGATACCGGCTTCTAAACGCTCATAACCTTTGATGCTGACACGTTCTTCTATAGGTGCCTTTGCCATTGGGAATTCATAATGACCTCCCTGAAAATGATCGTGGGTTAAAATTGACCCTCCCACAATGGGCAAATCGGCATTAGAACCCACAAAATAATGGGGAAATAAGCGGACAAATCCCAAAAGCTTTACAAATGTTCCCCGGTCAATTCTCATAGGTATGTGCTCCCCATTAAGTACAATGCAATGTTCATTATAATAGACATAGGGTGAGTATTGAAAATACCATTGCTGATTTCCAAGCTCAATCGGTATAATTCGATGATTTTGTCTGGCCGGGTGGTTTCCCCTGCCGGCGTAACCTTCGTTCTCCTTGCACAACAGACACTTAGGATAAGTGCTTTGCTTTGCCTTTAGGGCTGCCGCAATTGCTTTTGGATCTTTCTCCGGTTTAGATAAGTTAATAGTGATATCTAAATTGCCATAGTTCGTAGCAACTATCCACTTCATGTCTCTTTCTATCCGATATCTTCGGATATAATCTGAATCCTGACTGAGCTTGTAATAATATTTTGTTGCCTGCTCCGGACTTATTTGATAAAAGGCTTTAAATTTGTCTATAATCTCTCCGGGTCGTGGCACCAGGCAGCCCATGATTTTGGTGTCAAATAAATCTCTGGTCACAATATCGTTTGAAGTTATGATTTTCATTTCCAGGGCATCGTCAATCAAACCTTTCAAAATCATTTCTAATTCAGGTCTCTGGCCTACTTCTTCCTCTTCAAATTCCTCTAGCTCAAATACTTCCAAAAGACGGTTGATTGTATAGATTTTATCTTCTCTCCTTATCAATCCGGTATTTAGTCCATAATTGATAAGTTCACAAATTCTTCTGTTAATCTCCATCGGCACTCCCCTATGTTCTGTCGGAATATCCGCCCGGATGGTTTTTATGCCATTTCCAGGCACTGGAGATGATTTCATCCAGTCCGGGATATTCCGGTCTCCATTTAAGAATCTCTCCGGCCTTTTTGCTGGAAGCAATAAGCACTGCCGGATCACCTTCCCGACGCTTATCCATCGCCACTTTAATCGGCTGTCCGGTCACTTTCTCGGCAGTTTGAATGACTTCGCTGACTGTAAATCCCACACCATTACCCAAGTTAAATATGTCACTTTTATTTTCGCCCATCAAATATTCCACCGCCAAAATATGGGCCATAGCCAGATCTGTTACATGAATATAATCTCTGATACAGGTTCCATCCTTTGTCTTATAATCATTACCAAAGACATGTATTGCATCTCGCTGACCACCGGGAACCTGTAAGATTACGGGAATCAAATGCGTTTCCGGGTTATGGGCTTCACCTATTTTACCGCTTTCATGGGCACCGCATGCATTAAAATAACGCAAAGAAACATACTTTAACCCATGGGCAGCATCCGTCCATTTAAACATTTTCTCCATCGCCAGCTTCGTCTCGCCATATGCATTCGTTGGTTCCGTCCGGTCACTCTCCAATATGGGAACAGACTCAGGTTCGCCATAAGTTGCCGCGGTGGAAGAAAAGACCACTTTCTTAATATCATGATTAATGAGCTCTGCAAGCAGCACCCGCGTTCCATTAACATTATTATCATAATATTTTAAAGGATTCGTCATGCTTTCGCCAACCAAAGAATTAGCCGCAAAATGAATAACCGCATCTATTCCGGTTTCTTTATCTAAGACTTCCTTTAAAAACTTCCGGTCACGTATATCTCCCATGTAAAATGTTGCGTCAGGATGAACGGCTTCTAAGTGACCGGTCTCCAGATTATCAATCACTATCACTTGATGCTTTTGATTAATTAATTCATAAACGGTATGGGAACCGATGTATCCGGCTCCGCCTGGAACTAAAATTTTCATAAGCTATATCTCCTCGCTGCAATATTATTTTATATCTTTAGTTTACATGAATCCCATTGTTATCACAAGAATAAAATGTCGTGAAAATATGTAAATTTGTTGCATCTATCTTATCCATCTTTTATAATATAAGTAGAAAATTTAGCGAGGATGTATATGATGCCTGATTCTTTTAAAAACTCTTACAAAGTCAAAGAGAGGGAAATGACTTCCCTTTCCGTTTATAATGTCGGTTTCCAACAATGCGAACCCCTTTATCAATGGGGGCCGGGAATCCGGGACCACTATTTAATTCACTACGTTGTCTCCGGACGGGGATTTTATCAGATCGACGAGAAAAAATATACTTTAAATCCAGGAGATACATTCCTGATTTATCCCCATACAAAGGTTACTTATTTTGCCGATAAAGACTTACCATGGGAATATTACTGGGTAGGTTTTTGGGGAAGTGATGCCTCGACCATACTTGGAGCAACAGATTTTTCTCCGGAATCGCCGGTGATTTATGGCGACTCTTTTTCTGATTCAATTAGAGACCATATTTTCAAAATATACGAAGCAAGAGGCAATGATGCATTCCATGCCACAGCAATGACTGGTCAGTTATATCTAACTTTAGCCCGGTTTATCAAAGATTCTGCCCATCGTCCGGAAATCAATGAAACCTCCTATACTTATGTACAGAAGGCTATTGATTATATTCATTATCATTATTCTTACCCTGTTTCCGTTGATGAGGTTGCCGGTTATGTAGGTATCAGCAGAAGCCAATTATTCCGGGCTTTCAAGGCACATTTATCTAAATCTCCCAAAGAATATCTGACCGAATTCAGAATCCGGCAGGCATGTACTTTACTTAAGCACTCAAGCCTCTCAATTGGGGTGATTGCTGCCTCCGTTGGTTTTGATAACGGTTTATATTTTTCTAAGGTGTTTAATAAAGTAAAAGGCATGTCGCCTACGGCTTATAGGAATATTAATATTCTTCTAAATCCTTAGCTACCTTTGCAATGATTTCCTCAAATTTCCCTTCAAAAATTTTCATTGAGCAAGCAAACATTAAATTGGCCGGATAGTTAAAGTTTTCGACATTACTTCCCGTATGATCCCTAAATTCTTTGTTTGCTCCCAGATGGGGGACACGATGAATCAAATAATCTGTATTGTCCATGTATCCATACAGCTTTTTACCCAACATAAAACCCATACCACATTCAAAACCCACATCATTGCAGATTTCATATCCTCTATAGTCATTAAGATTTGCAATCATGATATCACAATGACGGACATGATGCTGATAATTATCAAATAGATTAGCCGCCTGAATATAAGGATTGTCGGATTCAATTTTAACCCACCCCGGGGCATCGTCTAAAGGACTTACCGCTTTCAATCGATATTCCCGACAGATTTCTTTCATTTTTTTATAAATATCGTCGCCATGGATATCATATCTTTCAAATCCAGATAAATATACCAGCTTTTCAGATGATGTTACATTTGCGTTTTTCGGGGTTTTTGCAAAAGCGTCAGTCATGGTCTTTGCAAAAGCAATAGCCTTGGATTCCTCTTCAATATCCACCATTAAAGCTTTCAGGCAATCATCAAAATCTCCCTCAATAATTTTTGTAGAGCCGATAATGGTTGGTGAAAAAGGCAAGTTGGCGTAGGGCATCACATTACCGCTTTCATCATATACAATACCTTCATTTAATACCGCCTGCTGATTTTTTGTAGCCAGACTTCGTTTATCTCTTGTATATCCATAGCTGCGTATGCCCCTTGCATAAGCCATGCCAATTTCATAGATAGTACCGCTGTCTGGTTCCGCTCCCCGGTAAGCTTCCAAATCTGAAATAATGACCGTAGAATTATCGATAGCACGCTCTAGATCCGCAAAAATGCTATCTGCCCTTTTCTGATAGTCTTTATTACCCATATCTAACGGATTGTCATTGGGAAGAGCTACCTTAAAGCCCAATGATTCGGCTCTTTTTCTCATAGCCGCCAACATATCCGGTCCATGGGTATAAAAGCATTCCGGTCCCGCAATATATATGGCTTCATTTTCAAATAAATTGTATTGATATCTATACATCTTTTCCTCCTGTTCTATTGTAAGATAAGCTTCAGCAATAGCTGCAAGAATCCTTCACAATCTGCCGAAACACCAACATCAATCATCGGAAGATTCTCCCACACGTGATGATGTCTTCTATCGATTACAGTCATGCCCAATGTTAGTCCGCCCCTGGTTTCCACACCAACATGTGCTCTCATGGTTTCAACCAGTGTGGCATCAATCACATAGGCAACAGCCATACAATCAATCACCGCACAATAGGCGTCAAAGCCTCTTCCTTTCACAAATCCTATGGCATTTCGTAAAAATTGTGCCTCTTTTCTATCGCTGTTTTCTAATTTTGTCAAATCTTCCTCATTAAAATCAACATCAAAATAAGTAGCGACATCAAGTCCCAGTGCCGTCAGCTTTACCCCTGAGTTATAGACAATATTTGCCGCCTCAGGGTCTACATATACATTCCACTCACTCTGTGGCGTATCTCCGGTGGCATTGATGAACGCATATTTATTAAGTCCAAACGCACCTGATATAGCGATAATCTCACGAATCATTGCTTTAATTTCCGGAGCTTTGAGCATCGCTAAGGCTATATTACTCATAGGTGCTGTGGAAATAATCGTTACCTCACCGGGATTTGCCTTGATCAAATCAATCATTAAATCAACCGCATCTTTATCACTTAAAGACATTTGCGGTCCCGGAAGATTTGCTTCGGCCTGACCATCACTCCCATGCGTAAAGGGATCAGCGGGCACTTTACGTATCAATGGCTTATCCAATCCCCTTGCCACCGGGATATCCGTGCATCCTATAAGTTCTAAAATTTTTCTTGCATTAACACAGGTCACATCTACCGGATAGTTACCATTAACTGTAGTCACTGCCATTAAATCAAGGTCAGAAGATTTTGCTGCCATAACAATAGCTACAGAGTCATCCATTCCCGGATCACAGTCAAGTATCACTTTCTTCATCATATACTTCATCCCTTCTATATATAATATTGGCGATATTAATCAGCCTGAACTTTTACATAAAATTCACGATTTCTGGGACCATCAAATTCTAAAAAGTAAATTGCCTGAGAACCGCCAATCAACAACTCTCCCTCATGAATTATAAAATTTCCCGAAATTCCAAGGAGTGCAGACTTTACATGTCCTGCTGCATCCTGAGGCGTGTCATGCTGATGCTTAAAATCTATCCTTGTAGGAATTAGCCTCCTTATCTCTTCATCTAAATCCTTAAACCCTTTCGGATCCCATGGCGAATACACGGCCAACCCTGCCGTTGAATGAGGATTATATACGAGACAAATGCCTTCCTTCACACCACTTTCACAGACAGCCTTTTTCACCTTATCGGTAATATCGAAAACATCATTATATTTCGTCTTTATTTTGTAATTAATCAGCATATATCCTCCTGAGTTTTTATAATGATTTCACTATTTTTTACACCTGCCCCATCTTTGGAAAATTCCCAGTTGCCTTCACAGCCACGGCCATATTTCTCTCCTATAAGTGCGGAAATATAACCGGCAATTAAACAAACCGGCGTAAAATGTGTCAGCGGCATATTTATTGGATATTTAGGTGACGGCACTTGAATAAAAACAGCCTCCTTGGCAAAATCCTTTTTTGTTCCGTCTGTAATGACAACCAACGGTCTCCCCAACCTAGTTGCATATTTGATAACTTCCTTTGTCCTGCTTAGTCCCGGGCTGGTCGTATTGCCGATAATGATTGTACCTAAGTGACCGGCATCACGGGCAAAGAAGTTTAAATGAAACCATTCCTCAGCATTGATATGCATAGCAAACTTTCCTGTGGCCTCCAGAATCTTGGCCTGTCCAAACCACGCTGTCGCATAATCAAATCCGGAACCTATAAAATCATAACAGGGGAAATCTTTCCATTCTTCGGCAACTTTCTTGCTGGCTTTATCCATTGCCGGCAGCAAATCTTTAAGTAGATCACCTTGATTTCTCATATCGATACGATAATCCATTGCCTGATCCATCGGATATCGATGCCTTACTTCCCCAAAACGAACAGCTAATAATAAAAGAGCCATCACACTAACCGCATAGCTTCTTGTGCCCGGAGCACTTTCAAAATCCGGAATATCTAATTTCAAAATCCTATCAGACTGTACGCCTAACGATGATTGTTCATTTCCCGTCACGCCTAATACAAAACAACCAAAATGGCTTACCCTTTGTACCGCTTCTTTAATCCTTGCAACCTCCCCCGAATGACTAATTGCAATCACCAATGGATTCCGGCAATCAATTCCCAATTGTTCCTGGCAATAAAAGCGGCTAAGCTCAATGGCCGATACCACTTCTGTGGGAATTCCCGCCAGCATTTCAAAGGCATACTTTGTGGCCATAGCCGCCGCATAAGAGTCTCCGCAGCCGGTCAATATAATCCTCTGAACATTATATATTTCCTGAAACGATAAAACAGTTCTTACTTTTGGTTCTAAGTCATCATATTGCTCTTTGATTAATTCCGGCAGACTAAATACCTGAGCGCACATCGGATTTATAAAGCTATCCATTTTCAACCTCCCAAATGCGGATACCAGTTGGCTTTACCCGTCTTTTTTTTCATCTGATCCATCTGGTGTAAAATAGCACAGCCCTCTAATGCAATGTCTATTGCATAGTTATGACCGCCACCGGCGCTAAAGGTTTCACCTGTACACAGATTATCCGCTACCGAGCAGACAGAACCGCCTCGCCTTCCAAATAAAGCCGCCAATGTAACAATTGCTGCCGACTCACGGTCACCATTTAATACGCCTGCCCTATTGTAAATGCCGGCAATCTGAGTATTCCAAGGCTGCAAATAGCCTCCGATGCCTGGTCTGCCGCCGCCGACAAAATCACTATCTACAGACAATGTTACCCCGACATGGTACGGTGTCTCTAATTGTTCTGCGGCTTGCACCATGGCGTTGATTACTTCATAATGACTGGCTGCCGGATAAGCTGCCGGAATATACGCTTTTGTCATCCCCTCTTCTCTAACTACACCACTGGTAATCACCACATCTCCTGATCTGACATCATCTCCCAGACCACCTGAACCACCGACTCTTAAAAATGTATGGGCATCCGTATATTCCATAAAATCATATAAAATCAACTCCATTTCCGGAGAACCGCTCCCACCACTTACAACCGTTATCTTTGCCTCCTTGTATATACCCGAATAGCTTGTAAACATACCGGAATTCCCTATAAGCACCGGATTCTCCAATCTTCCGGCTATTTTCTTTGCCGGATCTTCATCATAAGCACACAGCGGATCACGTACGGTGATTAATATAAAGTCACCTGCTTTTTGATGATCTATCTGGGTTAATGCCGGCCGGTCATTGATAAGCAACCCTTTTTCCGGTACATTTTTATAATATTCATATTGATGATGCATCCTATTTATAGACGCTTTTTTTCTCATCCTGTCACTTAACACATTTCCACCTCATCCCTTAACTTTATCCGGTATTTCTCTGTGTCAATCAGCTTTGGCACACCATACTGTGAAATACACACAGCCGCCGAGATGCTGCCCATTTTCCCGCAGGTTTCTATATCATATCCTTCACAATACCCATAAAGCACTGCACCTGACGAACTATTTCCGCCGCCGGTAGGGTCAATGACATTGATATCTTTCATGCTCGGAACTTCTACCACCTGTGACGACGTAATCATCAGCGCACCTTTAGAGCCCAGTCGTAAAAAGATAAGCTTTAATCCCCAACACTTAAACTCATTAATCATCTCATCCAATGTTTCTTTCCCTAATAGATGCCTTGCCTCTGAGATATTAATCGATAATATCTCCATGTTCCCGGCTATCCTTCTGACATATTCCCTATTTTCAAAATAAGTTGCATCATTGGCAATTTCCCACATAACGACAGCATTAGAATTTTGTTTCAACGAAATGATTTCTTCCCAAAATCCGGCATTACTGTTTTTGAAAATATAAATTCCTTTTGCCGTCTGAAAATAAGGTTCTAAATCTTTTGGAGAAGCTTCAATCTTTTGATAATGCGTTTCACCATATAAAGGCGTTTCTTCACGTTCTCCATCTTCAAAATATCGGACCAGCGTATGAGGTGTTTTATCATCTTTCACAATAAGCCCATCCATAGAAATACCATTATCTTCATACCACCTGTTATAAATACTTTTATAATCTGAGCCGACACCTGTCACAAGTAAAACATCGTCACACCACAATTTGATACCGCATAATGCATAAATACCGGCCCCGCCTGCTACTTTTCCGATGTTTTTCCCATCAGCCAGACAGATTTCATCCGTGACGGCTGTTGATGCAATGATATATTCCATCATAGTTCTCCATCAATTATAATGTTAGGTTCGGATATGATAAAATCCTCACACGTCATTGTTCCTTTAGATATTACAAAACCCGCTCCCCCGGCCATATAGGTTTCATCAACCACATTAAGGATTGGGGAACCATTAATTCTAAGTTCTAACTGGTAACCACGTGCCGAAAAAGTCATGATATACCCCTCATCTTCTTCATATGAATAAGGAATCCTTCCCAGTTCTTTAATTTCATCATCCTTTTGCATATAAATCACAGCATGTTGATACCCATCCAATATCGCCCCATAATAACGCCTGTGCCCGATACTTCTAAGGACCAGCCCTCCCGATTCATGAAGACTGTAAAAAATCGTGGAGGTCACGCTGTAATCTTTCCAATCACTGGTTCCTATCGTTACCAGTCCCTTTTCTTCAGTATGCGATACACAATATGTCCGTTTAAAATCAGCGGCAAAATGGGTCGCTGAGCCGGCAAAGCCTGCTAACCAGAGAGGATTGGTGTTCCAGATGGAATTCATAAGCATTCCTCTTTGGGCATATTTTGTCGGGGCACCTTTCCAATCAATACTGTGTATCATAACGCTGCCATCAAATCTTTTATGACTGGCAATTTCATATCCCAGTTTAAATATCGACATTCCTCCGGTATCCGGTATCTCCCAAGTCAATGTAGTCCTTCCTGATACATCATTCGTCTGCCCATATATCACCTTTACATGATCATCAATATCATAGTATAAAATATATAGCCTGATACTAATAGCTGCCTCGTCACTAACACTTACGTCTGTCACCACTTTTTGCGAAGAGTATAAAGTAGGTGATGCTACCGCCTGAAAGTTATTTGAAATTTTTGAATAATCAATAAAAGTCGGCGTTGATACGTTCACCGTAACCCCATCCGCTACATGGCGGCACCTCATAAGCAACCCATTACCGTCACCATATTCATTACCGTTAGATAAAGAAACGTAAGCCTTAGGACCGTGATTGTAGTCACACGGGGCAAATCCCTGTAGGGCTCCGGGAAATTCAAAGGTATATCGCTCTTTACTTATTTTAATCTCTTCATCTGCCAGTTCTGCCGCTGCTTTAATGATTTTTTTACTTTCTATGACCGCATCTGTGACAACGGCTCCTCCGTCAGAAGTGACAACATACATCATATCTGCCACTGGTGTCCTGAAATCAGCACCTGCATTAATCCCGTCCACACCTAAACGGATGCCATTAAAAGCGCCCACGTTTCCGGCATTACAATCCGTATCCCATGCCGCAGATGCCGCAATCTGAATAGACTTTTGAAAATCATTTCCGCCCAGGATAATGGCGGCAATAACCATTGCATGATTGGGAATCATATGACAGCAGCCCGGGAATACATCATATCCATATTTAGAATCCAAATAGGCCCTGACTTTTCGCCAATCCTTTTCTTTACTACAAATATCCCGCACATCACTGACCATATCTTTTAGCTGGCGGTTCTTAATATACCCGGATGCCCTGTCCAAAAGGATATCAATATCTTTTTCGGTAAAAGCCATAGCTTCTAAGGCAGCCAAGTGGCAGGCAGCTTCCACGGCTATCCCATCATGACTGACGCTTGCGGCTTTATGTACCAATTCTACGGCCAAATCCGGATTATCCGGACAGGCCATGGCAATTGCATCAATAAATATCTGTGCCCCGATTTGCTCAGCCAGTGTCTTTCCGTTAGTTTCAATTGCACCGCTTAATGGTGCCGAGATTCCGTTTTTAAGATTTAGATACGCCGTATGCTCGGTTGATCGTCCCAATCCACCCCACCACAAAATCGTCTTATTTTCAATAATATAGTTAAGCCACGTTTGACCAAACGCTTTTGCCGGGAGATTTTTATCGAACCCATTATCTTCCAATGCTCTGAAAAATGCAAATGTTCCGGAGATATCATCATCTGCCACAATGAGCGGCACCCCTACTTCATCATGTATGTAGTATTTTATTTCGCCAAAGGTATCTTTAATTTTCTCATAACTCCATCCCTCTACGGGACGTCCGAGATAAACGCCAAGTATTTTTCCAAGAACTCCGGCATATATTTGATTTTTAAATCGTTCTACACTCATACATCTCTCCCTATCTGTTATCTTAACATCCCTTTATTTCAAATCCATCGGCCAAAATGGCTCCTGAATCTACCACAAAACCGGCCTGTCCACATTTATAGGAGCCCTCTTCACCTGCAGCCGCCTTTTTTCCATCCACAAACAAGGTCAAGCGGTTTTGCTCTACTGTAAACATTAATTCATATGTGCTGTCAATAACAAAGGTGATTGCCTCTCTGGCCAGCTCTTCCCGCCTGTCATCTTCCTGCTTATAAATAATGGCATACCCTTTCGAAAGAACAGCACCATAATATCTTCGGTGTCCCTTAGCACGTGCAACAAGACCTGCCGATTCCTGCTGTGAAAATGTAATTACAGATTTTACGGAATAATCTTTCCAGTCTTTAGTCCCCGTAGTCACAACACCATTATTTTCGGCATGGCAGATAGAAAAAGTCACCGTATAATCAGGATTAAAGTGATCTGCTGAAGATACAAAGGTTTTTAGCCACGAGGTTGTTGTCGTCCACGGTGTCAGGGACGGTGTCATTTCCATAGCCCTTCCCATTGTATAGATTTCCGGCGCATCGGACCAGTCCAACGACTTTAATACGATATATCCGTCAAGGCGTTCCTTGTTCTTTAAGACAATGCCCAGTCGATAGATTGCGTGACCCTTAACGTCAGGTACCCGCCATATCAATTCATTTTCACCCGTATCCAAAGGATAAGAAGAGCTATACATCAGCCGAACTTCATCATTTTCATCAAAATACTCAATAAAAAATTCATAAGCCGGATTTACGGGAAATGGGGCAATAACCTTTGCCGTCACCAACTGACCACTATATAATGTCGGTGAGCATAGCACATCAAAATAACTTGTTCCTTCTTTCCCTTTTGGCTGCAAATCAATAAATGTATCTATGCAGAGCGATGCATGAACCCCTGCACCCAGCCCTGCGTAAGAAAGCTTGCATCCAGATTTCCCGATGGTGTCATAGGCATTTTCAATACCACTAAGCACTTGTTCTTCTACATTTTTATCATAGGGTATGAACCCTTGAACCGAACCGGGATATTCAAAGGCATAACGTTCCTTTGGTATATCAATTGGTTCATTTTCCAGCTTTGCTGCTGAGCGTAAAATACTTCTTGTTTCCATCACCGCATCAGAAATACAGGAACCGCCGTCACTACTTACCACATATAAACGGTCGGCTACCGCCTTGCGGAGATCGGCGCCCGCCATGAAACCGTTAAGACCTAAACGAATTCCGTTAAGGCAACCGACATTACCCGAATTACAGTCTGTATCCCAACCGGCACTGCAGGCAATCATGCAGGCCTTGTTAAAATCATCGCCGCCCATGATGAATGCCATCAATAGGGTCAAATGGTTCGTTATCATCGGGCAGTTCCCCGGATACTTTTCATAGCCATGATACTCGGCTATCCACTCACGTACATCGTGCCAGTCATCTGTCTGGGCACAGCGTTGTCTTAACTGGGCTATTAATTGTTTAAACGCTTCATTATCAACATACTTTAAACCCTCATCTAAAAGCTTATCAATGTCCTTTTCTATAAAAGCAAGCGATTCCATCACCGCCAGGTAGAGTGCGGCATCAATAGCCACACCGTCATGGCTTACACTTGCTGCCGCCTTCGCCATCCTGGCTGTACGCTCCGGATTGGCCGGATTAACCAGTGCCCAGGTATCTATAAAAATTTCCGAACCAATCTGTTCTGCCATACTTCTTCCGTTAAGCTTCATCGAACCACTCATAGGCGGCTTAATTCCATTCTTCAAGCGCAGGTAGGCCGTATGTTCAGTGCTCCTTGCAAGTCCTCCCCACCAAAGAATCGTTTCATCCTCGATGATATAATTAAGCCACCCATTTCCAATGGTTTCTGCTGAAATATCCGGATTATATCCACTATCCGCCAACGCTCTGAAAAATGCAAAGGTTCCTGAGATATCATCATCCGGCACAATCAGCGGCGCACCCGTCATATGATTTTTATAATAGTATACTTCGCCAAATGTATTCTTAATAGCATCATAGCTCCAGCCTTCGATGGGGCGTCCAAGATAAACACCAATAATTTTTCCCAAGACTCCTGCATATATATCATTTTTGTAATCCTTGATACTCATCAATTACCTCCTCTACGCTTTGTTGATGTTTTTTTATCCCTTGACAGCTCCGCTTACCATACCATCAACAAAATACTTTTGCATACATAGGAAGAAAACGATAACCGGTCCTATCAAAATGACCGCTGATGCCATTAAAGTCCCCATATTTGCGCCATAACTTCCATTCATAGTCAAAAAAGTAAGTAATGCCGTAAAGTTTTTCTCACCCTGTAAAAATGTAGAGGAGATAAGATATTCATTCCATGACTGTAAACCTATTAAGACGCCGACTGTAATCAATCCCGGTGACACAATTGGTGCCATCACGTGCCAGATAACATGAGCCGTATTCGCACCATCCATTCTTGCCGCTTCTTCCAGTTCTCTTGGTACGGCCAGGAAAAAGGTACGCATCAGGAATACCGATAATGGCATATACACAGCGGCCAGAATCAGACCGGTTGCCGGAATATTCCCTATCAGTTTAAGATTTGCATAAACAAAATACAGCGGAAACAAGAATAACTGAATTGGCACTGTCATTGACATCATAAAATATAGCGAAATACCGCCGCAGCCTTTAATTCGCTTTCCGGCAAGGACATATCCGGCCAGACATGAACAAGTCAATACAATCAATATCGTAGAACCCACCAGCTTAATACTGTTGATAAATCCCCTTGCAAACTTCCCATTCGTCCAACCCTGAATATAATTTTCCAGATGAAGCACATCAGGTAAGGAAAGCGGATTGCCGACAATTTGTGTATGCTCCTTAAAGCTGTTAATCACCACTAACGCTATTGGCAGCATACAAATAATAACGAGTATCATTAAAACACCATGAATAATTATATTTGTACCTATTTTTTTCTTTTTTGATTGCGCTGTCAAAACATCCTCCTATTCCATCGTTTCCTTACGACTTAATCTCGCATAGAATATCGATGCTATGAGACCGAAGAAACTCATAACCAGACCTGCCGCCGCTGCCTTCCCTACTTTCATAGAATCAAATGCCAGCGAATAAGCATAGGTTCCCAAGACTTCAGATGAATGTGCCGGTCCTCCGCCTGTTAGGAGCTTAACGTAATCAAAGGAAAGGAACGATCCGATAACAATCATGACAAACATCAAATTAACTGTTGCCCTGATACTGGGAAAATAAATGTATCGGAACAATTGCCATCCATTGCAGCCATCTAGTCTGGCCGACTCTAGCTGTTCTGTCGGCGTCTGCCTTAAAGCCGCCAGATAAATAATGGTCAGATAACTCCAATAATGCCATATATCCACACCGGCACAGGCATAAATTGCCGACTGCATACTGGCCAGAGGAGAGCTGATATCAATTCCCAAATTTCTGAGATATCCTACCAGCCCGAATAAAGGACTGAAAATCATATTTTCCCAAATCATGGCATTCGCTATGGGAGACAAAACGTAAGGTATAATAAAAGCAATCTGATAGATGCTCCTTGTTTTCTTTCTCCCCAACAAAAACATGGCTACCAGCATACCGATGCAGACAGGGATTGTCAAAAATAGAAGCGCCCAAGTGACATTATTTCTAATCGCTATAAAAAATACCTTGTCTGAAAAAAGTTCTAAGAAATTTCTAATTCCGATAAAATTGATTTTGGGTGAAATACCATTCCAATCAGTCAGCGATGTAACTATTGTCAATATACCCGGAATCAATATCACCGAAAAGCTTATCAACAGAGATGGTGCTATCAGTAAGTAGTTCCAGTTCATTCTATTTTTTTTCATCGATTTATTCTCCCGGATTTTTTATTCACCTGGTTTTGGAATTGCCGGAACCATACCATTTTCATAGTCTGTCTTAAATTCCGTATCCAAAGCCTCTAAAAAATCTGCTACTGTAACCGTATCATACCATACGTCTTCAACATCAATGATATGCTGCTGTGTTGCCGGTGGGAAGAACACATTTCCATCATAGCCGAAATTACCCTGATTCACCGCTTCGCTTATACTTTTGGCAACTTCCACATAACTTTGTGACAGATAGGGCATGTTGCTTGTATCAACACTTGATAAATCTTTTAATGGCGTTCCCCAATATCCCGGCCAGGCCGTTGTCATTTCTTCCATAAAATCCGCTGTCATCATCATATCAATGATTTTAGCAGCTTCGTCTTTATGCTCCTGACTTATATTGGCATTAATCGAGAGCGTACAGGCCGTCCCTAATGTATATGTTTCATCAGGCACTGTCTCGGTTGCGGGAAATGGGATAAATGCTATATTCTCTTCAATATCTCCCGTAAAGTAAGAAGCAGCCCATTGGTATGCCAGCGAAGGTCCGATAAAAAACGGGGATTGTTCTGTTGCCAGCAATTGCAGACAGTCGCTATAATTTAAGTTAGGATAGTCATCTCCGCCAAGATATCCTTTATCCCACCATTCCTTTGTCTTCTCAATTCCTGCATAGACATCTTCATTCGTCCAGGACTGTTGATTGGTTAAGCACTCATAAATGGTGTCTGCTCCTGTAATATGGGTCATAAATAGATAAACATAATTGGCATTCACCGCTTGCCAGTCTTTATTACCGGCAACATTACCATACATGCCTTTCTCAATAGCCTGATCCATAATAGACTCTAATTCTTCAATGGTCGTCGGCACTTCCCAACCGTTATCACTAAGTACTTTTTTATTATAAAATACTCCTAGTGTTGAAACGCTGTTTGACAGACTGTATAATGAATCATTAACCATACCCGATTGATAATATGGCTCCAGAATTCTATCTGCCCAACCATATTGTTCGGTATAGACATCCATTGACTCCAACTTTCCGGCTTCTACTAATGGCATAACAAAGGCAGGTCCTGAACCGTAAATGATATCCGGTCCCTGATTAGCCGCCAAGGCAGTGGATATATCTGAATCAACAGTGGCTCTAAACTCAAGGACTAATTGATATTTATCCTGCGATGCATTATAAGGCTCCACAAGTATTTTCTGCATTGCTTCCTGGGCATAGGGTTCTGCCCCCCAAAACCACATTGTTATTTCTTCACGGTCTTTCAATGATTGATCTGATGTGGCTGCTTGCTCTCCGCCTGTTGTTCCTTCTGATGCGGTCGTGTCTTTTTCCTTATCCTCTCCCGTTGTGACGGCGCAACCTGTTACGAATGAAGATAGCATCACCATGGTTAACAGTATTGCAATTGCTTTTCTTTTCATCTTTTTCATCCTCTCTCCTTTTCTCCAGATATAGTATCTGGTTCAGACATCATTTGGTAAACTTTTGATAAACTTTTTGCAAATAATTCATTCCCCTGCAGCTAGTTTGATTATATCATCTCGATTTTTTTTGTCAATATAAAGTTGATTGTCCAGTTAATATTAGAATATTCTCGTTTTTAATAATTTATCTGATAACAATTAGTTTATTATCAGATAAATTATTTATTTTGCCATTTATTCTCTTTCTTTTTATTTGATAAACTTTTGGTAAACAATCAAGAATCCATTTTTATTTATCAAATATGCACAAAAAAATCCCCGATATTTTGTATCAGGGATTTTTATCTTCATTCTCTTATTTTTTATATTCGACCGATTTTCGTTCTACCAATTGAGGCGCAAAATAAGTGTTGCGAATCAAATCTGTATCTTCCTTCGTGATTCTTTTGATAATCATTTCGCAGGCTTTCTTCCCCATTTGCTCTCCAGATTGAGCTATACTCGTTAATGGCGGGGTCAATCGTTCACAAACCGGCACATTATCAAAACCCACAACCGAAATATCTTTTCCAATCGTCAGATGATTATCTCTGGCATATCGATAAACACCCATGGCCATTTCGTCATTACAGGCAAAAATAGCATGAATTCCTTTCTTCCAAAAATAATCGGCGGCGGCATACCCTGATGATATCTGGTAATCACCATAATAAATGTTTTCCTGCCTGATAGATAGATTATAAAAAGCCAGCGCCTCTTTATATCCTTCAATTCTTTTTCGGCTATTATACACTTCCCGGATACCGGATATAATTCCAATATTTTCATGACCAGATAATATCAAATGCTCTGTTGCCATATATCCGCCTTGCTTATTATCGGCTGTGATAAAGTCGCAGAAAACACGATCGACCGCCCGATCCAATAATAAGAAAGGAAGGTTCGTCCTCTTAAGCGCTTCTCCCAACCTGATATTATTTTCATGAATATTCATATCTAATGGGGGAATCACGATAATACCATCAATACCTAATTCTGATAAAAGAGCTAAATATTCAATACAGCGTTTCGACGAATTTCCCACGTTGCAAATCAGCGTTTTATATCCATATACTGATGCATAATTCTCAATTCCGCCGATACATTGATTAACAAAAATATTGTCAGGATCCGGATGGATGATTCCAATCACTTTATTTTCTTGTATAGTATCTACCTTTTTTTTACTTTTGAGTTCATAACCGAGCTCCTTAGCCGTCTTAAGTATCCTGTCTTTTGTTTCCTCCGTAATTCTGGATGGCTTATCATTTAGAACAAGGGAAACACTGGCTGCGGAAACTTCCGCTTTCCTGGCAATATCTCTTATTGTAACCTTCATTATTCTCCCTATCTGCCCGGCACATCAGGCTTAATCATAAACTTTACCCTCATTATTTTAAAAACCTGCTTCAACAACGCATTGTTTCTCCACATCAACTAAGCCATGAGTCGTCAATTTTAGTACCGGGATAACCGGAAGGCTTACGAAGGCCAAAGTCATAAACGGATCTATCAAATCAGAAACGCCCTGCTTTTTAGCCGCTATTTTCATTGCCGCTATTTTCTTTTCTAAAGTATCTGCATCTAAATCACTCACTAAGCCGGCAATAGGTAACGGCAATTTATCGATAACTTCTTCGTTACATACAATGACCCAACCGCCTTGCATTTCTCTCACAGTATTGGCAGCTAATGCCATATCGGCTTCATTGGTCCCGGCAACAATCAGGTTATGGGCGTCATGAGCTACCGATGAGGCAATAGCTCCTGATTTCAGTCCATACCCATGAATATATCCAAGACCGATATGTCCTGTGTGTAAGTGTCTTTCAATGACGGCTAATTTTATAATATCTTTTTCGACATCAATACCATCTGTTTCGAAATGATAATCTTCCAGTAATTCGTTTGTCATGATTTGTCCCGCCTGCAGCGAAATGACTCGGAGCTTTTGAATATCCCTATTCTTCTTCTGATTGAGACAAAAGCTTTCCGGAGTTAATGCCGCCATATCAAAAGAATGGCTCACTTTATCATTTAGCTTTAAATCAACTTCATTCTCTTTAAAAAATAAAGCTTTGCCTTCCCTGGCAATCAATTGCCCTTTTTTATAGACTCGCTCTATCTGAACAGATTCCAAATCAGAAAGGATGACTAAGTCTGCCAAGTAATTAGGCGCTATGGCACCGCGATGCTTGAGGTCAAAGTAGGTTGCCGCATTAAATGTGGCCATTTTTATCGCCGCAAAAGGATTCGCCCCTAAGGATATTGCTTTTCGTATGATATAATCAATATGCCCAAAATTTAATAAGTCCCCGGGGTGTTTGTCGTCGGTGACTAACATTGTCCGCTGATTATATGGGTATTCAAACAGGCTTATTAAATCCTCCAGATTTTTAGCAGCCGTGCCTTCCCTAATCATAACCCATTGCCCCCGCCGGATCCGTTCCATACCCTCTTTGGCATTTGAACACTCATGGTCTGATTGTACTCCTGCTGTCAAATACGCACACAAATCTTTCCCGCTAAGTCCCGGGGCATGACCGTCAATAACTTTATCCTCTTTTAGCGCATCTTCAATTTTCCTAAGGACATGCGGGTCACCGTTGATGACTCCGATATAATTCATCATTTCTGCCAGACCCACAACATTCTCATTCTGATAATACGTTTTTAAATCTTCGGCATCAAGACATGCGCCGCTTTCATCAAGTGGCGTGGAGGGAACACATGAAGGCAGGGCAAAATAGACATCTAACGGAAGTCCTTTCGTTGCCTGAATCATATAATCTATTCCTTCACATCCGCATACATTGGCTATTTCATGGGGATCGGTAATGACTGTAGTTGTTCCGTGGGGGAGTACTGTTTTAGCAAATTCTGCGGGTTTCATCATGGAGCTTTCTAAATGAATATGCCCGTCAATGAAGCCCGGAGCAATATATTTGCCGCTGCAGTCTACTTCATTGATCCCATCATAATTTCCCAGGCCAACAATCATTCCGTCGCAAACAGCCACATCCAATGATTCTGCCTCTAAGGTAAATACATTAATAACCTTCCCATTTTTCAAAACCAAATCTGCCGGCACATCACCTTTAGCTGCTTTAATTCTTTTTGACAGCATTCATAACCACCCCTTAAACTAACCTCAATCAGTCAACTAATCCAAATTTATCATGAATGACATTCATTGCTTTGTCCGTATATTTTTCATCGATCAATACCGATACCCTGATTTCGGAAGTGGAAATCATTTTAATATTGATACCGGCATCGTATAATGCTTCAAACATTTTTGCCGCAACACCGGCATTGGACATCATCCCGGCACCTACGATGGAAACCTTGGCCACATCTTTTTCTACGTCAATCTTATGGTATGACAAGCCTGCCGCATTATGCTCCAACAAATTGATAACCTCATCGGTATTATTCTCGGTAATCGTAAAGGAAATATCCTTCGTACCATCTCTTCCTACCGACTGGAGAATAATATCTATATTTATATTATTTTTTGCCAATAAATTAAATAACTTAAATGCCACTCCAGGCACATCCTTCAAACCGATCACGGCAATACGTGTTGCATTTTTATCGCAGGCTACACCGCTGACAAGCATTTTTTCCATTTTTGCTTCCTCCTTAACAATTGTTCCTTCTGCTGTATTTAAGCTTGATCTGACCACTAATTGGACACCATATTTCTTTGCCATTTCTACTGAACGATTATGCAGCACCTTTGCTCCCAAAGAAGCTAATTCAAGCATTTCATCATAGGTGATTTCTTTAAGCTTTCTGGCATTGGGTACAATTCTTGGGTCTGCTGTATAGACGCCTTCCACATCTGTGTAAATCTCACAGGCATCTGCATGTAAAGCAGCCGCTAAAGCAACAGCTGTCGTGTCTGAACCGCCGCGGCCCAATGTTGTGTAATCATCATATTTGTTAATCCCCTGGAATCCGGTAATGACAACAATTTTGCGCTGGTCTAATTCAGCACGGATTCTTTCAGAGTCAATTCTCTTTAAACGGGCGTTGCTGTACGCACTGGTCGTATGCATTGTCACCTGCCATGCATTTAATGAAATAGCGGGGATATCCAGACTTTGCAGCGCCATACACATCAATGAAACAGAAATCTGCTCACCGCAGGTTAATAACATATCCATTTCCCGCTTTGACGCTTTAGGATTAATATCCCTTGCCTGGGCAATCAGACTATCCGTCGTTTTCCCCATGGCAGATAGCACAATGACCACATCGTGGCCGGCTTTGTAGTCTTCGGTTACACGCCTGGCAACATTAAAAATTCTTTCTTTATCGGCTACTGAGCTGCCGCCGAATTTTTTTACTATTAGCATATAAGCCTCCTAAAATTTATTTCGAAAAGAGATAGTCAATCAACTGATATCCTTCTTTTATCACTATTTTGCTGTCCGCGGCTTCTTTTTCATTGTAATTCCATGTATGCGCAGACAGATTTGTACTATCATATAAGAGATAAGGCACCGGTTTGGCCGTATGGGTACGGATAGCGAGAGGGGTGGGGTGATCCGGTAAAACCAACAAACGATAATCCTCTCCGGCCTCATTAAGCCTATCTGTGACGATTTTAATCACTCTTTGATCCAAATACTCAATGGCTTTAATTTTATTCTCAAGACTTCCCTGATGTCCCATCTCGTCAGGCGCTTCTACATGAATATAAACAAAGTCAAGGCCGCCATTAATTAACGCATCTGCAGCTGCCATCGCTTTACCTTCATAATTGGTATGTAAGCCGCCGTTGGCTCCTTCAACTTCAATATTCTTCATCTTCGCCCCTACGGCGATTCCTTTTAATAAATCAACTGCCGAAATCATGGCTCCGCATTTACCCGTCTTTTCCTCAAAGGAATCTAGCCCCGGACGCGTGCCTGCTCCCCAAAACCAGATTGAATTGGCCGGGTTTAAGCCTTGCTCTTTGCGCTCTTGATTAATTGGATGATTCACGAGAATGTCATAACTTTTCTTCATCATACTATATAATACTTTATCAGATGGTAAGTATTCTCCAATAACCTGACCCAGCTTATCATGGGGCGGGGTCAAATCAACCAGCTCCCCCTCTTGCCAAATAGTCAGATGACGGTAGCTTGTTCCTGTATAAAATTTATATATTTCATTCTCAAGCGCTTCCTTGATGCTGCTCAGTAAAACAGCGGCATCGTCGGTAGAGATTTCTCCGGAGCTGTGGTCAATAATAACTCTGTCCTCATATTCTTTTTCATCCTCTGAAAGAGTTACCAGATTACATCTTAGCGCAACTTCTTCCGGCTTCATATCCACACCGATACTCAGTGCCTCCAAAGGTGAGCGGCCGGTATAGTATTGTTTTGGATTATATCCCAAAACAGATAAATTCGCCGTATCACTTCCGGGGCTCATTCCCTCCGGTATCGTATCAACCATTCCAATCTCTGACACCTTTGACAACTGATCTAATGTTGGCGTCTGGGCATATTCTAAAGGTGTTTTGCCACCAATTGCCGCTATCGGTTCATCTGCCATGCCATCACCCAGTACAATCAAATATTTCATCATCTATCCTCCTGGCAAATTGCCCGAATTCTGGTAATAACGCCATCAATACGGCCTATTTTATCATTAAACTCAAATTCACTGATTCTTTCAGTCATAAATCCAAATTCATTGGACACATCAGGTACGCTCATCAACCGAACGTCGCCAAATAAAGCTTTAATCACTTCTTGTTTAGCTTCAGGCGCGCCTGAAACTCTGACAAAGAAACAATGTTTAGCCCTTCCAATATCAGCCAATTCAAGCTTCTTAGGACTCCAGTTCATTTTAATACTGGTTTCTATATGTTTAACCTCATCTATGATATCGGCAACTACTGCACTGGCCGTAGGCAGCTTACCTGCGCCTCTGCCATAAAACATGGCATCTCCCAACATATTTCCATGAACAAATATGGCATTAAAGACGCCATTGACACCATATAACGGATGCTCAGAATCAATCATCATCGGTGCCACCATCGCAAATATTTTGCCATCTACTTTTTTCCCGATTGCAAGTAATTTAATACCCATTCCCATTTGATTGGCATATTTAAAATCTATATCCGAAATATGCGTGATTCCTTCTGTATAAATTTCTTCAGAATCAACCTGCTTGCCATAAGCCAACGAAGTAAGGATAGCAATCTTTCTGCAGGCATCATGCCCTTTGACATCTGCTGCCGGATTACGTTCTGCATAACCTTTATCTTGGGCACGTTTAAGAATTGCATCATAAGATACGCCCTCATGAGCCATCTTGGTCAGCATATAGTTGGTTGTACCATTGAGTATTCCGGTGATTTCTACAATCTCATCTGCTGTCAGCGACGCAATGAGCGGTCGGATAATGGGAATTCCGCCGCCTACGCTTGCTTCAAATAAGAAATTTACAGTATTTTCTTTAGCAATGGCCAGCAGCTCGGCTCCATGCTTTGCAACTAGCTCCTTATTAGAAGTTGCTACACTTTTCCCGGCTTCTAAAGCTTGTTTTGTAAACGTAAAAGCCGGTTCAATTCCGCCCATAACTTCCACAACTATTTTGATATCATCATCATTTAAAATCGTTTGATAATCATGAATAATCTTTTCCTGAATCGGGTCTCCGGGGAAATCTCTCAGGTCGAGAACATACTTGATGTTAATCTCTTCACCTATTCTTTTAGCTATGCTTTTACCATTCGTATCAAGTACTTCTACTACCCCGGAACCCACTGTTCCATATCCTAAAATCGCAATATTAACCATCTGCTCACTCCCTAGCTATTATTTTTGTATAATGTATGCCTTGAAGACTCTCAATATCTTCAATCATATCCGATATATTACCGGTATCAGGCAGGACATCTATGCTTAATGTTAAAGATGCGATGCCATTAACCGGTATCGCTTGATGTATCGTCAGAATATTGGCATGATACTTCGCTATATGATTGAGTACCGTAGAAAGAAGACCCGGTAAATCGTCCAATTGAAGCATCAGGGTAATCGTTTTGCCCCTCGCATTATCATGAAAAGGAAAAATATCATCTTTATACTTATAAAATGAACTCCTGCTTATACCTACGCTCCCTGTCGCTTCCTGAATCGTAACGACTTTCTCCGAATCCAAAAGACGCTTTGCTTCAACAACCTTTAGCAAAACTTCCGGTATTGCCTTTTCCTTGACAACGTAATATTTTCCTTCTTCCTTCATTCCCGCTCTTCCTTCATTCCATTATCTTTGTTCGTATCACAAATACAATTGTTCTCGTAACAAAGATATTAACACAATTCCCTTTGTCATGCAAGCGCTTTTTTATGCAAAAAGCTAAGGGCATATACAGAAGTATAGCCCCCAGTATTCGAATTATGAATTTCCTAATAGCATTTTTTATTCCTTTATTTTATTTTTTCGGATACTGTTCCACTTCAGATAGGCATTGATAAACGGATCAATGTTGCCATCCATAACACTGTCGACATTTCCTACTTCTTCATTGGTACGATGATCCTTTACCAGTTTATATGGCTGCATGACATATGAACGTATTTGATTCCCCCAGGCATTGTCTGTGACTTCACCGCGGATACCTGATATCTTGTCCATGTTTTCCTGTTGTTTTAACAAGTAGAGCTTCGCTTTAAGCATCTGCATCGCCTTATCTTTGTTTTGATGCTGAGAGCGCTGATTCTGGCACTGAACAACAATGTTCGTCGGCAGATGGGTGATCCGAATCGCCGAGGATGTCTTATTGACATGCTGGCCTCCCGCACCACTGGATCTATAGGTGTCAATTCTTAAGTCTTCTTCTTTAACTTCGATATCCACATCTTCCTCTATATCAGGCATTACATCACAGGAGGCAAAAGAAGTCTGACGCTTACCTGCCGCATTGAACGGAGATATTCTAACCAATCGGTGAACACCTTTTTCCGACTTCAGATAACCGTAAGCATTCTCTCCGTTCACCTGAATCGTAATCGTTTTAAGTCCGGCTTCATCACCATCAAGAAAATCTAAGACTTCCGTGGAAAACCCCTTCTTGTCTGCCCATCGGCTGTACATCCTGAACAACATATTGGCCCAGTCGCATGCTTCTGTACCTCCGGCGCCGGCATGCAAGGTTAAAATCGCATTGTCTTTATCATATTCTTCCGATAGCAATGTCGCTATCTTCAACGCTTCAAAATCTGATATAAAACAATCGATTGACTCCTGAACCTCAGGAATTAGACTTTCATCTTCTTCTTCATATCCGATTTCAATAAGCGTCTGGATATCTTCATATTCAGATTCAAGCTTCTGATAGGATTCCACCGTAGATTTAAGGCCTTTTAACTCTTTCATATAATTCTGCGCTTTATCAGTATTATCCCAAAATCCCGGTTCTTCCATGATGTTTTCTATTTCACTAATTCTGGCTTGCTTATTAGCCAGGTCAAAGTGAATCCCTCACTTCAACTAATGGACCTTCGTACTGATTTAAAACAAATTTAAATTGATCAAATTCGACCATTATTTCACCTCTTTCTTTGATTTATTAACTGTTGCGCCCACAGCATTGTTTATACTTCTTACCGCTTCCGCAGGGACACGGTGCATTGGGATATACCTTCTTTTCTGAACGGCGTACCGGCGCTTTTGCGGCGGTCGCATCTTTATTCGTGCCCGTTACTTTAGCCACTTCTTCCCTTTCTGCCTTCTGTTCAATTCTCACATGCATGAGGGCATTGACTGTTTCTTTAGATATGCCTTCTGTTAGTTCATCAAACATATCATACCCGGCAAATTTATACTCTACCAATGGATCTCTTTGGCCATAAGCCTGTAATCCAATACCCTGGCGCAATTGATCCATATCATCAATATGATCCATCCACCTGCGGTCAATGACTCTTAATAAGACAACTCGCTCTAACTCTCTCAGGTGCTCAATCTCCGGGAATTCTTTCTCTTTCGCCTCATAAAGCGCTATGGCCTTATCGGTTAATTCGTTGGTGAGCTTCTCTTTTGTATATCCCTGATATGCCGTCTTATCCACGGAAAGAGGCTTTAAGGGTATAATGGACAATATCGCCCGATTCAGCTCTTCTAGATCCCATTCTTCCACCGGAACATCGTCAGGCAGTACACGTACACTATTCACCTGCATTTTTACTGTATCCCCAATCATTCTGAGGATAACTTCCCGCATACTCTCTCCGTCAAGCACCTGGCGGCGCTCTGCATAAATAATTTCCCGCTGCTCATTCATGACCTGATCATATTCCAGCAAATTCTTACGAATTCCAAAGTTGTTGGATTCAATCTTCATCTGGGCCTTTTCCACGGCATTGGACAGCATCTTATGCTCAATAGCTTCGCCCTCCGGGAATCCTAAAGAGTTGAATATACTCATTAGACGTTCTGAACCAAACAAACGCATCAAATCATCTTCAAGGGAAATATAAAATCTGGATTCACCTTTATCTCCTTGGCGTCCGGCACGGCCTCTTAACTGATTATCAATACGACGGGATTCATGCCGCTCCGTACCGATGATTTTAAGCCCGCCGATTTCGGCTATCCCTTCGCCAAGCTTAATATCGGTACCACGGCCGGCCATATTGGTAGCAATGGTGACGGCACCATATCCGCCGGCTTCGGCTATGATTTCGGCTTCTTTTTCATGAAACTTGGCATTCAGGACATTATGGGGGATACCCTTCTTCTTAAGTGCCGCGCTGATTTCCTCAGAGCCTTCGATGGTAATAGTGCCTACTAAAACCGGCTGCCCCTTTTGATGTGCTTTAATAATTGTTTCCACAACTGCATTGATTTTTTCTTTATGCGTTTTATAGACAGAATCTTCATAGTCAACTCTGGCAATAGTCATATTTGTTGGAATCACAATAACGTCCATACCGTAAATATCTCTGAATTCCTGCTCTTCTGTCAGCGCAGTACCGGTCATACCTGACTTCTTCTCATACTTATTAAAGAAGTTCTGGAAAGTAATCGTTGCCAGCGTCTTGCTTTCTCTTTTAACTTTAACGCCTTCCTTGGCTTCAATGGCCTGATGAAGACCATCGGAATAACGACGCCCGGGCATGATACGTCCCGTAAATTCATCAACAATAAGTACCTCATCCTCTTTAACGACGTAATCTTTATCTCTCGCCATCAAATTGTGCGCCCTTAGTGCCAAAATAATATTATGCTGAATCTCTAAGTTCTCCGGATCTGCTAAATTCTCAATTCGGAAGAATTCTTCAACCTTGTCCACACCTTCTTCGGTCAGGTTGACGGCTTTCTCTTTTTCATTGACGATAAAATCACCGGTTTCTTCAATCTCTTCTTGCATAATTGCCGCCATCTTAGTCATCTCACCGCTTCGCTCACCTCTAATCAGCCGTCTCGCAAGCATATCACATACCCGATATAGCTCTGTAGACTTCCCACTCTGACCCGAAATAATTAATGGCGTTCTGGCCTCATCGATTAATACTGAGTCAACCTCATCAATAATGGCGTAATGAAGATCACGCTGTACTAATCGTTCCTTATAAATAACCATATTATCTCTTAAATAATCAAAACCAAGTTCATTGTTTGTCGCATAGGTAATATCGCAGTTGTAGGCCTGTTGGCGTTCATCGGGCTTCATGTCGTTGAGTATAACCCCTACAGTAAGTCCAAGGAACTCATGGACAGCCCCCATCCATTCGGCATCACGCTTCGCCAGATACTCATTGACCGTTACTATGTGCACGCCTTTGCCTTCTAAGGCATTTAAATAGGCCGGTAATGTAGAAACTAAGGTTTTACCTTCACCGGTTTTCATCTCGGCAATCCTGCCCTGATGTAATATAACACCACCCATCAACTGTACCCGGAAGTGGCGCATACCGAGTGTTCTCTTGGCTGCCTCGCGGACAACCGCATAAGCCTCAACTAACAAATCATCCAGTGTGGCGCCTTCGCTTAGACGTTGCTTAAACTCCGTTGTTTTATCTCTGAGTTGTCCATCTGTCAGGGCTTCTATCTCAGGCTCCAGATTTTCTATCTGGTCCACAAGCGGGGTTACACGTTTTAATTCCCTGTCACTATGTGTTCCTAATATTTTTTGTAATATTCCCATTGATTTCACTCCATAAATAATCTTTCATTTTATTGCAATACTCCTTATTTTAGCACTATATACCCCCGGTTGGCAAGCGAATAGAGATATTTACGTAAAAAGGATTCTCCAAGGCAAATAAACTGTCTTGAAGAATCCTACTTATCATCAATCAATATTCAGGTTCAATCAAACCGAACGTTCCACCCTTTCGTTTATAAACAACATTCACCTCGTCTGTTTCGGCATTTCTGAAAACGAAAAAGTTATGACCCAAAAGTTCCATCTGTATACAAGCCTCTTCAACATCCATAGGCTTCACTGCAAAGCGTTTTGTACGAACTATCTTGATATTTTCATCGTCTTCCGTTTCCATATCAATATATTCCTGTTGGAAATGCGATGCCGCATGAAGCTTATTAACCAGCTTGGTTTTGTATTTTTTCATCTGCCTTTCAATAATCTCTTCTACCAGATCAATGGAAACATACATATCATCACTTACCTGCTCGGCACGGATGATACTGCCCTTCACCGGGATAGTTACTTCAATCTGCTGTCTTTGTTTTTCTACGCTCAGTGTAACAATAACTTCGGTATCAGAATTGAAATACTTCTCCAGTTTGCCGAGTTTGTCATATATCGCCTCTTTAAGTCCCTCCGTAACATCGATATTCTTGCCGCTTATAATATAGCGCATACACATCAACTCCTTTTCTGTCATAATATTTATCTAAAGCAATTGCCCTGCAAGAAGCTGGTGCTTTGCAGCGCGGCTGCTTTGTATATTTTCTTAAGAATTTTATATATATAATTATACACACATACACCTCGCATTTCAAGTCAACTGCTTCTATTTTCAAAAAATTTATTCTTTTCTGGATAATTATTATGGTTAATTACATAGTTTTTAACTATTTATTAATCATTGAAAAAGTCAATGGATTTTTATAATTTTTTCTTAAAAAAGTATTTTTTTACGTTATCCACAAAACATATATTTGCTTTTTATGACTTCCTTTTTCGTCGTTTTGGGGATAAATATATGTGGATAAAGTGGATAACTTTGTGTATAAGTCGGATTTATCAATAATATCCTCAATTTTGTATGTGAATAACTTTTATTTTTACCTTTTTAGTCATATAATTATTTGCAAGTTTTTATGTCACCTCCCACAATCATTTTTGTGAATTCTATCTAAATCGACTTTTGTCAACATTTTTTTATATTAAATTAAGTGGATTTGCCTCTCGCGGCATTCGCTCAAGAGAAAAGAAGATTGGACTTATACAAACGAGTTTGTATAAGTCCAATCTTCTTTTTATTCTATGTATATACATGTTCACCAAAGTAAACATCAACGTTTAGTTTAATATCCTTACGACTGCAACCGGCGTCTTATAATAAGCATTAGAGGTTATAATCCCTTGTGAAGAGTTTGCCGCATGTACAATTTTTCCATCACCTATATAAATACCTACATGGCTTGCATAACTGCTGCTGCCATAGAAGAATAAATCTCCCGGCTGGGCATTTGAAGCACTGATACGGGTACCGTCACTCTTTTGAGCATCGGCAACTCTTGATAATTTAATTCCAAAGTTTAAATAAACCTGTTGTACAAACCCTGAACAGTCAACGCCGTTGGTCAGGCTATTGCCACCATATACATATGGATACCCAACATACTTCAATGCAAAGGTTGCAATTTGTTGTCCTGTTACTCCCGAGGTATTCGTTGTTGAACCGGGATTTGTTTTTGTTAAATAGTCACTATGTATATAGGCCGTTCCTCCGTTATAGCTTACCCGGCTCCAGCCATTGCTGCAGACACCTGTACGGGTGATGCTGGCATTTTTAGCAAGTCCGCCAAGAATTGATGCCGATGTACTGCTGCCACTTCGGATATTCACTGCTGTTGTTGCCCATACGGTTTCATTGACTTCTGTTATTGAGGCATCTGTGCTGCTTCCACTACTTGACGTACTTCCGGATGTGGTTATATAGGTTTTATATACATATCCGGTAGCACTGCTTCCATTAATGGTCGTTGTTACTTTATACCAGTCGCCGCTTGTTTCTAAAATTGTTACAGCTGTTCCTTTATTAATCTGCCCCTTTACAGAGGAACTCGTTGAAGCAGAACTTCGAACGTTTAATTGATTTACGTTACATGTTCCAGCAGTACCTGATGCAGTTGAACTGCTCCCACCGCTCGAAGAAGTACCGCCGACACTGATATATTCTGCATAGACATAGGCTGTTGTTCCATTGACCGAAACCTTATACCAGCTTCCTTCAGTTGAAAGAATCGTAACCGTCTGCCCCTTATAAACTAATCCTGATTTTGAAGCACTGGTTGAAGCAGAACTTCTTAGGTTTAATGCGCTAACATTAACTGTTCCTGAACTTCCCGAACTTCCTGAAGCAGTGGAAGCAGAAGAATCTCCTGTAGATACATAACTGCTATGTACATATCCTTTGACCCCATTAACGGAAACTTGATACCAGTCACCGCTTGTGGAAAGTATCTCTACCGTAGTACCTTTCGAAATTGTTGTAACTACCGAATCGCTTGTCGAACCACCCGAGCGTACATTTAATACAGTTGCCGTAACAGTTCCTGAGGCTGCATAAGCAGTTATAGTATTCAAGTTAGCTGATCCAACAATAACAGAGGCCGCTGTTATTGTTATGCATAACGTTCGTTTAAACCTGCCTAGTTTATTCATTATCTCACCATTTTCTCTCTTAATTTATTACAGATTTGTTACAAAATAATTATATCAATTTAAAAGGGGCTTGTCAACATGGTTTTGTAAAAAAATTGTAACAATTTTTATGGGTTTTGTAATTTCCTCTAAGATAATAAAAACAAATAGCATACTCAGCTCTTCTTAATTTTTCCGTTGATAATTTCGATTTCTCTATTCTTTAATAACCTCCCCACGGCTCTTTTAAATGAAGCTTTGCTAAGTCCTGTTTCTCTGTTGATCACTTCTGGTGATGCTTTTTCAGTAAAGGGCAATACACCTGCATAGCTATCCAATATATCCAAAATCTTCTTGGCATCGATATCTATTTGTTGTCCTATTTTTTCCCGAAGGCTCAGTTCCATTTTGCCATCTTCGCGAATGGCAACGACTCTGGCTTCTACCACAGTTCCCAGGACAATGCCTGATGGAAGTTCATGCTTAGCTATTAAACCGTGGAACTTATAGTCGACCGCTACAAAAGCCCCGAAATTTTTATTAATCTGGTAAACGTATCCGCTGACACGGTCATCTTTTTTATAATCATGACTCGTCGTAAGATAATCGTATATCTTCATCGTTGCGCACAACCGCTCACTTTTATCAATATATAAAGCCACTAAATAGGACTTTCCTTCTTCAATCTCCGTCGTCTGTTCTTTAAAGGGCAGCAACAAATCCTTTTCCAGACCCCAGTCGAGAAAAGCTCCGATTTCGGTAATCTGCTTCACCTCTAATAAAGCGATCTCTCCTAACTTAATCTTTGGTGTCTTGGTTGTGGCTATCAGCCGATCCATAGAATCCCTGTAGATAAAGACTTCAAGGGCATCGCCAAGCTCGGCTCCCTCCGGCACCTGCTTTATAGGCAGTAATATGCCGTCATCTTTATGATCATCAGTGCCAAGGTAAGCACCAAATGTTTTTTGTTTTAGTATATGCAGTGTTTGCTTTTCTCCCAGTCGAATCATCGTTAACTCCTTACTTATTTTGGGTAAACTCAACAGTTACAAATGTGCTGCCATTAATATCGCATAATGCCACGGTCATCATATTTTCTTCTATATGAATCTTTGGCAAAATAATGTCCTTATATACCGCTGATTTTTTATATTCGGCACGAACCTGCCTGATTATAAAATCATCAGGGACATATTCCAGTGCCATTTCTATATATCTGGCATTGTTCACATGATGATTGGTATCTAAATCGGATTTTCTCACAATAAGCGTTTCTTTTTCTATCCATGTCCCCGGAAGTTTAATCCGCCGGGGTTCATAAACCATGTCAATTCTCTCATCAACTTCATATCCGGATATCTCTTCCTCGGTCAGCCTCACCGGCTTACCGGACTCGCTATCCATTAAAACCCAGATGGAATTGGCATATGCTGCCCTCTCTCCATCAGAAAGTTCTAACACAAAGTTTCTGAAACCATATATGGCATTGAAATCATAGGCCCATGTCCCGGTTACAATAGCTTCACCTAATCCCGGATAACTGTTAATGATTACTTGCCAGGATGTCAGAACCCAAATATGCTTGTGGGCTTCCAGATGCTTAAGCCCGGCACCGATTTGTTCAGAATTGAAAGTTGAACAGTCTTGAAAATACTTAACAATCTGTGCCGGGTTCACCTTTTGATCTGCTCCTATTTCGCTATAGGTTACTTTTCGCTTATATGTATACACACGCTGCCTCCATGAATAGAAAATCAGACATTCTACCAAGTACACTTCGTAAAATGTCTGTCTTTGATACTATAGCTGGGCTGGAAGGATTCGAACCTTCAAATGCAGGAGTCAGAGTCCTGTGCCTTGCCGTTTGGCGACAGCCCATTAATGGTCAACGTAGCTATTATACTAGAAATCCCTGTCGATTTCAAGTATAAATTTAAGTTTCCCCGAAAAAAATAATTTCATTCATTTCCCTCGACATAACTATGTTCTACTGTGATAACGCATTCACATCTTGCATCATAGCCTTTTACCGCCTCCATAATCCCATCTAACAGTTGATTTTTCATTTCTTCATTATAAGAATAGGGTACTACTAAGTCAAATATCAAGTTAATCCGGTGCTCACCATCTACCATCCGAAAGTCATGAGCACTGACACCGGAATCAATTGCTTGAATAATAGAAAAAACCTTTTCTTTATGCTTTAGAACGATTTCATCGCTGATTTCAATTGGATCTGTATGAATCACCAAAAATATACCTGTCTTCTTAGTTACATCCCGCTCAATTTGATCGATTAATTCATGGGCGGCTTCCATATCCATATCATTGGGAACCTCCGCATGGATGGTCGCCATACTATGAGCCGGCCCATAGTTATGGACGATTAGGTCATGGCTGCCGGCAATTCCCTCATAAGATTCTACCATATTGGTGAGCATCTGATACGTTTCTTTGTTGGGACGCTCTCCCAGCAACGGCTTTATCGTATCCTTTGCAATGTTAACACCGGCAATAATCACAACTATGGCAACAGCCATACCGACATATCCATCTATATTTATATGAAATATGCCGGATATCAGCAGAGATACTATCGTTGCCAAGGTGGTCAGGGCATCACCCATGGCATCGGCCGAGGTGGCTCGCATCACTGAAGAATTAATGAGGATTCCAAGTTTTTTATTAAAAAGACTCAGCCATACTTTTACTAAAACCGAAATACATAGAATTCCCAGAGAAACCGGACTAAAGATAATCTTGGCAGGTTGAAGGATTCTATCCCAGGAATTTCTTACAAAGGTAATTCCCACTTCAATGACCAGGCAGGCCACAATAAATGCTGCAATATACTCAGAACGGCCGTGTCCAAAGGGATGCTCTTTGTCTGCCGGTCTGTTGGCCATCTTCACACCAATAAATGCTATCACGGAGGAAAAGGCATCCGACAAGTTATTAAAGGCATCGGCCACGACAGCAATACTGCCGGAGGCGATGCCCACAACTACCTTGATGACAAACAATAGAATATTGCAAATCACACCTACCACACTGGCTAAAACACCATAGGCTGTCCGCACATTGTTATCATTCTTCTGCTTATGATTTTTAATAAATAACTTAACCAGTAAATTTGTCAAATCAACCTCACCTTTTTATTCATGCTTCGTCCACGATTTTACCTGCAGATATTCGCAGTATGCGGTCTGACACTTTTTCTACGAAAGGAATATCGTGGCTGATAATTAGTATACCCATTCCTTCTTCTGCCAATTCCCGAATTAATCCGGTCATTTCCTTTGTTGTTTCCGGATCCAGTGCCGCCGTCGGTTCATCAAAGCATAATAGTTTAGGATTTGTCACACATGATCTGGCAATCGCAACCCGCTGCTTTTGTCCTCCTGATAATTCAAATGGCCGCTGATTAATCTTCTCTCCAAGTCCTAACTTCTCAAGAAAAGCAATACTTTTGCGGTTTGCCTCCTCCTTAGACATTTTATGGACCTGGATTAAGGCAAGGCTGACATTTTCAAGTACCGTCATATGGGGAAATAAATGATAGCTTTGGAATACCATGCCAAGCTTTTTCCTGATGTCAAAAATGGTGGCTTTGTTCGGATAAAGAGACTGACCGTTCTCTTCTTTACACAAGTATCTGCCGTCAATGGCTATGCTGCCTTTATCGGCTTTTTCAAGGCCGGTAAGGCAGCGGATGATTGTCGTCTTTCCGGCCCCTGACTGCCCTAAGAGGGCAACAATTTCTTTTGGCTCCACCTGAAAATTAACATTTTCCAACACCTGGACTTCTTTATAAGATTTATACAGACCTTCAACCGTTAATAACATTACTGTCACTCCTCATAATATACTTTCTTCTCTGCAGCATTGATGCACTGAGTAATGATTGCCGTTAATGCCAGATAAATAACACCAACGACCAGATACGGTATAATCGTAACGTCCCGTGTGGAAATGCTCTTTGCAATTTTAAATATTTCCGCAAGTCCTACGGCATAAACTAAGGACGTATCTTTAATTAAGGTGATGACCTCATTTCCGATAGAAGGCAAGGTTCTTTTGATTACCTGTGGCATGACAATCTTTAGATTGATTTGCAGCGGTGTCATTCCCAACAACGCAGCGGCTTCTTTCTGTCCTTTTTCAATGGATTGAATGCCCGAACGGAAGATTTCAGCAAAATAGGCGGCATAGTTAAGTACAAACGCAAAATAAACCGACTGTAATCGTCCGAATAATTGAACCCCGATAATAGGCAGTCCAAAAAATATTAAAAAAATCTGCAATAATAACGGCGTTCCCCTAAGAACCCATGTGTAAATACCTGATACATTTCGTACAATCTTTACTTTTGAAATTCTGCACATCGCAATGACCACACCTAACGGCACTGATAATATCAGAGTAATTGCAAAGGTTCCCAAGGTAATACTCAGGCCATCTAGTATCTGCGGAAATACTTTAACGATGTATTCCATATGTATTCTCCCAACTATTTAACGATGTCTTCTCCAAACCATTTAATAGAAATTTCTGCAGTGGTACCGTCTGCTTTTAATGCATCAAGGGCTTCGTTAAGTGCATTCAATAATGTAGTGTCTTCTTTGCGGACGCCAACGGCAAATTCTTCTGTGCCGAAATCCTCTTCAAGAATCTTAAACTGACTTGGGTCACCTTTGTGTGAAATAACGTAGTTCAGCAGTACACTATCCGCTACAACAGCGTCAGAGCGTCCGCCTTCCAGCTCCAGAATACACATGTCATTGGTATCCTGAGTGACAAGGTCGGCAAATGAGTCTCTGATTTCAGGCATTGAATCAATTGCTTCAAGGGCACTGGAGTCTGTCTGGGCGGCAACAACTTTACCTTCTAAATCAGCCAGTGTCGTAATCCCTGAATCAGCCATAACGGCCACTACCTGATTGTTGTTTAAATAAGGATTGGTAAAATCCACTTTTTCTTTTCTTGCATCTGTAATCGTGTAACCATTCCAGATTAAGTCAATATTCCCCTGGTTTAATTCCATTTCCTTCATAGGCCAATCTATGGTTTGGAATTCGATTTCAATCCCTAAATATTCACCAACGGCATTGGCTAAATCAATATCAAAGCCGACCAACTCGTTGTTTTCATCTCTAAATCCCATAGGTGCGAAAGTATCATCTACGCCTATAATCAATTTTGTATACTCTAATTCAGTACCCGCATCACCAGTTTCAGTCTCCAGACTCTCTGATTTAGTCTCTGTGGCGGCAGCTTTAGTTTCTCCGTTTTCATTGCCGTTCCCACAAGCGACAAGGCTTGCTGCCATGAGTGAAACTAATAATAATGCCAATAAGCGACTCATTTTTTTCACCTTTAAATCCTCCTCTAATTTAATTAATTATTACTTTCCCAGAGTAGAGCAAACTCGTGAAAAAGTCAAGTCATATCTTCCTATTCCAAAATTTTACCTAAATAGTTGTGTCAAAGTTAATGCAAGAGAACATATCCGTAACAATGGAATCCTCGGCCGCTGATTCATCATCATAGATGACTTCCTCTTTGGCTGCATCCTTAACTTCCTGAGGAACTTTGATAGTATCTACCGTATTAAAGCCGGTGTATTCTATTTCTAGATATGCTTCTTTAAATTCAAAGCCTTCAGTACCTTCCATGCCTTCAACCATTTTACCTAAGCTGTCACCAAAATCAACTGTCACCTTCAACGGCAGCATTTTATTCTTATCGACATAATACTTAATCTCTGCATTTAAACTCTCGATATCTAAATCCAAACTATCAAATTCCGCCATAGAAAAGTCTTCTCCCATTGCCGATACCAGATTTTCCATAACTGACATTATATCTTTGCCGGTTATGGTAGTGGATAACACATAGGCCTCTGCGCCATCAACATCCTCTGTCCTGTCTCCAAGGGTGTATTCTATATCTAAAGTCTCGATTAATTCCATCATTGCATCAGTATCTAAGGTGTCGGCGATGTCTTCTGAGACTGTTCTCGTCCAGACATCCTCGGCCAAACTGTAGGTTACAGTTTTCCCAGCTTCCGCTACCTGATACGTTTCCATTTGCATATCTATATTCATTCCCGTGGCAGAAACAGCAACTTTCGTGGTAATATGTGAAGCTTCCGGATCTGTAGTCGTTTGCATATCCATATCCAGGCTTACCTTCATATCCATATCTATATTGATGGCTTCTGTAGATTCAGATATATTCATTTCCATTCCAAATACCATCTTTGCTTCTGTCGAATCCAGATTTTCAGTATTGGCTTTCATTTGTTCCATAATACTTTCGGCTGTCACTTTTTCACCACAGCCGGCAAAAGCCATTGTGCTCAAAACAATCATCATAAGGTATAGGCATTTCATTCTAATTCTACTTTTCATCGGCTTTCTCCTCATCATTCAAAGTTAATCACTGAAAAAACTTTATCAACGATAGAATCATCAATTGATTTCCCATCGCTAAATGCTACATATCCATAGTCCGCAGAAGAATATGAATATTGATAACCTTCCGGTGTCCCCACGGCCATAGATGCCGTTTGGTCCTCAGTATAAATTATATATTCCCCACTTTCATTCGGTGTGATTTCGGCTCCTGTGACTATTTCCCCTTCAGTCTCATCCGTACCTTCATCCTGTGCGGCTTCATCTATAACCTCCTGCGGCACTTCAATAGTGTCTACCAAGTCAAATTCGGTATAAGATATTTCCATCGTGAACGTATTAAGCTCGGAGCCTTCAAGTTCAGAGTCCTCAAATAAATCTATTTCACTATTGCTAAAGTCCAGAGACATCCGCAATGGCATCATCTCATTTTTATCAACATACAGTTTTACATCGGCACTCAGATTCGCCGCTTCCACGTCTCCCATTGCCAGACCATCTCCTGCATCCGACAAAGTTCCGCCGGTAAACGATTCTAATGACTCGCCACTAAGTGTTGCCGTTAACACGTAGGCCTCAGTTCCGTCAACATCTTCGGTTTCTTCATTTAAGGTGAAATCTTCTGCTGAAAAGTCACTAAACTCCAGATAAGACTCCGAACTTTCAGCGTCCTCTACTTCTGTTCTTGTCCATGTATCGGTTTCACTGCTGTAGCTATACTCAACTGTCATCCCATCTTCTACGACTTCATAGGATTCCATAGTCATATCCATACTCTGCCCTGCGATGGAAGCAGACATTGTTCCGGCAAGATGAGATGCGGCAGGATCTTTAGTCATCTCAAAATCCATATCTATATCCATTTCGATATCTAAATCCATATTAACACCACTAACCGCTTGAGACACACTGATTGCTATTTCAGCCGATATTTTACCTTCGGCAGATTCCGCTTTTTCAACATTAGCCAGCATTTGTTCTATAATGCTCTCGGCTGTGGCTTTCTCCCCACAGCCGCTAAAAGTCACTATTCCTAAGATAAGTACTAACCCCCATATTAATTTCTTTTTCATCTTTTTCATCTCTTCCCCTCTCTTTTTTACCTTAATCGGCAAAATAATAAATAATTTTATCAATCAAGCTTCTACATAATTATAATATATGATTACCTGGAATTATACAAGACTAATTTCTATGTGAATTATAATATAAACACTTGGCTGCAAAGTTTTTGACTGCAAAGAATGACGAAATTTTTTTCATTGATTTCTGCGAACAAATTGTATACTATAAACTATATAAATATTTTAAATTTCAAAGGAGGTTTCAATCAATGCAGACTCAAATCCCAAAACGCGAAGAGATCCCTCAGGCTTCTAAGTGGTGCATCAAAGATATATACGGCAATGACCAATTATGGGAAGCTGATTTTAATGACTTAAGTGAATCTTACACAAAGCTTAAAGATTATGCCGGAACTCTTGGCAGCTCCTCTGACCGGCTAGCGGATTATCTTATTTTAAAGGACGAACTTTCTTTATTACTGGAGAAATTATACGTCTATGCCAACCAGAAGTCGCATGAAAACCTGGCCGATAATCTATATCAGGATCTCGCTGCCAGAATTTCATCACTCTCGACACTCTTTTTAGCTGCTATTGCTTTTGAAGAACCTGAACTATTACAGATTCCAGATGAGCAGCTTTTAAACTTTATTAAGGAAAATGAACAATTAACCAGATATGAACATTACCTTAAAGATATCCTCAGGAAAAAAAGTCATACGTTATCTAAAGAGCAGGAGGAACTAATCGCTTCTGCCAATGATATGGCGGGTGCCGCTTCAAATATTTTTGCTATGCTCAATAATGCCGATATCAAGTTCCCCGTTATTACAGATGATCAGGGTAATCGTATTGAAATCACTCATGGTCGTTTTGTTTCTTTATTAGAGAATAAAGACCGCCGGGTGAGAAAAGACACCTTTGAAGCCTTTTACAAGACATACAATGGCTATCGTAATACGTTTGCTGCCATGTATTGCGCTAATTTAAAAAAGGATTTATTCTATTCAAAAGCCCGACATTATCCTTCTTCTTTAGCTATGCATCTGGATACAAACAACGTTCCTGTTAAGGTATACGATCAACTCATTAACACCGTTAGAGAGCATCTCCCCCTCATGCATCAATATGTGGCATTAAGAAAGCAATTGCTTCATTTAAATGAAATCCATATGTATGATCTATATACGCCAATTGTTAAGGGTATCCAAATGGATATTCCTTTTGAGAAAGCTAAGGACATCGTTTTAAAAGGACTTTCCCCCCTTGGTGAGGACTATCAGGCTTTACTTAAAAAAGGATTTGACGGTGGTTGGATTGATGTCTATGAAAACCAAAATAAACGCAGCGGTGCCTACTCCTGGGGTGTATATGGGGTTCACCCTTATGTACTGCTCAACTATCAGAATAATCTGGACAATACTTTTACCCTGGCCCACGAGATGGGGCATGCCCTCCACTCATATTATTCCAACCATAGCCAGGATTATGTAAACTCATCATATAGTATTTTCGTAGCGGAGGTGGCTTCCATTTGTAATGAGTCTCTTCTCACTAACCACTTGCTGAATACCGCCGCATCAGACAATGAAAAAGCGTATCTGCTGGATCATTATTTAAACAGTTTTAGGGGAACCCTATTCAGGCAGACCATGTTTGCTGAATTTGAGAAGATTACCCATCAAATGACGGCTGACGGGCAATCTCTCACGGCAGATGTTTTATGTGATATATATCATCAATTAAATAGAGATTACTATGGTCCGGATATTATCATTGATCATGAAATTGATATCGAATGGGCAAGAATCCCCCACTTCTACACCCCATTTTATGTTTATCAATATGCCACCGGTTTCTCGGCTGCAGCTGCGCTTTCCGGAAGAATTTTAGAAGATGGTACCGAATCTGTGGCAACCTATAAAAAGTTTTTAAGTGGTGGTTCTTCTAAATATCCCATTGATTTACTTAAAGAAACCGGTGTCGATATGACGACCGATGAGCCGGTCAAGGAAGCACTGAAAATATTTTCACACGTACTCAGGCAAACAATCGAATTGCTATTATAGTATTTCTTAACAAAACAGACTTTCTATTTATAGAATTTTAATGAATTTTAACCAAATTTAATATATTTAGCAAAAACCGTTTGACTTTTACTGCTGGGTGCGTATAATAATAACATATAAAACGAAGGCGTTTCTTAAAAGGTTAAGAAGCGCCTTTTTCTTTTGAAAATATTTATAGGAGGTGTCTTATGAAAAAATTAGAAATTATTATCAAGCCTGAGAAGCTTGAAAATCTAAAAGGCATACTGGACAGTTGTAAAGCCAATGGCATTATGATCAGCAACATCATGGGCTATGGCAATCAGAAAGGTTATGTCCAGAAGTATCGGGGGACAGAGTACAACGTCAATATCCTTCCCAAGGTAAAGGTGGAAACTGTCGTCGCTGCCGATATCGCCGAAACGATTATCAGCAAGGTCGTCAACGAAATTAATACCGGTAATTATGGTGACGGGAAGATATTTGTCTATAACGTTGAGGATGCGGTGCGAATACGTACCGGTGAGCATGGTCATGATGCTCTTTAACTATTATCAAAGGGGATAATTGTTGACATAACAATTCCCCTTTTTATTTTTGTCCTTATTCAGGAAAAACAGGGAGGAATTATAATGGAATATAATTTGTTAGATATCGTATGGACGATGGTTGCCGCATTTTTAGTTTATTTTATGCAGGCAGGTTTTGCTATGGTGGAATCCGGTTTTACGCGGGCTAAGAATGCCGGAAATATTATTATGAAAAATATGATGGACTTTGTTATTGGATCAATTTGCTTCTTTTTAATTGGTTTTGCTCTCATGTTTGGTCAAGGAAATGGTTTTATCGGGTTAGAAGGTTTTTTTAATCCTACCGCTCTGGAAGCCACATTACAAGATGTTAACGGCTATGGGTTGACCTTACCTATTGGTGTCTTCATGATTTTTCATACCGTTTTCTGTGCAACGGCAGCGACTATTGTATCAGGTGCCATGGCTGAACGAACTAAGTTTGCATCTTACTTGATTTATAGCGCCGCCATCAGTATTTTAATCTATCCTATTACCGGACATTGGATTTGGGGCGGCGGATGGTTATCCAATATTGGTTTCCATGACTTTGCCGGTTCTACCGCTGTTCACTCTGTTGGCGGCTGGTGTGCCCTTATTGGTGCTAAAATTCTCGGACCCCGCATTGGTAAATATGGAAAGAACGGAAAAGTAAACGCTATTCCGGGACATAATATTCCCCTCGGTGCCTTAGGTGTATTTATCCTCTGGTTCTGTTGGTTCGGTTTCAATTGCGGTTCTACTACATCTGCAACTGTAAACCTTGGTGATATTGCAATGACCACCAATCTGGCTGCTTGTGCATCAACTTTAGTCACTCTGATTTTTACATGGGCCAGATATGGAAAACCCGATGTATCTATGACCTTAAACGGCGCACTGGCCGGTTTAGTAGCTATCACTGCCGGATGTGATATCGTATCTAATTATAGCGCTTTAGCGATTGGTGTTATTGCCGGTATCGCAATTGTATTAGTCGTTGAATTTGTAGATAAAGTCTTGAGAATCGATGATCCTGTCGGTGCCACCGGAGTTCACTGGGCTTGTGGTATTATCGGAACCTTATGTACCGGTATTTTTGCAAAATCCGCTTATTTACAAGAAGCAGGCTTAAGCCGCCTTGAGTTCTGCGGCATTCAGTTGGCCGGTATCGCTTCTGTAGGCCTTTATACCGCCGTTGCTGCCTTTATTATATTTACAATCATCAATAAAACAATCGGGCTTCGCGCCAGCGAAACAGAAGAAATAGAAGGTTTAGATATCCATGAACACGGCATGAGTGCTTATGCTGATTTCGAACATAAAAATTCATAGAATCATCATCAAAAAGCCAGATGCAATATCTTTAAGATTACGGCATCTGGCTTAAATTAACCATGCAGCATATAATGGAAGTGAAATTATTTCATTTTCAAATCCAAAATTCTTTCCGGATATTCTAACACATTTCATTGTTAAGTCAAGAATAATGCTATTATTTCCTTTTTTCTTGACTTAAATATGTTTTGATTACTTTTCGTAAAAGCTCTAAAAACCAAAAGAAGTGATTCTATTATAGAATCACTTCTTTGCCCACCTCTATGCGTTATTATAGGCGGGAGTATATCATTTGCAGATTTTTTATTGGGAAGCATACTCTCTATGCCACTTAATAAACAGATAGGACAATAACACGACCAGGCCAGATAACATCACAATCATATAAACCGTATTATCGGACCAATCCCCGGTCTTCGGAATGTTTATTTTACTCACTGTACCGACTTTAGGTGAATCGCCATTATCATTGTTTGAAGGTGGTTTCTCTTCTGTTTCTTTAGAGGATGGCGTTATTGTACCGGTTCCGGATATTGTCACCTCTTCACTGGAGGCAGCCAAGACGGTAATCGGTCTCACAACAACTGCCATAATCAGTATAATCCCCATCATTACCATAATGTGTTTCCGCTTCATTAGGGCTCCTCCTTTACTTATAGCATCTTATTGGGTAATACTAAAAGCCGTGAACTGAAGCTTAATTACATAATCCGTTAACTGCACAGCCGCCGGGAGTGTTCCCTGATTATATGTTCCATTAAACCCAAAGCTCCATATGTTTTTGTTAGAAGCGCCGGCTGCCGCACCGTTGATACTGTAGAGCAATTGACTATAAACACCATAGCTTGGAGCAAGCGTGGTACTAAATAAATCCTGTCCGTGCCCGTCTGCCGCCAAATCATCTGTCAAATTCAAAGTGACGTCGCTTTCAACAACCGGATTTGATGAAACCGTTGTACTGGTGTAGTCAAGAATTTCAACCTGAAGATTGACATTTTGTGAATGATTAACAATTTTATAAACACCGGATTTAATATCGTAGTTAGTTCCGTTAAATGTACCGGCATCTGCATACCACAAGAAGTTTGCCGGCGCTGTAAGGTCTATCAGGACAACAACACTTCCTGTATCGTTAGCTATATACCCTTGTCCGTCAACATCCTTATTGGCCGGGCTTGCCTCAGGTGCGGCCATTGCTGTTACACTAAAACCCATAATCAACGTGAGTACCATTACCAAACTAATCATTTTCTTTTTCATCTTAATTTCTCCTCCTAATAAGTAATCATTTAATTTTGAACTGTGATTTTAAGATTTACGCTGTAACTGGCCCGTATATTTTCCCCATCATAGTATACAATACTTGAGGTTGCGGGGTATGTGCCCGCATGGAGAACCGTTTGCAGCTTATCATTTTCAATATAATATCCAGGTGGTATCCTGCCGGATTCATACACTGTTTCATCGGTGTCATCAAGTGCTATCTTTACTTCCATATCGTATAGATTGGTATCAGGATTGCCAATATATAAATTGCCCCCACTCTTGCCATCAGCAAAAATCGGTTCGGCATTCATCTGTATCCTGACCTGGTCATCCTCTGCCTCTTTTAAAGCTTCTGTGCCCGGCAACTGTCCTTCTTTCAGGTTCCCAATCACCTGAGGTTCTTCATATTGATTAAAGAAACCCTTTTGCCGGCATATAATCAAGGCAATCCCAATCAATAGGAGAAAAAGAAGAACCGCTGCAGCAATCTTTCGTTTATGCCATTCTAAATTTAAGTTTTCCATACTTCCAAACACCTCCTTTAGTTCATAATCTCAAGGCGGAACCTAAATGTGACATCAACGTTGTACTTCAGAGGATTGATTGGATAATCTCCCACATACTGTCCGCCAACTTCAAAGATTCCCTTTCCCCCTATGCCGGATCCTACGCTTCCGGATGCGGTATAGGCCGTACCATCTAATATCCCCAGCAGCACAGGTGTTGCATATGGACTATTTGGTATAATATTGCTGACATTTCCGGTGAAGCAGTTGCCCGCATCAGCACTTGCAATCAAATCTAAATGAAGCCGCCTATCAACGGTGCTGGTGTTGACATTGTTCACAATGGTTAGCTCACCACTAGTGCCACTATTTACTGTCATTCCCTCAAAACTCACCTTAACCGGCAGTTCTGAGTTGTTTTGAAATACAGCCTTCTCTTGCCCCCTTGCGGTGTCCGGTGTAACTATGCCGTTAGTCGCTGGGGTAGCATAAAACTCCACTCCCGATGGTACCGTTATGTCAATTAATGCGCCGGCTGTCGTGAAAGTAGCTGTTATCGCTTCCGAAAAGCCTCCCAGTCCTTTGGCTATTATCTTCACATAATAATGCTGCCCGGCGGTAAGTCCTGTGAGACTGATGTAGTATCCGCTGTTGCCAAATGTCACACCGGGACTGCTGCCGTTTATTGTCACGGGATTTTGGGTGAATCCGGGATTTGTGTCATAGGTGATCTCCACATCCGTAATACTCTCGCTTCCCAGAGCAATATCGCCTGAAATATCAGCAGTGTTTGACCCCGTAACATTAGCGGTGATTGTATCAATGCGGGGCAGCGTTGTAAAGACACTTGCTGCAGAGGTATCCGTTCCCTTATCGGTTTGAATACAGGTCCGGTACCAATATATCGTATTTGGTATGAGCGTGTTAGATTCAGCGAATGTGAGCGAAGCCAAGCCGTCACTTATTCCGCCGATTCTTGTAAATCCGGAAGTGTCACTCGTCTGCGATTTTTCAAGCCAAGCATCTATGTAAGTACCGCCATTTAGATTGTATGTCCCCGTAATGTTTACTGATGTCGCAGAGCCGCCTGCATATGTCGGCACGTCTGCAATAGGCGGAGCCCCCGGCAGCCGGTAGTAATAGTTAAACACCACATCATTTCCCTTGTTTATAGTTCTTATAATGGGATATTCTGTCTGCAGTGCTCCCGTAGTTGTGTTAACCCTAAAACCTGTATACTCATATATAATCACACTTACCCCTGTGCCGTCTGATCTTACAATGTTTTGCTGCGGGCTGCATGAGTAGGAATAAGTTTTATCTATAAACACTTTACTATTTGAATCAAATGGCATACTTTCACCTTCGATATAGTAATTTTCCGTTGTTTTTGTCTGTACACCGACAGAAAGCCCAATTGAAACCTCCTGGCGGCCAGAGGAGCCTGGTTCCCGACCGCCTATATGTATCTCTTGTCCCCAGACAGTATACGAATTTACAGTACCTTCTCCGACTACAAAGCCATCATATGTCGAAGAGAATATCCCATATTGATCGATATTAAATTTGCTAGAAATAATTCGTGGCGAATATGCCGAAGCAGTGGCGCCCGATGTACTTGTAGTTGCTTGATTTAGTATTTGAATCTTTGATACCCCTCCGAAGCTCGACTTGGGAAACAGCAGGACAACATATATCGGTTTGGCTGCAATATCCTGATTTGAGAGGGTATAGAATAATTGAAATTCTCCATTGGTATTCGTTGTTGTATCGCTCAAATCATTCATATACCCCCCACCAAACGGACCTGTCTGGTAGCAGAACGCAACATAAATCTTTGCATTGGCTATCGGATAGCCCTCGCTGCTTACATAACGCCCGTTATATGAATACTTAATATTACGAGACCTCGGCGAAATTTCCGGGGGCATACCGCTGATACTATTTGTGTACACTTCCTCGGATTCTTCCGCTATTGTTTCTGTTTCCTTATCATCAGGCTGTGCCGTGTCTTCCTCTGTGACCTCCTCTGATTCCGGAACTATTGCAGTTTCACTTGTTATTTCTGTCTCATCATTATTGTCAGCATATACTGTACTGGGAACTATGCTAAGAAAAAGAATCAGCACTAAAATCAGAGATATACTTTTTTTGTTTTGTATTATTTTCATTCAAGCACCTCCTTTTCAACTTCTCAACATCGTATTGATTACGCTTTGTTTACATTTTAACAGTTAACACAATCGCAAACTATGACTAAGTGGACATATTTTCACAATCAAACCGCACTTAAATCTTATTTTTTATAAAATTCATGTCAAAACCATAAAAAACATTTTTCAGATATAGTTGTTTTTTATCAGCTTCGTGTTAAAATATAAATATAGGCAAGTAATAACTATCATATAAACAGAAAGGTTTCTTTTTTATGAAAAACAGTATTCTTTATGATCGTTCTACAACTTTACCAGATGAACGAAATCATTTTCACAGACCACGAATAGACAAGATTATTGCTAAGGCATTCACCTATCCGTTGGTTACTGTTACTGCCGGGGCAGGCTGGGGTAAAACTCAGGCTATCTCATCCTTTTTGCACCGCACGGATATAGATTTTGTATGGCATAAGCTTTCTAAATTAGACAATCTCACTCCCAGGTTTTGGGAAACTTTTGTTTATGCCGTAGGTATGTACAATCCAGAGTTCTCTGCATTGCTATCTGACTTTGGATTCCCATATTCCTTAGCGTTATTCAATGAGCTTTTACATGTTTTTGCCGATTTTACAGCAGACACAAAACAAATTATCTTTATTTTTGATGATTTTCATTTAGTAAATGAGCCCAGGATTATACGTTTTATTGAGAATTTACTATGGGCCAGATTAACGAATTTAACGGTTGTATTGATTGGAAGAAGCAGACCCATGTTAAATCTCCAGGGATTGTATTCAGATGACTTTACTTACCCTATTACTGAAGCAGATTTGCGGTTTACAAAAGATGAAACTAAGGGCTATTTTAAGCAGCAAGATATCGTACTTTCCAAAAGTGCATTTGATGAACTTTATGCAAAAACGGATGGTTGGATTTCGGTTCTCTATCTCATCTGTTTATCTTTACAAAAAAGAGACTGCTCCATACAAGAAGCACTTATTATAGCCGAACAGCAGATTTTTGAATTAATTGAACGGGAAATTTTTTCAGCGTATTCAGAAAAAATGAAACACACCTTAATTGAATTATCATTTTTTGAAAAGATTCCATATGACGTAATCAAGGAATACGCAACAGATAATTCAAATTTAATAGAAGAAATAAAAAAAACAAACTTATTTATGAGTTTTAACCCTTCTACAAATACATACAATATGCATCACCTGTTTTTAGATTTTTTATGGGAAAAACAGCTTCTGTTAACTGATTATGAATTGGAAAATGCTCATTTAAAAGTTGCACAATGGTATGATGCTCATAACTCCAAGCTTGATGCCCTTTCTCATTATCAAGAATGTGAACATTATGAAGAAATATGGGATATTATTTATCATTATGATTATGACCCAACGCTGCCAACTGATATCGCCATATTGTTTATGGAATTAATTGAAAGCTTTCCACAACAGTTGATTGGAAAGAATCCGCTGATTTTAGTTGTCCATGCCAGATTATTGCTGAATAACGGTAAAATAAAAGAAAGTGAGCAAGAGTTTCTAACTATTATCCAAAAATATGAGAACTTATCACCTTGCGCAGATAATAGAGCTGTTGCCGGTGAAGCATATATTTTTATGGGGATGATTAGTATGCTCTCTCTGGATTACAGATTTGTTGAATACTATAAGAAGGCCGATACATATTTGCCTAATGGCAGCACATTAGTTGATTCCAGATTTAGCTTCAATCAGGGCTATTATACAATCCTGATTAGAGATTCTGCGCCAAATGAAGTCAATAGATATGTAACTGCTATTATGGAAGCAATGCCGCACGGCGTAAGAGCTATGAACGGCGGTGGTTATGGCGTGAAATATTTGACAAAAGCTGAAGCAGCCTACTACATGGGTGATACAAAAGAAGCAGAAATCTGTTCTTATAAGGCAATCTATCAGGCAGAAAAGAACCGGCAATTAGATACCATATGTGCTGCGTATTTTCTTCTGATCCGAATCTACATCTATGCCGGAAATTATACCAAGGCTACAACTTGTTTGGAAAAATGGGAAGAAAAAATTAAAGATCCTCAAAATTCGATGTACATTAAATACTGCATGATTTCTCAAAATATGATGATGGGCTGGTATTATATAAAACTCGGTGCTTATGAAAAAGTACCCGGATGGCTCCTGAAAGAGGACGAACGCAATAAAATAGTATCCCCAAACTCTTTGGGTAAAGATCAACTTATTCGAGCTTGTTATCTCTTGGAAACGGAAAATTATTATGAGTTCTCTGCCTTATTAGAGGTTCTTGAAGATTACTATAATCATCAAGGTTTACTCCTTGGACGTCTTGGAATACAGGTTTATAAATCTGTTGCCGCCCACAAAACAGGAGACGATTCCAAATCCATGGAGGCACTGAAAAAGGCCTATGATTTAGCCGTTGATAATGGACTTTATATGCACTTTATTGAATTAGGCAAGCATATGCGCGCTGTCATTCATACTGCAAAACAAAGCAAAGAAAATACAGTGCCTGATACTTGGCTGGATATGATTAATGCTAAAGCCAATACCTATGAGAAACAGCTTGGCAATGTAAAAGCACAATATCGGAAATCACTTGGTCTTAATACAAATGCAAGATACAATTTTACCAAAAGAGAACAGGAGGTTTTACAGCATCTTTGCCACGGACTAACAAATAAAGAAATCGCAGATAGTCTATATGTATCCACAAGCACAGTCAAACAGACGCTCACAAATATTTATACTAAATTGGGCGCCACAAATAAAGCGGATGCGATAAGAATTATTATGCAAACGGATTTGCCAGAAAAATGATAGCCCTATCCAAAATGGACAGAGCTATCATTAATTAAATCAGATTGCTTTATGCTGTTAATTCGAACTTAAATACTTATCAATTCCCTTAGCTGCAGCCTTGCCTGCGCCCATTGCAAGAATGACTGTAGCTGCCCCGCTAACGGCATCTCCGCCGGCATACACACCTTCTTTTGATGTCATACCATTGGCTTCATCAGCAATGATACACTGCCATTTATTGACATCAAGACCTTCTGTCGTGGCGGAAATCAATGGATTGGGTGATGTTCCAAGAGACATAATCACCGTATCTACTTCGATTTCATATTCCGAACCCGGTATAACGATAGGACGGCGTCTTCCGGATTCATCAGGTTCTCCCAATTCCATTTTCACACATTTAAGGCCTCTGACCCAACCGTTGTCATCTACTAAGATTTCTGTAGGGTTCGTCAATAAATGAAAGTGAATACCCTCTTCTTTTGCATGATGAACCTCTTCGACCCTTGCCGGCAGTTCAATCTCACTGCGTCGGTATACAATATAAGTTTCGGCTCCAAGTCTTAGTGCTGTCCTTGCCGCATCCATGGCCACATTGCCGCCGCCGATGACAGCAACCTTCTTGCCTTGCTGAATCGGTGTATCATAGTCCTCCAAGAAAGCCTTCATCAGATTATTACGGGTTAAAAATTCATTCGCGGAGAATACACCGTTGGCCTGCTCGCCCGGAATTCCCATAAACTTAGGTAAGCCGGCACCCGAACCAATAAATACGGCGTCAAAACCTTCTTCAGTAATCAATTCATCAATCGTCGTTGACTTACCAATGACCACATTTGTTTCAATTTTAACACCAAGCTTTTTAACATTCTCAACTTCATGGGCAACGACTGAGACCTTCGGAAGACGAAATTCCGGTATGCCATAAACTAAAACGCCGCCTGGTTCATGTAATGCTTCAAAAATAGTCACATCATATCCCATCTTAGCTAAATCACCGGCACAAGTAAGCCCTGCAGGACCTGAGCCTATGATTGCGACTTTCTTATCCTTCTTTTCCTTTGCCGGAATCGGTTCTATATGATGATCCCTTGCCCAGTCGGCAACGAATCTCTCCAGCTTACCAATGGAAACCGGTTCCCCTTTAATTCCCATGATACATCTGCCTTCACATTGGCTTTCCTGAGGGCATACCCGTCCACAAACTGCCGGAAGCGCCGAGGCTTCTCCAATCACAGCTACTGCCTTTTCAAAGTTTCCGTCTTTAACTTCCTCAATAAAAGCCGGAATATCAATTAAAACAGGACAGCCGGCAATACATTTGGCATTCTTGCAGTTCAAGCATCTTTCGGCTTCTGATACTGCTTCCTCTTCATTATATCCCAAACAAACTTCTGCAAAATTAGTCGCCCGAACCTTTGCATCCTGTTCTCTTACCGGCACCTTTTCCATTCTTCTAGCCATTATTTGTCACCTCCACATTGTCCGCACCCGCCGTGATGTGTATTGCCTTCCTGCCGCTTAAGCATCGCCTGACCTTCGGCTGTCTTATAAAGCTGCTGGCGTTTCATTGCCTGGTCAAAGTCAATCAGGTGTCCGTCAAATTCAGGACCGTCAACACAGGCAAATTTCACTTTATCGCCCACAGTCAGCCGGCAGGCACCGCACATCCCGGTTCCGTCAACCATAATTGGATTCATACTTACAATTGTCGGAAGATTAAGTTTCTTCGTTAACAGACACACAAACTTCATCATAATCATGGGACCTATCGCAATACATTCATCATATGTATTGCCTCCATTGACTAAATCTTCAATGACTTTCGTAACCATGCCGTGGCGTCCATAAGAACCATCATCCGTCGTTACGTATAAGTTTCCGGCAACGGTTTCCATTTCTTTTTCTAAAATTAATAAATCTTTATTCTTAGCACCGACAATGACGTCTGCATCAATACCATGTTCATGAAGCCATTTTACCTGAGGATAAACCGGTGCTGTGCCGACGCCACCGGCCACAAAAAGTAATTTCTTTTGCTTTAACTTAGAGAGGTCTTCATGAACAAACTCTGAAGCTTGCCCCAATGGCCCGGTAAAGTCCTGGAATGCATCACCGGCTTTCAAATAAGCCATTCTCTGTGTAGATGCACCGACAATCTGAAATACAATCGTTACGGTGCCGGCTTCCCGGTCATAATCGCATATGGTCAAGGGAATCCTTTCTCCTTTTTCATCTGTCTTTACAATGACAAACTGGCCGGGCTGACATGACCGGGCAACTCTTTTCGCTTCAACATCCATTAAAAAGATGTTTTCTGCTAACTTCTCTACTCTATGTATTTTATACATATAAATCCTCCCGTTTTATTATTTGTTACAAAACCTTCGACAAAAAATCTTGAAGACGTTTATTCTTAGGCTGCTCGAAGAAAATCTCCGGTTTATTTTGTTCTACAATCCTGCCTTCATCCATAAACAAAACTCTGGAGGCGACTTCTTTTGCAAATCCCATTTCATGGGTCACAACAATCATCGTCATTCCATCATTTGCCAATTGACGCATCAATTCCAAAACTTCACCTACCATCTCAGGGTCAAGTGCCGAGGTAGGTTCATCAAAGAGCATGACATCCGGATTCATTGCCAGACTTCTTACAATCGCAATCCTTTGCTTCTGACCACCGGAAAGCTGTGCCGGATAAGCTTCGGCCTTATCTTCCAGTCCAACACGCTTTAGTAATTCCATCGCTTTTTGCCCGGCTTCCGCTTTCGTCATTAATTTCAGTTTGATAGGTGCCAACGTAATGTTTCCTAGAATAGTTAAATGGGGAAATAAGTTAAAATGCTGAAATACCATACCCATCTTCTGCCTTATCCTGTCCGCTTCCTTTGATTTGGCTGAGGTAATACTTACGCCTTCAAAGATAATCTCCCCACCGGTAGGTGTTTCCATTAAATTTAAGCAACGCAGGAAAGTACTTTTCCCAGAGCCTGATGGTCCCACAACAACAACCTTCTCACCTCTGTCTATGTGTTCATTAATATCATTAAGGACTTGGTGATTACCAAAATACTTGTTTAAACCTTTAACGTCTATCACTCTTGCCCAACCTCCTTTCAAAGCTTCCCAGCAGCTTAGTCAATATCATCACTACGATAAAGTATATCGCAGCTGCAATGAGCAGCGGAGGCAAATAATCATATGTAGCCACACCAATATTCGTGGCCGCCTTTGTCACATCCAATACGGCTATATTCCCTGCAATGGCAGTTTCTTTAATCAGTACAATAAACTCATTTCCCAGGGCAGGCAATATATTCTTAATGGCCTGAGGAAAAATGACATAAATCATTGTCTGTATCCAGCTTAATCCCAGCGAGCGTCCTGCCTCACTTTGCCCTGCGTCCACGGCTTCGATACCGGCACGGATAATTTCGGCAACATAGGCACTGGAATTAATTCCAAAGCAAACAACCCCGGCCAACAAAGGGGAAGTATCTCTGGTATTAAATATAATAAAATAGATAATAAACATCTGGAGATAGACAGGCGTTCCTCTGATCACTGCAATATAAGCATTGCAGATAAAATTAGGAACAGCCAACAGCTTATTACGCACTGCTGCATATTTAATTGTGGCTATAATCAAACCAATAGCAGCACCTAAGAGTACTGATAAGAAGGATAAAAGCAATGTCATCTTAAATCCCTCTAAGTAGGCAAGGTATCTGTCTTTTTCAATAAATGCTTTATAAAGTTTATCAATCACAGGCCATCTCCATATCTAATGCACTATTGTGTCGTATGATTAATAATAAATTCATCAATCTTACCTTCTGCAATCAAACTCTCCAAAACTCCATTAATGGTATCAAGCATTTCTGTATTCCCTTTTTGCACTGCAATTGCATATCTGTCAGTGAATACCTCTTCTTCTAAAATGATTAAATCATCATTGGCATTAACCATTTCTTCAGCGGGTAGTGCATCCATGATGATACAATCAATCTTATTATTCTTTAAATCCATTGCTGCTTCCATAAATTTACCATATTGTTTGAGCTGGCTCTCTAGTTCATCCTGGACATAGAAGTCTGCAACGGTGCCGGTTTGTACACCAACAATGATATCCGCAGTAAGATCACCAATACTGCTTACAACACCGGCGTTTTTATTGACGACAATCACCTGCTTTGATGTGGTATATTCAATGGAAAAATCCATCACTTCGGCACGTTCTTCAGTAATCGATATCCCTGCTGCGGCAAAATCCGCCTTACCTTGCTGTACGGCTAATAGCGCGCCATCAAAAGACATATTCTCAATTCTTAATTCCTTACCCATGGCTTTCGCAATTTCATTGGCAATATCAACATCGACACCAACAACCGTAGAACCATCCTCCGTATATTCATAAGGTGCGAAACCGGCTTCAGTCGCCATAATCAATACATTGCTTGAGTCTGAGCCAGAATCTGTTTCCGCCGTTCCCAATGTCTCGGTGGCATCTGTCACTGCAGTTGTTTCTGTTTTGGTTTCCTCATTTCCATTACCACATGCTGCTAAAGAAAAAATCATCAGTGATACTAATAGCAACGCTATTAACTTCTTCATGTCTTGTTCCTCCATACATTTTTTATATTTTTTAATTTAATCCTTCACAAATAAAGGCAGTACGCTAAGAACTGACCTCTGTAACAATTTATCATTGAAGCCGCTATTTGTCAAGAAGGATATTTTGTCAAATCGGTATGTTTTTCAAGGCTTCTACAATCTCTTCCATATGCATACCGCGAGAACCTTTAACCAAAAGAGCGGCCTGACTTCCTATGCTTTTTTTCAGGTACTCTATGACCTGAGCTTTATCTTTAAAGGCATGAACGATGATCTGAGCGTTCGTATCAGTCACTGCCTTTGCAAAGGCTTTCATTTCACTGCCGACAGTGACAACTTCATCAATCCTTTTCTTTGCCGCCGCGGCGCCTGTATCATAATGACACTGCCACGATAAATCACCCAGTTCCAGAATATCGCCTAAAACAGCAATTTTTTTTCCGGAATTATCTAATTCTTCCAAAACCTCAATTCCGCTGATAATCGAATCGGGACTGGCATTATATGTATCATCAATCACTTTTATTCCCTTATTCAAATGGTAAATCTGCTGCCTCATAGCGATTCCTTTATAATCTGCCAAACCGCATTTAGCTATCTTAGGGGAAACACCGTATTGCAGCGCTATCGCCAATGCCACAACCGCATTATTCACATTATGAATTCCCAGCTGATTAATGGCAATTCTCTCACTTCCTCCCGGATATTCAAAATCGAAGTATTGCTTTCCATCCTTAACCTCTATATTTACTCCACAGTAATCAAGGCCGGCATCTGTTCCAAATAAACGTACCCCCTGCCCCAAGCTTGCCGCTTCTGACAAAAGCAGAGGATCATTTCCATTAAGATAAAGAAGGTTGCTGTCAGAAAAATCGCGGGTTATTTTTAATTTTTCTTTCATGATGTTATGCTGACTTCCCAACTGGGCAATATGGGCAACACCGATATTGGTAATGATGCCTGCATCCGGTTTCACTATATTCACTAAATTATCCATCTCCCCAAACTCACTGATGCCCATCTCAACCACCGCAATCTGATGTCTGCTCTCGATACGGAATAAAGTCAGGGGAACTCCAATCTGGCTGTTTTGGTTACCGGCGGTTTTTAAAACATTAAACTTAGATGCAAGTGCTGCGGCAACCATTTCTTTTGTGGATGTTTTTCCCACGCTTCCCGTAATACCGATCACCGGCAAATCAAACTTACTTCTATAATAAAAAGCCAAATCACGGATGGCCTTTATGGTGTCTTCCACCTTAATATGTACTTTATCAGGATTTATAATCTCCCCATGAGAAGTTAATACGGCAGCTGCATTGTTTTCAAAAACCTGACCAATGAATTGATGAGCATCGATGCGTTCACCTATAATCGGCACAAACAGTGCCCCTTCATATGCGGCCCGACTGTCAATACATACCGAAGTAATCCTTGTGTTTACATCACCGCAAAGTAATTCTCCACCCGTGGCACTAACCACTTCTTTAACTGTTAAAATATCCATCCTATGACATTCCTTTGCTTTTAAAATTAAAAAGATACTTCATTAATCATCTTATGACACGAAGTATCTTTTATTATAACATTTTTTATCAATTTTTCCAAAGGCTTATTCTATTTCAGTTTTGAATGGTAAATTAATTTATTTATAGACGACATCCAGCAAAAATTTATTTTGGGAGGATATCCACAGCACCCTTCATTTTTTAGAAGGTTATCCACATTCATAGGGTGTGTTTC
>Ga0153922_1000010_pt1 | contig 71761 bp, 82 predicted proteins | sample TSNJ006MetaG_FD_104723 | JGI IMG/M metagenome (GOLD analysis project Ga0153922, IMG submission 104723) | Attine ant fungus gardens microbial communities from New Jersey, USA - TSNJ006 MetaG | ecosystem: Host-associated > Fungi > Mycelium > Unclassified | place: USA: New Jersey, Brendon T. Byrne... | reverse complement strand
GCGCGCGATGAGCCTCTCGGGCGAAGAGCCGAAGGCAGCGATGAGCCTCTCGGGCGAAGAGCCGAAGGCAGCGATGAGCCTCTCGGGCGAAGAGCCGAAGGCAGCGATGAGCCTCTCGGGCGAAGAGCCGAAGGCAGCGGGTGAAAAATGTACGGCCGAGGAGCTGCGCACGCTGTTCCTGTTCGAGGCACTGAACCCCCAACAACTGCAGACGCTGTGCGAGAACGGCCGCATCGTGACGTTCCAGCCGGGGCCCGTCTGCACCGAAGGTGAGCCTGCCACCTGCTTCTATGTGATGATCGAAGGCGAACTGGTGATGTCGAAGCGGTCAGCCGGCTTGGACATCGAGACCAACCGGACATCACAGCGCGGCGTGTACTGCGGAGCCTGGTCGGCGTATGTGCCCGGCGAGCAACACGTCTACGAGGCGTCGGTGCGCGTGACCAGGCCATCCCGGTTCTTCGTGCTCGACGCCGACGCGTTCGCGCGGTTCATGAAGTCGGAGTTCCCGATGGCCGTGCATCTCGTCGAGGGCCATAAAGTCGGCGGCCTGCGCCAGCGCCAGATCATCGGCCAGCGGGAGAAACTGCTGGCCCTCGGAACGATCACCGCGGGCCTCACCCACCAGCTCAACAATCCCGCAGCGGCGATCACACGGGATATCGCCGACCTGCGCGAGAACATCCACAAGATGCGTCACAAGCTCGCGATGCTCGCCGACGGCAGAGTCACGCCCCACGCAATCAGCGTGCTGGTCGGCATTCAGGACGAGGTGGCCGAACACGTCGCCAAATCGCAGGCGCAGGGACTCACCGCGCTGGAGGCGTCCGACCGCGAAGACCAGATCGGTGACTGGCTCGACGATCACGGCATCGACGGAGGTTGGGATTATGCGCCGACCTTCGTTGACGCCGGTCTGGACATCGATTGGCTGGAGCGGATCTCGGCGACGGTCGAGGACGTGGACGCCTCCGCCTCCCTGCAGAGCACGATGGGCTGGCTGAAATACTCCATCGACATGCTTCTCGCGGTGTCCCGTATCACCGAGGCCAGTAAGCGCATCTCGAATCTGTTGGCGGGTAGCAAGCAGTACTCCCAGATGGACCGCGCGCCCTACCAGGCCGCCAACATCCACGATCTGTTGCACAGCACGCTGATGATGTTCGGCGACCGCATCGGCAAAGACGGCAAGGGCGTCAAAGTCGTCAAGGAATACGACACGACGCTGCCCGAATTGCTGTGCTACCCCGGCGATCTCAACCAGGTGTGGACCAACATCATCGACAACGCGATCCAGGCCATGGGCGGCAGCGGCACGCTGACCGTGCGCACGATGCGCCTCGGCGACACCAAGGTCCGCGTCGACATCTGCGACGACGGCCCGGGCATCCCCCCAGACAACGTGGGCCAGATCTTCACACCGTTTTTCACCACAAAGCCGTTCGGCGAGGGCACCGGGCTCGGCCTGGATCTGGCGTGGCGCATCGTCGTGGAGAAACACCATGGCAACCTGCGCGTCGAGTCCAAGCCCGGCGACACCCGGTTCATCATCGTGCTGCCGCTGGAGGCACCGGCGCCCGAAGCAGCCACCCCCGTGCAGATTTCGCCCGGAGAGGAATAGCGGCCGAGCAGGCCGGAGTTGGAGCTGAAATGACTGAAACAGACACGCCCGACCTCGGCCGATTCGGATCCTTCGGTCGCGGCGTCACCCCGCAACAGGCGAAGGACATCGAGGCCCTGGGCTACGGCGCCGTGTGGGTCGGGGGATCCCCGCCGGCCGAATTGGACTGGGTCGAGCCGATCCTCGAGAACACCACCACACTCAGCGTGGCAACGGGCATCGTCAACGTCTGGACCGCGGCGCCCGGGCCGGTCGCCGAATCGTTCCACCGCATCGAAAAGGCGTACCCCGGACGGTTCCTGCTGGGCATCGGCGTGGGGCATCCCGAGGCGCACACCGCATACCGCAAGCCGATCGACGCGCTCAACGACTACCTCGACAAGCTCGACGAGTACGGCGTGCCCAAGAACCGCCGCGTCGTGGCGGCGCTGGGGCCGCGGGTGCTCCAGCTGGCCGCTGGGCGCAGCGCCGGCGCCCACCCGTACCTGACCACGCCCGAACACACCAAACAGGCGCGCGAGCTGATCGGGCCGTCCGCGTTCCTGGCGCCCGAGCACAAGGTGGTGCTGACGACCGACACCGAGAAGGCGCGCGCGATCGGCCGCAAGGCGCTCGCGATCTACCTCAACCTCACCAATTACGTCAGCAACTGGAAGCGGCTGGGCTTCACCGACGACGACGTGCGCCCCCCCGGCAGCGACAAACTGGTCGACGCGGTCGTCGCGTACGGTACCTCCGACGACATCGCCACACGTCTGCGCGAGCACATCGAGGCGGGCGCCAACCACGTCGCGGTGCAGGTGCTCGGCAGTCAAGACCGACTGATTCCGACGCTCGCCGAGTTGGCCGGGCCGCTGGGCCTGACCTCATGACCGGGCCAATCCCGCTCAAGCCCAATGTCGGCCGTTTCGGGATATGGACCGGCGGCGCACCCAAACCCGAGCAGGCGGCCGAGATCGAGAAGCTCGGTTACGGCACCGTCTGGGTCGGCAAGTCACCGGCGGCCGAATTGACGTTCGCAGAGCCGATCCTGGAGGCCACGAAGTCTCTGACGCTTGCAACGGGGATCGTCAACATCTGGGCAGCTCCGGCCCAACAGGTCGCCAGGTCGTACCACCGCATCGAAAAGGCTTATCCCGGAAGGTTTCTGCTCGGTGTCGGCGTCGGCCACCGCGAACGCACCCAGGAATACCGCAAGCCCTACGACGCGCTGACGGAATACCTCGATGAACTCGACGAGCTGTGTGTGCCCACCAGCCGGCGGGTAGTCGCCGCGCTCGGCCCCAAGGTGCTGAAGCTGGCCGCGCAGCGCAGCGCGGGCGCGCATCCGTATCTGACGACACCCGAGCACACCGCGCAGGCCCGCGATCTGGTCGGCGGGTCGGTGCTCCTGGCGCCCGAGCACAAGGTGGTGTTGTCCACCGACCCCCAGCGGGCGCGCGACATCGGCCGCGAGTCCGTGGGCTTCTACCTCGGCCTGAGCAACTACCTCAACAGCTGGAAGCGGCTCGGCTTCACCGACAACGACATTGCAAGGCCGGGCAGCGACAAGCTCATCGACGCGGTGGTCGCCCACGGCACGCCGGAGGTCGTCGCCGCCCGTGTGGGCGAACACCTGCGGGCCGGCGCCGACCACGTCGCGATCCAGGTACTCGGAGGCGGGGACGAACTGATCCCCACTTTGACGGAGCTGGCCGAACCGCTGGGCCTGAGGTCCGCCGGCTGACTGCCCCGATAGAGTTTGCCCATGCGACTGTTGGTCACCGGTGGCGCCGGCTTCATCGGCGCCAACTTCGTGCGCAGCACGCGGCGCGATCGTCCTGACGTCTCGTTGACGGTGCTCGACGCGTTCACGTACGCCGGCAGCCGTGAGTCGATCGCCGGACTCGATGACACCGTGCGCGTGGTCGAGGGTGACGTCACCGACACCGAGCTGGTCGCGCGGTGCGTCGCCGACGCCGACGCCGTCGTGCACTTCGCCGCCGAGACCCATGTCGACAATGCGCTGGCGGACCCCGCGCCGTTCCTGCGCAGCAACGTGATCGGCACCTTCGCGGTGCTGGAGGCGGTTCGACGGGACAGGGTGCGACTGCATCACGTGTCCACCGACGAGGTGTACGGCGAGCTGGCCCTCGACGATCCCGGCAGGTTTACCGCAGACACCCCATACAACCCGTCCAGCCCCTACTCGGCGACCAAGGCCGCCGCCGACATGTTGGTGCGGGCATGGGTGAGGTCCTACGGCGTCGCCGCGACGATCTCCAACTGCTCCAACAACTATGGGCCGTATCAGCACGTGGAGAAGTTCATTCCCCGCCAGATCACCAACGTGTTGACCGGTCGCCGGCCGAAGCTCTACGGCAACGGCGCCAATGTGCGCGACTGGATCCATGTCGACGACCACAACGCGGCGGTGTGGCGGATTATTGAAAATGGCACTGTCGGGCGTACATATCTAATCGGCGCGGATGGCGAGCACGACAACCTGACGGTGCTGCAGATGATCCTGCGCGCGATGGGCCGTGCCCCAGACGATTTCGACCATGTTACCGACCGAGCCGGCCACGATCTGCGATATGCGATCGACCCGGGGCGGCTGCAGGACGAATTGACCTGGAAACCAGTGCATTCCGATTTTGAGGGGGGTCTGCGTGCGACGATCGACTGGTATCGCGACAACGAGTCGTGGTGGGGACCGTTGAAGGACGGCGTGGAAGCGAATTACGCCGAGCGCGAACGGTGACATGATGGCACGAGAGTTGGCAATTGCCGGCGCCTGGGAGATCACACCCGACCTGCACGACGACGACCGGGGGCTGTTCTACGAATGGTTCACCCAGCGGGACTTCGCGGAGGTGACCGGTCACCGTTTCGAGCTGCACCAGGCCAACTGCTCGTTGTCGGCCGCCGGAGTGCTGCGGGGACTGCACTTCGCGCAGCTGCCGCCCAGCCAGGCGAAATTCGTGACGTGCGTACGCGGTGCGGTGTTCGACGTCGTCGTCGACATTCGGGTCGGCTCACCGACCTACGGCGGGTGGGACTCGGTGCGCCTCGACGACCGCGACCGCCGGTCGGTCTACATCTCGGAGGGGCTGGCGCACGGTTTCCTTGCGCTACAGGACGATTCAACGGTCATGTACCTGTGCTCGGCCCCGTACGCCGCGCAGCGCGAACACACCATTCTGGCCACGGACCCCCAGCTGGCGATCGACTGGCCGACGGTGGGCGGCGCCGCCCCGCGGATGTCGGGCCGCGACCACGACGCACCGTTGCTCGAGGAAGTGCGGGCCGCCGGTCTGCTGCCCACCTGGGAGCAGACGCGCGACTTCACCGAGCGGTTGCGGCGCGGCGGCTAAGCAGCAGCCACACGGCCCACAGGACGACCGTCAGCACCTCCGCAACCGCACTGATCGCGGCGTGCGGGGCGGGCTGCCAACCACGTTCAGTGAAGCCGAGGACGCCGACCGTTCGCGACAGCGTAAACGCCGCAAGGGATCCGGCGGCCATCGCGGCCGCCGCCCAACGCAGCCAGGCCGGTCCGCCGACGACGATCAGCACCGCGACAGCGCAGGAGACGCTGGCCTGAAGCAGAAACGCGGGACCGATGTTCGGAATGTGGCGGTAACCATGGATGTACAGATAGGCATGGCCGACGCCGCTCACGGCCAGGGCGGCGGCGATGCCCAATCGCAGCGCGATGTCGGTGCCGGTGATTCTCATTGCAATTTCTGCTCTTTCAATGCGAGGGCCTGCTGACCCTTGACGTAGCTGACCTCACGGATACCCAGCGCGTTATGCAGCTGCCCGGCCGGCAATGTCACCGGCTTGGGGGCGGGGCCGTCGCCCGGGTGCGGCAGCGGGTAGGCGGTGGTCGTCCCGGTGTAGAACGTCACGTTGCCCTCGGTCTTCGTGAACAGCTGGTGCACATGGCCATTGAGGCACGTGACCGACGAAAACCGCTTCAGGTAGCTGAGCGCCTGAGCGGCGTCCTCCGTGCCCCAACCCCAGTCCGGGTACATCGCGAACATCGGGATGTGGCTGAACACGATGATCGGGGTGTCGCTGGAAAGGCCCGCGACATCCTTTTCGATCCACTCGAGCTGCTCGGTGCCGAGCTGCCCGAGTTTCGGCAGGTGCACCGTGTTGACCAGCGCGATCACGTGCACGCCCGCGATGTCGAAGCTGTACCAGCCGTCACCCAGGCTGCCCGCGCCAAACGCCTGGCGGTACTTCTGGCCGGCGTCGTCGGCGGTGTCGTGCTCGCCCGGCACCGTGAAGATGTGCGGCGTGCGCAGCCCGGTCAGCATCTGCTTGACCTGATCGAACTGCGCGGGGGTCGCCAGATGTGTCAGATCGCCGGTGTGGATGACGAAATCCGGTGTGTAGCCGAGGTTGTTCACCTGGTTGATTGCCTCGGTGAACGTGTCGGCCACATTCGGGTTGGCCGCCCCGGAAAAGCCGATGTGGCTGTCGCTGATCTGAGCGAATCGCAGCGCCGGCCTGGTTGCCTGCGAGGTGGTTGGGGTGGAGCCGGCGATGTGGGAGATCACCTCACCGCCCACAACGGTCAGCACAACCGCTGATCCGAACCAGGCGCTGTGGCGGATGAGCTGGCGCCGCGTCATCGTGGACGGATCGCGGTCACCGATCATTTAGTCACCACCACGGTGCCGGTCATGAACGGGTGGATCCCGCAGACATAGTCAAACGTGCCCGGCGTGTTGAACGTAAAGCTGTAGGTGCCGCGGGTGTCCAAAGCCGACGAATGGAACGAACCGTCCTTGGCCGCCACGGTGTGGGGCTCCTCGTCCTGGTTGGTCCACGTGACGGTGGTGCCGACCGGAACCGTCAGCGTGGCCGGGTCGAACTTGAAGTCCTTGATATTCACCGCGTTGGCCCCCACCGGTGCCGCCGGGGCCTCCGTCGACGGGCCGCTGGCCGCCGGCGTGCTTCCCGTCGGCGGCATCGCCGTCATTCCCGGCATCCCGGGTGTGGCGCTGACCCCCGATCCGAAGGTCACCGACGCCGGCGCGTTCGACGACGGCGCGTTCGGTGCCGACGACGAGCAGCCGGCAAGCAGCAGGACCGCGGCCGTCGCGACGACGGGCGCGCCCCAAGATCTGATGTTCACGCCCGTAAATAGGACCCTGGGTTACACGTGCCTCACGTCGGCTGCTCGGGTGTCGGGGCGAGCACCTCGATCACGCCGTTGACCTCCCGAACCTGCAATGCGGGCAAGGGCGCAGGCGAGATCGGCAGTTGATGGGTGAGCACCTGACCGGTGGGCGCGAACGACGTCGAATGGCACGGGCAGCGCAGCCGGTCGTCCGGCGCATCGAACCACAGCCGGCACCCTTGGTGAGTGCAGACGCCCGACACGGCCTCCGGCTTGCCGTTGACGCGGCGGACGAAGCCGATCACCGAGCCGAGGTCGAACGGATGCATCGCCCCGTCCGGCACGTCCGAGCTCGCCACCACCTTCTGCCACCTCCCGGCATTCGGCGTCAGCTCGCCGTCGCCGCCAGTCTCGTTGGTCTCACCGCCGATGACGAGACGGTCGACCGACACCGCCGTCACCGCTGCTGCGGCCGCCGCCGACGTGCCGACGATCACCTGCCTGCGGGTGGCCGACGGCGTCGAGGACGCCCGGGACTGCCGGGACTGGTCGTGCTGATCGGCCAAGCGCCGCTGCAGATCGGCAAGGAACTCCGGGCGGGGGGCGTCGGCACCTGATTTGGCGGCAAGCAAGTCGATCGCGGTGCGGATCTGCGCGGCCTCGAAGTCATCCGGCCGGAACGGCCGTGGCCGACGCCCGCGCAGCAGGTCGTCGATGTGTCTGCGCAGTCCACGCGGGCTCATGGCTTGTCCTTGCTATTTGCTCTTCGCGCTTGCGGCTCATCGCCGTCGTTTGCTCTTCGCGCAAGCGGCTCATCGCCGTCGTTTGCTCTTCGCGCAAGCGGCTCATCGCCGTCGTTTGCTCTTCGCGCAAGCGGCTCATCGCCGTCGTTGACCTGCGCCGCCAGCCGCAGGGCGCGGTGTTGGAGCACTTTGGCGTTGGCGACGCTGACACCGAGCTCGGCCGCTGACTCTCTGATCGAACGGCTTTGCAGGAACCGTAGTTCGAGGATCCGACGGTACTGGCCGGGCAGAGCGTCGAGCAGATCGGCGACACGCTGCGGAGCGGTGCTCACCGCGTCCTCGCGTTCGGGTGGCGCTTCGATGTCCTCAATCGACGTGACCTCGCACCCCAGCGTCGAGCGCCAGTGGGCGGCCAGCACGGTGCGAGCCGTCGCCCGCAGATACGCGCGAACCTCACCGACGCTTGCGGAGAGCCGCAGCGGGCGCAGCGCCGCGAGGAAGACCTCGGCGGTGAGGTCCTCGGCGTCGGCGCGGTTGCCGACGCGGGCGAAGATGGTCCGATAGACCCAGGTGGCGTTGTCCTGGTAGATGGCCTCCCAGCTCGGATAGCGATCGGCGCCCACCACCCGCAAGGGTCGCGGGCTTGCCGGATCGCTGTGTGCCGTCACCTGGTGGCCTGCCTTGTCAAGGATGAGTCGGCACGCCACGGCGGCCGCCGCCTCACCTGTCCATAGTCGACCTGGTTACGGCGCGCCGCGTCCGATTGCTATGGCGACCCTACTTGCAAAGCCCCGCGGCCAGATACTAGGATATCCTAGTATTCCCCGACATCCGATTTACGAAGGCTGCTCATGACCACACAAATTCCGCACTTCATCGACGGCCAGCGCACGACCGGGCAGTCGCAGCGCACCGCCGACGTGTACAACCCCAACACCGGCCAGGTGCAAGCGCAGGTGCCGATGGGCTCGGCGGCCGACGTTGACGCCGCCGTCGCGGTCGCGGTGGAGGCGCAGAAGGAGTGGGCGGCGTGGAACCCCCAGCGACGGTCCCGGGTCATGATGAAGTTCGTCGAGCTCGTCAACCAGAACATAGATGAACTGGCCGAGCTTCTTTCCCTCGAACACGGCAAAACCGTTGCCGACTCCCGCGGCGACATCCAGCGCGGCGTCGAGGTCATCGAGTTCGCGATCGGCATCCCGCATCTGCTGAAGGGCGAGTACACCGAGAGCGCCGGTACCGGCATCGACGTGTACTCACTGCGCCAGCCGCTCGGAGTGGTGGCGGGGATCACCCCGTTCAACTTTCCCGCGATGATTCCGCTGTGGAAGGCCGGCCCGGCGCTGGCATGCGGAAACGCCTTCATCCTCAAGCCCAGCGAACGCGATCCGTCGGTGCCGGTGCGACTGGCCGAGTTGTTCGGCGAGGCCGGACTGCCCAAGGGCGTGTTCCAGGTGGTGCACGGGGACAAGGAAGCCGTCGACGCGCTGCTGGCCCACCCCGACATCAAGGCCTACGGCTTCGTCGGCAGCTCCGACATCGCGCAGTACATCTACGCGACCGCGACAGCCAACGGCAAACGCGCCCAATGCTTCGGCGGCGCGAAAAACCACATGATCGTGATGCCCGACGCCGACCTGGACCAGGCCGTCGACGCGCTGGTGGGCGCCGGGTATGGCAGCGCCGGTGAGCGTTGCATGGCCATCTCCGTCGCGGTGCCCGTTGGGGAACAGACCGCGGAACGCTTGCGCGCCAGGCTGATCGACAAGATCAACAACCTGCGCGTCGGCCACAGCCTGGACCCGAAGGCCGATTACGGCCCGCTGGTCACCGAGGCCGCGCTGGCCCGTGTGAAGGACTACATCCAGCAGGGCGTCGACGCCGGCGCCGAAGCGGTGATCGACGGCCGCGAACGGACCAGTGACGACCTGCAATTCGGCGACGCGAATCTGGAGGACGGCTACTTCCTCGGGCCCACCCTGTTCGACCACGTCACCGAAGACATGTCGATCTACACCGACGAGATCTTCGGACCCGTGCTGTGCATCGTGCGCGCGGACGACTACGAGGAGGCGCTGCGGCTACCGAGCGACCACGAATACGGCAACGGCGTGGCGATCTTCACCCGCGACGGCGACACCGCCCGCGACTTCGTGTCCCGGGTGCAGGTCGGCATGGTGGGCGTCAACGTGCCGATCCCCGTCCCGGTGGCCTACCACACGTTCGGCGGCTGGAAGCGCTCGGGCTTCGGCGACCTCAATCAACACGGCCCAGCGTCGATCCAGTTCTACACCAAGGTCAAGACCGTGACGCAGCGGTGGCCCGCGGGCAGCCACGGCGCCGAGTTCGTCATCCCGACGATGAAATAGACACGGCTGCAATATGTTCAATATGTTCAAGCTCGACGACGACGAACGCGTCATCACCGAGACGGCAGCGGCGTTCGCCGCGAAGCGACTCGCGCCGCACGCTTTGGAGTGGGACGTCACGCACCACTTCCCCGTCGAGGCGCTGCGCGAGGCGGCCGAGCTGGGGATGGCGGCGATCTACTGCGGCGAAGACGTGGGCGGCAGCGGGCTGCGGCGGCTCGACGCCGTGCGGATCTTCGAACAACTGGCCTCCGCCGATCCGACCACGGCCGCGTTCCTGTCGATCCACAACATGTGTGCGTGGATGGTGGACCAGTACGGCACCCATGAACAGCGCAAGGCGTGGGTTCCGCGACTGGCGTCGATGGAGGCCATCGCGAGCTACTGTCTCACCGAGCCGTCGGCCGGATCCGATGCGGCGGCGCTGCGCACCAAGGCGGTGCGCGACGGAGCCGATTACGTGCTCGACGGTGTCAAGCAGTTCATCTCGGGAGCGGGGTCGTCGGACGTTTACCTGATCTTGGCGCGCACCGGTGCCGACGGTCCCCGGGGCATCTCGGCGTTCGTCGTCGAAAACGGCTTGCCCGGGCTGAGTTTCGGCGCGCAGGAGCAGAAGATGGGTTGGAACGCCCAGCCGACCGCGCAGGTGATCCTCGAGGGGGTTCGGGTGCCCGCCGACGCGATGCTGGGTGGCGCCGAGGGCGAGGGATCCGGATTCGGTATCGCGATGAACGGCCTCAACGGCGGGCGTATCAACATCGCGGCCTGCTCGCTGGGCGGCGCACAGACCGCGTACGACAAGGCCGCCGCGTACGTGCGCGACCGGGAAGCGTTCGGCGCCAGCCTGCTCGACGAGCCCACCATCCGGTTCACTCTCGCCGACATGGCGACGGCGCTAGAGTCATCGCGAATGTTGTTGTGGCGGGCGGCAACCGCACTCGACGACGACGACGCGGACAAGGTAGAGCTCTGCGCGATGGCCAAGCGCTACGTCACCGACGCCTGCTATGACGTCGCCGACCGCGCACTGCAACTGCACGGCGGATACGGATATCTGCGAGAGTACGGACTGGAGAAGATCGTTCGCGACTTGCGGGTCCACCGAATTCTCGAGGGAACCAACGAGATCATGCGGGTGGTGGTCGGCCGCGCCGAGGCCACCCGGGTGAAGGCGGCGGGCCGCGGACGTGAGGAGCGAAATTGAGGAACAACAGATGAGCACGATCGCATTTCTCGGCCTGGGCCACATGGGTGGGCCGATGTCGGCCAACCTGGTGGCGACGGGGCACACCGTGCGCGGCTTCGACCCCGTGCCCGCGACGGCGGCCGCCGCGGCCGACAAGGGAGTACAGGTCTTCGGTAGCGGCGCTGAGGCGGTCGCCGAAGCCGATGTGGTGATCACCATGCTGCCCAACGGCGATCTGGTGAAGCGATGCTACGCCGAGATCCTGCCCGCCGCGGCCGCCGGCGCGCTGTTCATCGACAGTTCGACGATCTCCGTCGACGACGCCCGCAGCGTCAACGCGCAGGCCGCCGATCACGGTTTCGCCCAACTCGACGCGCCGGTGTCGGGTGGGGTCAAGGGTGCGGTGGCCGGCACGCTGGCGTTCATGGTGGGCGGTGACGAGACGGCGGTGCACAGGGGCCGCCCGGTGCTGGAACCCATGGCGGGCAAGATCATCCACTGCGGCGCGTCCGGCGCGGGACAGACCGCGAAGCTGTGCAACAACATGGTGCTCGCCGTCCAGCAGATCGCCGTCGGCGAAGCGTTCCTGTTGGCCGAGCGACTCGGGCTCTCGGCCCAGTCGCTGTTCGATGTGATTACCGGCGCCACCGGCAATTGCTGGGCGGTGCACACGAACTGCCCTGTGCCGGGACCGGTTCCGACGTCGCCAGCCAACAACGACTTCAAACCGGGGTTCGCGACGGCGCTGATGAACAAGGATCTGGGGCTGGCGATGGATGCGGTCAAGTCGACGGGATCGGCCGCCCCGCTGGGCAGCCATGCCGCCGAGATCTATGCGAAGTTCGCCACCGATCACGCCGACGAGGACTTCAGCGCGGTCATCGAGATGCTGCGCGAAAGCTGACGAGCTACGCCGCGGCAGCCCGCTTGTGAGCCATCCACCAGCGGCGGTGCAGGCGGTGGCAATCGGACGCCAGCAGGGGTTCAGCGCCATCGTAGTGCCACCGCACCGCCACCGCCGCGGTGAAGTCGTCGGATGCGGTGTAGGCCGTTGGCACCACCACTGCGGGCAGTCCCACCCGGGAAGCCGCGCGCATGCTCTCAGCCGAACCCACCACCGCCAGAGCGCTTTCCGGGGATACACCCAGCTCCCATAGCGCCAATTCGTAGACGTCGGTCCGCGGATCGGTACCGGTGACGTCGTCGGCCGTCACGATCGTCTCGACGAGCCCGTCGCCGATCAGCTGGCGCACCAGCGGCTGCACCCATGCCCGCCGGCCGGTACTGACCACCGCGACCCAGACTCCGGCCACAAAACAACTCATCACCGCGTCGATCAGCCCGGAGCGCGCCACGACATCGCCGTCGAGCACGCAGTCGGCGAACACGGCGTCCTTCGTGTTCAGCAGGCCCTCCGCCATCTCGTCGGCGACCCCGGCGTAACCCCGCCGTCGCAGATCCGTCGCGATGCGCCGGCGCTCGTCGCGGATCGACAGCAGGCTCGCGTATTCGTCTTCGTCCCAGCGAATGTCGACCGCGTGCGCGGCGAAGGCAGCGTTGAACGCCTCCCGATGGCCATCGCGCTCGATGTCCGCCATCGCACCGTCGAGGTCGAAGACCACCGCACGCAGCGGGCGCACGTCGGCGTCGGTTGGCCGGGTCCGATCCCACCAGAAACGGCGCGTCGCAAGTGCCTGCCCGGGCATGCACCTCAGCATTGGACGACCCGTGCCCCCGGGCATCCCCCACAGGGGGGATTGGGCAGGCCATTGGAGAATCGGTTCTATCGTGATCGCATGGGAGCGGCTGGCCGACCGGTGCGAATCGTGCTGGTCGACGACCACGAGATGGTGATCGAGGGCCTCAAGGCGATGCTCGCCGCGTTCACCGAGCGCGTGCAGGTCGTCGGCCAGGTCGTGGGGGCCGAACGGGCGCTGGCCGTCATCGCGGACCTGGACCCCGACATCGTGCTGTGCGACGTACGCATGCAGGGCTCCAGCGGTCTGGATCTCTGCCAGGCGCTGCGCGAACGCGACCAAAAGCGCAAGGTGGTGATGCTGTCGGTGTACGACGACGAGCAGTACCTGTTCCAGGCGATGCGGGTCGGCGCGTCGGGCTACCTGTTGAAGAGCATCAGCAGCGACGAACTCGTCCGTCAGCTCGAGTTCGTCCACCGCGGCGAAACCGCGATCGACCCCGGCATGGCGGCGCGCGCCGTCGACACCGCGGCGCGAATCCAGCGCGACGAGTTCTGGCCCGGCGCCCGTCACGGCCTGTCGCAGCGCGAAAGCGAGATCCTGTCGTACGTGGTCAGCGGGCTGTCGAACCGTGGGATCGCCAACAAGCTGGTGATCGGCGACGAGACCGTCAAGAGTCATCTGCGCTCGATCTACCGCAAGCTCGGTGTCAGCGACCGAACCGGCGCGGTTGCGACCGCTCTACGCGAGGGGATCTACCAATGACGAAGCGTCCAGCAGCGCAGCGCGCGCCGAACGCCGTGCGGGACCTCGTCGACGCCGATCGCGAGCTGGCGCTGCTGCGCGAGCTGATCCAGGCAGCGTCCAGCGGGCCCGGGGTGGAGCCGCTGGCCGCTGCCGCGGCGCGGATGATCACCGCGGCGACCACCACCGACGTGTGCTTCGTGCATGTACTCGACGACACCAACCGGTCCCTGACGCTCACCGGAGCGACGCCCCCGTTCGACAGCGAGGTCGGCAAGATCCGGCTGCCGCTGGGCTCGGGCATCTCGGGATGGGTGGCCAGTCATCGTGAACCGGTGGTGATCAGCCGCGACAAAGAGTCGGATCCGCGCTACCTGCCGTTCGAGTCGCTGCGCGGACGGGACTTCACGTCGATGGTGTCGGTGCCGATGGAGACCGACCCCGGGGGCCTCGTCGGCGTCCTCAACGTGCACACCGTGGAGCGGCGCGAGTTCACCGACCGCGACGTGGAGCTGCTGCTGGTCATTGGGCGGCTCATCGCGGGCGCGCTGCACCAGGCGCGGCTGCACCGCCAGCTCGTGGCCCGCGAACGCGCACACGAGAACTTCGTCGAGCAGGTCATCGAGGCGCAGGAGCTCGAGCGGCGACGCCTCGCCGGCGACATCCACGACGGCATCTCGCAGCGCCTGATCACGCTGTCCTACCGGCTCGACGCGGCGCAGCGGTCGGTCGGCGACGACGCGGCCGCGGTCGCCAAGCAGCTGGAGAAGGCGCGCGAGCTGGTGGAGCTGACGTTGCAGGAGGCGCGCGCGGCGATCGGCGGGCTGCGCCCACCGGTGCTCGACGACCTCGGGCTGGCCGGCGGGCTCGCCAGCCTCGCCCGCTCGATCCCCCAGGTCGACCTCGACGTGCAGCTCGCCGACACCCGGTTGCCCGACCACATCGAGCTCGCGTTGTACCGCATCGCCCAGGAATGTCTGCAAAACGTCGTCAAGCACGCCAACGCCAGCACCGCTCGGCTCACGTTCGCGGTCGACGACCGCACCGCGCGGCTTGAAATCATCGACGACGGAGTCGGTTTCGACACGTTCGAGCATCCGCTGGGCGGCGACGAGATGGGCGGCTACGGCCTGCTGTCGATGGCAGAGCGCGCCGAAATCGTCGGCGGCCGGCTCAACATCAGGTCACGCCCCGGCGCCGGGACCGCAGTCACGGCGACGATCCCGCTGCCCGCCGTGACGGGATCTTAGAAGTCGCCCGCGAAGCGCCGCAGCGCCCCGATCGACGCGACCAGCGCGCGCGACTCCTCCCTCGACATGCCCAGATCGGAGAAAACCTCGTTGTTCAGCGTGACCGTCGCGTCCTCGACGGTCGAGCGCCCGAGCGTGGTGATCTGCACCAGAGTGGTACGGCCGTCGGTGGGATGAGGCACCCGCTCGACGAACCCAGCCGCTTCCAGCCGCCGGATCGCGTGCGTGACGCTGGTGACATGCACCTGCAGCCGGTCGGATGCCTTCGCGATCGGCAGCGCACCGGTACGGCTGAACGCGAGCAAGCGAAGCAGCTCGAACCGCGAGAAACTCAAGTCGTAGGACTTCAACGAGTTCTCCACCCTGGCCAGCAGGATCTGATGCGCCCGCATCACCGACGTGACCGCGACCATCCCGTCGGCCACATCGCCCCATCCCGACCGTTGCCAGTTGACACGGGCCAGCTCGATCGGGTCAGCCTTGCGTGGCGACGGCTGTTCGGAGGACACGCCTCTTCATACCGCACGTCACGAGCGAATTGGGCTAGCTTCCGGCCAGCGCACCGAGAATCGCCCGCGTGGATTCCCGGCCGCCAACCGTGACGCGGGCCGCCCCGTCCACGAAATGTCGAGCCCGCACGCCGGCCGCGTCAAATTCTTGACGCCAGCTTCGGCCGGCGGCGGGCAGATACAGAAAGTTCGCGTGCGAATCGGTGGTGTAGATGCCCATCGAACGCAGGCGCCGCCACAAGTAGCGCCGCTCTGAGGTGACGAACTGAATGCGCTGCCGCAGTTGGCTTTCCGCATCAAAGCTCGCGGCTACGGCGACCGCGCTGGTGATGCTGATCCCGAACGGCAACTGCATGGTCCACAGCGTCTTGGCCAGGTCGGGTGCCCCGAACCCGTACCCGATGCGCAGGCCGGCCAACCCGTAGGCCTTCGAGAACGTGCGCAACACCACGACATTGGGGAAGCGCCGCACCAGCGCGGGCGCGTCGAGCCGGTGTTCGGGAGCCACGAACTCGACGTACGCCTCGTCGAGCAGCACGACCGTGTCCGACGGCACTCGCCGCAGAAAACGCTCCACGTCGGCTTGCGGCTCAAGGGTTCCGGTCGGATTGTTCGGCCTGCACAGCACCACCACCCTGGCGGTCGACGCTGCGTCGGCGAGCGCTTCGAGATCGTGGTGCCCGTGTTCGTTCAGCGGCATGCTCACCGCTTCCAGCCTGGCCATCTGAGCGAGGATCGGGTAGCCGTCGAACGTCGGCGATGTCAACACGATCCGATCGCCGGGCGCGGTGACCGCCTGCAGCACCTGCAGCGCCACACCCGTCGCGCCGGCGCCGAGCACCACCTGGTCCTCGCGCACGCCGATCCGGCCGGCGATCAGACCGCGCAGCTGATGCGGCAGGTATTCCGGATACCGGTTGGCCGCGTCGATCGCCTTGATCAAGGCCGAGCGCACCGCCGGCAATGGGGGAAAAGGGTTTTCGTTGAGCGACAACGCGTAGGGGTCGACCGCTTCCGGCAGCGCGGCGACCGCTTCGAGTGCCGCGGGATCGTGCTCCGGAAACGTCATCGGTCCCGACCGCCCCACCGCACAGCGGCCGCTCCGGCGAAATCACCCGCGTGCGCAAAAGCTGCCATCATCACCACGTCGCCGGCCTTGATCCGGCCGTCGCAGACCGCCCGGTCGAAGTTGATCGGAATGCCGGCGCCGAAAAGGTTGCCGCAGTCATCAAAAGTGTCGAGGTGTTTCGATTTGGGCAGCTCCAGCGCCTCACGCCAGTTCCGGAGGAACACGCGGTTGGGCTGATTCGTCACGAGCAAGTCAAGATCCTTGGGCTGCACGCCTATCCGGTCGCAGACGGCGTATGCCACCTCGGGAACCTGGCGATTGCCGCGCGCAAGCACCTTGGTGATCTTGCTTTCGGTGAAACCGATGTAGTTCTCTCCGGGGCCGGCCTGCCACCATTTGCGGGCCGGATCGGCGGTGACGGTCATCTCGCCTGCGTACTCGCCGTAGGTGCGGCATTCGATGTCGAGGATCGGCGACCTGTCCGACACGGTCACCAGGCCGACGGCCGCGCCGTCACCGGGCACCGCCGCCTGGGGTTTGGGCCGCACGGTTACCTGATCGAAAACCTGTCCGGCGGCGTTCTGCGCGACCGCGATCAGCGCGGTCTCGCCCTCGCCGGAGGCGAGCAGTTGGCGGGCCACCTTCATGCCCAGAACGAACGCCGCGCAGCCACCGTTGTGCAGGTCGATCACCCAGTTCGGCCGCATGCCGAGCCGGTGCGCCAATCCGCCGCCGCCGCCGTAGAACGGCATGTCGGGCACCTGGGTGTGCGTGATCAGCACGTCGACGTTGGCGATCGTGTCGTCGCCATGCCGGTCGATGACGCCCTGCGCAGCGCGTTCGATCATGTCGATCGCCGTTTCGTTTTCGGCGACGTGATGGCGGAACTTCGGTGCGCGGAACATCACGTTGTCGCGCAAGTCATCGGACTCGGCGAACTGCGCGTAGTAGTCGGCGGGTATCGGCTCGCCGGGCAGATAGGTCGAGACGTCGATCAGGCTGACGGCAGGAGTGTTCATTCGTGGCTCATCTCATCCAGTCCGGGGTCACCGGTAGTCCGTTGTGGTGGCGGTACTCGGCGATCGCCTTGAGGTTCTTCAGCTCCAGCAGGTGGCCGGGCCCGAACATGTCCCAGAAATCGCCCACCCAGACCGGTCGCTTCGGCGGCGCCGTCTCCGGGTACGGGTTCTTGTCGTAGAACGGGTGATGGCAGTTCGTCCACAGCACCACCGACCCCGGCTTGTCGAACACCACTTTGGCGTCGACGATCCGCATCAGGTAGATCATCCACAGGTGGGTGCCCTGGTCCCACGCGCAGTGATAGTCGACCGTCCTGGCCTCGCGGTTGGCCACAGTACGGGTGAAAATCGGGCTGCCGGGCTGCTTTTCGTTCGCGCTGCCCAGCTTGTCGTAGGCAATCCACAAGCCCGGTTCCTCCGTCGGCGCGAAATCGCGCAGACTGTAGGTCCACTCCTCGAGGCTGCGGGTGTCGGCCAGGTAGTCGAACAGCTCATCGGGCGGGCAGTCGATGTAGCCGTTGACGGTGCAGTACTCGCCGAACACCTGCTCGTGTGGATACACCGACCGCATCCCCTCCATGACGATCGGGGTGGCCTGTTCCTTGGAGGTCGTCTCGATTCGGACCAGGTCTTCGATGGGCCCGGTGGCGCCGGCCTGGGCCAACTGGTGCGAGGTGATGTCCTCAAGTGCGGGCAACGACATCTCGGGAATTCTCCTTTATGATCGAATGATGGTTCACGCCTTGTGAATTCGCGGCGGGTTCGGTCAGGAAGGCCGCGAACGGCGGCACCTCGTCAGCGGCGCACTCGACGCTGACCACCGACGGGCCGTCGACGCTGAGCGCCGAGCGCACGCCGTCGGCCAAGTCGCCGACGTCGAGCACGTCGACCGACGGCAGGCCCGGGAACATCGCGGCCAGCCCGGCACCGAGGTTGGCGGGATCAAACCGGTTGTAGCTGTAGAGATCGTCATAGAACAGCTGTTCGCGGGTCACGCACATGGCATGCGCGTTGTTGTTGAACAACACGAACGTCACCGGCAGCCGGTATTGCAGCGCGGTATGAATCTCCATGCCGTGCATGAAGAATGCGCCGTCGCCCGCGATGACAACAACGCGGTCGCCTCCGCTCGGTCGTTGGCGATGCGCTGTCTGCTCTTCGCCCAAACGGCTCATCGCTGCTGTCTGCTCTTCGCCCAAACGGCTCATCGCTGCTGTCTGCTCTTCGCCCAAACGGCTCATCGCTGCTGTCTGCTCTTCGCCCAAACGGCTCATCGCCGCCCGAGCGCTCATCGCGCCGAAGGCCATTCCCAACCCCGCACCGAAGCTGTACCCCATGCCGCCCATGCCGAGCGCCACGACAAACCGGCCGTCGCGGCGCACGGGCAGATAGTGGATCGCGGACGCGCCGGTGTTGCCCGCGTCCACGACGATGTCGACCCCGGCGGGCAGCACGTCGTCGAGCACCCTCATCGCGTCGCGGTAGCGCACGCCGGGCCCGTCGAACGGCGGCGGCGTCAGTTCGGTGCGCGTCACCCGATCGGGGACCCGAATCCCGGTGGGCCTGCCGGCGCCCGTCAGAGCCAGGATGAGCAGCGACAACGACCCACGAAGGTTGTCGGTGTACACGTGGGTGCACGGAACGTAGGGCGCCGCCGAACCCAGCGACACGGTGGGCACCGAGGCGAGGGCCTCCTCGAGGCCCGCGCGCGCAGTGACCGACAGCCGGGTACCGACAACCAAGCACATCCCGCTGCCGGCCACCGCTTCGGCCACGCCGGGGTGACCCATCACGCCCGTCACTCCCAGCCCCGACGACGAACCCAGACCCGGCGTCCCGGCCACGTCCTTCGCGTCCGGCACGGTAGCGATCCGGGCGCGCAACATCGAGCGCAGCTGTTCGAGTTCGGCGCGGGCGTCGTCGCGGGCCACCTGCTCGCCGGCGATGATCGTGACCGGCCCCGTCGCGTTGCGCAGCGCGCGCGCGATGGGACGCGGGTCGCCAATCTGGTGATGCCATCGATGACAGTCTGAACTTGTGGTGCAGTTGACCTTGGCCTGCTGAATGTTCTTCGGCAGCAACAGGACCGCCGGCCCACCGGACCTCGCGGCCGCGATGGCGGCCGACATCGCCGGCACGATGTCCGCGGGCTCGGTGACCCGATGGCAGTACAGCGACACCGCCGAGAACAGAGCCTCGGCGTCGAGTGCGCCGTTGCGGCCACTGAGATCCTGGAAGCTTCCGCGACCGTCCAGCGCAGTAGAGGGCTGTCCAATCAACGCCAGCACCGGCACCCGGCTGGCCAGCGACTCCCCCAGGCCGGGCACCACATTCAGCGCGCCGCCGCCCGAGGTGGCCACGACGACGCCGAGTCCGGCGCCGCTGCGGCTGAAGCCGTCCGCCATTGCGGCTGCGGAGAATTCGTGCTTAGCCAGGACCGCGGTGATGTCGGACCGAAAATGCGCGGCATCGTAAACGTCCTCGATGTTGGCGCCGTCCACGCCAAAGATGTGGGTGACGTCGATGGCGGCGAGATGCTCGACGATGTAGTCAACCACCCGGTACTGCCGTGCCATACATCCACCTGCCCTCGCATTGCTGCTCTATCTAAAACACGACAGGCGAGCAACTTCGGTTCACCCGACGGAGGTGGGAAAGGAGTGATTCGAATTACAGGGTGCGCCGCAACAGCACTTTGCCGTTGTCGACGGAAACCACTTGCACCGCAGCGATCTGGTCGAGCGTCATCGACGTGCTGCCCATGGGTGACGCGCTCACGCCAGCCAGTGCCACCCACGTGGCGAGCTGGGTCTGGCTACCGTCGCGCCCGACGACCACCATTGCCAGCTTGTCGCCGGTCTCGTCTGAATCCGCGGTCTTGGACTCGGGCCCGTACGTGCAGGTCATCTCGATCTGCGTGCCCCACCGATGGCTACTGAGAGTGATCGTCGCGCTCAGCTCCGAGGCCGTCGCCACCGGCGTCATGACCAGCGCCGACGCACTCGCCCGCGGTGGCTCCGGGGAAGGCATGGCAGGGTTGGACCGCCACGCCACGAACACGCCGACGACCAACACCGCGGCCGCCGCGGCGGCCACCGCCCACGTCAGCACGCGGGAGCGCCGGCGTCGCCACGTCACCTTCTTCATCAGAGACGTCAGGAGTTCCGGACGCAGCGGTGGGGGCGCGCTCGCCGCCTGTCCAAGTTCGTCGATCTCGGCGACTTCGTCGCTGTCGAGGCGAGACAGCAGCGCGGGCATGCCGCTGATCTCGGCCACCGCATCCCGGCACGGCTTGCACGTACGCATATGCGCCTCGAACTCGCGCCGCTCCGCCGGCGACAGCGAACCGAGCACGTACGCGGCATCCCACATCACGTACTCATCGCTCTCCGCAGGTGGAGATTGCTTGCGGCCGAAGGGAATCGCTGCGCCACCGAGCTGGCTCATCGCGTTACTCCCATCTCCTGCAGGGTCAGGCGCAGCGCGCGAATTGCGTAGTGCAACCTGGACTTCACAGTTCCCTCGGCGATATCGAGATCAGCGGCGATCTGCGCGGTCGACCACCCCAGATAGTATGACCGGCGAATCACCGCACGGTGGTCTGCGGACAGCTGCGCCATCGCGTCGCCGATCAACAACCGATCCAGCGCCGAGTCGACCTCATTGGGTCCGGTGTCTTCGGGAGCTTCCTCCAGCGACCCGACCTCGTTGCGGAACCGTGCGCTGCGGCGTTCGTCGATGATCATGTTGCGGGCGACGGTGAACAACCAGGCCCGCGCCGAGCGTTCACTGTCGTCGATGACCCCGGGGTGTTGCCAGGCCCGCAGCAGCGTCTCCTGCACGACGTCCTCGGAGCGGGCCCGATCGCCCGTAAGCCGCATCGCATAGCGCCAGAGGGCCGCGGCGTGCTCATCAAACAGCACCCGCATCAGCGCCGTTTCCGGAGCTTCCATCACCGACCTCCCGGTGAGGACACGAACTGACTAAGAGTCCGGTTCAACCTAAGCGTCAGCCGGCTGTCAGGATGCGAGGCCCGTCGTCGGTCGCCGCCACCGTGTGCTCCCAGTGTGCCGCCCGCGACCCATCAGCGGTGACGACGGTCCACTGATCATCGAGAACCACGGTCTTCGTCCCGCCCAGTGTGAGCATCGGTTCGATGGCAAGCACGGAACCCGGCGCCAGAAAAGGTCCCCGACCGGGTGAACCCTCGTTGGGCAGAAACGGATCCATGTGCATCTGCCGGCCGATCCCGTGACCGCCGTAACCCTCGACGATCCCGAACGACCGGTCGTATCGCGCCTCGGCCGCGTGGGTGGCTTGCTCGATCGCGTGCGACACGTCGGTGAGCCGGTTACCCGGCACCATCGCCGCGATCCCGGCCTCCATCGACTCTCGGGTCGCAGCCGACAGCTCCTCGTCGACGGCGATCAGCTGTTCCACACCGAATGTGACGGCCGCGTCTCCGTGCCAGCCGTCGACGATCGCGCCGCAGTCGATGGACACCAGGTCCCCCGACGTGAGTATCTCAGATGCCGACGGAATACCATGTACCACACGGTCATTGACCGACGAGCAGATCGTCGCCGGGTAGCCGTGGTAGCCGAGGAACGAGGGCGTACCGCCGCCATCACGAATCACCGACTCGGCGATCTCATCGAGAGCGAGAGTGGAGACCCCGGGCCTGGCGGCGTTGCGAACCGCCCGCAGCGCGGCGGCCACCAGTGACCCGGCGACGGCCATTGCGTCGAGTTCACCGGCACTGCGCTGCGCGACCACCCTGCGGTTACGCAGCCCCGGGAGTGCGATCACGGCGCGGCCTACCGGCCGAGGGCGCGCAGCGCGCGCGCGAATACCTCGTCCAGCGCGCCCACCGCGTCCACCGTCTTCACTGTGCCGTCGTAATACTCGAGCAGCGGAGCGGTCTCGTCGCGGTACACGTTCATCCGGTTGCGGATGACCTCTTCGGTGTCGTCGGCGCGGCCGCGGTCCTTGAGCCGCTTGAACAGTTCCTCCTCGCACACCCGCAACTCCAGCACCGCATCCAGGCTGGTGCTGCGGACCTCGAGCATGCGGGTGAGCGCCTCGGCCTGGTCGACCGAACGCGGGTAACCGTCGAGGATGAAGCCGTCCGCGGCGTCGGGTTCGTCGAGTCGCTTGTCCACCAACGCGTTGGTCAGCTCCGAGGGCACCAAGTCGCCGGCGTCCAGATAGCGTTTGGCCTCCAGGCCGAGCTCCGTGCCCTTCTCGATGTTGCAGCGAAAGAGGTCGCCGGTGGAGATCTGCGGGACCCCGAGCTTCTCGGCCAGCTTGACCGCTTGCGTGCCCTTACCAGCGCCCGGCGGGCCGAGCAGAACGACTCTCACTTCAGGAACCCCTCGTAGTTGCGCTGCATAAGCTGGCTTTCGATCTGCTTGACCGTATCCAATCCCACGCCAATCATGATCAGAACGGACGTACCGCCGAAGGGCAAATTGTTGATGCCGCCGGTGTTGCCGATCTGAAGGAAGAGATTAGGCAATACCGCGATCACGCCCAGGTATATCGAGCCCGGCAGGGTGATCCGGTTCAGCACGTAGCGCAGATAGTCGGCGGTGGGGCGACCAGGCCTGATGCCGGGAATGAAGCCGCCGAACTTCTTCATCTCGTCGGCCCGTTCGTCCGGGTTGAACGTGATCGACACGTAAAAATACGTGAAGAAGACGATCAGGCCGAAATAGATCGAGATGTAGATCGGGCTGCTGGGGTCGGTCAGGTACGTACTGACGAACTTGTCCCACCAGCTGTTACCGGGATTCGGACTGCCGCTGCGCACCAGCTGGGTGATCAGGTGCGGAATGTAGATCAGCGACGACGCGAAAATCACCGGAATGACGCCGGCCTGGTTGACCTTCAGCGGCAGATACGTCGACGTGCCGCCGTACATGCGCCGGCCCACCATGCGCTTGGCGTACTGCACCGGGATGCGGCGCTGGCCCTGCTCGACGAACACGACACCGATGATGATGATCAGCGCGGCCGCGCACACGGCGCTGAAGACGACCGGGCCGCGGGTGTCAAGGATCGTCTTACCTTCCGAGGGGATGCGCGCAGAGATGCTGGCGAAGATGATCAGCGACATGCCGTTGCCGATGCCGCGCTCGGTGACCAGCTCGCCCATCCACATCACCAGCGCCGCGCCGGCCGTCATCACCAGCACGATGACCACCAGAGAGAAGATCGACCCCTCGATGATCTCGTGCCCGACGGAGCAGCCCTGCAGCAGACCGCCGTTGGCCGCCAGCGCGACGATGCTGGTGGCCTGCAGGATGGCCAGCGCGATCGCCAGGTAGCGGGTGTACTGGGTCATCTTGGTCTGGCCGGACTGACCCTCCTTGCGCAGTTGCTCGAACCGCGGGATCACCACGGTGAGCAGCTGCACGATGATGCTCGCGGTGATGTAGGGCATCACGCCGACCGCGAACACGGTCAGCTTCAGCAGTGCACCACCCGAGAACAAGTTGATCAGCGAATAAATCTGCGCATTGTCGCCGCCGCTGAGCTCGGAGACGCACTTGTCGACGTTGGCGTAGTTGATCCCCGGTGACGGCAGCGAGGCGCCCGCCCGGTAGAGAATCACGATTCCGAGCGTGAACAGGATCTTTTTTCGCAGGTCGGCTGTCCGCAGTGACGAGATGAAAGCCGAAAGCACTCTTCCTCCTGCGCAGCCGGACATCTGCGGCGTGCAATCGGGCTGGTGTGAACCAGCGCGTCGGGTTCGTCCTATTTCGTGCCGACCCGCCGCAGGCAAGAACTTCTTGTCTCTGGCTATGTCAGGCGACAAACAGTCTACGAGAGTAGCAGTTCGACGGCCGGGGCACTCCCCCGCAAAGAGGTATCCCACGAGCGTGTACCGCCCCGCGGGCGGGCTCCCAGGATCGCGGCGTACAGTTACATCGGCTAACTAACCGCGCGAAGGAGCCGGCGATGGCACGCACGGACGACGACACCTGGGATCTGGCATCCAGCGTCGGCGCCACCGCGACCCTGGTGGCAGCTGCGCGCGCGGCGGCGACCCGCAGCGACAAACCGCTGATCAACGACCCGTTCGCCGGGCCGCTCGTGGAGGCTGTGGGCATCGACATGTTCACGCGCATGGTCCGCGGCGAGCTGAACCCGGCCCAACTCGACGACGAGCAGGCCCGCGGGGTTCGCACGATGACCGACAACATGGCGGCCCGCACGAAGTTCTTTGACGGGTTCTTCCTCGACGCCACCGCTGCGGGAATCCGACAGGTGGTGATCCTCGCGTCGGGCCTGGATGCCCGCGCCTACCGGCTCCCGTGGCCCGCCGGCACCATCGTCTACGAGGTGGATCAGCCCCAGGTGATCGAGTTCAAGACGACCACACTGGCCGGGTTCGGCGCCGAACCGACCGCCCTCCGCCGCACGGTCGCGATCGACCTGCGCCACGACTGGCCGACGGCATTGCGCGAGGCCGGATTTGACCCCAGTGAACCCACCGCCTGGATCGCCGAGGGGCTGCTCGGCTACCTGCCGCCGGAGGCACAGGACCGGCTGCTTGACAACATCACCGCGCTCTCGGCGAAGGGCAGCCGGTTCGCCACCGAGAGCATCGCCCGCCGCGACGACATCGACGAGGAAGCCGTCAAGGAACGCATGAAGGCGATCTCGGACCGATGGCGCCAGCACGGTTTCGACCTCGACATGACCGAGCTCGTCTACTTCGGCGACCGCAACGAAGCCGCCGAGTATCTGAAGTCCCACGGCTGGGAGACGACCGGCCGCAGCATGCAAGACCTGTTCGCTGAGTACGGTCTCGACTTCATCGAGGCCGACCAGCCGTTCGGTGATGTCGTCTACGTCAACGGAATACTGAAGTAAGGACGACACAGTGGCACGCACCGACAACGACAACTGGGACCTGGCCTCGAGTGTGGGCGCGACGGCCACGATGGTGGCGGCGGCGCGCGCGATGGCAAGCAGGGGCCCGGAGCCGTTGATCACCGATCCGTTCGCCGATCCGCTGGTGCGTGCGGTCGGCATCGGTTTGTTCACGCAGATCCTCGACGGCGAGGTACCGCCGGACGCGTCCGGCGATCCATCAACGGGGATGATCGATGTGCTCGCCGTCCGGACCAAATTCTTCGACGACTTCTTCCTCGAGGCGACGACCGCGGGCATTCGTCAGGCCGTGATCCTCGCCTCCGGCCTGGACTCCCGGGCCTACCGGCTGCCGTGGCCGCCAGGGACCGTCGTGTTCGAGATCGACCAGCATACGGTGATCGACTTCAAAACCGGTACGCTGTCGCGCCTCGGCGCCAACCCCGGCGCCGAGCACCGGCCGGTGGCGGTGGACCTGCGCGAAGACTGGCCGGCGGCCTTGCGGGCCAACGGATTCGACGAGACAGCCCCGACGGCGTGGACCGCGGAGGGGCTGCTGGCCTATCTGCCGCCGGAGGCGCAGGACCGGCTGTTCGACGAGATCACCGCGCTCAGCGCGAAGGGAAGCCGAGTCGCCACCGAGTTCCACCCGGAGGGGCCGGGCGCGTTCGCCGGGCGCAATAGTGTCATGGCGCAACAGTGGAAGGACCGCGGGTTCGACCTGGATCTGGCCGGGCTGATGTACCTCGGCGAGCGCAACGCGGCGTCGGACTATCTGGCCGGCCACGGCTGGAGCGTTTCCACTCAGACCCGAGAGGCGCTGTTCGCGGCATACGGGCGGAAGCTTCCCACCGACGACCTCACCACGGCGTTACGCAAGACCATTGCCGTCACGGCGATACGAGACTAAAGGAGCACCATGGCCCGAACCGACAACGACACCTGGGACCTGGCGTCCAGCGTCGGCGCCACCGCGACGATGGTGGCCGCCCAGCGTGCGCTGGCGACCCGGGAGCGACTTATCGACGACCCGTTCGCCGAGCCGCTGGTGCGCGCCGTCGGCCACGACTTCTTCAAGCGCATCTTGGACGGTGAGATCGACTTCGACGCCATCGGCCCGCCGTTCACCGTGCGTGGGGCTGCGGAGGGCATGGCGGTGCGCACCCGACACTTCGATCGGATGTTCACCGACGCGACCGCGGCGGGCGTGCGCCAGGCGGTGATCCTGGCCGCCGGCCTGGATGCGCGCGCGTACCGGTTGCCGTGGCCGGACGGGACCATCGTGTACGAAGTCGATCAACCTGAGGTCATCGAGTTCAAGACGAAGGTTCTCGGCCAGCTGGGCGCCAAACCGACTGCGATCCACCGCACCGTCGCCATCGACCTGCGCCACGACTGGCCGAAGGCCCTGCTGGACAGTGGTTTCGACCGCACCCAAGCGACCGCGTGGAGCGCCGAAGGCCTGCTCATCTATCTGCCGCCGGACGCCCAGGACCTGCTGTTCGACAACATCACCGCGCTCAGCACGCCCGGCAGCCGGCTGGCCACCGAACACATCCCGGACATGAACGTCTTCCAAGACGAGCGCTCACAACGGATCATGGAGCAGCTGAAGCAGCACGGAAATGACATCGAACTCGGCGACCTCGTCTACCACGGCGAACGCAGCCACGTCCCCGAATATCTGACCTCACTGGGTTGGCACGTGGCCACACAGACATTGACGGAGGAGTACGAGGCCAACGGTTTCACGTATCCGGACGACGAGACGATGATGCCGTTCTCGAACCTGTCGTACGTCAGCGCGACGCTGGGCTAGCGGCCAGTTCGAGGAACCGGCCGTACCGGTCCCGGGTCGGCGATGTCCAGGCTGGATCGGGGTGGACGACCCGATCGGTGGAGGCCCACCGGGCGGCGTCGGTCATCGACGATTCCAGGCCGACCGCCAACCTGGCCAAGAACGCGGCTCCCAGTGCGGCCCCTTCGGCGACGCTCGACACCTCCACGGGCCGGCCGGTCGCGTCGGCGATCGCCTGCATCCACGGCGCGACCCGGGTGCCCCCACCGGTCGCCACGATGCGCGACACGGACACGCCGCTGAGCTCGATGAGGTGGCGGACGACGAAGCCCGACGCCTCGTAAGCGGCTCGCCGCACTGACGCGGCGTCGTGGGTGAGATCCAACCCGTCGAGCACGCCGCGACGATCCGGATCGTGGAACGGCGCGCGCTCGCCGCGCACGTACGGCGACCACACCGGCACCCGCCGGGGGTCGGCGGGCGCCGAACTACTTTGGGCCAGAAGCCCATCCACCCAACCCAAAAACAGCCCACCGGCGTTGCTGGCGCCGCCGATCTGACTCTTCCCGCTCGCGAGGTGCGGGATCGTCCACAGGCCCGGGACCTGTTTGGCGTCGGGGATGTTCGCCCACACGATCAGTGTGGTGCCGCACAGCACCAGCACGTCGCCGTCGGCCTCCGCGCCGGCGACGAGTTGCTCGCACAGCGCGTCGATCGCGCCGACGGCCAGCACGGCGTCGGTCCCCGACACGCGCCCGACAGCCGCCCCGATCATCTCCACCCGGGGCAGGCGCTCAACGGGCACGCCCCGCTCGGCGCAGGCGGCTTCGCACCAGCCGTTTCCGTCAAACAGCGGGAACGCCGTGCCCGCCGTGGCGATGTCGACCACCGCCGCGCCGGCCAGCGCGTGGTTGCCCACCGCGGGAGCCGGCCAGTACCCGGCCGCGTCCGGCGCCTGCCGGGCCGTCCAGCGCAGGAATTCGGCCGTCTCGCCGGTCAGGAACTCACCACTGACCGCCGCCGCGGTCCGGCCCCGCGCGTCGCCGTACAGCAGTCCCGGGGTGATGGGCCTGCCAGCGGGGTCGACGGCGGTCAGCGACGGCACCATCGCCGACACGGCCACCGCGGCCGCGTCGGGGCGGCCCAGTTCACGCATGGCCGCGAGCGGGCCGCGCCGCCACGCTTCGTCGGCGTCGTGTTCCAGACGGTCCGGCGCCGGTATCCGCAGCTGGTGCGGAATTCGCGTGCTCGCCACCACGCGGCCGTTTTGGTCGGCCGCCACCGCCTTGACGGCGGTGGTGCCGATGTCGATGCCGATTGTCACTGCTTCGCGTGACACGCGCGTCACCGTACGCCAGCATGGGCACCCGTGAGCCGACTTCGTGCCCTGGTGACCGCCCCGTTGCGCGGTGCCGGCCTGGACAAGCTGCGACAGCTCGTCGACGTGGACTACGACCCGTGGATCGACCAACGTCCGCTGCGTATCTACGGCGCCGAGCAGCTGGCCGAGCGGATCCGCTCGTCCGGGGCGAGTGTTGTTGTCGTGGAAAGTGATTCGGTTGGCGGCCCGGTCTTCGAACTCGGACTGCGGGCGATCGCGTCGACCCGGGGCGACCCCAACAACGTCGACGTGGCGGGGGCGACGCGGGCGGGGATCCCGGTGCTGTTTGCCCCCGGACGCAACGCCGACGCGGTCGCCGAGATGGCGGTCGCGCTTCTCTTCGCGGTCACGCGGCAGCTGTTGCCCGCTGACGCCGACGTCCGGGCCGGCACCGTGTTCCGCGACGGCACGATTCCGTACCAGCGGTTCCGGGCGCGGGAACTCGCTGGGCTGACGGCGGGCCTGGTGGGGTTGGGCGGCGTCGGGCGGGCGCTGAAGTGGCGGCTGACCGGCCTGGGCCTGTCCGTCATCGCCCACGACCCCTACAACGACGAGGCCCGACACAGCCTCGACTCGCTGCTCGCCGCGGCCGACATCGTCTCCCTGCATGCACCGGTCACCCACGACACCGTCGGGATGATCGGCGCGCGGCAGTTCTCGGCGATGCGGGACGGTGTCGTGTTTTTGAACACTGCGCGGGCTCAGCTGCACGACACGGACGCCCTGGTGGATGCGCTTCGCACCGGCAAGGTGGCCGCCGCCGGCCTCGACCACTTCGTCGGGGAATGGCTCCCGGCCGATCATCCCTTGACGACGCTTCCCAACGTGGTGCTGACGCCCCACATCGGCGGGGCCACGTGGAACACTGAGGCGCGGCAGGCGCAGATGGTGGCCGACGACCTCGAGGCGCTCCTGTCGGGAGCAGCGCCGGCCCACATCGTCAACCCGGAGGTGCTCGACGCGTGAGACTCGACTCGTGAGATTCGTCGCGTGAGGTTCGTCGACAGGGCCGAGGCCGCGGTGCTGGCCGCAGCCAAGGACATGCTGCGGCGCGGCCTGGTGGAGGGCACCGCGGGCAACATCTCTGCCCGCCGCGAGGACGGCAACATCGTCATCACGCCGTCGTCGGTCGACTACGCGGAAATGGCGCTGGATGATCTTGTGCTCGTCGACCCGGACGGTGCGGTGCTGGCCGCCAAGGACGGCCGATTCCCCTCCACGGAGATGAAGTTGCATCTCGCCTGCTTCAAGGCGTTCGACGACATCGGCAGCGTCATCCACAGCCATCCGGTGTGGGCCACGATGTTCGCCGTTGCGCACCAACCGATTCCGGCCTGCATCGACGAGTTCGCGGTCTACTGCGGCGGGGACGTGCGGTGCGCGGAGTACGCGGCCTCGGGAACGCCCGACGTCGGCATCAACGCGGTGAAGGCGTTGGACGGCCGCGCGGCCGCGTTGATCGCCAATCACGGCCTGGTCGCGGTCGGGCCGCGACCCGACAAGGTTCTGCATGTGACCGCGTTGGTCGAGCGGACCGCCCAAATCGTCTGGGGCGCAAGGACCCTCGGCGGGCCAGTCCCTATTCCTGAGAAGGTCAACCAGGGGTTCGCCGGCATTTATTCGTATCTTCGCGCTAACCCGATGTAGCCGCCCGGTGATCAGTGCCGCCAGGAGCTGAGCAGCCTGTCCAGGGCATCGTCGATCACGTCGCGCCGCGAGCGGCGGTCGTGCTCAGCGGTGATCAGGGGGTTGCCGACGAACAGCGAGAGCGCCAGAAGACTACGCGCCTCGGCGTCGTTGTCGTCGATGCTGATCTGCCGGAAGAGTGCGCGCAGGTAGGCCATCCGCCGGTTGTCCACGCGGTGGACACTTCCCGCCATCTCCGGCCAGTTGGACGACTTCGGCAGCGTCATCGACATGGTTGCCCGGTCCGACCCCGCCAGCGCGCACTCAGCGCCGGCGCGGATCCTGTGGGGTGTGCGCGACCGTCTCGGACAGTGGTTCGATCTGGGCCGACCGATTGCCGGACGATCTGCGCGGCTCGGCGAACGGGGTGCATTTCGACCATCTGCCGTTTGTCCCGCTGTACCGGACCGAAAACGAGTTCGCCGCAGAGATTTCCAACCGGACCGTGCACGGGGTAGCGCACGTCGCGTGGGTCGACCGCGGTAACGGCCTTTACCAGCCGCAGATGGCCGTCTACGTCAAACCGCGAGGCCGGTCCGGTCAGGCGTACATGGCCTTCATCAAGCCTTTTCGGTACTGGATTGTCTATCCTGCACTCGAGCGCCAAGCCGAACGTATGTGGAGACATCGCGGCGCAGTGATCGACTGAGCTTCCGCACTTAGCGCTGGTCAATAGCGACCTTCACCGCGCCACTCTGCCCCTGGTTCGCGAGCACGAGGAACGCATCGCGCCACTGCTCGAGGGTAAATGTGTGGGTCAGCATGGGACGGACGTCGACCCGGCCGTCGACGACCAGATCGAGGTAGTGGGCGATGGCGTGCTTGCGTTGCCCGTCCACCTCCTCGACGCCGAACGCATTCGAGCCGACCCAGTTGATCTCCTTGAAGTACAACGGACTCCACTCCCATCGGCCGGGTGCGTGCACGCCGGCCTTGACCAGCGTGCCGCGTGCCTTGAGAACGCGGACGCCGACCTCGAACGTTTCCGGTTTGCCGACGGTGTCGTAAACGACGTCGACGGGCCCCGGGTAGGCCATCGGCAGACCCTGCAACGGCTGGTGCAGCCGGCCGCCGCCCCAGTCCACGAGCTCCTCGATCAAGGCCAGTCGGGGTTCGTGTGCCAGCACCTTATCGGCGCCGAACCGGCCGGCGAGCTGCGCCTGGACATCGAAGCGGGCGACGACCGCCACCGCGACGTCCGGGTAGAGAGCCCGCAGCACGGCGACGGCGCACAAGCCGAGGGAGCCCGCGCCGTACACCAGAACCCTGCCCGATTTGGGTGGCGGGTGACGGGTGATCGCGTGCAGCGACACCGAGAACGGGTCGGCGAACACGGCCAGCTCGTCGGGCACCGACTTGGGAACCGCAAACAGCATCGAGTCGTGTGCGGCCATCAGCTCGGCGTAGCCGCCGGTGACGTCGGCCGACACCCCGGTGTGGATGCCCGGCTTGATGTCGCCGTCGCAGAAGCTCCAGCACAGGCTGTAGTCGCCGTTTTCGCATGCGGGACAAGGCGGTTCAATGCCCCGCGGCCCGCACGACAGCCACGGATTGAGCACCACGCGCTGGCCGGCCTGCAGTCCACGTGCCTTCGGGCCCAGCGCCACAACGTCGGCGACGACCTCGTGGCCCATCACCTGGGGGAAAGAACAGAACGCGGCCATCGCGTTGTCGGTGTCACCCTCGCCGAAGTCGAGCAGGATCTGCTTGGAGTCCGACCCGCAAATGCCGGTCAAACGCGGACGGGTGATCACCCAATCGTCGTGCAGCGGCCGCGGATCGGGCACGTCGCGCAGCGCGACGGGCGATTGGGTCAGATTCCTGGTGAGCACGTTGGCGTCATCGGGCACGACAAACGGCTCGGGCGGCACGCCGAAAACCAGGGCCCTCATCGCGGGGTCGCCCGGTCCATCGCGGCCGCACCCGAGATGTAGGTGTCGATGTCGGCGTTCTTGCCGTCGACGATCGCCTTCATGTCCGGAACATAGTGCTCGAAGCGGTCGCTGCCCAGCGCCGCGATGATGCCCTTTGCGACCTCATCGGCGGGGAATTTGGGACCGTCGTAGAGGGGCGTCTCGCTGCCGGGGTGATCCCAGATCTCGGTGTCGACGGGCCCTGGCTCGATCAGCTTCACCGAGATGCCCGTGCGGTGCAGGTCGACGGCCATGGATTCGCTCCACCCGCACAATGCGAATTTACTTGCGCAGTAGGCGGCTTCGTGAATGATCCCGAGCCGACCACCGACACTGGAGACATTGACGATCATGCCCGCGTTGCGCTCCAGCATGCGTGGCAGCAAAGCCAGCGTGAGGTGCACCGGCGCGAAGAAGTTGATCCGCATCACGGTCTCGACCTCCGCGGGAGCCAGCGCGGTGACGGACCGGCGCTTCGGCATCGCCGCGTTGTTGACCAGCACATCGATACCGCCGAGCGTGTCCCAGGCCCGTCGCGCCACGTCGGCGGCGGCCGACGTGTCAGCCAGGTCGGCCACCCATATCGCCGAATCCGGCGACGTTTTGCGGCACCGGGCCAGAACCTCTTCCAGACGGTCACGCCGGCGCGCGATGAGCCCCACGATTGCGCCCTGGGCCGCGAGTTCGAGGGCAAGGGCGGCGCCGATGCCCGACGAGGCGCCGGTGATCAGGATCCGCTGGCCGGCCGCCGAATACGCCATGCCTCCAGGCTGGCGCGAGTGACCAGTTACGACAGGCGTTTCGCTAATTTGGGTGGCGATAAGTGGCGCTCGAGGTTCAGAACCGGTAGTCGCGCAGGAGCAGCATGGTTGCCCCGCGGAAGCTGTGCTCGGCCTGGTCGAGGACGCCTGCGATCGATCGACCGAGCAGTGCGGCTACCGCATCCGGCAGCGACGGGGCCGCCGGCTGCGACGACGGGCGCGGCCTCACCATGTCGATCAGCGACGTGCCGGGGTAGCTGACGATGCGGACGTCCTCATCGGCGTCCAGGCCGGCGAGGATCTTGGCCCGCCTGATCGCGGTCCGCAGCCCACCCAGCTCGTCGACCAGCCCGCGTTCCAGCGCGTCGGCGCCGGTCCACACCCGACCGCGCGCGAACGCATCGACCTCGTCAACGGACAGGTTGCGGCCTTCGGCCACCCGCTTCACGAAATCGTCGTAAAGCAAGTCGGCTTCGGCTTCGACCTGCGCATGCTGCTCGGGCGTGAACGGTGCATCGATCGACCACGCATCGGCATTTGCGTTGGAGCGCACCGCATCCGAGGTGATGCCGAGACGATCCTTGAGATCGCGGGCGATCAGCTTGCGGGCCAACACACCGATCGAACCGGTGATGGTTCCGGGATTGGCCACGATCGCGTCAGCACCCATCGACACGTAATAGCCGCCGGAGGCGGCCACCGCCCCCATCGACGCGACGATGGGCTTACCCTGGCCGCGCACCCGGGTGACCTCGCGCCAGATCGTCTCCGACCCCGTCACCGCACCGCCTGGGCTGTCGACCCGGATCACTACCGCTGCCACGTCGTCATCGGCGGCCGCGTCGCGCAGTCCGGCCGCGATCGTGTCACCTCCAGAGCTGTTGGACACCAAGGGCAACGCCCGCGGGCCTCCGCGGCCACTGACGATGATGCCGGCCACAGTGACCACCGCGATCGTCGGCTTGGATTTGCGCCCAGGCACTTTCGGCGTCGGAACGCTCGGTCGATGCGCAGTGGCCCGGGCGTAGCGGGCGAGGTACAGGCGCGGCGGCCAGTTGTCGGAATCGGCAGCTGTCCTCTCAACGTCGACGCCGACGAGTTCGGCGATGCGGGCGTAGGCTTGATCTCGAAAGCCGATGCGGTCGACCAGTTTTCCGCTGACCGCATCGTCACGCAACAGCGGCGCCCGGTCGGCCAGTGCGTCGACCTCACTCACATCCAGTTTGCGCGACTCGGCGATCGCCTCCCAGACCTGGCTGTGCAGGCTGTCCACCACCCGGCTGTCTTCCTCGCGGTGTGCATCGGTATAACTGTCCTGGGTGAAAACGTTTGCGGCGGACTTGTATTCGCCTCGCGCGACGACCTGCGCCTCGACGCCGGCCTTGGCCAGCGCGCTACGCAGGAACAGCGCGTGGGCGGCGAAACCAACCAGGCCGACGGTGCCCGACGGCTGCATCCAAATCTCACCGAAGGCCGACGCGAGGTAATACGACAGCGTGCCGGGATACGTTTCCGCCCATGCCAACGACGGCTTGGCGTCGCTGAACGCCGAAATGGCTTCGCGCAGTTCCTGCACCGGCCCGGCCGGCGAGGCGGGGATCTGAACGCGGGCGATCAGCCCGCTGACCCGACGGTCCTCGGCGGCGCGGTGGATCGCGGCGACAGCCTCGCCCAGCAACAGCGGCCGGCCACCGCCGGCGATGATCGCCAACGGGTCGAAACCACCGGTCTCCGGCGGTGCCGCCAGCAGATCCAGTTCCAGCACACAGCCGTCCGGCACGCCGTGATGGCGGGCGGTGTCGACCTTGCGGCGCAGGGAACGCAGGTCGTCGAGGTCGGGAATGCCCGGTAAAAAGCTGAACATGACCCGAGCCTACCGATGAGTCTTGTCGAGCCAGGCACGGTTGCCGTACCCATCGAGATGGGTCACCTCCTGCACCGGTTTGCGGGTGGTAGGCCCGTAGCGCCCGCGCGGCCAACCCAGGGGGACGATGCAGCAGGGCGTGACCGACAGCGGCAGGCCCAGGATCTTGCGCGCCGACGTCACGCTCCACAGCGGCATCGTGATCAGCGACGCGCCAAGCCCCATGGCGCGCGCGGCCAGCAGCAGGTTCTGCACACTGGGATAGATGGATCCGAAGAACGACGACTCAGCCACAAATGGCGACGGCACGTACGGCAGCCGCGTACCGCCGCGCAGGCAGGGCACGACGAGGACCGGGATCTCGCTGAAGTGGTCGACCTGCCACTGCACCGAGCGCAGAATCTTCTCCATCGATTCGTCGCCGGCAGCAAGGCGCCGTCCGATCGCGCCGTAGATCGACCAGGCCTGCCGGTAGCGCCTGCCGAACCGGTCCTTGACGCGAGGGTCTTTCACGACGACAAACTCCCAGTTCTGCCCGTTGGATCCGGTTGGTGCCCGCAGCGCCAACTCGATGCACTTCAGCACGACTTCGTCATCGACCGGGTCGGGACGAACCCGCCGGATCGCCCGCTGAGTCATCATCGCGTCGAGTAGCGGCATGTCGAGACGGGCAAGCGCCTCGTCGGTCAAGCTCGGTGTGTCGGTCATGTGCAGTGAGGCTACGGCCCGCGGCCTACGGTGGTGATGTGCGGTTCTCAATTTCGATTCCCCAACTGGCCATCCACGGATTCGACGCCGAAGGCACGCGCGGCTTCCTGCAGCGCGCCGAAGAGCTCGGGTTCGAGGGCGGCTGGACGCTCGAGCAGGTCATCGGCGAGGCGCCGCTGATCGCGCCGTTGGAACTGTTGGCGTGGGCGGCGTCGTGCACCACCCGGCTGCGGCTGGGCGTGGCGGTGCTCATCACATCGCTGCACGATCCGCTGCAGCTGGCCGCGACGGTCACCGCCGTCGACCAACTCAGCCACGGGCGGCTCGACGTCGGCGTCGCACCCGGCGGTGGTTTCCGGCCGTTCGCGGCGTTCGGGGTCGACAAGGCGACATTCGTGCGGAGCTTCACCGAAGGCCTCGAGCTGATGAAGGCGGCCTGGTCCGACGAACCAAGCGTCACATTCCACGGCCGTTTCCGAGATCTCGACAATCTGCCGATCCAACCCAAGCCGGCGCAGCGTCCGCACCCCCCGATCTGGTTCGGCGGGAATGCGCCCGCCGCACTGGCCCGCGCGGTCCGCCTCGGTGACGGCTTTCTCGGCGCCGGTTCGTCCACCACCGCGAATTTCGTCGAAGCGGTGCGCATCGTCCGGCGCGAACTCGAGCAGCAGGGCCGCGCGGGGCATTTCACCATCGGCAAGCGGGTCTACCTGATGGTCGACGACGACCCCACCCGCGCCCGCGAGCGCGTGCTCGCCGGGCTGCACCGAATCTACGGCCAGATGCCCGGCATCGACGCGGTTCCGGTGTCAGGCACACCCGACGACGTGGTCCGCGGCGTCCGCGAGGTGATCGACGCCGGCGCCGAGATGGTCCTGCTCAATCCGGTGGGCGCCGACGTCCCCGACAACCTCGAGCAGATGGAGCGGCTGGCCGCCGAGGTCATCCCCCGGCTGAGCTGACGGCCGCGTCCGCTATAGCGCTCATAACCGAAAAGTATTGATAACGAAGAGGTTACAGGTCGTCTGGCAAACGGGACGGTCGCGCCAAAACTGCTAGCGTACCGGGCGAGCGATAGAAACTCAGGAATGGGACCCGGTGATGTGGCGGACCTGCGCGCGTCGGCTCGCGGTGGTGGCAACGCTGGGGTTGGCGGTGCTGCCCGGCCTGGCCGGCGTCGTCGCGCAGTCCGGGACCGCCCACGCATACTCCAGAAAGGGGCTGCCCGTCGAATACCTGGATGTGCCCTCGCCCGCGATGGGCCGCAACATCCAGATCGAATTCCAGGGCGGCGGGCCCCATGCGGTGTACCTGCTCGACGGGCTGCGCGCCCAGGACGACTTCAATGGCTGGGACATCGACACCAAGGCGTTCGAGTGGTTCTACCGGTCTGGGTTGTCGGTGGTGATGCCCGTCGGTGGCCAGTCGAGCTTCTACTCCGACTGGTATCGACCCGCGACCGGCAGCAGCGGAACCCTGACCTACAAATGGGAAACGTTCTTGACCCAGGAGTTGCCCGCGTGGCTCGCGGCGAACAAGGGCGTGGACCCGAACGGCGACGCCGCAGTAGGCCTGTCGATGTCGGGTGGCGCCGCGCTGATCCTGGCGGCGTGGCATCCGGCCCAGTTCATCTTCGCCGCGTCGCTGTCGGGCTTTCTGAATCCGTCAGGGGGGTTGTGGCCCACGCTGATCGGATTGGCAATGAAGGACGCCGGCGGCTACAACTCCGTCGACATGTGGGGGCTGCCCGCCGACCCGGCGTGGCAGCGTAACGATCCCATGGTCAACATCCCGGCGCTCGTCGCCAACGGAACGGCCGTCTGGGTCTATTGCGGCGCCGGTACGCCCTCCGACCTCGACACCGGTGACGACGGTGGCGCCATGTTCAGCGCGTCGTTCCTCGAAACCATCACGCTCAGCACCAACAAGCAGTTCCAGCAGCGCTACCTGGCCGCCGGCGGCCACAACGCGGTGTTCAACTTCCCGCCCAACGGCACCCACAGCTGGGGCTACTGGGGTTCGCAGCTGCAGGCCATGAAGCCTGACCTGCAGCGGGTGCTGGGCGCCACACCCACCGGATAACTACAGTTCGGTGACGGATCCGCCTGCGGCGGTGATCTTTTCGCGGGCAGTGCCGCTGAACTTGTGCGCGCTTATCGAGACCTTCACGGTGAGCTTGCCGTCGCCGAGCACCTTGACGAGCGAGTTCTTGCGCACCGCTCCCCTGGCCACCAGCTCGTCGACACCGACCTCTCCGCCCTCGGGGAACAACCGGTTGAGGTCGCCGACGTTGACGACCGCGTACTCGGTGCGGAACCGGTTGCGGAAGCCCTTCAATTTGGGCAGCCGCATGTGAATCGGCATCTGGCCGCCCTCGAAGGTCGCCGGCACGTTCTTGCGGGCCTTGGTGCCCTTGGTGCCGCGGCCCGCGGTCTTGCCCTTCGAACCCTCACCGCGACCGACGCGGGTCCGCTTGGTCTTCGACCCTGGTGCGGGTTTGAGGTCGTGCAGTTTGATCGTCACTTAGTCGCCTCCTCGACCCCTTCTACTTGAACGAGGTGGCGCACCGCCGCGATCAGGCCGCGCGTCTGCGGGGTGTCTTCACGAACCACCGAGTGGCGAATCCGCCTCAGCCCCAACGTCCGTAGGCTCTCGCGCTGCCTGAAGCGCGCACCGATGGTGCTTCGCACCTGAGTAATCCGCAGCTGTGCCATGGTCACGCCGTTCCTTCACGCGCGGTGGCAAGTGCGGGGGCGCTTGGGGTGTGTGCTGCGTGCTCTCTCCTGGCCCGCAGCATGCCCGCCGGCGCGACGTCCTCGATCGGCAGGCCGCGGCGAGCCGCCACCTCCTCCGGGCGCTGCAGCAGCTTGAGCGCGGCCACCGTGGCGTGCACCACGTTGATCGCGTTGTCACTGCCCAGCGACTTGGCCAAGATGTCACGCACGCCAGCGCATTCCAGCACCGCACGAGCGGCGCCGCCGGCGATCACGCCGGTACCGGGGCTGGCCGGGCGCAGCAGCACCACACCCGCGGCGGCCTCACCCTGGACGGGGTGGGTGATCGTGCTGCCGATCAGCGGGACGCGGAAGAAGTTCTTGCGCGCCTCCTCAACGCCTTTGGCGATCGCGGCCGGCACCTCCTTGGCCTTGCCGTATCCGACGCCGACCATCCCGTTGCCGTCGCCGACGATGACCAGCGCGGTGAAGCTGAACCGCCGGCCACCCTTGACCACCTTCGAAACGCGGTTGATGGTGACGACGCGCTCGAGGAAGTTCGACTTCTCCCCGCTGTCGCGGCCGCGGCCCTCGCGACGACCACGCCCCTCGCGGGGCTCACGCCCATCGCGGGAATCGCGGCCCTCGCGCGGCTCGCGGGAGTCGCCTCGGCCGTCCGACATCACCGGCCCACCGGCTCCGCTATTCGCCAGCTCGGCCATCATGCAATCCCTCCGTTGTCTGTCATCAGAACTTCAGTCCGCTCTCCCGTGCCGCGTCGGCCAGCGCCGCGATCCGTCCGCCGTAGGTGTACCCGCCGCGGTCGAAGACCACCGTGTCGATGCCGGCGGCCTTGGCCCGCTCGGCGATCAACTGACCGACCCGCACGCTGTGGGCCTTCTTGTCCCCGTCGACCGCGCGGACATCCGGTTCGATGGACGACGCGGCCGCCAGGGTGGTGCCAGTGAGGTCGTTGACCAACTGCACGTGGATGTGGCGGGACGACCGGTTGACCACCAGCCGTGGCCGGTCGGGCGTGCCGGACACCTTCTTGCGCAGCCGGGCGTGGCGACGCAGCCGCGCGGTCCGCCGCGCCGCGGACGCGCTCGGGCCCAGGTGTGTCTGCTTTGAATTGTCTGCAGTGCTGGCCATTTCTACTTGCCCGTCTTTCCGACCTTGCGGCGAATCTGCTCACCCTCGTAGCGCACGCCCTTGCCCTTGTATGGGTCGGGACGCCGCAGCCGGCGGATGTTCGCCGAAATCTGGCCGACCTTCTGCTTGTCGATGCCCGAAATCGCGAACTTCGTCGGGCTTTCCACCGCGAACGTGATGCCCTCGGGCGCCTCGATCACCACCGGATGGCTGTAGCCGAGCGCGAACTCGAGGTTGGAACCGCGCAGCTGGACGCGGTAGCCGACGCCGAAGATCTCCATCTTGGTGGTGTAGCCCTGCGTAACGCCGGTGACCAGATTGCTCACCAGCGTGCGCGACAACCCGTGCAGCGAGCGGTTATGCCGCTCGTCGTCGGGGCGGGTGACGATGATCTGGCCGTCGTCGTTGCGCGACACGGTGATCGGCTCGGCGACCTCGAGCTGCAGGGCGCCCTTCGGGCCCTTGACCGATACGTTCTGCCCGTCGATCGTCACGTCGACACCCGCCGGAACGGTGATCGGCTGCTTCCCAATACGCGACATGTCTATATCTCCCTCACCACACGTACGCGACGACTTCGCCGCCGACGCCCTGGCGGGCCGCCTGACGGTCGGTCAGCAAACCCGACGAGGTGGAGATGATGGCCACGCCCAGACCGCCGAGCACCCGCGGCAGGCTCGTGGACTTCGCGTAGACCCGCAGGCCCGGCTTGGACACCCGGCGCAGGCCGGCGATGCTGCGCTCGCGGCTCGGGCTGTACTTCAGCTGCACCACAAGCGATTTACCGACGCGGGCATCCTCGGTGTGGTAGTCGGCGATGTACCCCTCGGTCTTGAGGATCTCGGCGATGTTGGCCTTGATCTTGCTGTGCGGCAGGGTCACCTCGTCGTGATACGCCGAATTGGCGTTGCGCAGACGGGTGAGGAAGTCTGCGATCGGGTCCGTCATCGTCATGGCTTGTCCTCAATGCTCTTCACGCAAGCTCACCAGCTGCTCTTCTGCACGCCGGGTAGTTCGCCGGCATGGGCCATCTCGCGCAGGCAGATTCGGCACAGGCCGAACTTGCGATACACCGCGTGGGGGCGGCCGCACTTGCTGCAGCGCGTGTACGCCCGCACCGCAAACTTCGGCTTGCGCTTGGCCTTGTTGACTAAAGCTTTCTTCGCCATCAGTTCTCCTTGAACGGAAAGCCGAGCTGCCGCAACAGCGCTCGGCCTTCGTCGTCGGTCGTCGCCGAGGTGACGACGGTAATGTCCATGCCGCGGGTCCGGTCGATGGAGTCCACGTCGATCTCGTGGAAGACCGACTGCTCGGTCAGGCCGAACGTGTAGTTACCGGCGCCGTCGAACTGCTTCGGCGACAGCCCGCGGAAGTCGCGGATACGCGGCAACGCGATCGTGATCAGCCGGTCGAGGAACTCCCACATCCGGTCGCCGCGCAGCGTCACCCGGGCGCCGATCGGCATGCCCTCACGCAGCTTGAATTGCGCGATGGACCTGCGGGCACGGCGGACCTCCGGCTTCTGGCCGGTGATCAGCGCCAAGTCGTTGACGGCTCCGTTGATCAGCTTCGCGTCACGGGCGGCTTCCCCGACGCCCATATTCACCACGACCTTGACCACGCCGGGGATCTGCATCACGTTGGGGTAGCCGAACCGCGACCGCAGCGAATCACGGATCTCTTCGCGGTAGCGCTTCTTCAGCCTCGGGAGCGTCTTCTCTGTAGTCGTCATCAGATGTCCTTGCCGTTGCGGCGGGATACGCGGAGCTTCTTGCCGGTCTCGGCGTCAACGCGGTAGCCGACGCGGGCCGGCTTGCCGTCGGAGTCGATGATCATCACGTTGCTGACGTGAATCGGCGCTTCCTGCGTGAGGATGCCGCCCGAGCGCGAGCCGCGCTGGTTGGTCGTAACCGGGGTGTGCTTCTTGATCCGGTTGACGCCCTCGACGAGCACCTTGTTGGACGTCGGATAAGCCTTGAGAACCTTGCCCTTGGCACCCTTGTCCTTGCCGGAGATGACCAGCACGGTGTCACCCTTGTGGATCTTCATCTACAGCACCTCCGGGGCCAGCGAGACGATCTTCATGAACCGCTTCTCGCGCAGCTCCCGGCCGACCGGGCCGAAGATTCGCGTGCCGCGCGGGTCGTTGTCGGGCTTGATGATCACGGCCGCGTTCTCGTCGAACTTGATGTAGCTACCGTCGGGGCGCCTGCGCTCCTTGGCGGTCCGCACGATCACGGCCTTCACGATCTCACCGCGCTTGACGTTGCCGCCCGGAATGGCGTCCTTGACGGTCGCGACGATCACGTCGCCGATGCCGGCATAGCGCCGCGACGACCCGCCAAGCACGCGGATGCACAAGATCTCCTTGGCGCCGGTGTTGTCGGCGACCTTGAGCCGCGATTCCTGCTGAATCACAAGATCTCCTCGACCTGGTAACTGGTGTGCGCGCGAAGGCGAACCCGACGTGCACGGTCTTGCGTCACCGAAGGGCACGCGGGGCCGACATGCGATGAGCGCTTGCGCGACGCGCGGGCCGGCCGAGGTCTGCCCAGGGCAACCCCTAGATTCTAGGGGACGACCTGCGAAGAGCCAAATCGCCGCTGGTCAGTCACGGTGGTAAGGAGCGAGCCAGTGCAGTTGGACGACACAGTTGCGTTGATCACCGGGGCGTCGGACGGAATCGGCCAGTCAGTCGCGATCCGATTTGCCGCGCAGGGTGCCCGAGTGTTGGTGCACGGACGCGATCCGGACCGGACGGAAGCGGTTGCCAGATCGGTCAACGGAACAGCCTTGGTCGCCGATCTGGAAACGCCGGAGGGTCGACATGACCTCATCACGCTCATCACGGAGGCGAGGCGTCACTTCGGAAAAATAGATGTGCTGGTCAACAACGCCGGCATCGGTTGGTCCGGGCCCTTCACGCGGATGACCGTCGACGAGATCCGACGCGTCATCGAGGTAGACCTTCTCGCGGCCGTCGAGCTCACCCACGCGGTGCTGCCCGGCATGCTGGACCGGAGTCGAGGCGCAATCTGTTTCGTCTCGTCCGTTGCCGGCCGAACCGGCGTTGCAGGCGAGGCCGTGTACGCGGCCACCAAGGCCGGGATGGACGCGTTCGCCGAGAGCCTGCGCTTGGAGGCAGCGGGAACAGGTGTGCATGTCGGCGTCGTCGTGCCGGGGGTCGTCGACACGGGATTCTTCGAGAAGCGCGGCCGCCTGAATGAGCGGGCCCGGCCCAAGCCGGTGCCACCCGAGGCGGTCGCCTCTGCGGTGCTCGATGCGGTAACCGGACGCGCCGAGGTGTGGATTCCTCGATGGTTGCGACTCGCATCGACCATCCGGGCACTGACTCCGTTCGCGTATCGGCGACTCGCGACGCGGTTCGGCGAACCCATCCGGCTCGGCCGGCCGTGACCACCGGCGCGGTGCTAACGCCACTGCGCTCGGAGCGAACCGCGCTGCGAGGTGTCGTGTCGGCACCAGTTATCCGCTCCGGACGAGGCCCGTCGCGACGTATCGGGTGCACGGGTCCGGTGCTCGTCGCCGGAGTTGCCGGAGCACTGAACCGCCAACTGCGACCGGGCGATCTGGTCGTGGCGACCGACCTCCGGACTGACACCGGTATTTCCCGAAGTCTCGCCGCGCCGCTGCTTTTCGGCGCGGTGCGGCGGCTCGGACTCCCGGTGCACCTTGGTCCGCTGCTGTCCCGGACACGCGTCATGCTCGGGCGAGATCGCGCGGTCCACGCCGCGTCGGGGGCCGTCGCGGTCGACACCGAGTCGGCGTATCTCGCGGCCCAGGTGCCCGCGGGACAAACCGTCGCGCTGCGTGCCATCTCCGACACGCCAGACGCGGGGCTTCTGAGCCCAGGCATCATCTGGCGCGGCATCAGCGCGCTGAAGGCGCTGCGGTCAGCGGCGCCCGCAATCGACCAGTGGTATGCCGCTACCGGTGACCGCGTTGTGTTGCTGGCGAACCGGCCCGCCGCAGTCCGGGTCCTCGCGGAGCAGGCCGACGTGGTACTCGTGGCTGGTAAGACTCGGTCGCCCGACGCGGCACGCCTCGCCGAGATCGCCGAAAACAATGGACGGCCAGCGCATCTCGTCGAGGATCCCGCTTCGGTCGACCTTCGCTGGCTGTCGGGCGCAGGAACCGTCGGCATCGCCGTGGCGGCGACCGCCAGCAGCGACGTCGGACGTCAGCTCGCGGGGTGCTTGGCCGGGCTCGGTCGGACGACCGTTCGCGAGATCGCCTAAATGTCGGCGACGCAGCGGAACCCAATGTGGGTGGTCGCGGTGTCCCGGGATTGCGGCGAGCGGGCCGCGGGCCGGTACCTGCGGCAGTACTCCGGCGCGCACAGGTGCGAGCCGCCCTTGAGCGTCTGGTTCACCGTCGGATCGGCGGCCGGCGGCCCGCTCGCCGCAGGACCGCAGCACGGTGACGCCTGATCGATGCGGTGATGCGCGGAGAATTCGGTCGTGGTCCACTCCCAGACGTTGCCGATCATGTCGACGAGCCCGAACCCGTTCGCCGGGAAGGTGCCCACCGGGGAGGTGCCGAACCAGCCGTTCGCGCCATCGTTGCGGTACGGGAACCGGCCCTGCCAGGTGTTGGCCATCAGCCGGCCGTCCGGCATCGGGTCGTCACCCCAGGCGTAGAACGACGTCGACCCGGCCCGTGCGGCGTACTCCCATTCGGCCTCTGTCGGCAGGCGGCGGCCGGCCCAGTGAGCGTATGCCCACGCGTCCGGGTAGGCGACCTGGACGACCGGATGGTCGGGTTTGTCCTCGACGCCGCTGCCCGGCCCGAACGGCTGACACCAGCTGGCACCCGGCGCCCAGTCCCACCATTGCCGCCAGTCACGCAAGTCGATGGGGCCGGTGCTGGGCCGGAACACCATCGCGCCGGGAACGAGGTCGGCGGCCGCGACGCCCGGGTAGCGCTCGGGGTCGAGAGCCTGTTCAGCAACGGTGACATAGCCTGTGGCGGAAACGAATTCGGCGAACTGGGCATTGGTGACCGGTTGCCGCTCGACCGCGAACCCGGCCACCGTGGCCGTGTGGATCGGCGCCTCTTCCGGGTAGAAGCTCGTCGAGCCCATGCGGAACGATCCGCCGGGCAGCCGGACAAGGTCGGTCAGCATGCACCCAGGGTAGGCCGCGGGTTCGCCGTTAATCCTTGGCTAATCCTTCGCAAAGGCGAGTGCCAACTCCTTCTCGGCGTCCTCGTACGGTTTCCCGGAGATGTCGACGACGACCTGGTCGATCGTGCCGCCAGTGAACGCGTACGGGGCCTTGTAGCAGCGGGAGACGGCCGACCCGCTGTTGCGCCCGATCGACAAGCTCGCGCCGGCCAGCCCGAACGTGCCCGGGTGGACCGTCATGTTCGGCAGCGACCCGACATTCTCGTGGTCGATGTAGAGTGTCGTCCCGCCCAGCGGGGTGTGGCTGCCCTCGACTGTCCCGCCGCGAATGAAGCGGACGCCGAAAATGTGTCTGCCCAGCGGCACGGCGCCGCCCGATGACACCTTCTGCTCCTCTTCGCCCATGAAGTTGTAGATGTAGTGCAGACGCCCGTCCTGAATGAACAGCACGTGCCCGCCGTGTGCGCCACCCTGCTTGAAAATCACACCCTCCGCCCCGGTGGTGTCGACCGTCACCTCGGCCAGCACCGAATACGACTGGCCGCGGAGCTCGACGGCCGCGCCGATACCGACCTCGGCCGTGTTCGAGTAGTAGGTGAAGCTCTTGCGGTCGACACCCAGATACGGGCGCCAGCGCGTCATCGTCTCCAAGATGTTCATGTCGGCCACCGGCAGCCCGTTGTACTTGTCCGCCTCGGCGAACCACAGCTTCTTCATCTCTTCGAGCTTCTCGGGCTGCTGCTCGGCCAGATCGTGGCACTGGCTGCGGTCGGCCTCGATGTGGAACAGCTCCCAGCGGTCCTTGTCGAAGTGCGACCAGCCCGACGGCGTCGCGGCGTGAATCGTGTTGGCGAACCAGCCCTTGTGCCAGATACCGCGGGTGCCGAGCATCGTGTAAAACTGGGTGTCCTTGCCGGTGTCTGCGTTCAGATCCTCAAGCGCCGCTTTAAAACTCACACCGTCCAGCGGCTTCTGCGCGATCCCCTTGACCGTTTCGGGAGGGGTCATGCCGAGCAGGTCGTAGACGGTGGGCGTGATGTCGCAGACGTTGACATAGTTATCGCGGACTTCACCCTGTGCGGCAATCCCGTTGGGCCAGCTGATGATCGCCGTGTCGGCGATGCCGCCCTCATGTGAGGCGTAGCGTTTGTACAGCTTGTACGGCGTGTTGAACGCCATCGCCCACCCGATCGGGTAGTGGTTGTATGTCTCCGTGCCACCGAGGTTGTCGTAGAACCGCAGGCTCTCCTCCACAGTGTCGATATAGCCGTTGAAGAACTTGACCTCGTTGACCGAGCCGTTCGGGCCGCCCTCGCCACTGGCACCGTTGTCCGAAATCACCACGATGATCGTGTTATCCAGCTGACCGGACTCCTCGAGGTAGTCGAGGATGCGGCCGAGCTGGGCGTCGGTGTAGCTCAAGAACCCGGCGAATACCTCAGCCATCCGGCAGAACAGCTTCTTCTCCTCGTCGTTCAGCGAGTCCCACGGCCGCACCGTGTCCTGCAGTGGCCACGGCTCGCCGTTGGGTCCCTTGACATCGAGGTACGGGTTGACCGGCGAGAGCTCCGTATCGGGCGGGACGATGCCCAGCGTCTTCTGGTTCTCCAGCACTATCTCGCGGTACCGCTCGTAGCCCATGCCGAACTTGCCTGCGTACCTGTCGGCCCAGTCCTTGAAGACGTGGTGCGGCGCGTGCCCGGCGCCCGGGCAGACGTAGGAGAACCACGGCTTGTCCGGCGCGATCACCTTCGCGTCACGGATGAACTCGATGGTCTTGTCGGCGATGTCCTTGGACAGGTGATAGCCGTCCTCCGGTGTCGCCGGCGGGGCGACGGTGTGGTTGTCGTAGACCAGGTCGGGGTACCACTGGTCGGTCTCGCCGCCCATGAATCCGTAGAACCGCTCGAACCCGCGGGCCAGCGGCCAGTGCCGCCTGGTGGCGGCCGCATTGCATTCCTCGAGCGGGGTAAGGTGCCATTTACCGACGCAGTAGGTGTTCCAACCCTTTTCGGCCAGCACCTCCGAGAGCAGGGCCGTCTCGAACGGGATGCGCCCGCTGCAGTTCGGGAAGCCGTCGGTGAATTCCTCGATGGTGGCCATCCCGACGGTGGTGGCGTTGCGGCCGGTCAACAGGGAGGCGCGCGTCGGCGAGCACAGCGCGGTGGTGTGGAACTGCGAGAGCCGCACGCCACGCTGCGCGATCCTGCTCATGGTGGGCATCTCGACCAGGCCGCCGAAGCAGTCCCACGTGGCGATGCCGGTGTCGTCCCAGGCGATGTACAGGACGTTCGGTGCGCCTTCCGGGGCGGTCGGCGCGGCGTACGGCCCCCAGTCCGGCTCGGAATCCCGGATGTCCAGCTCGATCTTGCCCTGAAACTCCGACGGCATGCCCGGCTCCGTTCTCGTAGCGCTCGTCCCGACGTGGCCCGGACACTACACCGGCGGTCTGACCGTAGCCTGAAATTTTGACGAGAGCGTCATTAGTCTCCGGCGGGCGTGTCAGTCCGCCGCCACGACGAGGGTGAGGGTTCGCGGGATTACTTGGCGCGACTACGTGGCGCGACTACTTGGCGCGTTCGAGGATCTCGACCAGCCGCCAACGCTTGGTCGCCGACAACGGGCGGGTCTCCATCAGCGACACCCGGTCGCCGATACCGGCGTCGCCGTTCTCGTCGTGCGCCTTGACCTTCTTGGTGGTCCGGATGATCTTGTCGTACAGCGGGTGCTTCACCCGGTCTTCCAGTTCGACGACAATCGTCTTCTGCATCTTGTCCGACACCACGTAGCCGATCGCGGTCTTGCGACGGCCGCGCGGCTTCTCGGTGCGCGGGGTGTTCTTGGGCCCCTTGGCCGCTGCGCCCTTTGCGGCCGGCGTCTTCGCGGGTGGCGTCGTCTCTGCCATTACGATTCCTCACCGTCGGGACCGGCGGCCAGTCCCAACTCACGTTCGCGCAATACCGTGTAAAGACGGGCGATCTCGCGGCGCACCGTGCGCAGCCGACGATTGTTGTGCAGCTGGCCGGTGGCCATCTGAAAGCGAAGGTTGAACAGCTCTTCCTTCGATTCACGCAGACGATCGGTCAGTTCCTCGTCGGTGAGCTCGCGCAGTTCGCCAGCGGACACTCCCACTGCCATCAGAACTGCTCCTCTCGGGTCACGATACGTGCCTTGATCGGCAACTTGTGGATCGCACGGGTCAACGCGGCCCGGGCGGTGTCCTCATTGGGATAACTCAGCTCGAACAAAATTCGTCCGGGCTTCACATTGGCCACCCACCACTCGGGTGAACCCTTGCCGGAACCCATCCGGGTCTCGGCCGGCTTCTTGGTCAGGGGGCGGTCCGGGAAGATGTTGATCCACACCTTGCCACCACGCTTGATATGCCGGTTGATCGCGATACGAGCCGCTTCGATCTGCCGGTTGGTGATGTACGCGTGCTCCAGTGCCTGGATGCCGTAGTCACCGAAACTGACCGTGGTGCCGCCGCTGGCGATGCCGCGCTGCCGTGGGTGATGCTGCTTGCGGTGCTTGACCTTACGGGGTATCAACATGGCTCAAGTCTCCGTGCTCTCCGTGCTCTCGGTCTCGACGGCAGGCACCTCGTCCGCGGCAACCTCGGCGGCGGCCGGAGCCTCCTCGACCGCGCGGCTGACGTCGGTGCCCGTCGCGGTCGTGCCGGACGCGCCGCTGCGGCGGGGACGGGCGCCCGACGGGCGCTCGCGGCGCGGACGCTCGGCGCCCGCCGGGGCGGCCGCGGTCAGCTCCCGCTTGCCGCCGACAATGTCGCCCTTGTAGATCCACACCTTCACGCCGATCCGGCCGAACGTCGTCTTCGCCTCGTACAAGCCGTAATCGATGTCGGCGCGCAGCGTGTGCAGGGGGACGCGGCCCTCACGGTAGAACTCCGAGCGGCTCATCTCGGCGCCTCCCAGACGACCGGAGCACTGCACGCGGATGCCCTTGACGTTGGGCTGGCGCATCGCCGACTGAATCGCCTTACGCATTGCGCGGCGGAACGCCACGCGGTTGGACAGCTGCTCGGCGACGCCCTGAGCGACCAACTGGGCCTGCGACTCAGGGTTTTTCACCTCGAGAATGTTCAGCTGCACCTGCTTGCCGGTGAGCTTTTCCAGGTCGGAGCGAATCCGGTCCGCCTCGGTGCCGCGGCGGCCGATCACGATGCCGGGACGCGCGGTGTGGATGTCGACGCGCACCCGGTCGCGGGTCCGTTCGATCTCCACGTCGGCGATGCCGGCGCGTTCCAGACCGGTGGCCAGCAGCCGGCGGATCGCCACATCCTCCTTGACGTAGTCCGCGTACTGCTTGTCGGCGTACCACCGAGACTTCCAGTCCGTGGTGATACCGAGCCGGAAGCCGTGGGGGTTGATCTTCTGGCCCACTAGTGCGAGCCTCCCTTCGCTTCATCTGAATCCGATGTCGCCGGTTCTGCGGCTCCGGAAGCCGATGTCGCCGGTTCTGCGGCTCCGGAAGCCGATGTCGCCGGTTCTGCGGCTCCGGAAGCCGATGTCGCCGGTTCAGCGGCTCCGGAAGCCGATGTCGCCGGTTCTGCTCCGGAAGCCGATGTCGCCGGTTCTGCGGCTCCGGGAGCCGATGTCGCCAGTTCTGCGGCTCCGGAAGCCTTCTTCGCGGGTGCTTTCTTCGCGGCGGCCTTCGTCGCCGCCGCCTTGCTGGCCTCAGCGCGACGCTTCCGGGCGGCGCTCGCCGAACGACCATCCCCCTCATCGCGTCGCGGCCGACTCTCCACCACCACGGTGATGTGGCTTGTGCGCCTGCGGATTCGGAACGCCCGGCCCTGCGCGCGGGCCCGGATGCGCTTGGCCGTCGGGCCCTCGTCCGCGATCAGCATCGCAACGACAAGCGTCGACGGGTCGAGGCCGTTGTTGTTCTGCGCGTTGGCCGCGGCGCTGGCGATCACCTTGGCCACCGGCCCGCTGGCCGCCTGCGGTGCCCACCGCAGAATGTCCAACGCCTCGGCCACGGGCTTTCCGCGCACGAGATCAATCACCCGGCGCGCCTTGCTGGCCGACACCCGCACGAAGCGGGCCTTGGCGACGGCGGACGGGAATTCGGTAGCGGTCGTCATCGCCTTTTGGCCTTCCTGTCGTCCTTGATGTGGCCCCTGAACGTCCGAGTCGGCGCGAACTCGCCGAGCTTGTGCCCGACCATCGCCTCAGTGACGAACACCGGGACATGCTTGCGGCCGTCGTGAACCGCGAACGTGTGCCCGATCATGTCGGGAATGATCGTCGAGCGACGCGACCAGGTCTTGATGACCTGTTTCGTGTTCTTTTCGTTCTGCACGTCGACCTTCTTGAGCAGATGGTCGTCGACGAACGGGCCCTTCTTCAGGCTGCGTGGCATTTACCTAACTCCTTGCCTTCTACCGGTGGTGCTTCTTGCCGGTGCGCCGGCGTCGGACGATGAGCTGGTTGCTCAACTTGTTCCGGTCGCGGGTACGGACCTCGGGCTTGCCCCACGGGCTCACGGGGTGTCGGCCGCCGGAGGTCTTGCCCTCGCCGCCGCCGTGCGGGTGGTCGACCGGGTTCATCGCAACACCGCGGACGCTGGGACGCTTGCCCTTCCAGCGCATGCGTCCGGCCTTGCCCCAGTTGATGTTGGCCTGCTCGGCGTTGCCGACCTCGCCAACCGTTGCCCGGCACCGCACGTCGACGCGACGAATCTCGCCGCTGGGCATGCGCAGTGACGCGTAGCTGCCCTCCTTGCCGAGCAGCTGGATGCTCGAGCCGGCCGAACGGGCCATCTTCGCGCCGCCACCCGGGCGCAGCTCAACGGCGTGGACCAGCGTGCCTGCCGGGATGTTGCGCAACGGCAGGTTGTTGCCCGGCTTGATGTCGGCGTTGGGACCCGACTCGACGACGTCGCCCTGGCCCAGCCCCTGCGGCGCGATGATGTAGCGCTTTTCGCCATCCAGGTAATGCAGCAGCGCGATCCGCGCCGTGCGGTTCGGGTCGTACTCGATGTGGGCGACCTTCGCGTTCACGCCGTCCTTGTCGTGCCTGCGAAAGTCGATGACCCGGTACGCGCGCTTGTGGCCACCGCCCTGGTGCCGAGTGGTGATGCGGCCGTGCGCATTTCGCCCCCCACGCCCGTGCAGCGGACGCACCAGCGACTTCTCCGGTTCCGACCGGGTGAGTTCGGCGAAATCGGCGACGCTGGCACCGCGACGACCCGGCGTCGTGGGCTTGTACTTGCGAATTGCCATGTCTGTTGTCTCTTCTCGTTCGCTACACCGGTGCGCCGAACAAGTCGATCGGCTTGCTGCCGGGGGCCAGAGTCACGATCGCGCGCTTGGTGTTCTTGCGCTTGCCGAACCCGGAGCGGGTGCGCTTGCGCTTGCCTTGCCGGTTGGCGGTGTTCACCGAGGCCACCTTGACTTTGAAGATCTGCTCGATGGCGATCTTGATCTGCGTCTTGTTGGAGTCCGGATGCACCACGAACGTGTACACGTTTTCCTCGATCAGCCCGTAAGACTTCTCCGAGATGACCGGGGACAAAATGATGTCGCGGGGGTCAGTGACTGTCGCCATCAGGCCGAAACCTCCGTCGTCGCTGTTCTCGCACGCGGCTCATCGGCCTGGTTGGTGTTCGCGCTGATGAACGCGTTCAACGCCTCGACGGAAAAAACCACGTCATCGGCCAGCAGCACGTCATAGGTGTTGAGCTGGTCCGGCGAAAGCACATGCACGCCAGGCAGATTGCGCACGCTCCTGGCGCCCGTGTCGTCGGTGCGGCCGATCACGACCAGCAACCGTTTGCGATCGGTGAGCTCGCCGAGGAACGCCCGCGCGCTCTTCGTCGACGGCGTCTGGCCCGAAACGAGTTCCGTCACCGCGTGGATGCGCCCGTTGCGGGCGCGGTCCGACAATGCACCGCGCAGCGCCGCAGCGATCATCTTCTTCGGGGTGCGCTGGCTGTAGTCGCGCGGCTTCGGACCATGCACAATGCCACCACCGGTGAACTGCGGCGCACGAGTCGAGCCCTGACGCGCGCGGCCCGTGCCCTTCTGGCGGTACGGTTTGCGGCCACCGCCACGAGTCTCCCCGCGCGTCTTCGTCGAATGCGTGCCCTGGCGGGCCGCCGCACGCTGAGCCGTCACCACCTGGTGCATCAACGCGATGTTCGCCGGCGCGTCGAACAGCTCGGCCGGCAATTCGACGGTGCCGTCCTTCTTCCCGCCGGGGCTGCGGACGTCGATTTTGATTGCGCCGGAACTCTTGCTAGGGGCCATTACTTCTCACCTCGCTTGATCGCGGTGCGGACCATGACCAGTCCCCCTCTGCGCCCGGGGATGGCGCCCTTGATCAGCAGCACGCCGTTCTCGGCATCCACTTTGTGCACCACCAGGTTCTGCGTGGTGACGCGCTCGTTGCCCATCCGGCCCGCCATGCGGGTGCCCTTGAACACTCGTGCGGGGGTCGCGCACGCCCCGATCGACCCGGGCCGACGGTGAACCGCCTGCGCGCCGTGGCTGGCGCCCTGGCCGCGGAACCCGTGCCGCTTCATGGTGCCTGCGGTGCCCTTGCCCTTGGACGTGCCGGTGACGTCGACGTAGCTGCCGTCGGAGAAGATCTCGGCGGTCACCTCTTGACCCACTTCGTACTCCGCCGCGGCGGCGGGATCGTCGAGGCGCAATTCGACCAGATACCTGCGCGGGTTGACATTCGCCGCCGCGTACTGACCCGACAGCGGCTTGTTCACCTTGCGGGGGCTGATTTCGCCGTAGGCCAGCTGCACAGCGCTGTAGCCGTCGCGCTCAGGGGTGCGGATGCGCGTGACGACGTTCGGTCCGGCCTTGACGACCGTCACCGGTACGACGCGGTTGTTCTCGTCGAACACCTGCGTCATGCCCAGCTTGGTGCCGAGAATGCCCTTCCTTGCCATGATTCTGCAGGCTCCTACTGGATGTTGACGTCGACGCTGGCCGGCAGGTCGATGCGCATCAGCGCGTCGACCGTCTTCGGGGTGGGGTCGAGGATGTCGATCAGCCGCTTGTGGGTGCGCATCTCGAAGTGCTCCCGCGAGTCCTTGTACTTGTGCGGGGACCGAATCACGCAGTAAACGTTTTTCTCGGTTGGCAGCGGCACCGGCCCGACCACAGTGGCGCCCGTGCGGGTGACCGTTTCCACGATCTTGCGCGCCGAGGCATCGATCGCCTCGTGGTCATAGGCCTTGAGCCTGATGCGGATCTTCTGTCCCGCCACGCTTCTTCCTCACTCCTGCTCACCCCGGTCGTCCCGGCGCCTGATGCGCCGGTGTCGCCGCCACTGTTCACCTGTCCTGGTGCACCGGTCCCCGCGCTCGGGCGTGTCGCCCGCACGCAGCCTCAACCGCATCGCGATCGAAGGGTGGGACCGGACGCGCCCGTCTGGGCGCCGGTCGTATACCCGGCCAGGCGAACCCGGCGCAGGGCAACCTGAACAGTATGCCAAAGATCGAGTGCGCCGCCAAATCCCCCCCGGTCCCCGTTTCGGCTGGCCATGCCCGACGCCGAGCCTCTAGCGAGCACATCGTTGTGGCGGCTGGATAAGGGCCGCCCCTCCGGACTAACGTTTGGGTGTCGAAACTCTTCACGGTTTGGCCCTTGGCAAATAAATGGGAGGCCATAATGGCCGACGCCACAGAACCTCCCAGGCCGGCCAGCACAATCGATCCCAACGCCGTGTACTCGCTCGGCAGCAGTGCCCCTGAAAGCAGCCGCTTACTACGTCAAGCTGACGAATTGCTCGCTGCGAATACAGCACTCCTCGATCGCACTCCGCTCGGCGCACGCGAGGTCGCGATCGACATCGGATGCGGACCGCGCGGCATCCTGGAGCTGCTCAGCGATCGGGTGGGGCCATCCGGTCGGGTCGTCGGCGTCGACGCCGACCCTCATCACGTCGCGATGGCTGCCGAAATGGTCGCGACCCGCAAGCTCGGCAACGTCGAGGTCGTGCTGGGCGATGCCCGCAACACCGGCCTTGCGTCGTCGTCGTTCGATGTCGTGCACGCTCGCACCCTGCTAGTCAACGTTCCCCAACCCCTGGACGTGGTTCACGAAATGGTCCGGCTGGCGAAGCCGGGCGGGTGGGTGCTCAGCTTCGAGCCCGACTGCGAATCATCGGTCTGCTACCCAGCTCATCCCGCCTACGAGCGGCTGGTCGGCATGTTCGCCCCCGTCTTCACACGCAACGGGGCCGACTGGCGAATCGGACGACGGGTAGCCGAGCTGTACCGGTCGGCTGGACTGATCGATGTCCAGGTGGAGGCACGAGCCGACGTGTACCCGTGCGGGCATTCACGCCGGACGGTCTGCGTGGATCTCATCCGCAGCATGCGACCCCACGTCTTCGAGCTCGGCCTCGCAACCGAAGCCGAACTCGACGAGCTGTCCGCGGCCGCGCTCGCCCACCTCGACAACCCGGACACGGTCGTGATGCCAAATCTCATGTTCCTCGTGTCCGGCCGCAAACCAGACACGGCACTGACAGCCACGCGATTGTGAACTTGTGCGGCGCTCGTCGGCGTGGTCGTCGCAGTGGCATCACAATGGCGTTAGCGGGAGGCCCAGAACGCACACTGGTGGTCGTCGGCGAACTGGGTGAAGGTGCGGACCTCGGGCGTCTGCAGCGACATCCACGGGCCGTCGGTGCCCTCGAAGGCGGGCCACTCCGGCGCACCGTCGAGGCGCGGCGCGCCGGTGGCTACGAATCCGCTCCAGTAGCCGATCATCTCGTCAGACAGTTTCTGCTGCGCCGGATTGAGCGGCGGCGCGCCCGCGATGTCGAACAGGTAGCGCAACTCCAGTGAGTGGCTGGCGCCCACCGGGAACGGCACGGTTCGAAGCGGCTCCGGAGCAGGGGCGTCGCGGTCGTTGAACTCGTAACTGTAGACGTGCGCGTCCCGGGCCGGCCCGGAAGACAGCTCAGAAGTCAGCTCAGAAGCCATTGTGTTTGCAGGACAGGCGAATCGATAATCGGTCACCACGGCCGCGTAGGCCAGCGCGGAATTGCCGTACCGGGTCACCGGATACTGCTGCCCAATGGGGCCGCTGTCGGCACCGAACATGTCGGCGAGTTCCTGCGGGTAGTCGGGCATTCGCCCGTTTCGGAGAAACAGCGTTGCGGCCATCAGCGTGTACTCGTCGTGGGTGGTGCCGATCAGCACGGGCACTCGCGCCGCGTTCCCGCCGGCGATCGCGCTCATCGGGTTGACCGGAAGCAAGGCGGTCCCGCTTATCGGGCCCGTCAGCGAGTCGGCGCCGAGGTGGAAGTACAACGGCGGCTGACCCAACTTGGCCAGCGGCAGGCCGCGCAGGCAGTCGGCCGCCGTCGCGGGGTCGCCGCATCCCGCTGCGGCGGCATAGTCGAGGCTGACCCGTTCCCCGGTGGAGCGATCGCCCTGGGCCTGGCATGGTCCGCTCTGGATGATCGCCGCCCGGAACAGACCCGCAGATCCCGGCGCGACGAGATGGTCGCAGACCGACATCGCCCCGGCCGATTCACCGGCAATGGTGACCTTTTGGGGATCGCCGCCGAAGTTGGCGATGTTGTCGCGCACCCATCGCAGCGCCGCCTGCTGATCGGCCAACCCGTAGTTGCCGACATCACCGTTGTCGCCCAACGCCGGATGTGCGAGGAAACCCAGCGCGCCAAGGCGGTAATTAAGGGTGACAACGATGATGCCCCGCGCGACCAGCCGTCTCGCGTCGTAGATGTCGCCGCTGCCGTTGACGAACGCCCCGCCGTGGATCCACACCATCACCGGAAAGTGCTGCCCAGCGGGTAGATTCGGAGTCCACACGTTCAGGGTCAGGCAGTCCTCGCTGACAGGTCGACCGAAGTCCGGGTCGCTACGTGTGTCCTGCACGCATCGCGCGCCGTACTTCGACGCGTCACGGACCCCCTGCCATGAGGCCGGCGGTTGCGGTGCTCGCCATCGCAGCGCGCCGACCGGAGGTGCGGCGTACGGTATCCCCGCGAACAGCAGATGGTCGTCGGCGAAGGCGCCACGCACGGCTCCCGACGACGTCTGCACCAGTGCGCGGTCCATCACGCGCGACGGGGCCGGCGTCGCGCGGTGGCCGCACGATGCCAGTATCAGCGCCGCGGCGAGCAGGGCCATCAGGCGGCGGCGACGGCGTCCGGACCGCACGTGGCCAGAGCGTACCGTGATGAGAGCCGGATGGGTTCCGCCGCCACCAAGACGAGGAGCACTGCATGAGCACACCGACCATCGACGACGCCGCGAAGGTACTGGCCGATCCCACCGCCTACGCCGACGAGGACCGACTCCACACCGCGCTGATGCACCTGCGGGCCCACGCGCCGGTCTCATTCGTCGATGTCCCGCCCTACCGACCGTTCTGGGCGATCACCAAGCATGCCGACATCATGGAGATCGAGCGCGCGAACGACCTGTGGATCAGCGAGCCGCGCCCGCTGCTGCAAACCGCCGAGATGGACGATATGCTGCGCGCGCAGCTGGACGCCGGTATGGGGCTTCGCACGCTGATCCACATGGACGACCCGCACCACCGCGACGTGCGGCAGATCGGGGCTGACTGGTTCCGGCCGAAGGCCATGCGCGACTTGAAAATACGGGTCGACGAGTTGACCAAGCAAACGATCGACAAGATGCGCGACATCGGGCCCGAATGTGACTTCGTCACCGACATCGCGATGAATTTCCCGCTGTACGTGATCATGTCGCTGCTCGGCATCCCGGAAGAAGACTTCCCACGGATGCTCAAACTCACCCAGGAGATGTTCGGTGGCGACGACACCGAACTCCGGCGCGGCACGTCAACGGAGGACATGCTCACAGTTCTGCTCGACTTCGCCAGATACTTCAATGAGCTGACTGCGTCACGACGCGAAAACCCAACCGAGGACCTGGCTTCGGCGATCGCGAATGCCCGCATCGACGGCGAGCCGCTGTCAGATCTGGACACCATGTCGTATTACGTCATCATTGCCAGCGCCGGCCACGACACCACTAGGGACGCGATCTCGGGCGGACTGCACGCATTGATCGAGAATCCGGACCAGCTGGCGCGGCTGCGCGATCAGCCGGGCCTGATGCCGACTGCCGTCGAAGAGATGATCCGCTGGAGCACTCCCGTCAAGGAGTTCATGCGCACCGCCTCGTCGGACACCACGGTGCGCGGCGTGCCGATCGCGGCGGGCGAATCGGCGTACCTGGCCTACGTCTCGGGCAACCGCGACGAGGAGGTGTTCAACGACCCGTTTCGCTTCGATATCGCGCGGGAGCCCAACAAGCACTTGGCGTTTGGCTGCGGGGTGCACTTCTGCCTCGGCGCGGCACTGGCGAGGATGGAGATGAGCAGTCTGTTCAGTGAGCTCATGCCGCGGCTGACGTCGATCGAGCTTGCGGGACCGGCGGAACTTGCCGCCACCACCTTCGTCGGAGGGCTCAAGCACCTGCCGATTCGTTATTCGATGCGCTGACAACCGGACTTTTCAGCATCCGGCGACCACGAACTCCGCGGCCCGGTGAGCGAGCATCACGATGGTCGCGTGCGGTCCGCGACTGGTGATCGCCGGCAGGGCGGCACCGTCAATCACCCATAGCCCATCAATGCCCCGCACCCGACACTGCGGATCGAGGACGGCCCGCTCGTCAGAATCGATACCCATCGGTGCGCTCGCGCACAGGTGCTGCGATGTGGACCACACCGGCTCCGCCGGTGGCTGGGCGGTCGGGCACAGTTCGCGCGCCAGGTCGCTGCCCTCGCGGAGAGCGGCGATGTCGTCCGGCTCGCTGTCGTAGCGATGTTCGATGCGTGGGCGCACCCGCGGATCGGTGGACACCACCGTGACGCGTGCCCTTGACCGCGGCTGCATCAATGCCACTCCGACGTGTGGCCAGTCGGGGTGCCCGCCGGTCCCATCACCGACCATCGCGACGAAACCTCCCGTGTAGGGGCGGATTTCAATGTCCCGCTCGGCTCGCAAGATCACTTCGAGAGCCGGCCGGCCCGGAGAGGACTCCCAGGTCGTTGGCATCACCCATTCTGGGTGATCGACACACTGCATGCCTACCGGCGCGACGACCGTCACTGGGATTCCGGCGTCGCGCAGCACCGATTCGCCGCCGATGCCCGACAACATCAGGATGTGTGCCGTTGCGATCGCGCCGGCGCACAACACGACTCGATCCGCAGACAACGACACGGGCCCGTCCGGTCCGCGCGCATCCGCGCCCGTTACCCGGCCGGCCGAGACACGCAGACGCCACACCGACGTCTCGGTCAGCAACGTCATGTTGGGCCGACTCAGCGCGCCCTCGAGGAACGCCGAGCCAGGCCCCACCCGGACCCCCTCGGCGATGTTCAGGGGCAGCGCACCTACGCCGATCAGGGTGCTCCCCGAGTCATTCGCGCCATTGAGATCCGCGATCCACTCGAAGCCCGCGTCGCCCACACGACTGACGAATTCGGTCGTACCGCTGTCCATTTCGCGAATGCGCTGGACAGGAATCGGTCCGTCCCGCCCGTGCGCCGGCCCCCCGAAGTCCAAGTCTGTTTCGATGTCGCGGAAGTGGCCGAGCACATCATGCCATTGCCACCCGGGCAGGTCCCAGCCGTCAAAGTCGCGCGGCAGGCCACGGCAAAAGTAGCCACCGTTCACCGCGCCGGAGCCGCCCACCACAGCGCCACGGACGACGTGGGAGACCCGACGGGGTTGCTCGGTCAGCACGGTATCGAACCGCTGCACCACGGGACTCGCCCTCCCCACCGGCAGCACAGAACCGTCGAAGATCATCGCGCGAATTCCGTCATCCGACGGCGCCGGGCCGGCTTCGACGACCGTGATCGCGCACCGTTCGTCGGCAGACAGCCGCTCGGCCACAACGCATCCGGCACTGCCGGCGCCGATGATCAGGACGTCGCTGTGCAACGGGTTGGCTATGTTCGGATCTGCGGCTTCAGCGGTCCGGGATGCCGTTCCTGGACCATTCCGGTCCACATCCCTGCCCCATAGGCGAGATCGTCCAGGCGTTTCAGCACCAGGTAGGGCACTACGCCCAGCTGTTTGGTGTCCGCGTCGACGTTGCGACGTCTGCTCAGCCAATCCGCCACGCCGTCGACCACGGCGGCGATGAGCACGATATGCCGAAAACGCCGAAACAGAACAGCAGCGAGCAGCGCGATCGGCCAGTAGTGCCGGCAGATCGCCGACGCCAATTGCAAGGCCGCCGAGCCCAACCCGCGTCCCGCCAGCATCGCCACGTCTCGCGGCCTGGATTCGACGCCGGCGAGAGTGCTGGCGATTCGCCTCGCCGTCACGGCCGCAATCACGATCGACGCCACATAGCCCAGTAGCGAGCCCATCGCCATTAGAAGCCACAGCAGCAGCGTCCATCCCGAGATCACAAGGGGAGCGGTCTTGTCGGGATGGCGGATCGACAACGGCGCTGCAGATTTGCCATAAAATGCCTTGCGGGCCAACCACTCTCGTACACCAACGCGATGATCGTGTGCGACCAGCGCGATCGGCTCGTAGCGCAGCCGCACCCCCGATTCCACCAGCCGCCAGCACAGGTCAACGTCCTCGCCCGAGCGCAACGTCTCGTCGAACCCGCCCGCGTCGGTCACTGTCGACCGACGGCAAATGATTGCCGCGCTGGGCACATAGGACACCGTCCCGTACGGCACGACCGGCGCCTCGCGTCGACCGAGGTCGAGCGACGACCGGACAGCCTCGTATCGCGCAATCATGTTGTCGCCCTGTGAAAGTCCGACGATCCGCGGCGCGACCAGAGCAACCGCGGGATCGGCGAAGTGACCCAGAAGGGCCTCCAGCCAGCCCCGGCGGGGCACGACATCCGAGTCAAGGAACGCCACGAAGTCTGTGGCGCATACGGCGAGCCCCGTGTTGCGGGCGGCACCGGCCCCTTTGCTCTGGGCATGGCGGATGATCTCGATCTGGCAGTAGGTGCCCTCAAAATCTTCCGGCCGGATCGGGATGGCCGACCCATCGTCGACCACTACCACCCGTAAACCGCGGAGACTCGACAACAGCCGGCGCAATCCAAACACGTTGTCGCGTACCGGCACGACAACCGTGACATCGCGGTGCGACGGCCCACCCGAGGGACGGGGATGCGCAACGGTGGCGTCCAGCAACGCCCGGGCGAGCTGGGCGCTGGCAGCATCGTGTACCTCCAGGCGCCCGTTGTCGAGCAGGGTTTGGGCGGTCGGGGCCAGCTGCAACAGTCTGGTCGGGGATCCACCCAGCAATGCCGCGCCGGCACCAAACACACGGACGCGACGATCGACCTGAACAGCAAATCCGTCCGGTAGCCGTGGCTGGGTCATAGCAGCATCCCATCGTCGCCGGGAGCCCACCGCTGCACCCGAGTGGCACAGGCGTCCACCATCTCGGCAAAAAGGCGCGCACCCGCTGCCGCCGTCGCGGTGGTGGGATCGCCCAGCACGCCTGCCTCGCTCACTGCCGCGACGCCGCCACGCCGCATCGTCGGCATCAGTGTTGCCAACGGAGCAAGGTTACCCGCACGGAGGTGGTCGGTGCGAACGGTTTCGGGTGAAAGATGTAGCAGTATCGCAGTTTCGGTGTGACCGGCGTGGGCATCCCCGCCGGATACGCAGCACGGGCACCAGCCGGCGTCCCTGCCCTCGTGCCGCAGCCGGGCGACCGCCGCCCTCAGCGCATCGACGTTACCGCCGTGTCCGTTGACGAAAACGAGCCGCCACGCCCATTCGCACGCCGAGCGCCCGAACTCGATGAGCAGCTGTTCGAGGACGGTGGTACCGATCGAGACGGTACCGGCGAAGCCCTGGTGCTCACCACTGGCTCCGTAGGCCACGGCCGGAGCAATCACCAGCGGTGCGGGGTACCCGGTCGCCCTGAGGGCGGTGACAACGGCGTGTACAACGGCAGTGGCGATGCGGGCGTCGGTGTCCAGTGGCAGGTGAGGCCCGTGCTGTTCGGTGGAGCCCACCGGGACCACCACCGTTGGCGAAAAACCTTCGAGCTGCTTCGACGTCGACTTCCCTAACTCCGTCGGGAAGACCACGGAGCGATCGTAAGCCGAATTCATCTGTGATACGCCAGATGTTAGGAGATGAGTAAGGTTCTTTTTTCTCCGAGTCCTCTCCCAGAAATCACGTCAGCACCGCCAGCCACGCCGGTATCACTGACCGCCCGGATGAGGTCAGGAATTCCGGTCGGTCGCCACTCCGAGGCTCGGGGTGAGGCCGGGGGAGACCACGTGTCGTCGGGCGTCAAGTTGTGGGTCGACGCCTTGCCGACGTCGCGCAGTGCCGAGTCGATGCCCCCGCCGAGGTCGTCGAGGACGTTCTCGACGCCGGCGGGGCACAGCGTCTTGGCCCATCGCCAGAGCAAAGCCCTCTGCGGCGCGGCGGCCACGGTCTCGAACCAGGCATCGGCCATCGCTACACCGGGCTCTCGTTGCACAGCCGGGCCGGCGGGCGTGAGGTCAGCGTGAGGGGAACCGGCGCGCGGGAATGGCGGGAGTGGCGGGAGTGGCGGGAGTGGTCGCCGCTCGGGCGGGGCACGTGCCGGTCGGCGGCAAGCGCCGACGCGCCGAAACCCCGGACGCATTCGGGGTCGGGGCCGTCGATCGGCAGACCGGTGAAGAACTTTGCCGCCATGCATCCACCGCGGCAGCTGTCGTAGTGCGCGCAACTGCCGCAGGCACCCGCTGACTGTGGCTCACGCAGTTCGAGAAACAGCGGCGCGTTGCGCCACAGGCTTTCAAAACCGCCGTCGTTCAACACGTTTCCGGCAAGGAAGCGGTCGTGGATGGCGAACGGACAGGCGTAAACGTCGCCGACGGGGTCGATGAGACAGACCACCCGGCCAGCGCCGCAGAGGTTCAGACCCGCCAGCGCCCCCGGTTGCCCCAGCGGCGCCAGGTGGAAGAACGAGTCGCCGGTCAGCACACGCTCGCCGTGATCGACCAACCAGTTGTACAGCTGAACCTGCTGTTCGGCGGTCGGGTGCAGCTCGTCCCAGACATCGGCGCCGCGACCCGACGGCCGCAGCCGGGTGATCCGCAACGTGGCTCCGTAACGCGATGCCAGCGTCGCGAACTCGTCCAGCTGGTCGACGTTGTGGCGGGTCATCACGACCGAGATCTTGGCGTCCTTGAAACCCGCGGCCGACAGGTTCTCCAGCGCGCGGATGGCCATCGCGAACGAGCCGGGCCCGCGCACCGCGTCGTTGACCTCGGCGGTCGCCCCGTCGAGCGAGATCTGCACGTCGACGTAATCGGCGGTGGCAAGCCGTGTCGCAATCTCGGGCGTGATCCGCACGCCGTTGGTGGAGAACTTCACGCCGACGTGGTGGGCGGTCGCGTAATCGACGAGTTCCCAAAAGTCCGGCCGCACAGTGGGTTCGCCACCGCCGATGTTGACGTAGAACACCTGCATGCGCTGCAGCTCGTCGACCACGTCCATGCACTGGCGGGTGGTCAGCTCCCGGGGATCACGCCGTCCCGACGACGACAGGCAGTGCACACAGGCGAGGTTGCAGGCGTAGGTCAGCTCCCACGTGAGGCAGATCGGCGCGTCGAGTCCGCGCTCGAATTGATCGACCAGGCGGGGTACTACCGCGGTCATACCCGCTCCTTGGGCACCAACATGTTGGAGGCGGCGAGCACCTCTAGTGCGTGGAGGTAGGGCCGCTCACCGCCGGACTCAACGCCGGCGGCGCGACATGCCGCTCGGGCGTCGGGGTGCCCGGCCAGCGATTGAACGATCGTCAAAATCGTGCGGTCCTTCAAGAACGAGAGCTTGCGGGTGCCGAAGTGGTACAGCAGCGCACCGAACGGCTCGGGGCGCACCGATACTTGGGGATGCAGTCGCCAGCCGAGGGCAGGGTCGAACGGCACCGAGCGAGGCTTGCCCGAGCGACCATCGGGCACGGAGCGAGGCTTGCCCGAGCGACCATCGGGCACGGAGCGAGGCTTGCCCGAGCGACCATCGGGCACCGAGCGAGGCTTGCCCGAGCGACCATCGGGCACGGTCAGTAGACCCCGCACATGCCGTCGATCGACACTTCCTCGACGAGGGTTTCGGTGATGAGCTCTTCTTCGTTCTCGTCGTTTGGTTCCATCGGAACTGCCTTTCTGCTGGTCGTCTCTCGACAGATGGCGATTGACTGGACAGAATATGGCATCGAGTGCCGAAATGGAAGGGCGGATTCGTGCAACCTCGGGTGGGTCGGCGCCGATCGACCACACGCCACCAGATCACCGACGTGGCCCTCGAGTTGTTCGCCGGCCGGGGGTTCGACGAGGTCAGCGTCGACGACGTCGCCGAAGCCGCTGGAATCGCGCGCCGCACGCTGTTCCGCTACTACCCGTCGAAGAACGCGATTCCGTGGGGCGACTTCGACGCGCACCTGCAGCACCTACGCGAGCTGCTGGCGGTCGTCAACCCCGACGTGCCCACCGAGCGGGCACTGCGTGGTGCGTTGCTGTCGTTCAACACTTTTGACGCGCCGGAGATCCCGCGCCACCGGCTGCGGATGCAGGTGATCCTGCGCAGTACCGAACTTCAGGCGTACTCGCTGACGATGTATGCCGGCTGGCGCAATGTGATCGCGGAGTTCGTGGCGACGCGCTACGGGTCCAAGCCGGGGGACCTGGTGCCGCAGACGGTTGCGTGGTCGATGCTCGCGGTCGCGCTGTCGGCGTACGAGCACTGGCTAGCCGACGAGACGGTTTCGCTCACCGAGGCTCTCGGCGCCGCGTTCGACGTCGTGCGGCCCGGCCGGGCACTGTAGATCTCCGCCTTTCTGCACGGACGTGCGCCCGCGCACGCTCGGGAAAAAGTTCGGATTCGAGCGTCGGAGTTCGGCTCGCTGCGGCGACGATAAGGATGTGAGCGCCGAACCCCGCCCGGCTGATGCTCCGCGCGCGCTCCTCGCACTCTACGACCAGGCGCTGCCCGCGGTGTACGGATACTTCGTCCGCCGCTGCGGCGATCGCGGCACGGCCGAGGACCTAACCTCGGAGACCTTTTTGGCCGCGATGGACAGCGCCCGCCGCGACGACCCGCCCGACATCACCGTCGCCTGGCTGATCGGCGTCGCCAGACACAAATTTGCCGACCACTTCCGGCGTCGGCACGGCCGAGCGGCGATTCCGGTCGCCGATGTGCCGGAACCCGACAGTCCGGCGGACACATGGGACGCGGAACTGGACCGCATCGTCGCCGAGACCACGTTGAGGCGATTGTCGGAGCCGCACCGCGCGGTCCTGACACTGCGCTACATGGACGACTGCTCGGTCAACGAGTGCGCCGAGCTCATCGGGCGCACGGTGCATGCCACGGAGGCGCTGCTCGTCCGGGCCCGCCGGTCGTTCCGACACCACTACGGGGAAGGAGGTGCGCGATGACACAGCACGATGCCATCGACCCGCTGGCCGTACTTCGCGCGGACGACCTTCCGGTACAACCCGATCCGGCGTTCGCGGCTGGGCTGCGGGCCCGGCTGGAATCCGCATTGTCGCTACCCGCAGGAACCGAAGGAGTTGAGATGAGTGGCACCGCGCAGGCGATCGCGGAACTGACCGAACCTGTCGCAGAATCAGCCCCACCACGCCCGGCGGCCCTGCCGTACCTGGTCGTCGCCGACGCGCGGGGCGCAATCGCATGGTATGCCGACGCCCTGGGCGCCGCCGTCGTCGGCGAACCGATCGTGATGGCTGACGGCCGCATCGGCCACGCCGAGCTGGCGCTCGCAGGAGGCGTCCTGTATCTGGCCGACGAGAATCCGGAGCTTGGCCTGAGAGCGCCGGGGCCGCAAGCGATCTCGGTGAGTCTGATGCTGCATGTCCACGACACCGACGCGGCGCTGGGGCAGGCGCGCAAACACGGCGCGGTCGTGCAGCGAGAGATCTACGAAAACTACGGGAGCCGCAACGCCACCATCATCGATCCGTTCGGCCACCGCTGGATGCTCAGCGGTCCCGTCCGCTCGCCGGTCGAGTTCATCAGGCACGGCGACATCGGCTACGTCTCGGTGTGGACACCCGACGCGAATCGGGCGGCCGCGTTCTATTGCCACGTCCTGGGCTGGACGTACGACCCGCTGACCCAGCAAGTCACGAACACCGAACAGCCGGTTGGCATGTTCTCCGCGGACGGGCGTCCGACACTGTTCTGCTGCTACGCCGTGGCGGACTTGCGCGCCGTCGGCCGGGTGATCATCAACGCCGGTGGCCGCATCGGCGAGGAACACTACCACGACTACGGAGCGGTCCTCGACGCGACGGACCCCGCCGGTCGGCAATTCGCGGTCTATCGTCCGAACCCCAACACGGGCCGCCCGCAGCTCAACGGCGCCGGCGTGGGCGAATTGAGTTACGTGACTTACGAAGTGGGTGATTCGGCCGCGTTCCGGGATTTCTACGGCCGCGTGATGCGGTGGAGCTTCGAGCCCGGCAGCATCGAAGACGGCTGGCAGATCACCGAGACGCACCCCATGGCCGGGGTCGCCGGGGGGAGCGCGGAGGCGACCACGGTGCCCATGTGGACGGTGGTCGACATCAACGAGGCCGTCACCCGCGTGCGTGAGGCCGGTGGCACCGTCATCAGTGAACCGGCGCGCCAACCGTACGGCGTGACGGCCGAGTGCCGCGACGACCAGGGCTGCCGGTTCTACCTCGGCGAGTTCTAAGGCTTGCATTCAACGCAGGGTGCGGGGGGCGAAGCCGTAGGATTGCTCAGTGGGTGTGACTCCCGCAGGCACACGCGTTCGGCTGGCGGAGTTGTTGGCCGCACTGTCGCTTGGTTTCGATTTGGGCATGGGCCTGCCGATGGAGCACGTGTTGCGGCAGTGCTTGATCTCGATGCGATTGGCTTCTCGGCTCGGGTTGGAAAGCGAGGATCGCAGCGTCGTGTATTACACGGCCCTGCTTGCCTGGGTTGGGTGCCATGTCGATGCGTATGAGCAGGCGAAGTGGTTCGGCGACGACCTCGCGTTGAAGGCCGACTACCGCACAACGGATTTCGCCAGCGCCGCGGCCACAGGCCGGTTCATGCTGGAACATTTCGGGGCGGGATTGCCGCTCGGTGATCGCGCGAAACTGGGTGTCGAGCTGCTGCGGGGCGGCTGGCCGCGACGACGCGCCGCATTGGAACGCCACTGTTACGCGGCCGACGAGCTTGCCGGTCGCCTCGGGCTCGGGGAGCAGGTGCGGCGCAGCGTGGTGCAAACCTATGAACGCTGGGACGGCAAGGGCGTCCCGTCTGGCGCCAAGGGCGACCAGATCCTCACCACCGCGCGCATCGTCAACCTCGCCGATGTTGTCGAGGTGTTCTATCGGATAGGCGGGACCGAGGCGGCAATCTCGGTCGCCCGCGGCCGCAGCGGTACGCAATTTGATCCGGCCATCGTGGACGAGTTCTGTTCGGCCGCTGCCGACGTGTTCGCCGAGTTGGACGCCGTCACCACCTGGGGCGCGGTGATTGCCGAGGAGCCGGGCTTGGGTGCATGGCTGTCCAACTCGGAGTTCGACGCGGCCTTAGAGGCGATCGCCGACTTTGTCGACGTCAAATCGCCGTACACCATTGGCCATTCGCGGGGAGTGGCGGAGCTTGCGGCGGCCGCGGCGCGCGCCCATGGATTGCCCGCCGAGGACATCACGCTTGTCCGTCGTGCCGGTTTGGTGCACGACTTGGGTCGGCTTGGCGTCTCTAACGCAGTCTGGGACAAGCCCGGCACGCTTACGGCCGCCGAGTTCGAACGGGTACGGCTGCACCCGTACCTGAGCGGGCGCATCTTGGCCCTGTCCGACGATCTCGCCCCCCTGGGTGCGCTCGCCATCGAGCATCACGAGCGGCTCGACGGTTCCGGCTACCCCCAAGGTCTCACCGGCACCGCGATCAACCTACCCAGCCGGATTCTGGCGGCCGCCGACGCGTACCGGACCCGCGTTGAGCCACGGCCACATCGTCCGGCCTACCCTGCCGACGAGGTCGCGGCGCAACTTCACGCCGAGGCGCGCGCGGGCCGGCTCGACGGCGGCGCGGTCGACGCTGTCCTGTGTGGGGCAGGACAGCGCGTCACCCGCCAGCCGCAATTGCCCGCCGGGCTCACGAAACGGGAGGTCGAGGTGCTCCGACTGATCGCCCTCGGACTCAAGTACTCTGAAATAGCTGAGGAGCTGGTGATTTCGCGCAAAACCGCCCGCAATCACGTCGAACACATCTATGCCAAGATCGGCGTTTCCAATCGCGCCCTGGCCGGCCTGTTCGCCGCCCGGCATGGGTTAATCGGCGATCTCTGAGCGCCCGAGCTGATCGCTTCCGCTGCCCAAAGATGGGGCATTTGCCCCATTCGCGAAGCCCCGGGGCCTTCTAGGATCAGATTCGTGACTACGAACGACGCCGACTCGCGCCTGCATGGCGTGCGGATCGTGCACGCCGGCGAGCTGGACCCCAACACGGCACAGACGCCAGGAATGAGCCGAGCCGCTGCGATCACCACGGCGCGGGCGGGCGCGCAACGGCTGTGGGCAGGCACTGTGGTCATCGATCCCGGCGCCAAAACCGGGGCCCATCACCACGGCCACGTCGAAAGCGTGATCTATGTGGTCGCGGGTCGGGCCCGGATGCGGTGGGGCGACCGGCTCGAATACACCGCCCAGGCCGGGCCGGGCGACTTCATCTACGTTCCGCCATACCTGCCCCATCAAGAGATCAACGCAAGCCCCGGCGCGCCGCTGTCCTGTGTTGTCGTGCGTGGTGACCAGGAAGCCGTCGTCGTCAATCTCGATCTGCCCGACGTCGAACCCAATCCCGAAGAGGTGCGCTGGATCGACGACATCCACTCCCCCCGCACATCCGGGGACCCGCCCGAAACCACGGGATTTCGATGAACCGCTTCCTCATGGTCGGATACGGCGCGTGTTGTTACGCGATATTCCTGGCGGCCTTCCTCTACGCGATCGGCTTTGTCGGCAACATCGCGGTTCCCCGAAGCGTCGATCACGGTCTACCCGGACCGATCGGTCAGGCAGTCACGGTGAATGTGCTGCTGCTGGCACTTTTTGCGATCCAGCACAGTGTGATGGCGCGGCCGGTATTCAAACGCTGGTGGACGCGATTCGTGCCGCCATCAATTGAACGCAGCACCTATGTACTGGCGGCAAGTCTGGTCCTGTTTCTGCTCTATTGGCAATGGCGCACCATGCCGGCGGTGGTTTGGGACCTGACATCACCACTGAAACGGCTGGGCTTGTGGGCGTTGTTCTCGCTAGGTTGGGTGGGGGTCCTGGGGGCGACCTTCATGATCAATCACTTCGAGCTGTTCGGCTTGCGGCAGGTGTATTTGGTGTGGCGCGAAAAGCCCTACACCGACTTAGCTTTTCGCAAACGCATGCTTTATCGCTTCGTTCGGCATCCCATCATGCTCGGCTTCATCTTGGCCTTCTGGGCAACGCCCACCATGACCGCCGGTCATCTGCTGTTCGCGGCCTGCACGACCGGATACATCCTGGCCGCGGTGGCGCTGGAGGAACGCGACCTGATTGGGGCCCTGGGCGATCAATACCGCGAGTATCGGTGCGAGGTGCCGATGTTCGTCCCGCATCCAATACGGCACAAACCGACATCCGTGCCGGGGACGCACTGACGAAGCGAGTGCGTCGTGGACGATCGCAGACTTGGCGAGGCCGGGCGCGAGACGCAGTTCTCGTCGCAACAGTGGCGCACGCTGCTCACCGAAGGTCACGCGCGTTTGGTCAAGGCGCGGAACGTGTTTCGTTACCTGCCGTCGGCGCCCCGGTGCAAGGTTTGTAACAACCCGTTTGGCGGCCCGGCCGGCCACCTACTGGCCGCCGCCGGATTCCGTCCCTCCCGCAAGAATCCCAACCTGTGCACACGCTGCTGCGACGCCCTACCCCCCGGCGGAGCCGAGGTCGATGTCGCAGTCTTGTTCGCGGACGTCCGTGGTTCGACACGACTTGGCGAGCACGCGGGGGCTACAGACTTTGCGGCGTTGCTGAACCGGTTCTACCTCGCCGCGACCCGCGCCCTACTGCGCCACGACGCGGTCATCGACAAGTTAATCGGAGACGAAGTGATGGCAATCTTCGTCCGGGGCATCAGCGGTCCTGAGTACCGGCGGCGTGCAGTCCAAGCCGGAATCGACCTGCTGCGCGCGGTCGGCTACGGCACACCCGACGGGCCTTGGCTGCAGTTGGGCGCCGCGGTGAACGCGGGCATCGCTTACGTCGGCAACGTCGGCGCGGCGGTCGTGGACTTCACCGCCCTCGGCGACACCGTCAATGTGGCGGCCCGGCTGCAACAACATGCCGCCGCGGGGGAGTTGATTGTCGCGCGAGGTGTGGCCGACGAGCTCACGGCGCACGCGCGACGGCGCATCCTGCGACTGACCGGACGCGAGCAGCCGACCGATGCCTACGTTTTGACCGGGTGAGGTGTCATGATCTTCACGCAGCAATACCTGGCCTGCCTGTCCCACGCCTCCTATCTGATCGGCGATGAGACGACGGGCCGCGCGGTCGTGGTCGATCCCCGCCGAGACGTGGACGTGTACCTCCGCGAAGCCGCCGACCGCGGGCTGCGCATCGAGCGGGTCATCGAAACACACATCCATGCCGACTTTTTGAGCGGGCACTTGGAGCTAGCCAAGTCCACCGGCGCGGTCATCTCCTACGGCGAACGCGCTGATGTTGAGTTTTCGATCGAGCCGCTGCGAGACGGCCAGCGGCTGTCGCTGGGGGAGGTGACGATGGAGATTCTCGCGACACCCGGTCATACCCCTGAGTCAATCTGCATCGCCGTCTACGAGTCCCCCGGCGATCGGGTGCCCTACGGCGTGCTCACGGGTGACACCTTGTTCGTTGGGGATGTCGGGCGGCCGGATCTGCTGTCGGCGTCAGGTCTGTCCGCGGATACGCTGGCCCGCAAACTGTATCGATCGCTTCACGGCAAGCTGCTGAAGCTCCCCGACGCCACTCGCGTGTTTCCCGCGCACGGTGCTGGGTCGGCGTGCGGCAAGCAGCTGTCGAGCGAGACGAGCTCCACAATCGGCGAACAGCGCCAAACGAACTATGCGCTCCAACAGATGAACGAGGACCGGTTCGTCGCTGTGGTTACCGAGGGCCAGCCGATTCGCCCGCACTACTTCGAGTTTGATTCGCGTCAAAACCGAAGGCTGCGCCCGCTGCTCGATGACCAAGCCCCGCCCTTGATCGACATCGAGGAGGTGGTCAAACGCGCCGACGCGGGTGCGATCCTTCTAGACAGCCGCGAGCCGGCCGACTACGCATCCGGTCACCTGCGCGGCGCGGTCAATATCGGCCTGCAAGGCCGCTTCGCTGAGTGGGCCGGCAATCTCATGCCACCCGACCGCGACATCGTGTTGGTCGGTGATCCAGCGCGCGCGCTCGAGGGCAAGATCCGCCTCGCCCGCGTGGGCTACGACCAGGTCATCGGTCAACTCCGCGACCTGGCCGAGGTCTTTACGCGGCGGCCGGATCTGGTCGAAACCAGCTCACGGCTGAGCATCGAACAGCTGGCCGAGTTGCGCGGCCTCGAGCCACACCTGCAGTTGGTAGATGTCCGCAGCCCAGCCGAGACCGCGGGCGGAACGATTCCGCGGGCTCACGAGATACCGCTCGCGGGCCTGACGGACTCGACGTCGGCCATCGATCGGTCGGCGACGGTGGTCGTGTACTGCGCCAGCGGCTACCGATCGGTGGTGGCTGCAAGCGTGCTTCGAGCCACCGGGTTCGAGGACGTGTCCGACGTCGTGGGCGGATTCGGCGCCTGGCAGAACGCAGGCCTGCCCACGTCGGCACCCGGTGACGGAGCAGACAGTATCGGCGACGCACCCCAAGCCGGCGCCCGGGCGGCCAAAACACTGGTCGACCGCGGCGCGGTGCTGCTCGATGTGCGCGAGCCCGACGAGTGGTATGCCGAACACGCGCCGGGCGCGATGTTCATCCCGATGGGCCGGGTGCGGGCTCGGCAGCATGAGTTGCCCCGGGACCGCCAAATCGTTGTGGTGTGCCGGTCGGGCGGCCGCTCTGCAGCGGTGACCGCGTCGCTTCGCCGGTCGGGATTCGATGCGGTCAATCTCGCCGGCGGGATGTGCGCGTGGGCTGCCGCCGGTCTGCCGGTCGTTTCCGGCGGCGACCCCGGCTTGGTCGTGCATCGCGAGAATCCGCTCAACTGCGAGACATCCATCGCCGCGCTCATCGGTGGAGTCGTGATGCCCAACGCCCGCTTCTACGTCCGCAACCACTTCCCCACGCCGGCACTCGATCCCGACACTTACGAGCTGGCGGTGACGGGACTGGTCGAGCGACCGTTGCGATTGCGCTTGCGTGACCTTCACACCATGCCGTCGCATTCGCACGTTGTCACTCTCGAGTGCGCCGGCAACGGACGCTTTTTCTTCGACCCATCGGTCGCCGGCGAACAGTGGCGGTTCGGCGCGGCCAGCACGGCAGAGTGGACCGGCGTGCCGCTGGTCGAAATTCTCGACCGGGCAACGCTGACCACTGCAGCTCACGACATTGTCTTCAGGGGAGCCGACGGAGGGTTGGTCGACGGCTCAACGGCACCGGTGAAGTTTGAGCGCAGCCTGTCGCTGGACGACGCACGGTCATCGGGCGCGCTCGTCGCATACGCGATGAACGGCGAGCCATTGCCGCTTCAGCACGGTCGCCCAGTCCGCTTGATTGTTCCCGGCTGGTACGCAGTAGCGTCGGTGAAGTGGCTAACCGACATCGAAGCGGTCGGCGAACCATTCGAGGGCTTCTATCAGACCGACCGGTACGTCTACGAATGGCAGCGAGACCGCCGCATCACCCGCGAGCCTGTCCGTTTGCAGCGGGTCCGTGCGTTGATCACCGAGCCGACCGACGGCGCGTCGGTCACCGCAGCCGACCTCGTGGTGCGCGGGGTCGCGTGGTCGGGCGCGGCACCCATCGACCGGGTCGACGTATCGATCGGACGTGGCCCATGGCAACCCGCCAGACTAATTGGCGAACGTCGCAGGTGTAGCTGGCAGTGGTGGGAGCTGCTAACTCGCTGCGACACCCGCGGCGCCAGCCTGGTGCGGGCCCGGGCCACCGATCTCGCCGGCCGCACCCAGCCGGACCGGGCCGAATGGAACCGGCTGGGCTACGGCGGCAATGCAATCCAGGAGATTGCGATCACCTTGGAATGAACGGGAAAAGTGGCTAGTTGCCGAGGACGTCGGCGATCGGTGCTCCGGCGGCAATCTTGGCCCGGGTCTTCATGACCGCGCCGGGCATGCCGCCGCCCACGACGCCGGCCACCACGCCGTCGCGCTCGTAGTACGCCAAGAATTTTCGTCCGTCGTCACTGACCAGATGCACGATGTCGTCGGCCT
>Ga0153922_1000009_pt1 | contig 72823 bp, 63 predicted proteins | sample TSNJ006MetaG_FD_104723 | JGI IMG/M metagenome (GOLD analysis project Ga0153922, IMG submission 104723) | Attine ant fungus gardens microbial communities from New Jersey, USA - TSNJ006 MetaG | ecosystem: Host-associated > Fungi > Mycelium > Unclassified | place: USA: New Jersey, Brendon T. Byrne... | reverse complement strand
GTTTCCGCCCATTTCACGGGTTTTTCGGTTAAATACCGCCCAGTATTCGCCCTCAAAACCCGTAAAACGAACGAAAACAATCGGCACAAATCTGATAGCGATACTTTTGTCCCAAGCTCCTAGTCCTATTTCTTCTTCAAGGAAAATTGTGCAAAATCTTCATCTTTATAATAAAACATAACCACAATAAATAAAGCGATCCCAGATAATGTAACATAGATATCCGCAACATTGAAAATCGGAAAATCAATCAGTGAGAAATAAATAAAATCAACCACATATCCCATTTTAATACGATCGATAAAGTTTCCCAAAGCCCCTGCTAATAAAACTACAGCAATGACATGCAAAGGCAAAAACCTTTTTGTCTTCGGAAGTATTACATATACATAAACTGCGATAATCAAAAAAACCGTTGTCATAATAACAAAAAGCCAAACTTTATTCTGCATCAGTCCAAATGCTGCCCCCTGATTCTCCAGATATTGCAGCTGCAATACATCCTTGATCAGTGGAATTACCTGCCCTTTAGCCAAATGCTTTTCAGCCAGATGTTTCGTCCATCGATCCAGGGCAAGCAGCAGTAATACCCCTATGCTCCCTAACAATATATACTTAATCCTTATCTTTGCCTTTTCCATTCTACAAGCTCCTGATCTATACTATGTACTGTCCGCCGGACAGTACATAGTATGTTGATATTTAGCAAAATCACCTGGCAATTATCCAGCCACATATGCAATGGCCGCCTGCAATTCATCGTCAGTTATACTCTTATCAATCACTGCCCTGCCAATGTCCGTTAATAAGATAAACTTAATTCTGCCCTGCTCCATTTTCTTGTCAGACTTTGTCGCCGTCAATATAGCATCCATTGACAAACCGCCCACCTTCAGCGGCAGATGGTAAAGTTGATTGCCAAATTCTATCTGCTCCAGCTGTGCCTTAGATAAATACCCTTTTTGATAGGACAAATACGCAGCAGCAACTGTGCCAATTGCCACGCACTGACCATGAGGCATTTTGAAATCCGCCAGTTTTTCAATTGCATGACCCACAGTATGTCCCAGATTCAGCAAGGCTCTTTCACCTTGTTCGGTAGGATCGTTTTCAACAACATTCTTTTTAATCCTGCAGCTTTCCTGGATCATTGAAATCAACATCTCTGGCTTACGGGCTAAAACGTCCTTACTATGTTCTAACATCCACTTGAAATATTCTGCATTCTTTATCAATCCTGATTTTAATATCTCACCAATTCCACAGCAGAACTGCTCATCTGAAAGCGTCTGTAATGCAGCCATATTCATATAGACCAATCGTGGTTGATGAAACGCACCCACCATGTTCTTATATTGATCGAAATCAACGCCGGTTTTTCCACCAATACTGCTATCTACCTGTGCCAGCAAAGTAGTTGGTATCTGAATAAAGTCCACCCCACGCAGGTAGGTAGCAGCAGCGAATCCGGTTAGATCACCGATCACACCACCACCTAATGCGATCAGAATGTCTTTCCGGTCAAACCGGTGTTCGATCAAATGGGTATATAGTTGTTTTATACTATCCAAATGCTTATTTTCTTCCCCTGCCGATATAGTGAATACAGTGACCGTATCAAAAACCTGAAAAAGTTGTTCAGTTACTACTTCCGCAAACAGGGGCTGTACATTGCTGTCAGTGACAATGCATGCCTTTTTTTCGGTAACATTTAATGGCTGGATATAAGAAGATAACATGGAGAAATCATTTTCCCATACAATCTGGTATTCAAATTCCCCTTCTCGTTTTACTGTCAAGTGATTTTTCATCGCGTACCTCCTAAATATATCGATTAACCTGAACGCGGCTGCGTCCTTTTTTTGTTTCTGAAAGTATATCACAAAATTGAAATTTACCATAACCACGAACTGAAATTATATCTCTGGATTTTAAGTGGCAGCCATTGGATGTAACCATCTTTCCATTCACGAACACTTTACCACCTTCAATTAACCCGATCATACTGCTTCTTGACGTCTTAAATGCCAGACCGATCACACTGTCCAGTCGTATGGATGCAACTGTGCCGGTAATTTCTTCAAATTCCGGGGTGATAAGCTGATCAAATTGTGGAGTGCTTCGTGCCATCACCCGGGTATGGCGAATTCGGGTACAGTTCTCTAAAATGAACGATTCCATATGATGCCTGCAAAAGATGAATGCGTTTTGCTCTTTGATCAATATATCTCCCAGCACGCTGCGCTCAATCCCAAGATTCAGCAGGGCTCCAAGATAATCCCGATGATTTAGCGGTTCTGCAAATTTCGGGGATAATGGCACAATTTCTATGCATATGATTGGAAATTTCCATGAATCAATGTAATTATCATTTATATCAGAAAGAGCATCAGGGAAAAAAGCTGCTATCTGACGCTCTGACATTTCATAACCACCGAAAAGCCGACATGTAACACCGGCATCCCGTAAATTCAGGTTATTTAAAATATGTAATTCATTCAAATCCAAAAAGTCCGTAGAAGTAACAATATTGCGATCATATGCATGACGGGCAAGATCTTGAATTCGTTTTTTGAAAAGTACTTCTTTCTCCATGTTAAAATTCCGACCGAATCGATGGTAAATCAAACGCTCCGCTTAATATCTCCTGAAAGTCACCGGATACTTCTACATTCTCTGGTGTCAGAATAAAGATATAGCTGGATACCTTCTGAAGACTGCCGCCGATAGAGTAACAGGAACCAGAGGAAAAGTCGATGATCCTTTGCGCAACATCTACATCAATTCCTTCCAGATTCAGAATCACAGTACAATGTGAGATCAACGTATCGGCAATTTCTCTTGTATCTTCCATCGTAGTAGGTTTTATAATACAGACTTCCATAGAAGAAGATCCTGCTTTTTTCCGCATTGGTGTGATTTTGGAAGAAGATTTTGTGGGTTTAGCCGCTGGGGCCGCTTTTTTCGTCTGGTATGATTTCTTTTCCGGAATGTCATAATCATCCAGATCGTCATCATAATCATCTTCCAGCTTTTTAAAAAAACGTTTTTTCTGTTTTGGCTCATCATCTTCTTCAAAATCATCATAAAATTCATCGTCATCATCATAATCATCATTTAAACGAATCGCATCTAAAAACTTATCTAAAACTTTCATAGTTAATCTCCTATCTAATGTTATATTAGCCCCATCATTACACTTGATAATGCCTTTCACCAAAGATACCTGTCCCAACTCTTACCATGGTTGTACCTTCTTCAATGGCAACTTCATAATCGCCAGTCATTCCCATACTCAGGATATCCACACTAACATTATTCATGTTTTTCTCCCTTATGTCAACACTTAATTGTTTTAATTCTCGGAAAATCATACGATTTTCCTCAGGATTGGAAACAAACGGTGCAATTGTCATAAGTCCCCTGATAGAAATATAGGGAAGCTTTGCAACTGCTTCCAACAAAGCATACGTTTCCTTACATGTAATGCCAAATTTTGATCCTTCTCCAGCGACATTAATCTCAATTAACACAGGAACGGTAACCCCGGCCTTTACCGCTTCCTGACTGATCGTTTCGGCCAGTCTCAGCGAGTCCACCGAGTGGATCAAGCACACTTTATCTATCAGATACTTCACTTTGTTCCGCTGAAGATGTCCAATCATATGAAAACGTAGATGTTTTGGCAATTCCTCATATTTTTTGGATAGCTCCTGAACTTTATTCTCACCAAAGTCAACCTGACCACAGGCAATTGCCTCCTGCAGCAAAGCAATCGGCTTAGTTTTGCTTACCGCGATCAGCGTAACTTCATTTCTGTTACGACCCGCCCGCCGACAGGCAGCTTGGATCTTTTTTTCTACCTGTTCCAGATTCTCCCGTATCATTATATTTACTCCTTTATACCATTTATTTATATAAGATTTCTTCCTCTTTCACCGTACTGCTATTCATGACTATGTTATCATATTGAGCAATACCAAAGGTAGTACCGGTTTCCACAATACAATATTCTTCATTCTGCTCAATAATGGAAATCTTCCGGAATACAGCATATCCTTTGTTGATACAGTAAACTCCCTCCAGAGGCATCATATCCTTCACAACATATCGCTGAGTTGAATCTGTTTTAACAATCACATCGCCTTCCTGGAACTCTGATTTATCCACATAGTACAAGTCATCCTGCTCTGCATATAGCGTTGCATTGATAAATTCTGTACTTACTTTTCCGTTTTTATCTGTGACTTCTTTCAGGAATCCTGCTTCGCTCTGTTCTTTCCCAGTAGTCTCATATTCTTTTGGAATAACATAAAAATCTTTGTTTACAACTGATTTAAGAGGGATTTTAAGACCACTTTTTGTATTTGTGACCAACTCCACATCCAGAAAACGATCAGACGCATAGCGAATCAATCCATTACTTAAAGCAATTCTACAATAAAAATCATTCTCTTTGGTTAGAATTGAAAATTTCCCAACCTGAGTGGCTCCATCTTTTGAAAATTTCACGCGGATGGAATCACGTCCAGCTAACTGAACCACTTGTTTCTCAGTCAGTGGTATGTATAGTGACCATTCTTCACTGGTAATCAATTTATACACATTCTCACCAATGTCGATTTTATCAAATGTACGTAAATTGGTTTTTTGTGCTGCCTTTTGAACAAACGCGTCCTGCGTCAGCATATCATCACTGAGGCTTTCATATCCATCCATAGAATACAAAACCAATCCATCCTGTGGTGCAAAATTGACCGTCTGATTGCTAATGGTCTGTGACTGCACCCCTTCACCGGCTTCCTTATCGGCCGATTGGTCTTCCCCGGAAGCAGCCACCGGCTGAAGACCTGCATATTGCAGAATGCTGCCTTCCAGTTCATATTTAAATCCATAAACATCTGCAAAATGATCTGACTGGAAACCATAGGAAAATTTCGCCATTGATGAACGGATATCCGCCAGATCATTCTCGTTCAGATCCAGCGCAATCCGTTCCTCCTTGGAATCACTGATTCCAAAAACCGGTCCGCCACTTTTTACTTTTGAATCATCCCGCACATAATAAGTAAGATATCCGGAACTCTTAGCCTGTATTATTTGCTCACTTCGTATTGCCAGCGCCGTATATGTGGAATTCTTTGATAATGGACCAGCCGTCACCTGATACGACGTAATTCTGGGCGCTGTCAAATATAGAATAATGCTAATTGTCATGTATATAAAAATAGCTCCGAAAAGTACTGTTCCAATATTCAAAGTCAATGCTTTTTTTATATCGGATAAATGAATTTTCCGCGGCATGATTTTTTTGTTAAAAGATCGCAAAACGCGCCTCCTTTTAAAATATGAGTTTCCGAGAGTGCTCAATATAAACTTTATTATTGCCTAATGTGGGGCACGCTAGTTTGTTGATATCTTTGTTATTTTACCATTTTACCGATAATTCCTCAAGGGTTTTATTGCAGATGTATATATTTTTCGGAAGTGGTTAAAATATCTGTATAGTTTTAAAAAAGCAAAAAATATATCATAGGAGGAACTGACATGAATACATCGGGTTTAGATTATACGGCATTAACGCTGGTAATTATCGGTGCGATCAACTGGGGATTAATTGGCTTTTTCCACTTTGATCTGGTAGCCTTTATCTGCGGAAATATGTCCTGGTTATCCAGAATTATCTACGCTGTTATAGGTATCTGTGGTTTGTATTTGTTCACATTATATGGAAGACTGGGAAACCATACCCGCAGCGAGGTTTAATAGTTATAGTTCCGCCGAAGACTGAATTATAACTATTAATATCCACTTTTACAAAAGCCGGATTGTACACTAAAGGGATGAAACAAATTGTTTCATCCCCCTTATGCTGTGCTTTTCAATTACAACGTAGCTAATACTTTATCTTTTAACGTATCAGAAATCTCAGATGCTTTTGCTGATACACTGATTATCATCTTAATATTATACTTATTACTTACTTCCTCCATTCTTAGAATAGTTTCAGTTATATCCTTCCATTCTAATTTAGACATTTCCCTAAATCCATCAAAATAAATTTCTTCCAGGTCGTGATCCTGTGAAATGATTCCACAAACAAATCCAACAAATTCATCACTGTTCTTAAGTGGAAATTCTGAAACATCAATCAGGCGAACTTTATTATTCAAATCATACATGTGTTTGGAACTTTTATCCAAGTACACGATATTCCCATTTGCAGACTTGATAGATAAATTAACTTTATCCAAGAGCTGCTTAGTCTTGCCTTTTCCCTTATCCCCGATAATTAATTGAACCATAGCAGTTTCCTCCTCAGTCATTATTAATATGTAATTTTACTAAAAACTTTTCATTTCATGATATAATTATAGTGTATATAAAACAAAAAAACAATGGCTAAATTATAAATAATTTAAGAATTAATAATGTCACTGTATAGTCATGAATTAATCTTCCCCAGCAACTGGCTCATGTCTTGATATAGAATCGTCTTGGTCTGGGCATTAAGAACAATTGAAACAAAAGGATTCCCATATTTGTTCTGGCTTAAGATAGCAAGACATGCACCTGCCTGGCTGGTAGTACCGGTCTTCCCACCAAGAACAGTCACATTAAGCGGTGTCGCTTCCGCTCCCGTTAAGTAATGATCGGTGGAATCAAAATAAGCCCGGATGTTCTCTCCGCCTCGGGTATATGACAAGCTATAAGAGCCCAGCTGCATCGTATCGACAAAATATTCGTAATTCAGAGCTTCGTTTAACATCAGGTAAATGTCGTAAACCGTTGTATAATGATCATCGTCGTGCAGTCCCGACGGATTTACAAAATGGGTGTTGGTTGCACCGATGCGCTTTGTCTCCTCATTCATCATTTCCACAAAATTTTCAATGCTGCCACCAATATTCTCAGCAATTGCCATCGCAGCATCATTTCCGGAATATACCAGCAGCCCGTGGAATAACTCATCCATCGAAACAATATCTCCAACCTGAAAACCACATACCTGGGATCCTTCTTCCAGAGTCACTGCACTCTGACTGATGGATACCGTTTCATTCATATCACCATACTTAATAGCTAAGATGGCTGTCATTATCTTCGTAATACTGGCAGGATATGCTTTTTCATTCATCCCTTGCGCAAACATAACCTCTTTTTCATCAATATCAAAAAGTGCTGCATTTTCACTGCTGGCAGTCATATTAATGCCTTCCAGCCCAACGTCTTGAAGGCCTACACATAATCCGGCAGCAAACGACTGAGCCGTCTGGACATTCGTATTTGTACTTTGCCCATAAAGGCACTCTTCTACATTATATGCATAGCTCATATCAAGTGCTTTATCCTGCCGAAGCCTGATAATCCCCAGAATTCCAAGCAAAAATACAATAACCAGTACCAGCATTAAAAATAATGTGTTAATGATATTCTTCTTTTTTCTTTGTGTAATCTTTTTGCTCATAACTGCCGGTTTTCTCCTCCCAGATACTTTCTATTCTGAAGTCCAATATTTAAGACCAATCCCATACCAATATACAGACTGACCATCGAAGTGAGTCCATAGCTTACAAAAGGAAGGGGAGTACCTGTATTGGGCATCATCCCTGTCGCCACACAAATATTAATAAAACTCTGAATCGCTACAATGGTAGCTACACCACAGCATATCAGCTTACCGGAAAGATCCTTGGCCCGCCGGCTGATCAGTATGCATTCCATGCATATCAGGAAAAGGAGAACGATAATCGCAGATGCGCCAACAAATCCCAACTCTTCCCCTGCCACTGCAAAGATAAAGTCGGTCTGTATCTGAGATACAAAGTTTCCCTTATTGGCCGATGATACTTTATTGTTATTATATCCTTTTCCCGTTAACTGACCGGAACCAATTGCTGTGATGGAGTTGCTCTGCTGTACATTATCATCCGAATACTCATCATCTTCCGGATACAAAAAGGACATGATCCGACCCTTTTGATAGTCTTTGATCAGATTGGTGTCGGTTTGTGTAACTAAAATCAAAAAGCCTATGACTAATGGAACTGTCACCAGAATAACACCTCCAATAATCTTATAACTCAGCCCGGTGATATAAAGAAGCACGCAAAACAGCACCGTGACCGTGATAGTATTTTTAAGGTCTGGCTGGATACAGATCAAAACCAATGGCACACTCAATAAGGCAATTGATTTTATCAGTGTTTTGAAGGTATTCAAACTATCTTCATGGTCCATTAAAAACTTAGCAAAAAACAATATGATGATGATTTTTGACAGCTCTGTCGGCTGGAACTGAAAGCCAAAAATATTGATCCAGCGCGTGGCACCGTATGTCTTTGTACCGGCAAAGCGCACCGCCAGGAGCAATACAATATTAGCCGCATACATGATCCAGTAAAAATTCAGAATCCAACTAAAATCAATTAATGAAATTATAATCATTAAGGCGACTCCCAAAATAACGCCGAACAGCTGTCGCAGTTGTAAAGACTGCATCGCACTGCCCACCAGAAGCACACCTAATGCACTAATTGTGATCAACCATAAAACCAATCGAAAGCCATAATCCCTTAGTCTGTATAATTTAAACATATTACTACCTATTTTTCCTGTTGTTCCTATTTTTTGTGTTTATCAGATTTGTTTCTTGAATGGGTATGTGTGCTGTCAGTGTCGGCGGTATTGCCGTATATTTTACTGACACGTTATTTTCATCCACGACTATGTATTTACTTACCGATTTTACCAAGTCGTTTTTCAGCATGATTAAAATGCTGGGAGAACAATTAATACGTTCTGCATTCAAAAGCAACTTGAGACGGTCTTTTGCGATTGTACCGGTATTTTTATGTCTGTAGCTGAATAAACCCATCGAATCCTCCTATTTACCCTTAAATATACGATTGAAAAAGCTCTTTTTGACATTCAGATCCAAAATAGGAACTTCTTCACCGAGAATTCGTCTGCAAATGTTCTTATATGCCTGTCCGGAAATCGATGGATTGCCGACCAGCGGTTCTCCCTGATTGGTTGAAATGACAATGTCTTCATCATCCGGTATCGCTCCGATCAAATCAACTGCCAGGATATCAACCACATCCTCTATGGACATCATATCGCCGCGCTTCACCATATCCATACGGATCCGATTCACGATCAATTGAATGTTATTAAGATTATTCGCCTCTAAAAGACCGATGATCCGGTCTGCATCGCGAATCGCCGAGACTTCCGGAGTCGTAACCACTAAAGCCCTGTTGGCGCCTGCTACAGCATTCTTAAATCCTTGTTCAATACCGGCCGGACAATCCAGGATCACATAGTCGAATTCCTCCTGCAGATCTTCGCATAACTTCGTCATCTGTTCCGGCGTAACTGACGATTTATCCCGCGTCTGTGCCGACGGCAGCAAGCACAGATCAGGGTAATGTTTATCCTTGATCAAAGCCTGTTTCATCCGGCAGTTTCCTTCGATGATGTCAACCAGATTATATACAATGCGATTCTCCAGTCCCATTACCACATCCAGATTACGAAGTCCGATATCCGTATCCACCAGTACCACTTTTTTGCCCAGCTGGGCAAGTCCACATCCGATGTTGGCTGCGGTAGTTGTTTTTCCCACACCGCCTTTTCCCGATGTAATTACAATGACTTCACTCATATTCTATCCTCCATATGATGTTAAGATTTATTACTGTCTTTTGTGGATTGGTACGTTTGTACTTTATAGTATTGGTATATCATCGCAACTATTCTGCCATAAGTATTCCGCGAGGTGTTTTGTGCGCTTTTGCACAAAATCCCGAGAGTAGTAGGCGCCAAATCACATGCTTTTCGTGATTTGTGTGCATTATGTTGCTATGAAGCCGTAAGGCTGAATAGTAACATATCATCATTAATCTGTTGTTTGTGTCTCGCCACTGGCAGAAATACCTTCCACTGCGGCTTTCCCTGTGAGGATCTCATCTTCCGGTTTCAGGTCAAAGTAATAATTGCAAACATCCTTTGCAACCAATCCGGCATTCTTTGATGTATATCCATATGCAATACGTACTGCTATAGATATCTGGGGCTGATCGTACGGAGCATAGCCGATGAAAACACCATGACTTGCTCTGTTCTTTGCCTGTTGGGCCGTACCGGTTTTTCCAGCCAGTGTAATATCCAGATCGCCAAAAATATCGTTGTTCGTTTCGGTGATAACTCCACGCATTCCGATATGAATATCATCCCAAATATAATCGGCTACTTCCAGCTTGCTTTCAATCTGAGGAGTAAAGTCCTCAATTAAGTTCCCATTCGGATCTGTTGTCTTATCCAGAAGGGATATATTATAGCTTGTACCACTATTCGCAATCGTAGTGATATAACGGGCAAGCTGAGAAGTCGTATAGTTATGGGTACCCTGACCGATCGCTGACGGAATTGGCATTGCATCAGAAATCTGCGGTGATGCTTCCGATATTTCGATTCCTGAGTTTTTATCCAAATCAAACATTTTCGCATACGTCTGGAGTTTCTGTGTTGCAGCTGAATCCGAAAAAACCGTTGATTCATCCTGTCCCAACCGATAAGCCACTTCACTAAAGAATACGTTACAGGAGTTCTGAATAGCTCCGCGGATATTCAATATCGAATGTCCGGTACGATCCCAGCAGTTCAATATGGATCCTTCAATTTTATCAAACGCCCCAGTACAGTTTACAGTTGATTCATCGTCAATTACTCCTTCGGTCAATCCGGCAACTGTTGTTACGATTTTGAAAGTTGACCCAGGTGCAGTTCGCTGCTGTGTTGCTTTATTATAAAATGGTTCTGATAAGTCACTATTTAATTGTTTGTAATAAGCTGCATCCATCTGATTAGCCAAGCGGTTATTATCATAACTGGGATAGGTTACACAAGCACGAATCTCGCCGCTGTCAGGATCTACTACCACCGCCGATCCTGAACATGGATCAAGTGCCAGCTGAGCGGGCGTAATCTCCAGATTTCCGATTTTTTGCCTTAGTAGATCATATGAATTCATTGTTCCGCTTGCAAACTGAACATAATCATCATTATCTGTTTTCAAAATCCCCTGATCATATAGGATTGTGCATAATTCCGACCCCGAGATCACATCATCCATGATCAGATACTTATACAAAAGCTTGCTGAATGCAACATCTGTCTTTAGATAGTCGGCGATAAACTTTGCCAGTTCCTGATAAGCTTCCTTCGCATTTAAGTATGTCTGCTCTTCCAACACAGATGACATATTAATCCAGTTCTGGCTGGCAGCGTAGGTCAGATATTCCTGCAAACTTATCGTTTCGTTTTTGGTCCAGTCGATATATGTTTTATCACTCTTATCAATGGAAGTCTCTGATAAAATCTGGGTTTTCTCCATCAGTAATTCATTGACAATATAACTGATATATGACTTCAGCTCCTCTGACATATCTTTATAGATCATCGGATCATCGCCAGTCAATTCCTGCGTTATCACATTGAATATCTGTTCCTGCTTTGCAGCAAATTTACCATAAACTGCTTGTTCTGCAGCTGATGCATCGCCTTCAGAAAAGTGATTGATATCAATCAGGCTGTTATTGATCAATGCATTATATACATCATAAATTGGAATCGGTATCGTAGCAGTATCAGTGTTCTCATCCACTTCTATTTTGTGGATATCTCGAATATTATTCACCAGAATACCAGCAATTCTCTGTTCCAGAATTTTATAAACAGAAATTTGCAGTTCTTTATCTATCGTCAAATAGACATCATTGCCCTGTACCGGATCTGTTCGGGAAGCCTCATCTATCTGCAGTACTTTTCCGAGGTTATCCACATAAACCGTTTCTTTTCCATCTTTCCCCTGAAGGGTTAATTCCATAGTTTCTTCAATTCCGGTCTTACCGATAATTGCCGCTGTGGAATAGTTCGGATTTTCTTCCTTTAACTTCTCAATCTCTTCTGATGACGCTTTTCCGGTGTAACCCAGAAGCGATGCAAAATAGACGCTGTCAGTGTCAGTGTAGACCCGGGATGAATCCTCCTGAATATCGACACCGGTCAGACTGCTCTGATCCTCCATAACTGCAGCTACTGTATTTTCACTCACCTCAGAAGCAATTGTAACCGGAACATACTTCTTATAACTGGTTGTAGACAGCAGATATCTTACCGTAACCATCTTCAGCTGCTCTTCTTTTGTATATGTTTCCGGCAGCCCGTATTCCTTTAATTCTTCTTTTGTATATGGGCTATTATCAGCCTTTCGATATATAGCAAACCGGTCATAACTCAAATATTCCATGATCATATCGGCTGAAGCATTCTTCTCTTCAGCGATTAATTCATCAATTAATTGATGACCAAAGATGTCTGCCTTGAAGCGGTCCAGAGTAAACTCGGTGACATTAAATGTATATTGTCCATTTTCCAATATAATATGAAAATCCTCGTCAAGGGAATCACCGTTTTCTTCAATAATCTGATTGATTTTGTAAATCTCACTATTTAAAGACAGATTGCGCTCTCTATTGCTGGCGTAAGTACCGCTGTCTTCCAAGGTAATGGAATAAGACAATTCATTATGGGCCAGAATATTACCATTTCGGTCATATATATTTCCTCGCGTACTCTTAAGAGTTCTCTCTTTTGTCGTCCGCAGCGAAAAATTATCCGCATATTCCTGTCCATCAACGATCTGCAGCTTAAAGAGACGGTGTATCAAAACAAATGACATCACCATAAAAACAATCAGAAGCACTGTTGTTCTGCTGATATTAAATTTTCCCAGCACTTTTTTTATCTTCTTAACCAAGGTGATAGCTGTCCTTTCGCTTCATACTCAAATAAGTATTGGTTGATCCTAAAGAATACCCGGTAAAGTACCAGAGTAATTACCAGCGTATATACGATTTCAGGAATAATAATATGTTTCAGATACCCAAGATAATTCAAACGTCCTCTTAACATAAACTGCAAAACATAGATAGTTGTGCCATAAACAAAATCACTGACTGTAACCAAAAGAATTGGCACCTTGATGTCTTCATCATAATAAATCTTATATAAAAACCCATTCAGGAATCCAACATACATATAAACAAGCGCATTAAAACCAAATAAATTGCCGTAAAACAGATCAATCATCAGGCCACTGAAAAAACCCACGAATAAGCCGACTTTTTTGCCGCCCATAAAGCCAAAAGATACGGTCAGTATCAGCAGCAGGTTCGGTGATATGGATGCTATGGAAAGTGCCTGGAATACCGTACTTTGAAGAATGAATGTAACGATGATCAACAGACCTAAGACAATCTTTTTGCGCATTAGTCAGATCCTTTCTGTTTTAATTCCTTAATCACAAGCACTTCATGCAGATGAGCAAAATCTACCGCCGGAATAAGGGTTCCTGTTTTAGTAAGCTTGTTAGTATCATCTTCAATTTCACTTACATAACCAATCAGAATTCCTTTCAGGAACTTATCACTGATCATGGAAGTGACAATCCGCTCTCCTGCCTGCACTTTATCTTCTTGATCGGTCATCTGGATAAAATTCAGTTTTCCCTGATCCATCAGCAGAAGGTTACCCGTTACAATGCAAGTATCCGATGTGGTTGCGGCCATCGCACTGACATTACTGGAGTCATCGATAATTGAACGAACCGTTGCCCAGTCACTGCCAACCTCTGTAACAATGCCTACCAGTCCATCCGGCGCAATTACGTTGTTATCTACCTGAATACCATCATTGCTGCCGCGGTTGATCGTAAAGGTATTGTACCAGTTACCTGGATCTTTGGAGATAACCTGTGCCGCTACTTTCTCATATTCTGAAAATGACTTGTCCAACTTATATAATTTACGCAGCCGATCCAGCTCATCCTGGTCCTGCAGTAAGGCATTATTCTCTTCTTTTAAAGCACTTATTTTTTCTTCCAGTTCAGTATTCTGCTGTTCCAGTTTTTTCGCATTCCGAAAACCAGTGGTCTGTGAACGCAGCCAGGTTCCAACAGTATTAATGCCATTTTGAAATGGTGAAATAACATAACCGGTACCTCTTTGTAATGGTTCAAATGAAAATTTGGAAGAGGCAGCCAGGGCAATTAAACCGACGTATATAATGGTCATGATAATGATTAAATGTTTTGATTTTACCGAGAACTTCTTTTTCTTTTTCATAATTTGGCTCCTAATGAGTCATGCGGACATGCCTGCATGTCCATTTGACTCGTAAATTCAAGGTTGGAAGGTTCCCTTTCAACCTTTCCTCTCTTTGCTTTTTGCCGTGAAGGCCCAGTGATGAAGGGATTTGTGATCAATAATCTCCTTCAGCCCATAGATGGTGGACAGTTCACAGACAGAAGAATGCTGTATCTTACAGCCAATCTGCTCAGACAAATATTGATCCAGATTAGCAATCTTCGTGGTGCCACCGGTCAGATAAATTCCCTGCTGCAATATTACACTGCGAATCTGGGGCGGGGTCCGCTCAAGAAATATCTGGATTTCTTCCGCAATGCGGTTTACCGGATCGGCAATCGCCCGATTCACAATCGCCGTCGTGACGATAGCTGTCCTGGGCAGTCCTGAGATACTGTCAATCCCCACTACTTTCCTGGCTTCTTTGGTTCCCTGATTAAAATATGCCAGGGCATTCTTAAGCCTGGAGCCGGTTCGATATCCGATATAGGTATTGGTACGCTTTCTTACCGTATTGCAAATAGCTGCATCCAGATGATTACCACCAAGCTTGAGAACTTTACTGATGATCACCCGCTGGTCGGCAATAAGCGAAATCTCCGTGCTCTCGCCGCCGATATTTACCAACATGGAGCCTTTCGTTTTCATGATCGGGATTCCAAGTGCAACTGCGTCTGCGATTGGTTTTTCCACCAGAAAGACTTTGCTTTTGCGCAAATCCCCTAAACCGGCAATCGTATAATATGCCCGTTTTTCAATTTCACTCATATCCGTTGGTACTGCAAAATACAGTATTGGCTTGCGGCCAATCCGACGGTTGATCTTTCGGAGGAGCATATGCAGGACAATTTCAACATTCATGATATTAGCAATCATACCATAAGACATGGTGGGAGTCACCTGAATATTATGAGGAGCCTTTTCATACATTTCATAGGCATCATTCCCCACTGCCAGGACATCCTCACCATTACGAATGGCAATCATATTCTTTTCAATTAAAATTTCATCTTTTTTTACAGAATATATTTTCACGGTACTGGACCCCAAATCTATCCCATATATATCTTGTAACAGCATAAAGTACAAACCTACCTTTGTAAAAATTCCTCCTGCCAAAGACTAACGTAGCTTTGATCACCGATAATAATATGGTCCAGCAGATGGATTCCCAGCATTTCTCCGGCACTTTGAACGCGCTTTGTTACCTGCACATCCTCATTACTGGGATGTGGGTTGCCACTGGGATGATTATGTATCAAAATAATATTAACTGCATGAAATTGTAATGCCGTCAAGAAAATTTCTCTTGGTGAGATCAAAGATGCATTCACCGTTCCTTTGGAAATCATAACGTCACCCAGAAATGCATTCTTTGTATCCAGCATGATCAGGAGAAGCATTTCCTGTTCCTGATGCCTTAAATCTTCCATGTAGTAGGAAGCAATGGTTTCAGGACTCTTGAAATCTAATTTTTTTCCGGCCACTGACTTGGCAATTCTGCGGGATAGCTCCCCAATACATTTGATCTGAATTGCTTTTACCCTTCCAATTCCTTTTAACTTCATCAAGTCTTTGATGGAAAGATGTTGTAAGCCTAACAAACCCTCATGACCTTCGGAAAAGTCCAGGATATGCTCGGCCAGTGTCACCGACGAAACTCCCTGTGTCCCTGTCCGCAAAATAATCGCCAGCAGCTCCGAATCACTTAACCGTTCCGGTCCATTAATCTGGAATTTTTCATATGGGCGCTGCTCTTTTGGGAGTTGTTTTATGTTCTCTGTTATTCTCATAAGCCTCCGAATCCGCTCTTCAGACAATTGCAAATTCCTGGCTAAAAGTTCGATATATATTTTAGCACATATGTAAACTAAAGTATACCGCAATAAAATTAATTTTTTATTATTCTTTGTTTCCGCTGTCTGATCGCTTCTGCCACCTTAAGACCATCGATAGCTGCAGATGTGATTCCACCGGCATATCCGGCGCCTTCACCACAGGGATAAAAGCCACTGATATTAGCTTCCATTGATCCATCGCGATGAATCCGAACCGGTGATGATGAGCGGCTTTCCACGCCGCTTAAAAGGGTATCGTATCCGCCAAATCCAGATATCTTTTTATCTAAGGCAGTAATACCTTCGGCTAAAGATTGACATAAAAACTCCGGTAAGCATTCATGCAGATTGGAAAGTGTCCATTCGCCTTTCATGCAAGGACTGATGGTGCCCAGGGAAATGCTCCCCTCCTTCTTTAAAAAATCGCCAAACAGCTGCACCGGTATCTTGCCTTTTTCCAATGAAAAGGCTTTTCGTTCTAGGTATCGCTGAAAATCAATCCCCGAAAGCACATCTGGTACTTCTTCTTTATTGGCCGAATGGCCATAATGGGGTGCTGTAAGTACTTCTTCTTTATTGGCCGAATGGCCATAATGGGGTGCTGTAAGTACTTCTTCTTTATATGATAGATAATCCTCTGGTGATATAGTAATGATCATGGCGCTGTTGGCATTCTCACTGTCACGATCATGATAACTCATACCATTGATTGCCAATGACTGCATCTCTGAAGAGGCATTCACGACAAAACCACCGGGACACATGCAAAAAGAATAAAGTCCCCGGCCCGAGGACAGCTGCTGTGTCAGCTTATAATTAGCCGCACCCAATTGGGAGACCGTCTCTTGTCCATACTGGGATAGATTGATCATCTTTTGCTGATGTTCAATACGTACCCCTACGGCAAATGCCTTGGAAGACATAGATATGCCTCTACGATAAAGCATTTCATAAGTATCCCGGGCACTATGCCCGGTGGCACAGACAACTACCTGGGCTGGTTCAAAGCTGCCGTCAGAAAATCCAATTCCGGTAATCGCCTGATCCTCAATCTGCAAATCGGTCATCTGGCAGCGAAAGCGAAATTCGCCACCCATATCTTCAATCTGCCGGCGAATCGTCTGAACAATCTGAATCAGCAGATCAGTTCCCAGATGGGGTTTTTGTTGGTATAAAATCTCTGCTGGCGCGCCTGCTTCAACAAAGATCTCCAGTACCTTGCGGTTACGGCCAGCCGAATCTTTCACCGATGTATTCAATTTCCCATCAGAAAAAGTACCTGCACCACCCTCGCCAAATTGAACATTGGACTGCGGATCCAAACTTCCGCCATTCCAAAAGACATCCACTTTTTCTTTCCGTACCCGGGCTTCATCGCCTCGCTCTACGACGAGAGGACAATAGCCGTATTTCGCCAGCATATAGGCGCAGAACAAACCAGCCGGGCCACTGCCAATTACCACGGGACGATAACGTAATTCCTCTGCTCCAGCCTTGGGAAAACGGTATTTCGTTTCGTTAGTTAACATAATATTTTTATTATTAGCTTTTTTAAGTGCAGTGCTCTCATGTCTTACTTTTAAGTCAATAGTATAGACATATTGCAGCATAGGTTTCTTACGTGCATCCACCGACTGACGAACTATTTTCCATGAAATAATGTCTGCATCTTGTATACGCAGTGTTTTTTTTATCTTTTGCAATAGTGCCTCTTCGTTGTGTGACAGCGGCATTTTTAACTGTTGGATTCTGATCATATCGTATTTCGGCTCCTTAGTTCTTTTCCGGTTACAATTCAGCCTTCGGCTGAACTGTAACCTCTTCCATATTGCTACATGCAGCATGTTTTCCCGCAATTGCACCACTGCTCCATGCCCATTGGAGATTATATCCGCCACAGTCACCATCAACATCCACAACCTCACCGGTAAAATATAATCCCGGAATCAGCTTTGATTCCATACTGGCGCAATTCAGCTGACTGGTATCTACTCCACCGCTGCAAACTTGAGCCTGCTCCAGAGAATGAGCAGCTTTTATCCATACCGGATAGCGTTTTAACCGTCCAGCCAGTTCAGATACCGATGAAAATTCGCTATAAATCAATGGTATCAGTTTCTTCGGCAGTAATCCGATCAATGACTCTTCCATTGACTTATAAGGACAGCTCTCTATTCGTTTTTCTAAGAATACCGCTAAAGATTCGTCTGTAAAACCAGGCATAAAGTCAATTGTTACGGTAACTTTCTCCCCATTTTCCAAGGCTTTTACCGCAAAGCGGCTGAATTGAAATATCGGAATTCCAGATAAGCCATAATCTGTGAACTGCAATTCGCCCCGAGTGGTCATATATGGTTCATCTTCTATCAGAAGCGTTGCTGCTCCCTCCATACGGACTCCAGCCCATTTGGAAAAATAATTACCCACACCTTTTAAAGAAACAAGTGCCGGCAGTGGCCGGACAATCGGGTGTCCCACTGCTTTTGCCAGGGTGTATCCACTGTCTGATGAACCTTTGACAGCCGATGCCGGTGAACCGGTTGCAACGATTACCCGCTCACATGGATATGTCCATGTTTTGGTTTTCACTTCAAAGCCGTTGTCAAAGGAGATAATTGCAGTTACTTCTTCATTTGTTTTTACTTTCACTTTCAAGTGCTTTATTTCCATTAAGAGCACTTCCAAAACACTGGCAGCCTGCTCATTATAAGGATAAATCCAACCGTTCTTATTCTTGGTATAGACCCCCATCTGTGTGAAAAAACGAATAGTTTCCTGTAATCCATATATCTGAAGCGAGTCCCATGCAAACTCAGGATGCTCTCCGCGATAGCAGGATGGTTCCTGCAATGTATTCGTCATATTGCATCGGCCATTTCCACTTGCCAATATCTTTTTACCCAACTTTTCATTCTGCTCCAGAAGTGTCACTTTAGCGCCACAGGCGGCCGCTTGAATAGCCGCCATCATTCCAGATGCTCCACCACCAATTACTACAATCTCCATACTAATACCTCGTAATTAAAATAACTTCACCAAGCTTCGCTCTACCATTTTCTGCAGGCTCATCAGAATTCCGAATTTACCGTGGGCCCAAGTCAGTCCTCCCTGAAAGTAAACTACATAAGGCGGCTTGATCGGACCATCCGCACTTAACTCAATCGAAGATCCTTGCACAAATGCCCCCGCTGCCATAATCACATCACTGTCATAGCCCGGCATAGCCCATGGCTCCGGAGCCACATAACTGTCAACCGGCGCAGCAGCCTGAATCCCTGCACAAAATGCAACAATGCCTTCTGGTGTGCCCAGTTCGACAGCCTGAATGATATCATGTCTGCTTTCCTTTCCATTAGGAACTACCGGAAATCCAAGTCGTTCATAAATATCAGCGGCAAAGATTGCACTTTTTAGCGCCCCTGCAACCACTGTTGGCGCAAGGAAGAACCCCTGATAAAAAGACTGATTCACACCAAGCGTCGCACCCACTTCTTTTCCCAACCCCGGCGCTGTCAGGCGGTATGCCGCATTTTCAACGTATTGGTTCTGACCGACGATGTAGCCGCCGATTGGTGCAAGTCCTCCGCCCGGATTCTTGATCAGTGACCCCACCATCAGATCTGCGCCTACATCGGTTGGTTCAATCACTTCGACAAATTCACCATAGCAATTATCCACCATACAGATGACATCCGACTTGATGTTTTTGATAAAAGTAATCAGCTCACCAATCTGCATAACGGAGAAGGTCGGTCTTGTCTGATAGCCCTTGGAACGCTGTATAGTAACCATTTTGGTTTTTTCATTGATCGCCTTTTCAATATTATCATAATCAAATGTTCCGTCTTCTTTTAAGTTAACCTGCCGATACACAACGCCATATTCCGCTAAAGAACCATTTGAAGGACGAATACCAATTACTTCTTCCAGGGTATCATACGGCTTTCCAGCGGGCGATAACAGCTCATCTCCCGGACGCAGATTACCGGAAAGGGCTACCGCAAGGGCATGGGTTCCGCAGGCAATCTGCGGTCTTACCAGCGCTGCTTCGGTATGAAACGCTGTGGCATATACTGCTTCCAGCGTATCCCGACCAAGATCGTTATAGCCATATCCGCTGCTGGAGCCAAAGCAAGCTTCATTCACACGGTTCTTCTGCATCGCATGGATTACCTTTAGCTGATTGTATTCCGCCACTTCATCTATTTTCTGAAAACGTTCCTTTAGCTCTGCCAGAAGGTTTTCACCATACGCATAAACCTCTTCTGAAATCCCAAGGGAGTTATACAGTTCCTTTGTTGTCGTCATAAATGTTCCTCTCTTTGCATTGTGTGACCATGTATTCAAGCATCCGCCTTTCATCGTGGGCAAATTCACTTTTGTCTATCCAGTCTACGCAGGATTCTCGCTTAAACCAGGTAATCTGCCTTTTAGCAAAATGACGGGTGTCACGTTTTAATATATAGACAGCCTCTTCCCAGGTATACTTGCCTTCCAGGTAGTCGAGAATCTCCTTATACCCCAGTCCCTGCATAGAAACCATCCCTCTGGTATACCCACGTTCTCTCAGTTCGGCTACCTCCTGAAGCAAGCCTTCTGTGATCATCTGGTCAACCCGTTGGTCAATCTGCGCATATAACTTTTTTCTATCATCATTGAGAACAAAGTAAATAAAGTTGTAGGGGGATTGTCTTGCCTTTTGCTCCTGGTTATGCTCAGATATTTTTTTCCCGGTTTGATGATAGAATTCAAGGGCACGAATGATTCGTTTTACGTTATTAGGATGAATCTCGCCGGCAGCCTGCTCATCTACCTGCTGCAGTTCTGAATGCAGATAGCTGCTTCCTTTTTCGGCGGCCATCTGCTCCAGATGGCTTCTATATCCATCCTCCCCAGAAGAAGTTTCATCGAAATCAATATCATTCAATATCGCCTGAAGATAAAATCCTGTCCCACCTACCAGGATGGGGATATGTCCATTTTGATAAATCTGTTCCATCGCTTTTTTGGCCATTTCCTGAAAACGCACCACATGGAATGATTCTTTTGGATCCAGCTCGTCAATCAGATAATGAGGAACACCGCTCATCTCTGCGGGTTTGATTTTTGCTGAGCCAATATTCATATAACGATAGATTTGCATAGAATCGGCGGAAATAATCTCTCCGCCGACAGCTTTTGCTAATAATATAGATAATTTTGTTTTTCCTACCGCAGTAGGGCCGGTTAATACAATTAATGGTTTTTTCACCTGTTACTCCTGAATTTACACAATCCGTTTGAATTTTTTCTCAAGTTCATATTTAGTCATGGAAATGATCGTCGGTCTTCCATGAGGGCAGTTGTATGGATTCTCCAGCTGCAGCAGTTCATCGATCAGATGCTCCACTTCCTGCCGCGACTGGCTGTGATTGCCCTTGATCGCTGCCTTGCATGCCATGGAAGCCAGTTTCTCGATAATAATATCCAGTGGTTTGCCATGGGTTTCATTGCTCAAATTATCCAGCATCTCAATAAATAATGATTCTTTTGCCAGACCAAATAAATTATCCGGAACTGCTCGGATACTGTATTCTTTACCACCAAAGGATTCAATCTCAAAACCAAGCCCTGTAAAAACATCCATATATTCTTCCAGCAATGCAGATTGCTGCAGTGTCAGTGATACGATCATGGTTGGGGTCAAATACTGAGATGTAATCTTCTTTTCTCTAAAATCATTAAGAAGCCGCTCATACAACACCTTTTCATGAGCAGCATGCTGATCGATGATATAAAGTTTATCTTCCATCTGTACCAACCAATAGGTATCAAACAACTGGCCGATAATAGTATACATTTTTTTTGCATCCTGATGCAGCATTCCCTTTTCTGTGAATATCGTCTGCTGGGTAGGATGTGATATGTACTCCGGTGTTCCTGGCAACTTAGCCATTGTCGGAGTTCCCGGTTCCGCGCCGGTGTCACTTACTGTTTCAGACACTGGTGGTAAAGATTGATCAGCATAGTAAGGAATATTCTCTCTGATCATATCCTTTGCCTTTTCCGTACCGCAGCCATACTGTGACTGATAAGCAGCCCTTCTATTCACTTCAAATGGTTCTGGTATTCGCTGTTTTTCTGCTTTTTCCTGGTCTGAGGACGCTTTTCTTTTTTGACCAAAAGTCACTTCCGGAATCAAATCTTTTTCTATCAGCGCATCATGGATCATCCGATAAATACTGCGATATATTCCTTCCTGATTCTCAAACCGCACTTCCATCTTCGTAGGGTGTACATTTATATCCAATGCATCCCCTTTCATGGTAATAGCTAATGCTGTGAATGGGTATTTGTGCTGCATCATAAAGGACCGGTAACCATCTTCAATCGCCTTCATCAATATCTTGCTCTTAATATAGCGACCATTTACATAATAGTTCTCAAAATTTCGGTTGCCCCGGGAAATCGTCGGCTTACCAATATATCCTTTTACTTCCAGTAAGTTATCCTGATGATCAATCTCCAGTAAATCACTGGTGATATCCCGACCATATATCTGATATATGACTTCTTTAAAGTTCCCATTACCTGAAGTATGTAATTTTGTCTGACCATTTTGCATATACTTAAATGAAATATCCGGATGGGACATGGCCAGCTGTTCCATAGAACTACTGATATAGTTCCCTTCCGTAACCGGGGATTTCAGGAATTTTTTACGTGCGGGAGTATTAAAGAATAAGTTGCGGATTAAAAAGGTAGTGCCGTCAGGTGCCCCGATTTCTTCCAGACTCTTCTCTTTTCCATCCTCTATAATATAGCGCACGCCGGCAAATGCAGTATGGGTTTTGGTGATCAGCTCTACCTGTGACACCGCTGCAATACTGGACAGGGCCTCACCGCGAAAGCCTAGCGAAGTGATTGTCTGCAGATCATCCAATACCTGGATCTTGCTGGTGGCATGACGCAAAAAGGCCAGTGGTACCTGCTCTTTTGCAATCCCGGACCCATTATCCGTGATTCTGATAAACGAGGTACCTCCTTCTTTAATTTCTACTGTAATCGCCGCAGCACCTGCATCTATAGCATTTTCCACCAGTTCCTTAACAATAGATGCAGGACGCTCAATTACTTCTCCGGCTGCAATTTTATCAATTGTATTCTGATCTAATAATAAAATTTTATTCATAAGTTCTACCATCGATTCTTTAACTTGTTCTGTAAACGGTAAATTGTATTAAGTGCATCAATCGGTGTCAGATTACTTACATCCATTTCTTTTAATTCCTGTAAGATATCATCATCCTGAACGGTATCAAATAAAGACATTTGCTTCAAGTCCACCTCATCATAATACACTGTTTTTTGCTTTGGCTTTTTCGGCTGTGTCAGGTCTTTTACCGCTGCCAGAATATCTGCATCACTTAACTCTTCCACCAGTTCTTTGGCCCGTTCGATTACCGTATCCGGAACACCGGCAAGCTTCGCCACCTGAATACCATAACTTTTATCTGCTCCGCCTTTGATGATTTTTCGTAAAAATACGATGTCATCACCTTTTTCTTTAACTGCAATACAGTAATTATTAACTCCCGGCAGTTTTCCTTCCAGCTCGGTCAGTTCATGATAATGAGTAGCAAATAGTGTCTTCGCCCCCAATAATTTTGTATTGCTGATATGTTCAATCACCGCCCAGGCAATACTCAATCCGTCAAAGGTACTGGTTCCCCGGCCGATTTCATCTAATATCAACAGACTGTTAGCAGTAGCATTGCGAAGTATGGTCGCTACTTCCGTCATTTCCACCATAAAAGTACTTTGCCCGCTGGCCAAGTCATCCGATGCACCTACACGGGTGAAAATGCGGTCGACTATACCGATTTTGGCTTTTTCTGCCGGTACAAAGCTTCCGATCTGAGCCATTAGAACAATTAGCGCTGTCTGGCGCATATATGTAGATTTTCCTGCCATATTCGGTCCAGTGATAACCGAAACACGACTGCTTCCATTATCCAGATAGGTATCATTCGGAATAAACATATCATTGGTGATCATCTTTTCCACTACCGGATGGCGTCCGTTTTTAATATCTATAATACCTTTGGTATTCATTGATGGACGGACAAAATTATTGCGCTGCGAAACTACCGACAATGAAGCAAAGACATCCACAAGGGCTACCGCTTTTGCTGTTGCCTGAATCCGCTGAATCTGCCGGGCAATCCGGTCCCGGATTTGGGAAAACAATTCGTATTCCAAGGCAAACAGTTTGTCCTCCGCACCCAGGATAACATTTTCTAATTCCTTTAACCGGTCAGTACTATAGCGCTCTGCATTGGCCAGAGTTTGCTTACGGTTAAAATAATCCGGTACAAGGTCTTTAAACGAATTGGTCACTTCCAGATAATATCCGAACACCTTGTTGAATTTAATCTTCAAATTCCTGATGCCGGTCTTTTTCCGCTCTTCTTCCTCTAGCTGGGCAAGCCATGTTTTTCCTTCTGTTTTGGCATTACGATACTGGTCTACCTGCTCATGGTAACCATCTTTGATAATGCCGCCTTCTTTTACGGCTAATGGCGGTTCTTCCGCAATAGCGATTTCCACCAGCTGACAAAGATCGGTCAGATCATCCATTCGTTCATCCAACTCCTGGATCAATGGTGCATCAAATTCTTTTAAAATCTGTTTAATATGAGGCAGCATCGAAAGAGATGTCTTAAAAGCAGTCAAATCTCTTGGATTAGCAGAGCTATAACTGATCTTGCTGACCAGGCGTTCCAGATCATAAACCGGATTCAGGTATTCTCTGATTTCTTCCCGCAGCATCGCCTTATTATTCAGTTCTGTAATAGCATCTAACCGGGCATTGATCTCATCCGGGTCAATCAATGGCTGTTCCACAAAACTCCGCAGCATACGGGCACCCATCGCTGTATTAGTCTTATCAAGCACCCATAAAAGCGAACCTCGTTTTTGCTTCTCTCTTAAAGTCTCCACCAGTTCCAGATTTCTTCGACTGGAACTGTCGATCAGCATAAACCGGTCAGATGAGTATACGTTAATACCGGTCAGATGGGAAAGGGCATTCTTCTGAGTCTCATGGAGATATTGGAACAATGAACCCGCAGCCACTGTGCCGGTATTATAATCTTCCAGCCCCAGTCCGTTCAGATTCATGGTCTTAAAATGATCCCGTAATGTCCGCTGACACAACTCATCATCAAAATACCATGAATCCAACGAGTAGACACAGATACCCAGGCGGTCTTTCAAGTCATTGATATCAATTCCGCTCATGGCAAATGCATCATTGCAGATAATCTCTGCCGGATTAAACTTATGAATTTCATCTAATAATTTTCTTTCTTTATCTACCTCAGTTACGTAACAGTCACCTGTCGTAACGTCAGCAATGGAAACTCCATAACGTTCGTCAATGTAAACCACCGACATAATATAGTTATTCTTCGTCTCATCCATGGTCTGGGTATTCAGATTCGTTCCCGGTGTCACCACCCGGACTACTTCTCTTTTAACCAGGCCTTTGGCCTGCTTAGGATCTTCGACCTGTTCACAGATAGCCACTTTATAACCTTTTTCGATCAAACGGTTAATATAATTATCCGCAGCATGGTAAGGCACTCCGCACATAGGAGCACGTTCTTCAAGTCCGCATTCTTTCCCGGTCAGCGTGATTTCCAGCTCTTTTGTGACGGTTAATGCATCTTCAAAGAACATTTCATAGAAGTCGCCCAGCCGATAGAATAGAATACAGTCTTTATACTCTTCTTTTGTTTTTACATATTGTTGCATCATTGGTGAAAGATTTGCCAAAATAGTTACCTTCCCGTTCTTGTGTATAGTTATCCAGGATTGATGCCCTGGATTCTTTGTCCCATATAATAAAATCCTTTGCAGGTATCCAGGGAAACCGGCAGCAGTTTACCGATATCCGAATCGTCACCCGGTAAATGGACTAACAGATTATTCGAAAGCCTTCCGGTTACCAAAGAAGTATCCTGTCCATTAACCTCTTCAACCAAAACTTCCTGTACGGTGTTGGCTAAGCGGGCTGACATTTCTCTTGATATCTCCTGCACTTCTTTAAGCAAGATGTCAAAACGTTCTTTGATAACCGGCTCCTCTGTCTGATTCTCCATCGTTGCTGCCGGTGTTCCTGTTCGTTTGGAATAAATAAAGGTAAAAGCACTGTCATAACGCACTTTTCTTATCACATCCAGGGTTTCCATGAAATCCTCTTCGGTTTCTCCCGGAAATCCAATGATAATATCGGTAGTCAGGGAAATGTCCGGGATTGCGGTGCGGATTTTATCAACTAATTCCAGATAGCGCTCCTTCGTATACCGTCGGTTCATCATTTCCAGTATCCGGCTGCTTCCGGACTGCAGAGGTAAATGCAGATGACGGCAGATCTTTTCACTTTTTGCCATAACTTCAATTAGTTCCTCGGATAAATCCTTAGGATGCGAGGTCATAAAACGAATGCGCTTCAGCCCTTTAATTCCCTCAATTTTCTCCAGCAGTTCAGCAAAGCTAAGGGGATGCTTAAGTGTATTCCCATAAGAGTTCACATTTTGTCCCAAAAGCATCACTTCCGACACTCCGTCTGCCACAAGATTCTCAATTTCACGGATAATATCTTCCGAATTACGGCTTCGTTCCCTTCCGCGCACATAAGGAACAATACAATAACTGCAGAAATTATTACATCCAAACATAATATTCACACCGGATTTGAACGGGTACTTCCGCTCTGCCGGCAGGTCTTCTACAATCTTATCGGTATCCTTCCAGATATCGATCACCATGCGGGAAGATTCATATCGGGTTGCCAATAATTCAGCGAATTTAAAAATATTATGGGTACCAAAAATCAAGTCTACAAAAGCGTAGCTTTTTTTTAATTTTTCCACTACATGAGCTTCCTGCATCATGCATCCGCAAAGGGCAACCAGCATATGGGGATTGCTTTTCTTGTAGTGATTCAACTGCCCCAGACGGCCATAAACACGTAAGTTAGCATTCTCACGAACGGTACAGGTATTGAAAATAACAAAATCAGCCTGCTTTTCACTTTCTGAGTGTACATAACCGATTTGTTCCAGAATCCCTTCAAGCTTTTCTGAATCCCTGGCATTCATCTGGCAGCCAAATGTTTCTACCCAGTAAGAAAGCCGTCTTCCGGACTTTCTGCTGGCCTCATTAACATACTGTTGGCATTTTTTAATATAGTAATATTGACGCATCGGCTCAATAAGCGGCACCGGCGCATTTATGTCAATGTGTTTTAATGTCTGTTCATATTGTTTTTCTTCCAAAATTGGATTTTCCCTTCTGTTATGTGATCATGTTTTTATATTATATATGTATTTCAAAAAAAAATCAATTCGACTGTACTAGAATCTCCAGTGGTATTTTATATATTTCTTGATAAGACTCTTTCTGGTATTCTACTTTCAGCGGATAGGTAGCACCATCTTCTACCGTCTCCACTGTAAGTGCTGGTTTTCCTGTTGTTTCCGAATAGTAATTCACCGAGCTTCCGCCATTGAGCCGGGACATATATTCCTCTTCCCTTTTTCCCAGCGTATAATGAGACAATTTCTGCAGATATTTGGCCAGCCGCTGACTTCTCACATTGTATGAGTGCGGCATGGCATTGCGGTAATAATAGATAACCTTACCACGGGAATGAAAATCCACATACCCAATCGTATCATACTCCCGGAAGACCTGGATTAATGCCTTGGTTTCTGCTTCACTGGCCGGATACTCACACAATTGCTGCTGAATATAGGATTTACAAGGGAAATTCCGGCCAACATCAACGCCCCGGGCATTGTATTTCCAGTTTTCCGGAGATATCTTTTTCATTCGGCATAAATGCCGCATGATGGGATTACGAACCCCTTCAAATCCCTGTAATGCAATTTCATACCCATCCGGATTTACTACCGGTATAAAGCAAATGGAGTATTGGTTAAATAATTCCTCTAATTTGTACTTTTCAATTCCGGAAGCATTCCAGTATGCCTCGCAATATTCTTCTGTCATGCGCAAGAGAAGAATCGGATTAACCGATTCATGTCCGTGAATTCCCGCTGTAAGTACCAGCGTTTTCATTCCCGTCCCAACTCGAATCATGGGAATGTCTCTTTCGTCCTGGCTTTTTCCAATTGTCCGATATATTACAAACTCACTGTAAATATCCGCAAGGTGCTTTAATTCTCCGCAAATTTCTTCATAAGTGTACCTCTGCGCCAGATTGATCATTTCTTACCTCCACAAATATACTTTTGTACTAATTATATGAGCAACTTGTCCGAAATATGATAAACAATACATGGGAAATAGTGGATTTTCGAAATTTATTAATTAGAATTAATACTAAAAGCAAAGCTGCTAACAACATCTGCCGGCAGCTTTGCTTCTATGAATTAGAAATAAAAATTTGATTTTATTTTTTAATAGCGTCCAATGCTTCCTGGGCATTATCTTTTGTATAAGTAACATTGTCAACAATGGTCTCTGCCTTTACTTCTATGCCTTCTAACAAATCCGCACAAGCATCTGCTGATAATTTACCCTGATCTTCGGTTCCTTGGGAAACAGTTGCTGCTAATTTTCCGTCCAGTACTGCCTGAAGACCTTCTGATGTAGCATCGATACCATACACTTTTACCCGGTCATCTAATTTCGCATCAGCTACTGCTTTTGCCGCGCCAACTGCCATACCATCATTCTGGGAAACAATCGCATCAATTTCTTTACCAGAATTCAGCCAGTTTTCAGTAATTGTTAAAGCTGGTTCTGTCTGCCATTCTGCTGTATCCTGGAATACTACATTGATATCCGGATAATCCTTTAATACGTTCTCAAAACCTTCGGAACGGCCGACTTGTCCATCTGATCCCATCGGACCTAACAAGAAAGCAACATTACCTTTTCCACCGATATCTTCAGCTGCTTTTTTCATCAGGATTTCACCGGTTGTCGCTGCATCTGCACCAACATAGCAGTCTGCTGCGGAAGGATCACTGATTTTCTGATTAACAATAACAACCGCTACTCCTTCTTCTTTTGCTGCTCTAACAGCCGGTACCACACCGTCTACCGAAACCGGCTCAATGATGATGCCTTTTACGCCAAGGGTAATCGCCTGCTCAATCTGGTCTACCTGGGTCGCAACATCCTGACCAGCATCGTATACGCTGTATTTGTATCCTCGCGCTTCTACTTCTGCTTCTACTGCACCGGATAGGGTAATCGTAAATTCATTGGACATATGTGTCATGAAAAGTGCGATAGTTTCATCAGAACCAGATGCGCTGTCACTCTCCTTTACATCCTCTTCCTTTTCTGCATTGTCATTAGCTGCTTTACTTTCTGTTGTGTCAGTAGTGCTGTTGTCTGCCGCCTTATTGCTTCCGCATGCAGTCAATGCTGAAAATCCCATTGTCATTACCACTAACATTGCAAGTGCTTTCTTCATCATTACTTCCTCCTTATTTTTTATTCTTGCCGCGCCTTGCCACGCAAGTCTAAATATACTGCCACTGCAATAATCACACCTTTGATAATCTTCTGGTAGTTTGAAGATACACCCAGAATATCAAGACCGTTACTGATTACTGCAAGGAGTAACGCACCAATAATGGTTCCGTACCATTTCCCGGAACCACCGGACATGCTGATTCCACCGATAACAACAGCGGCAATCGCATCCATTTCATAACCATCACCAGCAGTTGGTGATCCTTGTACCGTTCGGGATGCTACCAGCAGCCCTGCCACACCTGCGGTCAGACCACAGAGAGTATATACGGTTAATTTCATCCGTTTAACATTAATACCGGTTACTCTGGCAGTTGCTTCATTTCCACCGATGGCATATACCCGACGGCCGAATACTGTCTTAGTCAATACAAATCCGGAGATTAGGACGATTACAATGAAGTAGATTGCCAGAATCGGTATTCCCAGGATGAATTGATTGGTCAGATTCTCGAACGACTTCGCCAATCCATAGACCGGAGAACCACCGCTGACAATTAAGGCCAATCCTCTTATACCGGTCATGGTTGCCAGTGTGATAATGAAAGGTGGAAGCCCTGCATAAGCAACGCCAAATCCATTAACAGCACCAACAGCCGCTCCCACCGCTAACGCTGCTAAAACGGCAACAATAACCGGCAAGCCCTGAATCTGGGCACATAGGGCAGCAACTACACCGCTTAATGCGATAGTCGAACCAGCCGAAAGGTCAATTCCACCAGAAATAATAACGAACATCATCCCACAGGATAAAATTCCGTTAACCGATGCCTGCTTTAAGATATTAATTAAGTTTCGTGGTTTAGCAAATGCATTTGGTGAGATAATCATCAAAACGATTACCAATGTAAAAAATGCGATAAAGATACCAAACTCACGATAGTTTAATATTTTTTTCTTGTTTTCATTTTTGTTTTTCATGCCGGTTTTCCTTCCTTTCGTGACGCGTAAGCCATAATTAATTCCTGTGAAAACTGGCTGCGGTATAATTCTCCCGTAATCTGTCCTTCACACATAACCAGAGTCCGGTCACAAATCCCAATAATCTCCGCCATTTCGGAAGAAATCACGATAATTGCTTTACCGGCTTTCGCCAACTCATTAATCAATATGTAGATGTCACGTTTGGCACCAACATCAATTCCTCTGGTCGGTTCATCAAAGATGATGATATCCGGTTGCGCCAAAAGCCACTTGGCCAGGACTACTTTCTGCTGGTTACCACCGCTTAAATTGCCTACCAATACGTCTGCTGAAGGTGTTTTGATCCCTAGCTCTTTAATATATTTATCAGCGATTTCAAGTTCTCTCTTTTTATCCAGTATACCGCCATGCGCCAGTGCCTGTAGTGATGCCAAAGATATATTTTCTTTTACTGTCCCGACCAGATTAAGCCCAGTTAACTTTCGGTCTTCTGTGATCAAAGCGATTTTATGACGAATGGCATCAGCCGGACTTTTTAGCGTAATCGGTTTTCCGTTAATCAGGATTTCACCACCAGTCTTCGGGTACATTCCGAAAATGGTTTCTACCAGTTCGCTTCTACCTGCTCCAATTAATCCGGCAATTCCAAGCACTTCGCCCTCATGCAGCGAAAAACTGGCATCCTGCACATGCTTTTTGCGGCTTAAGTTCTTAACTTCCAGAATAATCGCGCCCCTGGCCGTTTCTTCTTTGGGATAGATTTCAGTAATTTCTCTTCCCACCATCATCTTAATCAATTCATCCTCACTAAGCTGTGTACTTGCTTTGGTTCCAATGAAATGACCATCACGAAGTACAGAGATAGTATCGGAAATTTTAAAAATTTCATTCATTTTGTGTGAAATATAGATAATAGCTACATCTTGTTTCTTTAATCGTTCTATTTGTTTAAATAAGATCTCCGCTTCCTTTTCGGTAATGGCAGATGTGGGTTCATCCATAACAATAATTCTGGACTGGACAGATATCGCCTTGACGATTTCCACCAGCTGCATCTGAGCAACACTGAGGGTGCGCATATTCGCTTTTGGGTTAATATCAATCTCCAGTTCGTCAAAATACCTCTGGGTTTCAGCACGCATCTTATTCTTATCCACCAGCCGCAGTGTCTTATTCTGCAAAAGCTCCCTACCCATGAAGACATTTTCAGCTACTTCCATGTCCAGAATCGTATTCAACTCCTGGTGGATCATCGCAATCCCTTTTGTCATGGCATCTTTTGGTCCATGCATCGCAACTTCTTGCCCACTCATACATATCATACCAGCATCCACTTTGTAGATACCCATCAGAATCTTCATCAGAGTAGATTTGCCTGCTCCGTTCTCCCCCATCAGAGCATGTACTTCTCCGGGCTTAATCTGCAGTGTAACATCCTGCAGGACCTTGACACCGGAGAAAGATTTATAGATGTTTTTCATTTCCAAGGCATAGTTCATTGATGACCCTCCTTACAACAACTAAGGTATATGAAATACCTTTCATATACCTTAGTTTACTGTTTTTTTCAATTTTCTCAACTGCCAATTTTGGGACTAACGGGGGGGATTTTCTGTTTTTTGTTCTTCCAATGGAATCACCTGCCCAGAAAATGTATATGCTTCCGAAATATTGGTTGTGATAATCAACACGGCAATCCCTCGTTTAATATACTCTTGAATCATATGCTCCGTAAATTCTTTCATTCGGATATCCACCCCAGACAATGGTTTTACACAGATGATCAGATGGGGGTAATAAATGAAATACTTATAGTAAACCAGTTTCTGTTTGGTCAGCGGATCTAACGCCGCCACCTGGGTGTCCAGCTGATTTTTCGTAAAGATATGGCTCAGTTCCTTTTGGATGCTCTTTTCTGTACGTCTCGTTAAAAACGGATAGCTGACCTTCTCCGTTATCATTATCGACAGATTCTTAAGACCACTCATGTTATGGAACAGGTTCTTCCCGTAAGCAATGGGATTTTCCTGAATCATGCAGACCCCCTGATTTACAGCATCCATTGGACTTTTAGGCTCATAAGGCTGTCCCCGCAAATACATCCGCCCACGATAATCACTGTTTTCACCTTGCAGGATATCAATCACATCATTTCCATAATACCCTTCTCTATCCAATAGAACGAGACATTCTCCTTTATGAATGCAAAAGTTAATCTTTGGTATCCCGTCGGTGGATATATTGTTAAACCGCAGTATTTCCTGTGCAAAATCCCTGGTTTTTGCAGTGTCTGAAATCTCGTAAGTGCGCCGTTCCTTAAGAAGCACCTTTTGAATCTGCTCCACATTAAACTCGTCCCGAAAAAAGCGAAAAGCTGTGCGTCCATTACTAATAATAGAAATATCATCTGTCAATCTTAAAAGGAAGGTTTGATCATAGTCAATCACCAAAAAGGCACTCCCCCGCTGCCGCAGCTCCCCGAAAAGCAATGTGACTCTGGCTATATCTTTGCTGTTCAGCACAGCTGTCAGATTCTTCAGCACAATTATTTTAAAACCTTGTCGAAATGCCTTGATCAGCTCCAGTTCCACCCGCTGCAAAGGATTCATATCACGCAGCAGCATATCTGGTGTCCAGGATACAGAAAACACCTCTACCATTGTCTCAATCTGCCGCCTCAGCCGTCTGATATTCTTATAGAATCCTTCTTTTACCTTCTGTTCGATAAAGAAAGAGTCCATAACCGTTAATTCCTGCGAATTTTTCACCGCTATTTCAGGGAAAAATATTTTTTTTGCAAAGGTCTCCTTTGTTTGTTCAAGCGGCACGAAAGTTTCGTTAATAAAAACTTTCCCGTCCGAAAAACTACGCTTTCCCTGCAGGATTTCAAACAGATACCGTTCTTCTAAGACATTATCCACAATCAACCCGTGTATTTTACCACTGCACAAACGCAGACAAATATCAAACAGAAATGCTTCCTGATTTTCACCACTTTGAATTCTGACAATTTCCTGTTCTACCATGCTAGTGTACTTCCTCGCTGATATTTAGTTACCCATCGTGCCGAACTTATACTTTTCTTCAATAATAAGCGGCAGAATAATTTTAACTTCTGTACCTACATTTTGAATGCTAAAGATATGAATCCCATATTCTTCACCAAACAACAACTTGATTCGGCTGTTGACATTTACCAACGCAATCCCACCCTTTGACGAAGTTTTCTTCTTCTCGGAACTGGCCGTTTTACTGCTAAAACTTTTATTTAGTGTAATCAGGCGTTCCACATCAATGCCAACACCATCATCCTTGATGATAATCAACAGATTACGCTCGGTATATTCAATAATAATTTTCACTGTTCCAAATCCCGACTGTCCCTCTAAGCCATGAGCAATTGCATTTTCCACAATCGGCTGCAAGGTCAGCTTGGGAATCTGGGCATGCAACAATATACTGTCCTCTTGGGGCAGCATAATATCCATATTCAACTTTTTACCAAAGCGGTATTGCTGGATAATAAAATAGTTGTTTACATTACTAATTTCATCATCCAAAGTAACCATATATCCTACTTCTGTAATAGTATAGCGAAAAAAAGTCGCCAGTGCTTTTGTTGTGTTAGCGATACCATATGCTTCTTCGCAAATAGCATCACTCCGGATTGCTTCTAAAGTATTATATAAAAAATGCGGATTAATCTGATTCTGCAATGCCAGATATTCCGCATGTTTTAACGCATCTTGAGGTTTCTCTTCCGGTTTTGCCTGCACCCGCACCTGCTGTTTTAGCATATCGTAATTCTTTTTCAGTTTCCCATACCGAAACCTCAATATAGTGATAACAATTAAAAATATCACCACCAGTACAATTTCCATAGTCTCATCCGCCCTTTAACTTAATTTCTGATACAGCTTTCGGAATTCCGAAGGATTCAACCCAGTCAAACGCTTAAATAATTTGGAAAAATGTTTCAAATCCTGATAACCTACTTCGGCCGCTACATCACTGACTCCCATATCTTCCTGAATCAAAAGCTGTTTTGCCTGACTAATCCGCACCTGTGCCAGATAGTCCGAAAAATTTTCACCGGTTTCCTTTTTAAACAATCCTGAAAAGTAACTGGTATTGAAACCCAACATTGCACTGATATCATCCAGCTTCAAAGCTTCATAATAATAATCCTGAATATACTTTTTGGCCTTCCGGATAGGTTTACTCTCTGCTTGCGCCTGTATTTCAGCAACTGCCCCAATCCCTTCAGTAAATGCTTCCATCAGTTGACGAAACACTTCTTCCACGCTGGTACACATAAAGAATCGATTAATAAATACCTCTCTTCTATCGGTCACATCTACTTCCTGACTGATTTTTCGTAAACTGAATAGTAAGGTATCCATCAATTCCAGCGAAACGCCATATAGCACTTCGCCATCCATATCAAATGCCCTGAGCACAGTCTGATAGATTGAGTCCAGCAAACGCCGCACCTCGGTATCATCCAACACTTCAATACGTTCCTGTAAGCCGTTTTTAAGCTGGGCACTGATAATATCTCTTACGGTAATCGAGCTGGTTTGCTTTTTGTAAATCCCGATGGTATGATTCAAACCAAGAAAAATCCGGTTCAGTACTGCCCGCTTAGCCTCTTTAGCTGATTCCCGAATCTGTGAAAAATCCGTCGTCGTATTCCCCATGCATACAGTCGCATTAATATCCCAGAACAAATCTCGCAAAGTACAGATTCTTGTGCGGACGATTTTCAGCTTTTTACGCAGCTCCCGTTCATATTCCTCATCCATATTAATCAGAAAATAAACTCCTTCTATCGTTGGGTAACTAAGCAGCTTCTTCGCACCTGGGCGCAGCTCATTTTCGGTTAATTTCTGCACCTGATTCACTAATAGCTGATAGGCTTCTCTATTTTCCTTATGCTCCGAAATATCCGCTTTTATAATCACAACCTGAAAAACACCGGGCAGAAAACTACAGCAGTACTCCTGATTAACCTCATCCATATTAAGATGCCCCGGAAACTTTTTTGTATCATCAACCAAGTGCTCCATAAAGGTCCGCTGCATTCTTCGTGAATCTGCTTCTATTTGCTTATGCAGACTAGCTTCCCGGTTCTGACTTTCCCGACGATTTTCTTTTTTATGAATTAATTTTGTCAGAATATCGGATAATTCATCCTCATCCAGCGGTTTCAATAGATAATCCTCCACCCCATAGCGCATCGCATTACGGGCATATTCGAACTGGCGATGACCACTTATGATTACAAAAGCGATTTCTTCATCCATTTCTTTCGCTTTTTCAATCAACGCTAAGCCATCCATTCCCGGCATACGAATATCAGTAATGACAATGTCCGGCTGCTGCACTCTAATTGCCTGAAGCGCTGCATCCCCATCATTAACCACACCAATCACTTGTAATCCAAGTGCTTCCCAGTCAATTACGTTCTCAATCAACCGGCACACTTTGACCTCATCGTCAGCAATCAGTACTTTATACATTCTTTCACCCCATTCAAGTACATCATTGTGCAGTCAGGTGTCCCAAGCTCCTAGACTCTTTCATGTTTTTTGTATTGCCAGTAACCTGCCAGCATTTCTTTATGGACGAACCTGACCAGTTCCATAAATGATATATTTTGTCGTTGTCAATGCCGTAAGCCCCATCGGTCCCCGCGCATGCAGCTTCTGTGTGCTAATACCAATTTCCGCACCAAAGCCAAATTCAAAACCATCGGTATAACGTGTCGAAGCATTGACATAGACAGCTGCCGCATCCACTTCATCCAAGAATTTCTGAGCATTCATATAATCAGAAGTGATGATCGCTTCCGAATGCTTAGTATTATATTTATTAATATGTTCAATTGCCTCATCTACACTGGTCACTGTTTTGATTGAAATAATATAATCCAGATACTCTGTTCCCCAGTCCTCTTCTGTCGCTTCGACTGCTCCCGGCATTAATGCACTTGCCTGTTGGTCCGCACGAACTTCCACCTGGAATTCTTTCAGCCGTTCTGCCAGCACCGGCAATAATGCATCCTTCACCTTCTCATGCACCAGAAGAGATTCACAAGCATTGCATACACCAATACGCTGAGTCTTTGCATTAATAATAATATCTGTCGCCATCGTCAGATCTGCTGATTCATCCACGAAAATATGGCAATTCCCTGTACCCGTTTCAATTACCGGAATAGTACTGTTTTTAACCACTGCCTGAATCAATCCGGCGCCACCACGCGGAATCAGGATATCAATATACTCATTCATCTTCATAAATGCCGTAGTAGTCTCTCGATTGGTATCCTCAATCAACTGAATGGCATTAACATCAATAGCATTCTCAGTAAGTGTTTCACGAATGCAGTCTACAATCGCTTTATTAGAATGCAGGGCATCACTTCCACCTTTTAAGACCACCACATTACCAGTCTTGAAGCAGAGCCCAAAAGCATCTGTGGTTACGTTGGGACGCGCTTCATAAATGATTCCAACAACTCCAAGAGGTACTCTTTTCTGTCCGATGATCAGGCCATTGGGCCGCTTTTTCATCTGCAGAACTTCACCAATGGGATCCTCCAACACAACCAACTGATACAGCCCTTCAGCCATCCCCCGGATTCGTTCCGATGTTAATTTAAGGCGATCAAGCAGCCCTTCGTTCAGTCCCGACGTCTTCCCATTCTCCATATCGACACGATTTGCCGCCAGAATCGTTTCCGTATTCCCAATTAGGGCATCACCAACCGCCTTTAATACTTTATTTTTCAAATCCGTGTTCATCTTCTGCATCATCGGCACTGCTGCCTTTGCCTGCATCCCAATTGTCTGCAACATAAAATACTACCTCCTTTTTATTTGAGAGTACTCTTTGAGCCACTTTGATGTTTATCGCTCCTCAGTATATACAGCAGTCTCAGTAATCAACATTTGTGGCAAGATATCAAATTCATCAGCAGGCACCTGCTCCACCAGCTGAAAATCAAAAGCAACCGCAACCGTTGTATGCCTCGGATGACTATCCAGATAACGATCATAAAATCCCTGCCCATACCCAATCCGATGTCTATCCTTATCAAAAGCAACTCCCGGAACAATCATAATAGCTTCATCATACTCGGCCGGCTGACATTCCTTTTTGGGCTCCCACACTCCAAAGCATCCCGGCTCTAACTGATCATAAGATGTAATTTCATAAAAATGCAGATGGCGCCCTTCAACTCTCGGTGCTGCCACCTTCTTCCCGACTTTCCATGCCGCCTCAATAATTTCCTTCGTACCTACTTCATTATTACAATCAATATATGCATACACAGCCTCCGCTTCTACATAAGCCGGAAGCTTCATTACCTTATTACAGATGATATGACTATCCTGTTTAACTTTAAGTTCATCGGCCTGTTCACGCTTTTCATATATGGATTTTCTAATGTTTTGCTTTGTCTCCATACTTTTCTCCCAAATTCACAATACTACCATCTTCCTCCTGCACATCAATATTATCCAGCTGCGACCGCAGATTCATTCGAATTGTTGCAATATATTCTTTTCGAAGACGTGCCTGCTCATCCTTCTCCCCGGTCGTAAGTCCCACCCCTTTAGACTTGCGGGCAAGTTCATTAATTCTCGCAATTGTTTTTTCGTCCATATTCCCTCCACTGTCACTTCTCAATTCACTTTCTGTAACTTCATGTGATCTATTTAAAATCCTTCTCAAACAGTTAATTTCTTCACATCGAATCATCTATAGCTGCATATCAATTATAGCATAGAAAGCTCTTGTTTTAAAGTGAACTTCAAATTTTTGGGTGCACTTTTAAAATATGCATCCCAAACCCATCAAACGGTTGACGAATACAACTAAACCCCCTAAAATAAGATATTATGTGTAATTCTAATCAGTAAACACCCGCATGCCTATGTGTGCAGGAATATAGAGAGGGCAATATTATGAAGAATGTATTAGAATATCTGGAAAATTCAGCATTGCGATACGGCAGCAAGAAGGCTTTTGAAGATACTTCTGCCAGTTGTACTTACGAAGAGCTACATCAACAGGCACGAAGTGTCGGCAGTGCTGTAGCCGGCGTAGCTATTTTGAGTTCGCCGATTCCTGTATTTATGGATAAAAGCGTAGCCGCCATTACCTGTTTTATGGGAGTTGTCTATGCCGGTTGTTTTTATGTCCTGCTGGATCCACATCAGCCGACTGCCCGTTTAAAGCAGATTATCAAAACGCTGAATGCCCAGGTACTGCTGGCTGACCGTACTTATGATGCAGAATTAGAAGGACTTCATTTTGAAGGACAAGTTCTCTACTATGATGATGCCATAAAACAATCACCGGATGAAGCTTTACTGGAAAGTATCCGGATGCAGTCTCGGGATGTTGATCCACTCTATGGCATTTTCACTTCCGGTTCTACGGGTATACCAAAAGGTGTTGTTGTCAGCCATCGTTCGGTAATTGATTTTATGAATTATTTTACTGATTTATTTGAGATTACTTCCGAAGATATCATCGGCAATCAGGCACCTTTTGATTTTGACGTTTCTGTTAAAGATATCTACTCTACCTTGAAAACAGGAGCGACCATGCAGATTATTCCAAAGCAGCTGTTCTCCATACCGACACGGCTTTTAGACCTTCTTTGCGAAAAAAAGGTGACCACATTAATCTGGGCGGTATCTGCATTGTGTATCATCACGACACTGAAAGGCTTCAAATATAAAGTGCCGGAATCAGTCAATAAAGTATTGTTCAGCGGCGAAGTAATGCCTGTCAAACATTTGAATGAATGGCGTAAATACTTACCTGACGCATCTTACATTAATCTCTATGGTCCAACTGAAATTACATGTAATTGTACGTACTACAAAATTGATAAAGAATTTGGACTGGGTGAAATTATTCCAATCGGTATACCTTTCCCAAATGAAAAAGTATTCCTGCTGGATGAAGAGAATAAATTAGTAGCAGCTACAGGCTCTCTGGGGGAACTATGTGTTTCAGGTACCGCTCTGGCACTGGGCTATTATAATAATCCGGAACAGACTCAAAAAGCATTTGTTCAGAATCCCCTAAACAAAAATTATTTGGAACCAATTTACCGCACTGGTGACCTGGCATACTACAATGAGGAAGGACTTTTGTGCTTCGCTTCCCGAAAGGATTTTCAAATCAAGCACATGGGCCACCGTATTGAACTGGGCGAGATTGAAGCAGCACTGGAAAAAGTGGGGCAGATCGACCGCCTCTGCTGTATCTTTGATGAAAAAAGAAAGAAAATCGTTGCTTTCTATGAAGGTGACATTGAAAGAAAGGAAATCATCCAAGCCATCGGCACAGATATTCCCACCTATATGATTCCGAATGTTTTCAAGAATGTGGATACAATGCCTATCACCAGTAACGGTAAAATAGACCGTAAAGCTTTGATGGCAGAATATACAGGCATAAAATCATAAATTGAGGAATAATGCCGGCAAGCCATTTGTACGATAATGGCTTGCCGGCATTAAATTCGGGATTATGGTGGATAGGGTACGACCTATAAAAGCTTCTCAATATAATCCATCAGATAAAATTCTTCCTTTTTGTCAGCCAAAAACAACGTTCCATGATGCCCACCGCCCATAATCTGATGAATCACATGGAAATCTTTCCCATTGGCAATCACCATATCGGCACCTGCACTGGTAGCCAATTGCGCCGCCGCCAACTTAGTTGCCATACCGCCGCTTCCCACATTGCTTCCGGTAGACGATTTGCCCATACCCAATAAAGAATCATCAATCGTTTCCACAGTTTCAATAAAACGGGCATTCTCATTCTGATTCGGGTCATCAGTAAAAAGCCCATCTATGTCGGACAGCAGGATCAACAAATCCGCATGGATCATCGCTGCAACAATGGCAGAAAGCGTATCATTGTCCCCAAACTGATTAACAAATTCTAATTCATAGGTAGAAATCGTATCATTTTCATTAACAACCGGAATAGCTCCAATCTTCAATAACTCTTCAAATGTATTCTGAGCATTAATACGATTCACATTATTCAGCATCGTGTTCTTAGTAATCAATACCTGACCTGCAATCTGATTATACTCCGCAAAAAGCTTCTGATAGATCATCATCAGTTTTGCCTGCCCAATCGCAGCACACGCCTGCTTTACACTAATATCCTCCGGTCTTTCCTTTAAGCCGATTGCATTTCTCCCCACCATAATAGCCCCCGAGGAAACCAATACAACTTCTTTTCCCTGATTGCGTAAATTACTTACTTCACGAACTAATATTTCAAGTTTGATCAAATCTAAATGCCCCGTCTCCTCATGCGTCAAGGACGACGAGCCAATTTTAACAACAATTCTCTTTTTATCTTTTAATTTTTTTCGTATATCCACGAAAAAAACCTCCTTTGCTTTATAGAATACTCTCGGAAACTCACTGCATACGTCTTTTTGGCTGATTTTCCGCCAGGTGCACACAAATTTAATCAACGTACGCTTTGACGCGTCCTCCCTCAAAACAAATTCCCTGGTATCCAATTCCTATTGCAATTAACTTTAACCTTATTAATATTCGGTATCACTACTTTCCGCCATATTAATATCCTGCTCTGACACCACACTATCCGGCTGAATCACATTAGCAGCCCCAACGTACACATTATCCTTATACGTATCCTGAACAATGCACACAAAGGTTTTACCAGTATTAAAAGTAATTTCATTACCGTTTAAATCATAGTAATAGGTCACCCCCCATGGTTCATGCTTTTTCCATGTGATCGGAATTGCTTTTCCATTAGTGATATATACCCCTTCATTGCCAGCATCAACGTCAATATTCAGATAACCATTTTCATCGTAATTGCGCCATGTCGAATACTGAATGATTACATTCTTAAATTTCAACTGTTCATTCGTCAACTCATCAATCTGTGCTTCCCCATACTGAAAACGATAATACAACCCATCATCTTCATGATATTCAAACCATGGTTCATTCAAGACATAACCCGGCTTAACAAGCTCAGCCTTCTGATTGCCCGGAAGTTCTATTTTATCTCCTACTTTTGTAAACGTATAAGAGCCATTATAATCTTTATCATACTCCTGACTGTAGCCACAGATTTCGATACCTTTTTGAATCCCTTCAAAGCTTGTATATGCATTATGCGGTGACTGTCGGTCACTGGTCCGATAAAAAACCGAGTCCGAATAGTTTGCCAACCCACTTAAGTTATTCACTTCCGGCAACTCCAGAATCGGCAGCGCATATGCTGATTGACCATAATGCACATAAATTGCATCAAACCCAGAAGCATAAAAAATGAAATAATCCCGGCAGCTCCTCATTGAACCAATTTTCTCCAGATTATCATAATCTTCAATTACAGACATCAGCCGTGTGATTCCGCCTTCTACCGGTGCTTCATAGACAATCCCTGCATTACTGATACCCGCCTGAGGAACCGCCGCTTTAACGTTATTCATCATAACCGCGATCGGTCTTCTGGTACCGATTTTTTCATCTACATATTCCCCCGTCAGGTAACTTTTCACCATACCCTCCGGAATAACCTCTTCATCAGATGCCTCTTCAGTCGGTGTGGGCGTTGCGGTCGGTTTGGCTGTCTCCATTGTTACTACTTCTTCTTTTGGCTCTTCTTTTTTCTTGCATCCGGATATCGACACTGCCATTACGGTAAGCAGCAATAGCCACTGTAATCCTTTGATCCTCATGAATCTTCTCCTCTATCTAGTTATTTTTAATTCCTCCAAAGCAGCTTTCTGCTTTTCTTCCATAGCCTTTGCTTCTTCCGGCTCCATATGGTCATAACCCAGCAAATGCAAAACACTATGAGCGATTAAAAATGCATACTCCCGTTTCAATTCATGACCAAACTCTTCAGCCTGCTCTCGGGCCTTAGGAATGGAAATCATGATATCACCCAACATCAATTCACCGCTATCGGGGTGGAAGAATGTATTCAAACCGTTTTCAAGTATATCATAGTTTACCGGTTTTGTGAAATCCACCATTGGAAAAGATAACACATCCGTTTCCCGATCTATCTGCCGGCATTCCTGATTGGTCTGGCGAATTTCCTTATTATCAGTCAGAATCAGATTAATCTCTGCCTCATACGGACACTGTTCCAGTTCCAGCACTTTTTCGGCAACTGCCTCGGCAACTGCCTGATAGTCGAAGGAAAACGTATATTCCTTTTCATTTTCAATGCGAACAGACATAGTAATTCCCCTTTTCTTGTGTATTATATTCATGTTTTACGATTTTCGCTTTGTTGGTCTGGCGGAACGTTTTTCATAAGAATCGTACGCCTGTACAATTTTCTGTACCAGTGGATGCCTTACAACATCTTTACTGGTCAGTTCACAAAAACCGATTTCGTCCACTCTTCTTAACACCTGCAGCGCCGTATCCAGACCAGACTTAGTATCCTTAGGCAAATCCTTCTGAGTTCTGTCGCCGGTTATGATCACTTTTGAGCCGAACCCCATGCGGGTCAAAAACATCTTCATCTGAGCTGGTGTGGTGTTCTGTGCTTCATCCAGGATAATAAACGCATTATCCAGTGTCCTGCCGCGCATATAAGCAAGTGGTGCTACTTCGATCAAGCCCTTTTCCATGTTCTTCATAAAGCTTTCTGCCCCCATAATCTCATACAGTGCATCATACAGCGGTCTGAGATATGGGTCTACCTTGCTTTGCAGGTCACCGGGGAGAAATCCTAACTTTTCTCCGGCTTCAATTGCCGGCCTGGTTAATATAATCCGGTTAACCTCATCATTCTTAAAAGCAGTGATCGCCATAGCCATGGCCAGATATGTCTTACCGGTTCCCGCCGGCCCCATACCAAAGACAATCATTTTTTTCCTGATCATATCTACATATTGTTTTTGACCAAGAGTCTTTGGTTTAATTGCTCTTCCGTTTACGGTATGGCAGATACAATCTTTATCAATCTCTGCCAGGGAGCCTTCCTGCTCTTCCACGACCAGAGACAATGTATAATTCACTTGCTGTTCATCAATGGTATTCTTTTGTACAGATAGTGCTGCTAATTGATCAAATACTTTCTTTGCACGATCTACATTCCCTGCTCCGCCAAGAATTTTCAATATGCCGTCACGTGAGATCAAGGTTACATTCAGGGTACGTTCAATTTTCTTGATATGCTCATCGAACTGGCCGAATATATTTCGTTCATGATCAGCAGGTATGTTAACTAATGCCTCGATAATATTATTCATCTACTGGAGTCCTTTCATCTGTTGTCTCGTCTAATTCTTCTGCCGGTGGTTCCTCCTCCTGAACGGGTGTTCTTCTTCCTGTTTTTTCTATAACATACACTTTTCCGGTTGTTTTGCAGGAGTTGGCAGTTGTGTTTATTTTAACACTTTTTTTCTGTATTTCTACCCCTTTTTGGGATAATTTTTTTAAAAATGCAAATAGATTTTTATTTGCCTTCTCTTCTGCCTGCTCTTTTGTGTATTTTTGGTTCTTGATCATATAAGGAAGCGTGGTAACTGTTCCATAGGAAATGGGCAGGATAAAGTTTTCTGTCAAATGCACTTCCTGCTCCTGCCGGTACTGATCATAGTACTCATATGGATACTCATTTTTACCAAGGTCAATGTAGTAATTAAGCACTTTGAAAAAGTGACTGGTCTTTACTTCATCCAGATAGATCCGCTCCTTGTAATTCATTGGAAACTCATCAAAATAAGCATATGTGGTCTCAATATAGATATCGGCATCAGCGTGTACATATTCTTTTCTGACAACCTCCAGAGCATCATTCATAATATCTATTTTCCCAGATATAAGAATCTCCCCCTTTTTGCATTCCATTTCTTCTTTTACCAGCGGTCTTCCGCTCCTGGTAAAAATCTTTATAATAGTTCCATCTTTCGGTGCAATGATATCACAAGGTGTTTCGGCAGTGATACTTTCATTATCGTTCTTTTGTGTGTCTACAGTGTCAGTTGTATCATTTTCTTTGATTTCCAGAATCAACTGAGTTCCTTCAATCTTGGCAGAAACCCAGGTAATCTTGGGGAATTCCTGCCGCAGACCAGCCGCGATCGCTGCACAATCCAGATACTTTTTACGGATGCCATGATGAATATCCTGAGTTTCAAGATAGCTTAAAATTCTTTGTGTACTGTAGTATGCATTACCTTCCACATGAATATTCCAGATATAGATGGACAGCATATAAATCATCACCGCAAACAAGAGGAATCCAAGAAAAAATGCCTTTCTCTTTCGGTTCATCTGAAAAAAGAAGGGCAATCCATGTCTTTTTAAAATCTTAATTTTCGTTCTGGTTTTTTGATGAAATTGCTTTAGTATAAAAAAATCTTTTAGCCGCATATAAAAACAATAGCAGTCACCCTCATGCTTCATATCCCAAAGCAGGATCTGATTATGAGCACAAAGATTAAAAAAACGCTCGGGGCTATCACTTTTTATCTGTACGTAAAGGTATCCTCTATAATACCGGATGATACGGTTAATCATCTGTTCACCTTCCCTCTTCCAATGTTGTTCTTAAGTATTACTCAAAGAAAACACCTTGAAATCGTCCGGTGATCTTCATTTCATCATTACAGTAATATTCAATGCACAACTGGCTGCCGACAATCTTTAGCCTGCCCCTTTTACATAGAATACGAATACAAGCATTAGTATATTCCAAAATATGGCGATAATTTTCTATAAACATTTCTCCATTACCGCTGATTGTGATAATAGATTCTTGATGAGCCAAATCGCGGGGAATCTGTAATGTATCCATAACATCCAGGTGCCTGTGAGGAATCTTTTTCAATCGTTATAGCTCCCGGCTTTTATTATCTATTATATGTAAGACTTCATTTCTTAACACTGCCGTTTAGATACTTTGCATAAAAATGATGCTGAACCAAAGCACCATGTTCTCTCCCATAAAGTAATCCATGCGGTATTTCTCTAAAATATTGGTCACAATAATGCCGTAGCTTTCAATACAAGGATGCATGATTTCTTCATGGATACACTGCTTTTTCGGGTACGCACATTTTTCGCACACGGAACAGGAATCGGTGGAAAGGGTATAGCATGGTACATTTTTTGCACGTAAGAATTTCTCAATCTTTCTGGTGATCACTTCATGCTCTTGTTTGGTTTTTAGCACCTGCGTCATATCGGAGTAATCCACAACATCTGCCACCGATGAAAAAATCAATGCCTCAGGAAAACGCATACATCTTTCCTTACATTTTTCAACACTGCCGACTGCCGGCGGGCAGGACCATGAACTTCCATAACGGGAACATTCCTTTTTGCATATACTTCTTACTTTATCGGAAAACTCAATATCCTCAGTGTCAATCAGTTCATATTGATATATGGGAAATTGAGTTATATATTGCTCTATATCTTCAAACCGCATTGTTTTATCCTCTTTTCTGCTAATTCGTAATCTGCTTTTGCTATTTGCACATAATATTATATAACAGATGAAACCAGGAAACAATGTTCAATTATTTACAAATATGAAAAAATAGTTACCAGTTCAGCCCATGTAAGGTTGAGATAGTTTAACATGTTGACTGCCAGGACGCCACTGTGTACTGGCAGAGGTGCTGTGCTTTGGTAGTTTGTAATTTAGTGAGATGGTACCTTTGATACAGGAACGATCTTGATACGAGAAGAACGCTCTTCGTAAATTACTTGAAAAACCAGCAGGCAAAGGGCATGGGATAACTTACGTAAACATTTGGCGGCGGAATCCACCATTTACGGAAGTTATCCCATGCCCTTTGCCCGCGTCCTCCACCCCAAATACTATCTCCCAATAACACCCCCCATTATCCCGTTTGCATATATTAAATTCTAATATTTTCGCTCGATTTCTTCCCGCATGATCTGAGTCCAGCGAATCAGATTGTTGGGATTGTTGCCAATTGTGTGGTTATCCTTCATAACAAACTCACAGATTCCGCCCATGCTTTCTTCTACCGCCCGACGGCATTCATTCCGTACATGTTCTTCATTCATGTTAGGCATTGCTAATGGTGTTGGTTTCAGCTTAACACTGGCAATGTAATCTTTCCCGAGGTTTTCCGGTACACTACTGAATTTCGCCCATGGTGATACGGACACACGGCGCAGATTGGGAATCTGCTTTACGTATTTCCAACGAATATCATAAGGTTCACAGCATCCGTAGTGAGCCAAACCAAAACGCTCTGCCAAACGGATATAATGAGGTAATATGAACTCGCCAAACATATCGGGGTTAATCGAAACCGTTTCTTGTGCCTGCAGGGTAATCCACAGATCCTTTGTCCGCACCTTGCCATCAAAGTCTGGTGCCGGTAAGTCATTGGAATATCCAAACCCACCGGTTCCAACATAGGTGTCATCATTATTTAATGAGAGTAACCCCTGTTCCTCCAACCAGTCAAATCGTTTTATCATGCCATCGGCCATGAATTCCATCATTTTTGCAACCCATTCAGGTTCGGTGACAAAGTCACACATGAAATCTTCCATCCCCCGACGTCCGACATACTGATCCAGGTAGTCATCTGCCCAGTGCCATTTCATCGACCTGCGGCAATTCAAGATACCACCGAATACGTCTTTGGCACAGTCCATAACCTGTTCACTCTTGTCCCAGTCCACTGTAATCTGGGGGAAATGAAGCTTGGGGAAGTCCTCTTCATAATCTTGAATCGCAGGAGTTACATGGTACGCTCCGCCTTCCATCCCTGTATCTTCCAGGATAACATCGATTCCAAAACCATCATCGGTCCAATACCAAGGTACATTGAAGTCTTTTGTAATCGGCGTATCATCTTTGATTACATCATTGGCATAGATTTTCTTGCGCAGTATGTTCTCCCAGGTTCTTGCCAGCGGATCACTGCATTCAAATACATCATTGGTCAGAATCTCATTCCAGCCATTTTCCGGATCCACAAAGATAACCGGTTCAGTAGTTTTTAGATCATTATGCTCCGTCCAAACTTTGATCTTTCGCTTCATCTCCTGAGAATCGGCGATTTCGGCAACCCGTTCGGCCAATTTACGAAGTACTGCCTTATCTTCAACTGAAAACTTCAAATCGGTATCTAAGAAAGCCACTTCTGGGTGTTTGTACATAAATTGCTCACGGAATAATTCTTTATTGCCAAAGATTGATATCGCTGTATTTACTGCCATAGCTCACTTCCTCCTCTCATGTGCGAATTACGATGTCCAATAGTCAATAGTCAGACAGATTATCTATGGAAACCGGTTCATAAGGAATGGAAAGAACTTCCGGTTCTTTTCCTTTGCAAGCTGCATATGCGGCAATTGCGCCCCATTCGCCCTGTCCGGCAGCGTTCTGGAAAACGGTGAAAACAAGTTCGCCGTTGCTGATCGCTTCCATAGCGTCATCATTTGCATCGATCCCAAGAATCTTGATGTCTTTTAAGCCTGCCGCTTTTACTGCCTGCAGGGCACCCATCGCCATCTCATCATTAGCTGCTGCGATGATATCAATCTCATCGCCATACTGGGTGATCCAGTCTTCTGTGATGGAGATACCTTTGTCTCGGTAGTATTCGCCAGTCAAACTTGAAAGGAGTTCATAATTATAACCTGCTTCATCCAATACATCAAAGATACCAGCTTTACGAAGGGTTGTGTGGTTAAAACCAGGGGTTCCTTCCAAATAACAGATTTTCTGTGTTTCAGTAGCATCAATATGGTCACGGATATACTCACCTTGTAATTTACCAGAATCATAGTGATCAGATCCAGCAAAGAAATAAGGCTTACTGTTATTAACTTCGGTATTGACCATAACACAAGGAATACCAGCTTCCGCAGCTATGTCTACAATACTGGCACAGCCATCGGAATCAGACGGGCTGGCAACAATACAATCCACGCCATTGGCAACAGCATCTTCTGCCTGCTGAATCTGTTTGGAGGCATCCATCTCACCGTCATATAAAGCCAGTGTTACATTCGGAAAATTTTCTTTTGTGTATGCGTCAAAAGCGTCCATAACCTTAACGGTAAATACATCGGTAAAGCTCTTACAGATGAATACCCATTCCTGCTCTTCATCACCTTGCGCATCATAACCTTTGGCAAGCAGGACTTCTTCCCAATCGGCTCCTGCATCTGCCGCCAGTGATTTATCAGCGGTTTCTGCTGTTGTATCAGAGTCCGAAGCTTCCTTTGTTTCCGGCGCTTCCGTTTCTTTTGCCGGTTCGGTCGTATCGGCTGTATCATCATTTGCAGCTCCACATGCCATTAAGCTTGCGGCCATCACCATCGACAGTGCCAATGCTAAAAACCTTTTTTTCATTTTCATTTTGCTTCCTCCTTTGATTTTCATTGCTTTTTATTCCCATCCGGCTGCCAGCCTGTTCCAGCAACCGGAATAGAATTAGTTACAGCTGTTCAGTACCTTCACAATGGAAACTACTTACTGAATAGTTACCATCACTTATACTTTCGACCTCCTGACCTGGACGTCAATGATGACAGCGACACAGATCAAAATTCCGAGGACAATATCCTGTATCGAAGAATGGATGTTCTGCAGGTTCATGAAGTTCTTAATGATTCCGATGATCAGGGAACCGATGATGGTATTCTGAATCGCACCGACACCACCGCTCATACTGGTTCCGCCGACAATTACCGCTGTGATGGCATCCATCTCCATGCCCGCCTGTCCAGTGGATGGCTGTCCGGAATTCAGACGTGCCATCAGAACAATGCCCGCCAGGCCTGCACATAGACCGGAGAATACACAGGCAAAAAACTGAGTATTGCGGACACGGATACCAGTCGCTTTAGCCGCCTGTAAATTACCGCCCACTGCATAGATGTTACGTCCTACCGGCGTCCAGGCTAAAACATAATAGGTGATCAGAAGCGCAATCGCCATGATGATGACCGGGACCGGAATCGGCCCGATATACCCCTGGCCGAGCCAGGTATAGGCGTCATCCAGGTTGGATTTATTCTTTCCGTTGGTGTACCACATGATCGCACCGGAAGCCATCTTCATCGAAGCCAGCGTGCCGATGAACGCAGGAATTGAAAAAATAGTGATCAGGGCCCCGTTGATCACGCCGAAGAACAGACCGCCAGCAAGCCCCACCAGGATAGCAAGTGGTACATTCTGGGTAGCGAACACACAATACGCTGAAAGCGTCCCGCCAAAGGCCATGACCGTACCTGCGGAAAGATCAACCATCCCACTGATCAGCATCAGCTGCTCACCACAGGCAAGGATCGTGATGACGACTACCTGTCGGATGACGTTACGGATGTTATTTGCCGAAATGAATTTCCTGTTCGCCAGCGAAAAAATGGTCACCATAAACAACAGAATCAATATGATACCAAATTTACTGTAAAATTCAGATAGATTAAACTTTGTTTTTTCTTTTCCCATCATTCTAATCCTCCCACCGCAAACTGCATGATTTTCTTCTGGTTCATATCCTCGCCCGACACTTCACCGGTCACCTTACCGCCGCTCATCACCAGCGCCCGGTCGCAGACCCCGATGATCTCCGGCAGTTCCGATGAGATCATGATCACACCTGCCCCCTGCTTTGCAAGGTCACACATGATCTTATAGATCTCATACTTGGCACCTACGTCGATACCACGGGTCGGTTCGTCCATTATGAAGATCTTCGGGCTGCGCAGCAGCCATTTGGCGATGACCAGCTTCTGCTGGTTTCCGCCGGACAGTGCACCCGCGCTGGTCTTGATGGAAGGCGTCTTAACGTTCAGCTTAGTGACCATCTCGGAAGCGTCCCTGGTCTCCAGCGTGCGACTCAGGAAGCCACCGCGGAAATACTTCCTCAGATTTGCCAGTGCGATGTTCTCACTGACACTGCGGCAGAGCACCAGCCCCTCCAGCTTCCGGTCTTCCGACAGGTAGATGATACCGGCCTTGATAGCATCCGGAGCGCTCCTGATGTCCAGCTTCTCGCCCATATAGACGACTTCACCCGCTTCCCTGTCGTCCAGACCGAAGATAGCCCGGCATACTTCGGTGCGTCCTGCACCTACCAGACCGGCCATCCCCAGGATCTCGCCGGCGCGCAAGTTAAAGGATACCCCTGAAAAATTGCCTTTTCGGCTGAAGTTTCGGACTTCCAGGAGCTTTTCACCAATTACTGCTTCATTCTTAGGATAGATATTATTCATTTCGCGGCCGACCATGCGGGTGATGATCTGATCCTTGATGATCATTCCCACCGGGTCAGAAGATATCGTCTTTCCGTCACGCAGGACGGTCACCATATCGCCAATCTGATCGATCTCATCCATTTTGTGGGATATGTAGATAAAACTAATACCTTGTGCCTTCAGCTTCCGGATCTGTTCGTGGAGCACCTTCACTTCCTTTTCCGTAATTGAGGAACTTGGCTCATCCATGATGATGATCTTGGCATTCACAGAAATCGCCTTGATGATCTCAATAATCTGCATATCCGATGTGGTCATCGTCCGCATCAGACGTTTTGCGTCATATTGGAAACCCAGCCCGTCAATCAGCTTTTGGGCATCATCATACATTTTCTTCCAACGGATTGAACCAAGCTTCGTCTTGGGCTGTTCACCCAGAAAGATGTTTTCCGCTACCGTCAGATCCAGCACCGGGCTTAATTCCTGGTGGATCGTTGCCACACCGACTGATTTCATATGGCGTGGGTTGTGGGTCGTGATCGTCTCACCCTCAATGATCAGATCGCCCTCGTCCGCCGTATAGATTCCATTGATGATTTTAATCAGGGTGGATTTTCCTGCACCGTTTTCCCCAGCCAGTACATGGACCGTCCCCCGCTCGACCTGAAAACTGACGTCATCCAACGCTTTCACGCCAGGAAACGATTTTGAAACATGGGTCAGTTCGAGCACAATATCTTTTTTTACTTCCTTTTCCATTTCCTCACACCTCCCCTGATCATAGATGTTTTAGTGCTGTCATTTAACTGCAGCGCCTTATCCCACCAGACGCAATACAGTCATCATGCCATACCTCTGATTTTATTCATTCACCCCTACCCGATTACTTCACGCATAATCTGTGACCACTCTGTCAGGCGCTGAGGTTGATAGCAAATCGTTGAAATATCTTTTAATGTGAATTCCATCGGACAGTTGTATTTCTGTGCCGCATGCAGGCGAATCTCAAGGTCTTTTCTGGCGGTCTTTGGATTCCAGGTTGGAGCCGCTACAAAAGCAGGTGCTGGTTTATTAGAATAAACGTACTTTCCTTCCATTGATTCCGCAATTCCCTCAAAGTCTTTTACCCAGGCACTGACGGAAATCTTATGTATGCCACGGATCTTTTTCACATATTCCATCCGATCGTCAAGGGGCTCGCAGCAGCCATAATAGCCTAAACCAAATTTTTCGTACCATTCACTGGCATATTCGAATTCATATGCATTATGCATCGCAGGTGAAACAGTGTAAAGAATCTGAGCCATTCCATATGTCCAGACATCTTTCAACTCCGGCTTAACCGGATCTTCCGGTAATAAATCCGTCCATGCTCCGGTACAATGTACGAGCTGGCGCTGGCGGTTCAAAAGATCCATGTCACACAACTTATAGATTGTCTCCAGATGGACGTCCAAAGTGCGGCGCATCAGGGTATGTACCCAATCTTCATCCGTCAGCATCTTGTCGTAGAGCACCTCCGGTCCGATCCATTCCATAAAGTGATCCCAAGGGCGGTATTCAAACTCAGGACCGTCCATGACAACTTTCATGATTCCATCGAATGCTTCCTTTGCCATCTCTTCCCGACGGTTCGTCGCTTCCTCGTCATAGATGAAATCGGGAACTTTTATTTTTGCAATGTCTTCCATCGTCTCAATCTGGCACTGATAAGAATGGGCTTGTACTACATTACCGTCCTCCCGGGTAAGTGTCTCTTCCACAATCTCCATACCCTGATTCAGTCCATGGATTACCTTGGGCACATAGATGACTGGTTCGTAAACCCAGTCGTCATTGATATGTTTGTTGCGGTATAAGGTTTTTCTCAGATCCAACTCCAATTCCTGATAAAAAGAATCTTCACAAAGAAGCGAAAGTTCTCCGTCGCCATTCATCTCGTTCCACGGGAATTCACCCATCAGGAACATCGGCTTGTTAACTTTCCGGGCATTTAAGTCGAACCATTGCTGTTTCCTAACCTTTTGGATTGGCAATGCGGAAAGTTCGGCTAATTGATTTGCCAACCCCCGTAAAATTTGAATATCTTTTTCTGACATTTGTCCCTCCTGGCTTATGATATTGAAAAAAATCGGCTTTTTTTGTTGATACAATCATAACACACCTATCTATTTCTTGTGTTAGGACATTCTGCTTACCAATTTGGACAAAACGATTTTATTTCAATCTAATATGTACATATTTTTGATTTTAATAAATTAATTTTTAGTTATTTTTACTACTTTCCAAATCTGTGATGCTTTTAAAATGCCGTGGTGAATAGCCAATAATCTTTTTGAATAATCTGCTGAAATATGCCTGATCCAAAATCCCGACGCGCTCGGCTGCTTCGGCAACACTGACGGAAGAACCACTTAAATATTCCATCGACTTGATGATACGCAGCCGATTTAGATATTCCAGCGGGGAAAGCCCGGTGACTGACTTGAATACCACACGAAAATAACTCGGGCTCCAACAACTTTTCCGTGCCAATGCCTCGATATCCAATTTCTCTTCCAGATGTTTTTCCATATAACCCAGAATCTGATTTACCATATTTCGCTTCTCATCAGCAACATATTCATTCATTTGCCCTTGCTCCTCGCCGGTTCGCCAGACCAAGGTCAAAATCATGGAAAGACAGGCCGCCTTCATATATTCATATCCGGTTTTCTGTTCTTCCTGTTCATTGAACAACTGCGAAATCAACTCTTCTACCAGGTTTTTTTCTTTCGCATTCAGATAGACAATGCCCTGTTGGTTAAGATAACTTTGCCGGTCCTGATGAATCTGTACCTGTCCACTTCCGCTAATATCAGAAACTATGTGCCAACGGTCCTGATCTGCATTTTCCTGCGAAAGAGTCCTTGTATTTTCCCGGATATATCCTAACATCTCCATAAACCCAGCACCCAGACGCTCAGGATAAAACCAGATATTCAAAAGCTCAATGGGTGAATCCACATGATACCCATGGCTTTCATGGGGGAAAACCAAAAATGCATCTCCCGGGATAAGTGGTACCTGTACGCCCTTATATTCATGTAGACAGCACCCTCGCAGCACCAAAACCATTTCATGATACAGATGCCGATGGGGTTTGGAGTCCCACAATTGATTACAAAGTCCAAGCGCAATATTGCTTTCGTCCCGTTTCGGATAATCCAGATACCCGCCGGATGACCTAACCAGCCATCCATCCTTATCCTTTACATCCACGATTCTCTTCATTAATTCCCACTGACCATCATTTCTCATCAGTTGCCCCCTTTCCGAATCCAAGTTTTTGTACAAAACAACAGTGGCAAGTTTGCGTATACCACCTCCTGAATAGTTGCAATTTTTATAACTATTGCTCAATTTTCTTCCGTCAAGGCTTCACTTTTTAGTATTATTAATAGTATATCATCTGTCCTCTTTATCTTTTAGGATAATTCGACTGTCAAACCGGACAAAACACATATTTTATTTATACATTGTTTATTCAACGACAATATCCCAATTAATTCTTTGTATTCAGATTTTTATATTGAATGGGTTAACTCACCAGGCATTTCATATTTTACACATTTAAAACTTATACACTTGGATGGATTGATCTACTTAACCATAAAAGCTGTTTGGAATCAAATCCAAACAGCTTTTATAATATTTCAGCTATGTAATTTTCTTAAAGTATTTGGGTGAATACCCCATGATTTTTTTAAATAATCGACTGTAATAACCAGGATCATAAATCCCTACACGTTCGGCCGCCTCTGCCACCGTCACCTGTTCACTGCTTAGATATTCCAAAGATTTGATAATCCTTAAGCGATTCAGATACTCAACCGGTGATAATCCTGTAACTGACTTAAAGACTGAGCGAAAGTGTCCCTTACTCCAGTAACTGTTCTTCGCCAATTCATCCACATCCAGCTTTTCATCCAAATGCTTTTCCATATACGTAAGCGTTTCATAAATGTAATCCCGCTTTGAATCTTTATGGTAGACAGCATTTTGTATCTGCTTCTGGCTGGCACGGCGAAACAGAACCAAGATCATCTGCAGACATGCCGATTTTACATATTCCAGCCCTTCCTTTTGCTCTTCCTGTTCATCCATCATACGCTCAAGCAAATACTCAAGTTCTCTACGCTCTTCTACATTCAAATGTATAATTCCTTGTTTATTCAGATTATTCTGCCAGGTTCGATATTGTCCGTTATAGTTTGCATCCAGTTCTGCTATATTCCGGACTAATTCCTCCCACCGTTTCTGCAGTTCACAGACACTATAAGAACTCTGCATCTTTACCTTCGCACTTTTGATAGTCTCATTACATTCTGCACCCAAATCCTCGGAAAAAAACTGACAATTCACTAATTCAATCGGTGCTTTCACATGATATCCATGGTATTCATGGGGCTGAATCAAGAATACATCTCCAGGAATCAAAGGAACATCCACACCATTATATTCATGCTGGCAACATCCTTTGGTAATTAATACAAATTCATAAAACTCATGACGATGTGTCTTACATGTACGCAACTGTTCCCATACATTTACAGCTATTCCGCTATTATCCTGATTTGGGAAAGCCAAATAACCATTTTCACTTTCAACATACCATCCATTCTCATCCGTTAAATCTAACGGCACCCTGATTGGATACTTCTTCATTTGTGCCCCCCTCTCAGCTGCAATAAACCCTTACCTTCCCTTGTATTCGTTATCTTCAAAAGCAAGTACTTATAATGCTTATCACCGACTTTTCACCTGTTGTCTGAGCAAATTCACTACGTATTCTTATTCCCCATCCAATCTTTGTACTCTCCTGCTACCAACAGTACTTTGGCAGAGTGAAGCTTTTCTCCTTATAATCAATTATACTTATTAATTGCTGAAGCGTCAACGGACTACTGACATGTTGTGTTCACTTAGCAGCTCCCAAGTTACTTAAATTGTTTTCTCTGACCGTTCCGTCGCTAATTGCAACAAAACTGCAGCAATTATAATAAAACCTTTGATAATGTCCTGAGGATAAGACGGTACTGCCATAAGGTTCATAATATTTCCGATCAAGGCCAGCACCAAGGCCCCCATAACAGTCTTAATTACAGAACCTTTTCCGCCTGCAAGACTTGCTCCGCCGATAACACATGCAGTAATCGCATCCAACTCCTGCCCGGTACCTACGGTTGCACTCCCTGTTGAGCTTCTTGCGGCAATGAATATTCCTGCTAATGCAGCAAGCAGACCAGACAATCCATACACCATAATGAGATACCGCCGCACACGTATTCCAGCCAATTCAACCGCTGTACCATTACTTCCCACTGCAATCACGATCCGACCAAAGGCTGTGAATTTTTGAATCAGTGCAAAGATAATAACAATAATTATCGCTATAATAATAATCGGAAAGAAAAGTTCTTTTCTTACCAGCAGATCCAAACCACCCTTTTCTAGTTTTATCGGAGTTCCATTTGTCAAAACAAATGCCACGCCGCGGGCAATAGTCATCATTGCCAATGATGCCACAAATCCCTGCATTCCTGTGTATGCAACAAGTACCCCGGTAAAAATCCCAAATAGCAATCCAACTATAATCGAAATTAAAATCGCAATTATAAAAGGCAGATGAAAATCACGAATTAAGATAGCTGTAAATGCAGCACCAAAAGCCATAACCGACCCCACCGAAAGGTCAATCCCACCTGTCAGAATAACGAATAGCATACCAATCGCAACACAAATCGGTGCGGCTTGCTGTAAAGCAATATTTCTCAGGTTCATAACTGTCAGAAAATTCTGCGACAACACACAGCACACAACGAACAAGATCAAAAAAATCAGATATGTGTTATTTTGAATTAAACTCTTTTTGATATCAATTTTTCTTTTTGTTTTATTTTCCATAGCTCTATATCCCCATCGCATATTCTATTAAATTGCTTTCATCAAGCTCTTCTTTTTGCAGTTCGCCGGCAATCTCACCTTGCCGCATGATAATGGCCCGATCACAGATTCCGATAATTTCCTGCATCTCTGACGAAATTACAATGACCGCAACACCTTTTTCAGCAAGTTGGTTAATAATCCTATATATCTCCCGCTTAGCCCCGACATCAACGCCTCTGGTAGGTTCATCAAAAACGATGCATTGACATTCTGCGAATATCCATTTTGCCAAAGCAATCTTTTGCTGGTTACCGCCGCTTAGACTATTGGCATTATCCTCAGCAGAACCATATTTTGCTGCCATATCTGCCAGCGCAGATTTGACATATTGCTTTTCTTTGTTGTGATCTATAATGCCAAATCGGTTAGTCACTTTACGAAGAGAAGCCAGGGTGGTATTAATGCGGATACTCTGTTCTAATAGAAGTCCTTGCTTTTTCCGGTCTTCCGGAAGTAAACCAAAACCATTTTCAATCCATACTTTCGGTTCTTTATAATCCACCTTTCTACCGCGATAGATAATCTCACCCGATTTTCTTTTGTCCACCCCAAAGATTGCGCGCATCGTCTCCGTCCGGCCCGATCCCACCAAACCACTGAATCCTACTACTTCACCTGCACGAACACTGAAACTGATGTTCTTAACCAGATTCCCGGCATTCAAATTCTCTACTCGCAGTATCTCTTTGGTGATAGCTGCATTCCGCTCCGGAAATAACTGCAGCAGCTCCCGGCCTACCATCATATTGACAAGCTGTTGTTTATCTATAGAATCAGTTGATACCATAGCTACATAGGCACCATCTTTTAAAACGGTAATTTTATCACTAAGTTCAAAGATTTCTTCCAAACGGTGTGAAATGTAGATTATGCTGGTTCCTTCTTTTCGCAACATATTTATAACTTCAAATAGCTTTTGGATTTCTGTAAAAGTCAACACTGCTGTTGGCTCATCCAGCACCAGGACCTTCGCATTTCTGGTCAGACACTTACAGATTTCTACCACCTGCTGATAAGCTACACTTAAACTTCCTACCTTGACATTGGGATCAATATCATTAAACCCTAATTTGCTTAACTGCTCTTTGGCATGATTTCTCAATGTTTTCCAATCAATCAGAAACTTACCTTCTGTCAATTTATCAATAAAAATATTCTCTGCCACCGTTAGATCCGGCGCCAGCATGAACTCCTGATAGATTACGGCTATGCCCAGATTTTTAGCCTCCTTTGGGGACTGCATCTTCACTGCCTTTCCTTCCAAATAGATTTCTCCGTCATCCTTTTGATATGCTCCTGCCAGTATCTTCATCAAAGTGGATTTTCCTGCACCATTTTCTCCAATCAATGCATGAACCTCTCCTTTTTTTACTTTTATGGACACATCTGTCAGGGCCTTAATACCACCAAAGTGTTTTGTGATGTGTTTCATTTCAAGCACATACTCATTTTCCATATTATCATCTCCATTTCCCCAAGCTATATCCTTCTCATATCATGTAACCCTAAAAAGCGCCTTGTCATGAACAGAGACGCTCTTTGGGACAAAAGACCAGATAAGAATTCCTTAATCAGAATCCAAAGTCATAATGCTCATCCACATTTTCCTTTGTTACTGCAACTGCCTCGGTTAATATAACGTCGTCATAACTTCTCCAGTCTTTTCCATCAAGCAATATTTCCTTTGCAACCTCCATCCCTTTTTCAGAAACTTTATAGGGAGAGTTTTCACCTGTTCCGAAATATTTGCCTTCTTTGATCAAATCGTAAGCTTCCTGGGCTCCATCAGCTGCTGCGACCAGATCAACACCCGTAATACCTGCATTTTCTAACGCTTCCATTCCGCCGAATAGCATTTGGTCGTTCTCACCCAGAATACAAGTCAGGTCCTTATTCGCCGTGATCAGGTCTTCTGCTGCTGCCAGTCCTTCTTCTCTGGTTCCTGCCCCCCAGCCTTGGCCTCTTAACGTAAAGTTCGCTTCTTCGTTTCTCGCCTTGCCGCCCGCAGTTAATTGATCCTCAAAATCCTGCGCTGCATTCCACGCCTCTTCTTCAGTACATCCGGTTCTGGCTTCGATGATGCCACAATATAATCCCAGACGCCTCTCAAAACAAGCCACATTGCCTTTTAATGCACTTAATAAGACCGCGACAATTTCTTGATCAGCAGCGACATATTCACCATATGCTTTACCTACCAGTCTGCCATTTTGTTTATTATCAGAATAAACGGTCGTACATTGCTCACTCTCACCAACACCACTATCCAGATTGATCACTGGGATGTTCGCTTCTGCAGCAGCATTGATACTGGGGATACACGAATCCGGATCAACACTGTCCAGGAAGATTAAATCTACATTTTGAGTAATAAAAGTTTCTAAATTCTCGGTCTCTTTTGTCGTGTCGTTATTCGCATCCAATACGGTACACTGCCATCCCTCTGCTGCTGTTAATTCTTTGATTGCATCCACTAAGCTGACAAAGTACGGTGAATCCTGGGTTTTCATCGAAAATCCAACTTTAATATTCTTTTTCTCACTTTCATCTGAAGCTGTCTCTGTCTCGCTTACCGCTTCATCAGTTGTTTCTTTAGTGCTGTCTGTACTGCCAGCGGTGTTTCCACACCCTACCAATACAGCAACCCCCATTACCACACACAATACAATACTACACACTCTTGCTTTCATTGATTTTCCTCCTTGATAATTTTATTTTACTCGACTGAGGTCGAAGCAAATTCATAATCCTTCATTACTTGGTAAATGCTGCTTTTAACCAATGCTCTGGGGTCCTTTGTCAATTTTCCGGCTCGTATCTCCTCATATTGAACTGGCATAAATTGATGTAAAAGACTCATTGGAACCATTTTCCTGGTGAGGTTATTGAAAAGCTTATCCATCGCTTCAACTACCTCTTCTCCTCCCAGGTAATAGCGGCTTCGATCAGAATAACTATACTTCCGAGAGAACTTCTGCATCTTTTTATTACCCTGATAATGGTTGATCCAATTCTTTGGTTCCTCTAACATAGCCGCTTCCAAAGCCTTTATGAAATTGCTGCGATAAGCCTTCGGAAACAACTCCCGCTCTATCATACTAAGAGCAAATAACCCCTCACGTAATCCAAAGGTAAGAGCAGGGCCAACTTTTAATATGGCAATTCCGTCCTCCACCATCTCCCTCAGGCATCTCGCCGTCTGATAATCAGTCGAATGTCCCTCAAAGACAATCTCCGGGTACATCTCTTTCTCATCACAAAGGGCCGCAGCTTCCCTTTTATCATAGAAAAACACCTGCTCATCACCAAATTCCACACCCGGTTGGACTACAATAGCAATCACATCCTGCCAGCCATCTGGAAATCCCTGCCTTAAAAATTCGCTCTTGTAGTTACGTACAGTCTCTTCGAAATCTTCAACCGCAGTTACTTTCACACCCTCCTCCACTTCCTGTGCACCGCCTGGGATTGGTACTTCACTGCCGATGACAAACACTGGACTAAGAGCATCACGATTCCTGTCCTGCAGCTTTTGCAGCTCCTCCATGCAGGCCTGATACAATTCCACGCCTCTCCTGGCGATAACCTCTATCTTTAGCGGTTCTGTTTTTGAATCATCCCCCAGCTTCATGCTGGTATCCAAATGGATCTTAGTATACCCTGCTGCTATGTATTCACAAACTAATTCCTTGGCTTTCGCCATCGCATCTGTTTCCGACTCGTTTGCCCAGAGCAAAGGTCCCAAATGATCCCCACCTAGAATAATTAAATCTTTCGGACAACCAACCCTTTCTGCAATTTGGAGTACTTTCTCTTTAAAATCCTGAGGTCGCATACCGGTATAACCGCCAAATTGATTCACCTGGTTTGCCGTTGCTTCTATCAAAGTCACTTGATTCATCGACTTGGCTCTCTCCAGTATGACCTCAAGCACCAACTCATTGGCACTGCAATAAGATGGAACACCACAAAGAACCCCCTTTTTTCTTTTCTCAATCATTCCCTGCAGCGGATGCACATCTATCACTCTCCTTCTACGCTTCGCTGTCAATTAATATCTTACCGGTTACCGCTCCCGCCATCCGATAAAGGTCAAATGCTTCTGCAATCCGACTTAAAGGTATCTTTTTAAATATAAATGAATCTTCAAATTTCAATTCTCCATTTGTAAAATAATGGGCGGTAAGTTCCCATCCCAGTCCCGGAAATGCATTATTGTAGGACATCCATGAACCAGTTAAAGTGAATTCTTTCCGGTTCATCTGCTCCCATTCATCTACGGTAAAGCTAAGATTACTGGTCGGAGTCCCGACAAAACATACCTGTGCTTTATTTGCCGCCAAAGAAAAAGTCATTTTCATTGTGAAAACATTTCCGGCAGTCTCATAGACATAATCAAATCCCTTTAGTTTGGTAAACGCCAAAGCCTGCTCGATATAATCCTTTTCACTGGTCAGCACCACATGGGAAGCACCCAGCTTTTTCGCAAGTTCCAGCCGTTCCGGCACAATATCAAATACCACGGTTTCCTTAGCACCGAATATCCTGGCCCATTGCATCACAAAAAGCCCTATGGTACCCCCGCCTAAAATGGCTACCGTTTTACCCCCTTGGTAATTTACTCGATTAAGACCATGAAAAGCCACCGTTGCCGGTTCAAAAAATGCACCTTGCTCAAAAGATATGCCCTCATTAAGAACCACTACATTTTTCTCCGGTACTGCTACATATTCCGCAAAACTTCCAGATGTCCTGGAACCAATGAAACTATAGTCTTTGCACAGCGAGTAATCCCCCTGCCGGCAATCATTGCATTTCAGGCAGGGGATAAGCGGCACTCCAGCCACCCGGTCCCCTGGTTTTTTATAAATCACACCTTTGCCCACGCTATCAATGGTACCAGAGAATTCATGTCCCAAAATATTGGGATAAAAGTGGCAGGCATCACCATTGACACGAGGAATATCTGAACCACATATCCCGGTATACTTCACTTTAACCAGCACCTGTCCTGGACCGACCTTCGGTTTTTCAACATTTTCATATCTGATGTCCTGTTTTTTATGTACAACTCCTGCTTTCATCGTTTCCATTCTCTATTCGTACCTTCCCAGTTCTTTTGCAAATTCCGCAAAATTAACAATATTTTCAAGGGGCATATCATCCTGGAAATTACTGGTTGGTGATATAATGTAACCGCCGTCCTTCCCTAAAGATGTAATTCGTTCCTTCATCTCTTCTTTCAGTCTGTCTATGCTTCCTGCCAAAGCAGTCTGTTCATCTATACCACCATGAAAAATCAGTTTTTTTCCATACTCGCTTTGCAGGCGGAACGTATCCATATCCTCTGCACTTGGCTGCACTGGATTCAGGATATCTACACCAGAATCTATAATTCCATCCAGCAAGCGGTATACCGATCCACAAGTATGGTGGAATATCTTCGCCTGAGGAGCTTTGGAACGAATAAAATCATTTAATTTCTTACGTCTCGGAACAATCATTTCTTGAAATAATTCCGGTGACATGATCGGACCTCGCTGTGTACCATAATCATCACCAGTTTCAACAATCTGTACATACTCACCGCATTCGGTCAGCAGTACATCATATAAGCCAATCTGTACCTCCAAAGCTTTATCCATCAACTTATTGGCAAATTCTTTATCACTGATCATGTCCGCCAGCATATTCTCCATCCCTCTGAGTTCCCAGGCAAGCTCAAAAAAACCATGGGAAACTGCTCTGGATGCTATGGCATAATCAGTATGCTCATACAAATATTTTGCCCGTTCTCTTAAGCCGCAGGTTCTTCCTTCTGCATATGGGTCCGGCCATGGATAATTATCGATATCTTCCACTTCTGCACCGGCAAGAGGATTATTATTGATCCCCTGCCAGAGTCCCTGCTTTAATACTTTCTTCAGTCCCCATTCGCTTACAATAACATCATTGCCGTCCTTAAAAGGATTATATTCATCTGGCGGGACTAAAAATACATGTTTAAAATCTCCACCCATCCGCTCGATCATTTCATCATTATATAATGCTGAACTTTCGTCCGGGCGAATCACTATGTCCTCACTTGTTATACCTAAGTATTCTTTTACCCTTTTAAATGTGGGATTGGTCATTCCCGATGCTGTTGATCCCAGGTCAATAGCTACCCTGTCTGGTTTTTTATGCTCCAGAATACATTGTACTCTCTCTCTTGATGTCACTCTTTGTAAACCTCCTTGATTTGTTTTTTATAGAACATTCGAATGTTTTCAGCTTATTCTGCAACTTTCACATCTATATCTGAATATCTGCCAGCTTTGCAAATATTGCTTTTAAAGCCGGGTATAGCTCTTGATACACACCATATAATTGATTATATTTTTCATGGTTTTCCTGTCGGAAAGAAACCTGATAAAATTCTCCATATTCCTTAATCTTGTCAAAATCATCTATAATGCCTACACCGTATGCAGCAGTCAGCATGTTCCCCATTACAGCAGCTTCTTCATATTGGGCCTGAAAAAGAGGTGTGCCCAGGATATCGGAAAATATCTTCATCCAGATATCACTTCGGGCGATTCCTCCAGCTATCATGATTCGATCAGCCTTTGCCCCTACTTCCTCCATTAATTCAGTTAATTCCCGTACGGCAAATGCATTTCCTTCCATAACCGAACGAATGAAATGAGCCCTGCCGTGATTAGGGCTTATGCCCAGGAAAACCCCTTTCATATTGCCATCCCACTGGGGACATCGTTGTCCTACACTAGTGGGTAAAAACATTAGTTTCTCCGCTCCGGCTGCTATGTTTTCTGCCATATAGTCCATCTCTTGATAGACAGCAGCCGGATTACAGTCACTCATGAATTCATCTCTGAACCATCGGAAATTACCGCCGCCATAATCTACCCCCGCCATATTGCACCAGGTTCCCGGAACAATATGATGGTATACATGTACCGCACCGTTTTTCACCGGCTTATCGCTGCAGACACCCAAAGCGGTTACTGTTCCACCAGTGATAAAAGCATCTCCCTTTCGGGTAATACCGCACCCCAGTCCGCATGCTGCCGCATCCATTGAACCAGCCACTACCGGAGTGCCTGGAACAAGTCCGGTTAATGCCGCTGCCCCTTTTGTTATTCCTCCCACAACACAATGACAAGGGTATATCTGAGGTAACTTCTCCATATCAAGTCCACAGGCACGCACCAGTTCTTCTGACCATATTCCCTTTTGCACATCAAAAAGCTGAGTCAAACCACCTTCTGAAATATTACAGGAAAAAAGTCCGGTAAGCTGAAAAACCAGATAACCTGCCGCATTCAGGAATTTATATGTGTCCTGGTATATGGAAGGATAGTGATTCTTTATCCACAGAATCTTCGGTGCGGCATTGGATTCGTCATTTTGATTTCCATTAATCTCAATCAGAAGTTCTTTCCCAACCATCTGGTCAATCCATTCCCGTTCTTTGCTGGCACGCCGATCGGTCCAGATCATTGCCGGATGGAGAACTTTTCCCGTCTGAGAAACTGGTATTACTGAGCTGCTATGACTATCAACACCGATAACAGCCACCTGATCAGTTAAAATACCAGCCTTATCTATGACTGAACGAATTGTTCTGATGCTGCCTTCCCACCACTTAGCCGGATTTTGATCCACTGCACCATCCTTTCCAAAGAATGTTCTATGTTCGCAGGAAGCTATGCTGAGGATATTCCCTTGAATATCAAATAAAGCTGTCTTGCAGCTGGATGTTCCGATATCAATACTAATGATATATTGCCTTTTCACATTAACTCCTCCAAACCATTTTTTGTTTATTTATGTCTTTTATATGTTTATATAAACACATTTTAAACATTTTGTCAAATGGATTATTTTACATATTTTCTAGTTTTCAATTAAATAACGATCGTTTTTTGTTTATTTTATTCTTATTTTTTTCTGCGCGATCAATAAAACAAACCTTTTTAAACATTTTTTTGATATTTTATAATTATTTTGTTGCCATTCACTTGATTTTCACAAAATATGTAGCTATAATATCAATAACAACATAAAATATGATTGATATGTTTGTTTTTGTTGAATTACCAAAAGGAAAAGGATCAGATAAACTATGAAGGATTCAAGAGCCGAAAAAATTATTGAATATCTGCGTAGTCATGACAATACCGCAAGCGTAGGGGAATTATGTAATGAACTAAACGTTTCAGACATGACAATCCGAAGAGATCTGCAGCAATTAGAAAAAGAAAAACGGGTAATGAGGCATCACGGAGGTGCTTCTTTAATACCTTCCGCCACTTCCCCATTCAATGCCACCTCCTTTGGGTCCAGACTACATGAGAATCAGGAGCTAAAGATTGCTCTGGGGGCAACTGCAACCAACTATCTTCGCAAGCTAAGTATGCGACCTAATTGCAATTCAGTATTCATGGCTTCCGGAACTACCATGGTATGCATGGCTACACAGATGAATTTCCCCCTGTATAACACTACTTTAGTTACTGATAATGTACATATTTCACAGATTCTGGCCAGCAATCCAGAATATACGGTGATTACCATCGGGGGGCAACTAATACTCCCATCTTTGAATGCCGTGGGACACGTAGCAGAGAATATGATTAAAAGCTACTGTTATGATTACGCTTTTATCAGTGCCGCATCAATCGATGAAAACGGATACGTTTACAACTACAACGTCATCGAAGCCGGCACCTTCTCTGCCGTCCTTGAGTCAGCGCGCCACATTGTCGTAGTGGCTGATTCAACAAAATTCAGAAAACGTACTTTTGTACAGCTGTTCCAACTACAAAAAGGTCATACTCTAATTACAGATTCCGGTATCCCAAAAGAAGTTTATAATAATCTTCTGAGCAATGAAGTGAAAGTAATTCTTGCTCCGGATTTATAAACAGGCAAATTCGTTGTAAGCATTCAAAAAAGAGCATCGTCAGCGTAAAAACCGGCTATGCTCTGTTTTAATATACTTTTTTAATCATCAAAATAATTATTCGGTCATTTATGATAAGGTGCCCCAGTCGCGATTCGGAATCCTCGATACACCTGTTCTAACAGTATTACCCGCATCAGCTGGTGGGGAAACGTCAGCCTGGAAAAGCTAAGCTGATAGTCAGATCGATTCATGACTTCTCCTGAAAGTCCCAAGGAGCCGCCAATTACAAAAACAATACTGCTCGTTCCGCTAACGCCTAATTCTTCTATTTTTTTCGATAGATTTACTGAATCCAGCATCTCTCCTTCGATAGCAAGAGCGATCACATAGTCATTATCACGAATATGCTTTAGGATCCGGCGGCCTTCTAATTCCTTAATCTGCAATTCCAGCTTCTCGCTGGCTTTATCGGGTGTCTTTTCATCAGCAACCTCAATAATATCCAACGTACAATACTTCTGTAGCCGTTTACCGAACTCATCAATTGCCTGTCGATAAAACTTTTCTTTCACTTTTCCTACTGTAACACAAGTAATCTTCATCTTTTTCCCCATATAACAAGGGCGTCATATAAGGCAATTATTGCCTCTATAACACCCCTGTATATCATTCATCATTAATCATTAACACATGCTGAGCTGTAACTATTTATTACTTAAGTATTCATGAATACCTTTCGCTCCCGCTCTTCCGGCACCCATAGCCAGAATAACAGTAGCTGCGCCGGTAACCGCGTCCCCGCCAGCATATACGCCTTCTTTGGATGTTTTACCTAATTCTTCATCCGCAACAATACATTTCCACTTATTCACATCCAGTCCTTGCGTCGTAGAAGAAATCAATGGATTTGGTGATGTGCCAAGAGACATGATAACCGTATCCACTTCAATTTCGAATTCAGAACCGTCAATTACAACCGGGCGTCTTCTTCCGGATGCATCTGGTTCACCTAATTCCATACGTACACAGCGGATTCCTCTTACCCAGTCATTCTCATCGGTTAAAACAGCAACCGGATTAGTCAGGATATCAAGGATGACACCTTCTTCTTTTGCATGGTGTACTTCTTCCACTCTGGCTGGCAGTTCTGCTTCGCTTCTACGATATACAATATGTACTTCAGCACCCAGTCTAAGCGCTGTTCTCGCTGCATCCATAGCCACATTACCGCCGCCAACTACAGCAACTTTCTTACCGCGCATAATTGGTGTTGCATGGTCATCACGGAATGCTTTCATCAGGTTATTACGAGTCAGGTATTCATTCGCCGAGAATACACCATTAGCATTTTCACCAGGAATGCCCATAAACATCGGAAGTCCTGCTCCGGAACCGATGAATACAGCTTCGAAACCTTCCTCTTCCAACAGCTCATCAATCGTTGTTGACTTGCCAATGATCACATTCGTTTCAATCTTAACACCTAATGATTTAACATTATCTACCTCGATTGCCACTACATCATCCTTCGGAAGACGGAATTCAGGAATACCATATACTAATACTCCGCCAGCTTTATGAAGTGCTTCAAAAATGGTCACATCATATCCCATTTTAGCAAGATCACCAGCACAGGTAAGCCCTGCTGGTCCGGAACCGATAACGGCAACTTTACGTCCGTTTCTTTCCTTCGGCGGTTCTGGCCTGACACCTTTTTCCAATGCCCGGTCAGCTGCAAAACGCTCTAGTTTACCAATTGAAACCGGTTCTCCTTTAAGTCCACGAATACACTTTCCTTCACACTGGCTCTCCTGCGGGCACACACGTCCACATACTGCCGGGAGCGCACTGGACGCACTGATTACCTGATATGCTTCATCAAATTTTTCTTCTTTTACCTTTTGGATAAATTCCGGGATATCAATAGCAACCGGGCATCCCTGAATGCATTTGGCATTCTTGCAGTTAATACATCTTTCAGCCTCTTCCATGGCCTCTTTTGCATTATATCCATAACATACTTCTTCAAAGTTTATTGCTCTCTCTTTTGCGTCCTGCTCTCTTACGGGAACTTTCTTTAATACGTCTGCCATTATTCGTCACCTCCACAATTTCCACATCCACCGTGGTGAGTATCGCCTTCACGTGCTTTCAAAAGGGCACGTCCTTCATCTGTTTTATACAATTGCTGTCTCTTTAAGGCTTCATCAAAGTTTACAAGGTGTCCGTCAAATTCTGGTCCATCTACGCAGGCAAATTTCACTTCATTACCAACTGTCAGACGGCATGCTCCACACATTCCCGTTCCATCTACCATAATCGGGTTCATACTTACTACTGTCGGCAATCCCAATTCTTTTGTCAGCAGACAGACGAATTTCATCATGATCATCGGTCCGATCGCTATGACTACATCATACTTTTTCCCCTGGTTTTGTACCAGGTCTTTGATCACTTCCGTAACCATACCTTTTCTCTTGTATGAACCATCATCCGTTGTAACATATAAGTTACTTACTGATTCCATTTCTTTTTCCAGAATCAAAAGGTCTTTTGATTTTGAACCTACGATCGCATCTGCTTCAATCCCATGTTCATGAAGCCATTTTACCTGTGGGTATACTGGTGCAGTACCCACACCTCCTGCTACAAACAACATCTTTTTGTTCTTCAGTTCAGCAATGTCTTCATGAACAAATTCAGATGGTTGTCCCAAAGGTCCTACAAAGTCAGAGAACGCATCTCCGGCTTGCATTTTAGACATCTCAAGTGTCGATGCCCCGACAATCTGAAATACGATTGTAATGGTTCCCGCAGCTTTGTCATAATCACAAATGGTCAGCGGGATTCGCTCGCCTTCTTCATTCATCTTCACGATGATGAATTGTCCTGGTTCACAGTGCTTTGCTACTCTGGGAGCCTCAACATCCATCAAATAGATATTCTCGGCAAGTTTTTCGGCTTTGCAAATCTTGTACATAAATTTCCTCCTATTTGTGGTCTTACTTAACATGTATATAAATATAACACGTCAATCAAATTGATTGAATTGTACTGTTCACACCTGCCCGGCGGTGACAGTAACATTGAATTGCAATAAAGTGAAAGCAAGATTCTCCTGTTTTGCAGACCCTAAGATTCGGGAGACTCACTTTGGAGATTATAATCAGCACTGCTTGGTTCACTTTTCTTTCCGTTCTTGTCCACTAGGATCACATAAAACGTATGCTGTCCTTTGGGCATCTCAATCGGTCCCATGTATTTTGTGCTTGCTTCTGTAGGTGTTTCGTCATATGCATAATATGCAACACATCCGTCCGGAACAATAATATATATCTTGGTATCCTCTTCATCAGTAAAATCCCCCGATGACGGTGATATCTTCGGCGGTTGTGGCGGCAGCAGCTTCACTTTATAGGTCGCTTCAGAAGCCTCACTGCTGATTCCCTTTTCACTGACAACAATGGCTTTTAAATGTGTTGTCCCTTCCCCAATCTTAATCCCGGTAAAATACTGATTACTTTCTGCGGTAGGGGTGGAACCGTTCGTTGTATAGAAAATTTTATTATTCCCACTCTCGGGAGAATACAATTCAATATTAAGAATATCGTTATACTCGCCTGATGGTAAACTAAGAACCGGCTTTTCAGTAATATAGCTTTCATACTTATTCAGAACTCTTTCATCCGTCACTGAAGCAAGCAGACTCTTAATCTTATCTGACCTTTCCTGCAGTTCATAAATCCGGATAATTCGTCCATATGCAGTTACATTATCAGAATGTGTATCAATTAATATTAATAAAACAGCAAGTGCTTCCTCTGTCTTTTCCTGACCCAGCAGTATGTTGGACTTAAGAAGCATGGCATCTGCATTATCCGGTTCCAGTGACAGGGCTCGTTCTACGTATTCATATGCCTTGTCATATCCTCTGTTAGAATATTCTGTTTCAGCCATATTTACCTGATAATCATAGGAATTATAATTCTTTTGATCCATGTAATACTTAAATCCCAGCAATCCGCAAATACCGATGATCAATAGGACACATCCCACAATTAATGGGGATTTTTTTTTCTTTTTGCTTCGTTGCTGTTCTGGTTCTTGTTCTTTTGTCTCTTCCTTACTTGGCTGCATCGGTTCTGATGCAGCATTCACCGAATTGGTCCTATAGGAACCAATTGCATTATACTCAGGTACCCATTCAATTTCTTCACCACAGTTCAGACAGAAAACACGTCCTTCTTCAATAGGCGCGCCGCAATATGAGCATTTCATGATCATTTCCTTTCAACATTTCTATCATATGCCAATTACAATGATTCTTCAATATAATTCTCAAACTCTTCCATCGACATTAGTACTTTTCGTGGTTTTGTTCCTTCTTCCGGACCAACCACTCCGGCTTCTGCCAGCTGATCCATAATCCGGGCTGCACGGTTAAAACCAATTTTAAAGACACGTTGAAGCATACCTATTGAAGCTTTGTCTTTTTCTATAATAAACTTTCCTGCCTGAATAAAATTATCATCTAGATTGGACGATGGCGATGCCAAAGCATCACCGGGTACTGACGAAGCAGTACAGTTGTTAATCTTTTCTGCGACTTCCGCATCATAAGACGGCTCATTACCAGATTCGGAAAGAAAGTCCACCACATCTCCCACTTCTTTATCAGATACAAAAGAACCCTGTACACGGGCTGGTTTCTGATATCCCTGGGGGTAAAATAACATATCCCCTTTCCCTAACAACTTCTCCGCTCCATGCATATCCAAAATAGTTCTGGAATCCACTCCTGAGGAAACGGAAAAAGCAATACGTGAAGGCATATTTGCTTTGATAAGGCCGGTAATAACATTAACAGAAGGCCGCTGAGTCGCAATGATCAAGTGCAGTCCTGCTGCCCTTGCCAACTGCGCAAGACGGCAGATCGCATCCTCTACCTCGCCTGGTGCAACCATCATAAGGTCAGCCAACTCATCTACAATGATAACAATCTGCGGCATCTTCTTAGGCTTGTCTTCGTCTTCTATGTCTTTGATATTATCCACTTTGGCATTATAGCCCTTCAGATCACGAACATTATATTCCGCAAACTTATTGTAACGATCGGTCATCTCCGCCACTGCCCAGTTTAAGGCTCCGGCTGCTTTCTTGGGATCGGTTACAACGGGAATATACAAATGTGGAATACCATTATAAATACTAAGTTCCACCACTTTGGGGTCAATCATGATCAGTTTGACATCCTTGGGATCTGCCTTATATAGAATACTCATGATCAAGGTGTTGATACAGACTGATTTACCCGACCCGGTCGCTCCGGCAATCAATAAATGGGGCATCTTGGCAATATCTGCTATCACTGGCTTGCCGGCAATATCTTTTCCTACGGCAAAGGTAATTGGTGATGGATACTCCTGAAATTCATTCGTCTCTAACAGCTCCCGCAGGCGAACTGCACTGTTTGTCTCATTCGGCACCTCAATACCAACAGCTGCTTTTCCCGGAATCGGTGCTTCTATTCGAATATCTGCAGCTGCCAGATTCAGCTTAATATCATCTGCCAGGTTAACAATTTTACTTACCTTAACGCCCTGCTCCGGCTGAAGTTCATATCGGGTCACTGAAGGCCCGCAGCTAACATCTGAAATAGTTACATTGACACCGAAGTTCTTCAATGTCTGCTGCAGCTTAAGTGCGGTTGCCCTTTGTTCCTTCACGGAATTTCTGGCAGCTGATTTTTTACCTTTTCCCAGCAATGACAATGGCGGAAATTGGTGTTCTTTCTCCTCAACTTCTTCATCTTGCGATTGGGTACTGATCTCATCCTGAATAGTTGAAATACTTTCACTGATTTCGCGCTGGGAAGACCGTGCATTACGTTTTCGTTCCTTAGTATCTTCCTGGACCGGAGCTGTTTTCGGTTCTATAATCTCTTTTGGCAGTTCTTCAAACAACTCTTCTTCCGGAATGATATCGGGGATAATCTCCTTGATTGCCTGCATTGGGTCGGTCTTTGGATATGATATATCATCTATAGCCGGTTTTCCATCAGTCGGTTCAGATACCGATGGAATATCGTTTGCAAGCGGAAAATCTACCCGATCTGTTTCTGCCCTTTTCTCTTTTTTGACCGGTTTCGTCTTTTTTGTTCTCTCTGCTTTAGCAAGTTCTGCTTCTTGTACTTCCTGCTGTTCACGAATCTGTTCTTTTCGTATTTTACGATTCTGCGCAGCGGTCTGGTATGCTCTTGATCCGCTTTCTGCAATCGGTGCCAGCAAAGGCTTCTGGGTCATGATGATCGCTGAGATCATTAATGCAATAATGATGATCGCATATGCACCTATGGTACCAAAGGCTTTACCAAACAGCTGCACTTGCAAAGCACCAATAAACCCGCCACCGATTTTTTCATTAGCACAGATGGTGTAGTACTCCAGTATACCACTGGTTTTACTATATCCCAGCGTAAGTATCTGCATAAAACCACTCAAGAAAATCACACAACCGGCACCACCGCCGATTTTCCGATATACTAATGGATTATTCTTATTTGATATGTAGAATGCAACGGCAAAGAATAATATAAAGGGGAAAACATAAGATACCAATCCCAAAATACCAAAGGAACATGCACTTACAAAATTCCCGACAACTCCGCCGATACCAAAGTTACTGACTAGCAACACAATTGAAATGGCCAGAATACACAGAATGATAATCTCCTGTCTGATGCCACTGTTCTTCTTCGGCTGTTTTTTGCCTCTGGTACTTTTTCTGGTTGTGTTTTTTCTCTTACTGCTTTTTCTGGTTGTCGTTTTTTTACGAGCTGCAGAAGTACTTCTTGATGAAGTCACCATATATATCTCCCCATTCAATGCGGATACTCCGCTATTGTGTTGTCCAAATTCCCTGATAAGGTTATGTTACAAAATTACACGTAATCGCTACAATCCCAATTACCGCGCAATACACTGCGAAAAACTTGAACTTACGTTTCTGTACAAGCACCAACATCATCTTAATACAAATAAACCCTACACCTGCTGCGATCATCATACCAATAATGCCATATAGCCCCTCCACCCAGACAATATCTGCTTCAGGCATCTTCAC
>Ga0153922_1000008_pt1 | contig 73890 bp, 67 predicted proteins | sample TSNJ006MetaG_FD_104723 | JGI IMG/M metagenome (GOLD analysis project Ga0153922, IMG submission 104723) | Attine ant fungus gardens microbial communities from New Jersey, USA - TSNJ006 MetaG | ecosystem: Host-associated > Fungi > Mycelium > Unclassified | place: USA: New Jersey, Brendon T. Byrne... | reverse complement strand
TTTCCGTCCATTTTACGGGTTTTGAGGGCGAATACTGGGCAGTATTTAACCGAAAAACCCGTGAAATGGGCGGAAACAGGCGGTGCAAAGATGGTGGCGGGACTTTTGTCCCAAGCTCCTAGTACAACAAGAGACCGAAATAATCCGGTCTCTTGCAAAACAATCATTATTTTGCTGCATATACCTGTGCATACTGAACACCAAACTGGTTACATGCGTCATGGTCACTGATGTAGATATCTACATGCCCATATGGAGTTCCTCTATCTTCTACTGTATAGATTCTTCCGTTGATAATCAGTTTTGTTCCGAATGGTACACCTGCCATAGCAACAGTTCTTCCTTCGGTTGGTGCAGTTCCGCTGGCTGTTGGACCACCTGACCATCTACCACAGCAGATTGAACAGTTACAATAAGCTGTCAGCTTGAAGTTACCAAGCAGTTGTCCATAATCGTCAGATGATGCATTTGTATAAGAACCGCCTCCGTATAAAGTAGTTCCTGCCTTTGCATTAATCTCATCTACTTTTTCATAATCATCATCTGAGATCATTCTGGTTGCCCATACAGCATGTGCTGTGTCAATTCCAGATGTAATGATTCCTGTCTTACTGGAACTTGCGTGGATAACCTGCCCATCACCAATGTACATTACTACGTGGTATACAGTTCCATTATTCGCGTAGAAGATCAAGTCACCAGTTCTTGCCTCGGAAATCGGAATCTGCGTTCCATACAAGGATTGTTCTCCTGATGTTCTGGGAATGGAATATCCAAATGCTGAATAAATACCCTGGGTAAAGCCAGAGCAATCTGTGCCATTAGTTAAGCTGGTTCCGCCCCATACATACGGGTTACCCAAAAACTGTGATGCAAAGGTGATCATCGCTTCACCAATTGAACTTGCAACCGTTGCTTCTCTGGTCGATGTCAGCGTATAATAACAAACTTTGTTGTCTTTCGGTTCTACCAACTGTTCAACTTTTGGACTTTCATTTTCAGCCTCAGCCAACTTTGTAGTTTTAGCGCTTTCAGCTTCTTCGGCTACCGTTTTTTGTTCTTCAATAGCAGTTCTGGTTTCTTCAATCTTGGAAGTCAGTTCTTCAACCTTAGAAGTTAAGTCTTCAATCCGGGCTTCCAACTGAGCCTTCTGATCAATTGCTTCATCAGCCTTCTCATCATCTGTTTTGACTTCATCTTCTTTAGCTTCGCCCGTTTCAGCATCCTCTGCTGCGTTTTCTTCGTCAGCAACATCCTCTGCTTCTGAATCAGCTTGCTCTGCTTCCGGCGTTTCAGTTACTTCTTGCGTAACTTCGGCTGCTTGTGTCGGTGTTACAGTTATTTCTTCCGTAACTTCCGGCGTTACTTCTTCTGTCTCAACTGCTTTTTCTGCCGCCTCTACTTCTTTCAATTCTGCTTTCGCAGCTTTTAATTCTGACTTTGCCTGCTTCTTATCTGCTTTTAAATCCTTCAACTCTTCCTTACTCTTTTCCAGAGCTTCAGATTTTTCTTTCAGATCCTTTTCCTGATCATCTGTCCATCCTGCTGTTTCTTCCATCTGAACTTCAACAGACTCACCAGTTGTCAACAAGTCTTTCTTAACAAAACCACGTACATTATCAGCTTCAACGAAGACCCAATCTTCATTCTCATCCGCCAGAATATAACAAATTCCGCCCTGGGGAAGAGTTCCAATCACACGTTCACTGGTTTCCTTACCTTCGTAAATATTAACCTGCTCTTTATCCGCTGTTGCATATACTTTTGATACTACGGTTTCCCGTACAGTAGTTCTGGTGTATGTAAGTGCTTCGTTCTCAAGCGGATCAACAGATGCCTGGGCAAGTACCATCTTGTCTTCGCCCTTTTCTTTTACAATCTTATCTGCTTCCTCACCTGTGATCAATGACTCGGTTCTCACAAACCCTCTGACTACACCTGATTCAACATAAGTCCAATCAGCACTATCAGTTTCATCTATCACAAAGCAAAGTCCGTTTTGTTTTACTGTTCCCACCACCCGGGAATCGGTACTCTGTTCTTCGTAAATCTGAAGCGTCTCAGCATTCGCCACTGCATAATCTTTCTCAATCGTTGTGAAACGGAAACCGTCTATAACAATCGATGGCATCGTAATCTGCTGAGCTGCTACCAGTGCTGCATTGCTTCCATATCCAGTTGTCTTTTCTTTTACTTCGTCTTTAGTAGGAGTACTTGTTGCCTCCGGCGTCGGTGCTGCTGCAGGGGTGGTACTTGGTTCCGGTGATACACTTGGGGTCCCAGTTGGTGCCGGCGTCTCAGTTGCAGTTGGACTTTCACTTGGTGTCGGAACCTTAGTTTCAGTTGGTGTCTCAGTTGGAACCGGGGTCTCAACTACTGGGGTCTCAATCGGTATTTCAATCGGTGTTTCAACTGGGGTCTCAGATCCTCCGCCACCATCATCACTGCCGCTCTGACCGCTACCATCATCACTACTGCCGCTCTGACCGCTGCCATCATCACTACTGCCGCTCTGACTGCTGCCATCATCATCGCTACTATTAACTACAATCTCATTATCTTCTGGAGCGCCGCCTGCATCGGCTCCTACCCAAGTATACGGAAGAATCATTGCGACGGTAATTACCATTGCAAGCGCCTTGTACAATCTCTTTAAATGCATATTATTCCTGTCCTTTCCGACTGCTCTTTCTTAATTGCTATAGAAAAGATTACTTCCTGTTACTATAACTTGTAATCATTGTATTAACTTATATCCACATATACTATTATATTTTAGTCCAATCCGCTCAGAAAAGCAACCCTTTCTTAACTTAAAACTAACATTTAATGTGAAAAATTTGTGAAAAAAGTGTATACAATTCATTTATTTAAACATTTTTATTTTGGTCATTAATTTCAAAGTTATTTGACATCATCTTGTTTCACATCCTATCCCGGAACACAATATATTGCCTGTTATAATTTCCCCAAGCAGTACACCGATTCCCCAAAAAACAAAAAGACGAAAATAAAACCTCCTGTTCATTCAACTTCACGTAAATTGAAATCAGTTCTCTGGTCAATGGCACAAACAAACCTTTACCCTCCCCTTCCAAACCACGCAAATACCGCCATTCATTCTCATCCAACACCCCATCCACAACCGCCCCGCTCTCTACCCCCAACCTTCCATAATAGAAGTCCGCATAAGCACCATCTTCCCCGCTATCATCCCGCAAAGAAACCAAGAAAGCCTCCGCCTCCAGTCCGGCCAACTCCAAAATCTCATAATCATAATGCTCAAATCCCTCTGCAATATTTTCAAAAAAATCCCACCTGCTTCACAAATTTCTTTTTCCGTCATACAATTCACCCACCCGACTCTACTATAGCTTCGCACCGCCGACCAATCACACTGAAATCTATTCGAATTAATGGCAGTATAACACGTTTGATCCCTTTCGCCCAGCAAAAAGTTATAGACAACACATAATTTAATGTTTTTAGAAGACACTAACAAAAAAGGAGATATAACATATGGAAGAAATCAATGGCAATATCAATATGAACGAAAACAACAACAATATCAACATGAACGAAAACAACAACAATATCAACATGGATGAAATCAATAACAATATCAACATGGACGAAACCAACACCAATATTAATAATGAAGAATTCCCAATCGGTTTCACAATGGAACTAGCCCAACATTCCGACATCTTAAACCAGTTCTCAACCCTCCCGGAAACCGAAAAACGCAACATCATCGACGGTGCCAAACTAGTAGGATCCCGCGACGAAATGCGCAACTACGTAGAAAACATGTGCTTCAAAAACTAACCCCTAACCAAAACACCACACACTCCAAAAATCCCACACAACCTCCCGTCGACCTAGAAGATGCCACAAAATGTGTCTTGGGCCGGGGGCTTGTTGTAAGTTGTTGGCAACGGAGCATTTCGTTGCCAACAACTTACAACAAGCCCCCGGCCCAAGACACATTTTGTGGCATCCCCCCTCCCCCCCTAATGCTTATACCTACTAGCCGCCTTAAGCCGTGACATCGCCCTGGCCAAAGAAGCCTGCGTATGATGATACTCCTTAATACTCTGCTTCTGCCGCATCTGCTCCTCCGCCCGTTCCTGAGCCTCTCTGGCCCGCAACACATCAATATCCTCCGGCCTCTCCGCCGTATCCACCAACACAGTAACCCGGTTATTCACCACCTGCGTAAGCCCAGTACTAACCACCGCCAGTACCTTCTCATTCTCCTGCGTGGTAATCTCAACCACCCCATCAACCACCGCAATAATCATATTCTCATGATTCGCCAGTATACTCCTCCCACCGTCACTAGCCGGAAGATTAACCGCCAAACACCGTCCTTCAAAAAAAACCTTATCACTTGCGATCACTTTCAGATAAAATGTATTCATACACACATTCCCCTTTCCTATACAGAGGCCTGCATCTCTTTAGCCTTTTCCACTACTTCCTCAATCGTCCCAACATTAAAGAACGCATTCTCCGGATATTCATCCATCCCGCCACTAATAATCGCCTTAAACCCACGAATCGTATCCTTAAGCCGAACATACTTCCCAGCAACACCCGTAAAGTTTTCAGCCACGTGGAACGGCTGGGACAAGAACCTCTGAATCTTTCTTGCCCGATAAACCGTAATCTTATCCTCTTCCGATAATTCTTCCATTCCCAGAATTGCTATGATATCCTGGAGCTCTTTATATTTCTGCAAGATTTCCTGTACTTCTCTGGATGTTTCATAATGCTCTTCCCCAACAATATCCTTTTCCAAAATACGTGAGGTAGATTCAAGCGGATCCACTGCCGGATAGATACCCTGCTCAACAATCTTTCTGGACAATACCGTAGTCGCGTCCAAATGAGCAAATGTCGTCGCCGGGGCCGGGTCAGTCAAGTCATCCGCCGGTACATACACCGCCTGCACCGATGTAACCGATCCATTTTTCGTCGAGGCAATTCGCTCCTGAAGCTCACCCACATCGGTTGCCAGTGTCGGCTGATATCCTACCGCTGAAGGCATCCGCCCAAGCAACGCCGAAACCTCCGACCCCGCCTGTACAAAACGGAAAATATTATCAATAAACAAAAGCACATCCTGATGCTCTTCGTCACGGAAATACTCCGCCATCGTAAGCCCGGTCTCCGCCACTCGCATACGTGCTCCCGGCGGCTCATTCATCTGACCAAACACCAGCGCAGTCTTCGCCAGGACCCCTGACTCCTTCATCTCCGACCAAAGGTCATTTCCCTCACGGGAACGCTCTCCAACACCGGTGAAAATAGAATAACCTCCATGCTCAGTAGCAATATTAGTGATCAACTCCTGGATCAAAACAGTTTTACCTACACCGGCGCCGCCAAAGAGACCGATTTTACCACCTTTTGCATAAGGTGCCAACAAATCGATAACCTTGATTCCCGTTTCCAATACTTCCACTACCGGGCTTTGATCCACAAATGCCGGCGGCTTTCTATGAATTACCCAATGCTCTTCATCCTTTAAATTGTCACCATGGTCAATCGTATCACCTAATACATTAAATAATCGTCCCAGAGTTTTCTTACCTACCGGCACTTTAATACCACTTCCGGTGGCAGTAACTCCCATGTCTCGATGAAGTCCTTCACTGGAAGCCAGCATAATACAGCGTACGGTATTATTGCCAATATGCTGTGCTACTTCCATTACACAGCGGCTTTTGCCGTTATCAACCTCCAGTGCATCCTTGATAGACGGAAGGTCATTATCTGTAAATTCTACGTCAACTACAGGTCCCAGGACCTGCACAATCTTTCCTGTTTTCATCGTTTATCGCTTCTCACCGTCGTGAGAAACCCTCCTTCCTGTTGTGTCCTGCTTCAACAGGTACTACTGCTTTCCTTTTTGCGCCTTTGCACCGCTGATCACCTCTGTTATTTCCTGGGTGATCGCCGCCTGACGCACCCGGTTGTATGCCATAGACAAGTCCCGCAGCATATCTTTGGCACTGTCCGTTGCCGACCGCATCGCTGACATGCGGGAATTCTGCTCACTGGAATACGACTCCACCAGCGCTCCGAATACGATACCCGATAAATAATTAGGTACAATACTGTCAAGCACCGCGTCCGGCGACGGGGACCAGATAATTTCCTCCATATGCACATCAATCGGAACGGCCGGGAATTCTTTCTTCTTCAAAGGCAAAAGCTGTATAACATCACATTCACACTGCACCGGATTGATCATTCTGGTAAAAATCAGATGCACCTCATCCAGTACATGTCCTTTATAAAGCTCCAAAATCCGTTCCGCGATCACCCGGGCCCGATGCATCGTTGGGTTCTGTACCGTATAATGAAAAGCTTCATCGATATTTATCTTCTTCTTTTCAAAATAATGTCTTCCCATCTCACCCAATACAAACAACATCTCCGGGTCTTTTTCCGTCATCTTCTCTTCTGCCAGCTTGATCACATTGTGATTGTAAGCCCCGGCCAACCCTTTATCCGCAGTAACTACGATATAACCCACCTTTTTCTTCTTCTTCGGATTTCGATCACTGCCAAAAAACGGGTGTTCCATATCGGGTGCATGCCGCTGAATCCGTTCGATGACCGACTGCAGCGTATAGAAGTAAGGTTCGGTGTCTGCCAACCTCTTCCTGGCCTTCTTTAATTTTGCCGAAGAAATCATATACATGGCATTGGTAATCTTCATGGTATCCTGCACACTTTTAATTCTGCTTTGGATTTCCGTTGTATTTGCCATACGTTATCACCTGCTTTTAAATTCCTGAGCTGCTTTTTGGATCTGTTCTTCCAACTCGTCGGACATTACTTTCTTTTCTTCAATCTCACGGATAATCTCCGGATGGACATCGGCAAAAAACTTTAGCATATTAAGTTGGAATTCTTTCAGCTTGTCCATTTCCACATCTAACAACAGCTTATGGGATGCTACTGTCAGTGAAATCACCTGTTCCGCCAGACTCATCGGCTTTCCAAGCGGCTGTTTTAACATTTCCATCAGCCCTTTTCCATACTGCAGCTGCTCTTTTGTGGATGCATCCAGGTCAGAACTGAACTGGGTAAATACTTCCATCTCACGATACTGCGCCAAGTCAATACGGATACTTCCGGCCGCCTTTTTCATGATCTTGGTCTGTGCTGCACCACCTACACGGGATACAGACAATCCCACATTCACCGCCGGACGCATACCGGCAAAGAATAAGTCATTTTCCAAAAAAATCTGTCCATCAGTGATGGAAATAACATTTGTCGGAATATATGCCGAGACATCGCCTGCCTGGGTCTCAATAATCGGCAGAGCCGTAATCGAACCGCCACCCATCTCGTCACTCAAACGGCTGGAGCGCTCCAACAGTCTGGAATGCAGATAGAATACATCGCCCGGATACGCCTCGCGCCCTGGCGAACGCTCAAGCAACAGGGACAATGCCCGGTATGCAACCGCGTGCTTGGATAGATCATCATAAATAATTAATACATCCTTTCCATTATTCATAAAATACTCTGCCAAAGCAGTCGCTGCATATGGTGCAATATATTGAAATGGCGCACAGTCACTGGCTGTAGCAGATACTACGATAGAATAATCCAAAGCACCGTGTTTATCCAATGTTCCCACTAACTGAGCCACGGTTGATGCTTTTTGTCCAATAGCTGTATAGATGCAGATTACATCTTTCCCTTTCTGATTCAAAATCGCATCCATCGCAATGGATGTCTTTCCGGTCTGACGGTCGCCGATAATCAACTCACGCTGCCCCCGGCCAATCGGGAACATCGAGTCAATCGCCAAAATGCCGGTTTCCAGAGGAACATTAACTGATTTGCGATCCAGAATACCCGGTGCTTCATGTTCGATGGGACGGTATCCGTCTGCCTGGATTGCTCCTTTTCCATCGATTGGCTCGCCAAGGGCATTCACTACCCGGCCGATGAATCTATCGCCGACAGGAATTCCTGCTTTTTCCCTGGTCCGATTCACCTTGGTTCCTTCTTTAATTCCGGTGTCACTGCCAAAAATGATACAACCGATTTCATTTCTACGGATATCCTGCACCATTCCCTTCTCACCATTTTCAAAGTCAACCATCTCTCCATATATGGCGTGATCCATACCGTACACTACGGCAATTCCATCACCTACTGAGATAACCCGACCGGTTTCCCGGGGTTCACTATCTATATTAAAATTCGCTATTTCTTCTTTCAGAATTGAGATAATTTCTTCTGAACTGATTGTACTCACGTCTTTCACCTCCCGGTTAATTGCTGCTGTAATCTGGTAAATCGTCCTTTTAAGCTCCAGTCATATTCTTCATTCCCCACTTTCAGAACAAAACCCCCGACAAGTCCTGCATCCTGCTGCATCTGCAGTTCCACCCCGGTAGTATGATATTTATTCTTCAAAAAAGCAACCAGTTCTTCTTGTTGCTGTTCATCTGGGGGAGTCACATAAGAAAGCACCGCAGTTAAAACCTGTTTCTGCGCTTTTGCATAAGACTGGTATGCCATAAAAATCGCGTCCAGTTCATCAATATTATTGTTCTTTACAGCTATTTTTAAGAAACTGCGCACTTCCTTCGGAAATATCCGATCGATGATCCGTTCTTTTACTGCATGGGAAATCACCGGGCTTTGTAGAGCTGCACTCAAAGCAGGTACTTTTTCCAATATCTCCTGAACTGCGGCAACTTTTTGACCGGGAACAGACAGTTCGTACAACGCTTTCGCATAATTAATGGCTGCTTGTGTCATTGGCTTCACCTGCTTTTGCTATAAATTGGTCATATACTTTTGCGTCTGAATTTGCGCTGCTTTGTTCACCCATAATCTGTGCCACAGCTGTCATAGCCAGACCGGCAATCTCAGAACGTACATCACTTAGTGCTTTCTCCCGATCAGCATCGACTTTCTTCATGGCATCACTGACAATCCTCTCCGCCTTCTGACCTGCCTCACTGATGATGCGCTCTTCTTCCTTCCTGGCATTCTCCCGTGCCTTTTTCAGAATCTGTTCTGCCTCTTCATGGGTATTCTTCATTGACGCTTCATATTTCTCTTTCATATCCTGGGCCTGCTGCTTCGCCTGATCGGCTTCCTGATAACCACTTTTAATCTCTTCTTCTCTTTTTTGCAGGATGGCAGTTACCGGTCCGATTAAGAACTTCTTCAAAATCAGGAAAAGCACCAGAATATTGATGATATTAAAGACAAGGTTGTAAAAATTAATATTCAGCACCTTGCTCATCCACCTTTCTGATTATTTTAAAAACAAGATGATCAACAATGCGATAACAAATCCGTAGATAGCAGTCGCCTCTGCCAATGCACATCCTAACAACAGGGCCTTACTGATCTTACCTTCTGCTTCTGGTTGTCTGGCAATTGCTTCTACTGCCTTGGATGTTGCAATACCAATTCCAACACCTGCTCCAATACCGGTTAATACAGCAATACCTGCTCCAATTGCAATTAATGTTGTCATAACTTTTTTCTCCTCTTTCCTCAAATTATGTAGCTGTGAATAGTGAAAAATTATTCAATAGCCTCTTTAATAAATAATGATGTTAAAAACACAAATACATATGCCTGGATCAATCCGTCAAAGATATCAAAATAAAAACTGAACGGAATGGGCAATATCACCGGCACTATCTGTTTGATCAGTTCCATAACTACAAAACCGCCCAAAATATTACCAAAAAGCCGCATACATAAAGATAATGGCTTGATAAAGATTTCCAGAACATTGATCGGCGCTACGACTGCCACCGGTTCTGCAAAACTTTTCAGCCACTTCTTCGTTCCTTTTGCCTGAATTCCCGAATATTCAATCAGAACAATACTCATAACTGCAAGCGCAATGGTAATATTCAAATCCTTTGTAGGAGGCTTAATGCCAAACAGTCCCATCAGATTGGATAATGCCAGATACAAAGCTACCGTGGTGAGATATGGTATGTACCTTCTCCCCTCTTTTCCCAGAAGGTCATCGAAGAAATTATAGACTCCTCCAATTACCGTTTCCAGAATTATCTGCCTTTTACTGATGTTCTGTGTTCGCAAGTCTCGGACAAGAATGATCGATATCAGGATTAAGAACAACATGATACCCCAGGTTACTACCATGGATTCCATAATGGGGATGCCCCCGAAGACCGGAATAGTGAAAACCGTATCACAGTTGAGCTCTTCCAGCAAGTTTTTTGCCAGATTTTCCATACCATATCCTCCTTTCCTTAATGGAGCACTCCCGAAAACTCACTGTATGCGGGGATGCTCTAATGTAATCATAAATGCTTATCCTAATATACATCTGTGATTTTTGAATGTCAACAAGATTAGCGTAAAATTTGTCTGACCAGGTCATCTACGGTTACAGTTCACACGGCAACTATTCCGCGAGGTGCTTCCGTGCATAATACACGGAACTACGTCCTCTCCTACACTCTTCCATTCCTGAATGCCATAATCATCTCGTTAGTAAGACTTAGATTATGTTCTTTTACCGGAATTGAATCCCGCTCAAACCAACCTGCCATCGCCAGTTCTTCCTCATCTAATGTGACTTCTTCACCGCCATCTAATTCAGCATAATATCCCATCAGTAAAGTATCGGTAAAACTCCAGGGCTGGCTTTTATAATATTGGATATTCTTTACCCTCAATCCTACTTCTTCCATGACTTCACGGCGGACACATTCCTCCACCGATTCTCCGATTTCCACAAATCCGGCCAGCAGAGCATACTTTTTAAAATCCCGGTCAGCATACTTGGACATCAAAATTCTATTGCCATGAGTCACCCCGATGATAACCGCCGGCATAATCTTCGGATACTCCTGATTTTTACAGTGCTCACATTTTAACATCCGTTCTTTATCATCCTCAATCAGGCGTTTTCCACACCTGCCGCAGAACTTATGGTCACGGTACCAGCGATAAAGCTGCCACCCGGTAACCCCAGCCAGACATTTATAAAGCACTTCCTCATTACGGAACACCTCCGTATTCTCCATTTGATATCCCAAGTGGTCGTATTCTACATTTTCAATCAGATAGTAGCGGTCTTTATCAATACTGAAAAGATAGGTATAATTTTCATAAAGGTCTTCATTATAAGGTTCCAACTCCCCTATTGTCGGAAATTTGATCTCCCCGTCATCATCTCTCCCGATCAGAACCTCTTTTCTTTCATAATATAATATATAACTATTCTTATCCGGCGCCTGGGGCCGATATTCATTCGCAAAATGATGTGGTGCAATATCTTGTATCATACTAGATCCCTCCTCGTTTCTAATCAAATATTCTATCACATATTCTTACGATTTACTAGCAAAAAGAGCCCGCCAAAAAGGTGGTCACACCATTGCGGTAAGACCACCTTTTTGTAGAGTATCGGTTCTTTATAAACTGCCTATAATAATATTTATTTATCCTGCGGTTTTGTATGGCACATACCGGCGCTTGCACATCCACTACAGCTGCTTCCGCAACTACAGGATTTCCCGGCTTTCTTATTCTTATACATGCTGCGAACTACCAATACTACAATTCCCAGCACAGCCAATCCAACAACAATTGTAGCAAGGTTTTCTGAAATCCATGCCATCATAGTACCACTCCTCACTAGTGTGCTGTTTTACAAAAGGCAAATCATACCGCACACTGCTTATGCTTTTGCCGCACCCTTTAAATCCACTTTTAATGTTGTACTCTGCTTATACGGACGGAACAGCAGGCAGATAAAGCCAATCACAATCAAAATTGCCACCGCCGTTCCAATACCAAAACCACCGCCGGCGAAAAACGTTCCCAACTGATATATGCATAATGCTACCAGATATGCAAATATCGTTTGATATACAATCGCAAATGCTGTCCACTTCCCATTATTCATCTCTCTTTTAATTGCTCCCATTGCTGCAAAACATGGTGCACATAAAAGATTAAATACAAGGAAAGAATATGCCGATATTGCTGTAAAGCTTGCTGATAAGCTGCCCCAGATTTCTGCTCCATCTTCCGCAACTTCACCAAATCCATACAAGACCCCAAAGGTTCCGACCACATTTTCCTTAGCTACCAGTCCGGTAATAGCTGCCACTGCTGCTTTCCAGCTGCCCCAGCCAAGCGGTGCAAATATCCAGGCAAAAGCGCTGCCTATATCCGCAAGCAATCCGTCGCCCAAATCTTCTACCATCGTAAACTGACCATCGACAAATCCGAAATTAGATAAGAACCAGATAATAATAGAAGACAGCAGAATGATCGTACCGGCTTTTTTAATAAAGGACCAACCTCTTTCCCACATACTCCGCAGTATATTACTAACAGTCGGCCAGTGATATGCCGGCAGTTCCATAACAAACGGTGCCGGGTCTCCTGCAAAAAGTTTCGTCTTCTTTAATATAATACCAGAAATAATTATTGCTGCAACCCCAATAAAATATGCGCTTGGGGATACCCACCATGCACCATCAAATAAAGCACCGGCAATCAACGCAATAATTGGCAGCTTTGCACCACAGGGGATAAATGTAGTGGTAATGATGGTCATCTTTCGGTCGCGGTCATTCTCAATAGTACGGGAAGCCATAATTCCCGGCACACCGCATCCCGAACCAATCAGCATGGGAATGAACGATTTTCCGGAAAGTCCGAATTTACGGAACACACGATCCATGATAAATGCCACACGAGCCATATACCCGCACGCTTCCAGGAATGCCAGGAAAATAAAAAGAATCAGCATCTGAGGCACAAAGCCAAGTACGGCCCCTACACCACCAATAATTCCATCCAGAATCAGTCCCTGTAACCAGCCAGCACAGTGGATAGCATCTAAAAATGATCCCACTGCTACCGGAATCCCCGGAATTTCAAGCCCAAATAAGTTCCAGCCTTCACCGAATACACCATCATTAGCCCAATCCGTTGCCCAGCCGCCCACAGTAGTAACTGAAACATAGTACACCAAAATCATGATCACCGCAAAAATCGGCAGTGCCAGCCAACGGTTAGTAACAATACGGTCAATTTTATCAGATACCGTCAGCTGATTTTTGCTTTTCTTTACATAGCTTTTCTGAATCACTGATGAAATATACGTATAACGCTCATTCGTAATAATGCTTTCCGCATCATCATCCATAGAATCTTCTGTTTCTTTGATAATCTTTTCCACATTTGGAATGCTTTGCATCTGAGCGGCAATTTTGTCATCACGTTCAAATAGCTTTACTGCAAAAAAGCGCTGCTGTTCCTCAGGTACTTCTGGACCTAATGTGTCCTGAATTGCTTCCAGTGAAGCTTCCACTTCCGGGCAAAACTTATGTACAGGCACCGCAGCCCCATTCATATCAGCAACTTTCACTGCAGCATTGGCTGCTTCCATAATCCCTTTGTTCTTCAGCGCAGAGATGGTCAGGACTTCACATCCCAATTCTTTGGCAAGCTTCTGAATATCAATCTGGTCACCGTTTTTTTCCACAATATCCATCATATTTACTGCCATAACCACCGGAATTCCCAGCTCCATCAACTGCGTTGACAGATACAAGTTGCGCTCCAGATTGGTACCATCCACAATATTTAAAATAGCATCCGGCCGTTCACCAATCAGATAATTCCTGGCAACAACTTCTTCTAACGTATATGGAGAAAGTGAATAAATCCCCGGCAAATCCATGATAATAACATCTTTATTGCCCTTTAACTTCCCTTCTTTTTTTTCCACAGTAACTCCCGGCCAGTTTCCAACAAACTGATTCGAACCGGTCAGACCGTTGAACAGCGTTGTCTTTCCACTATTCGGATTTCCTGCAAGTGCAATTTTAATTGACATGTTTCTATTTCCTCCTTATGATTCTGCCTCTTACAAGTCAAAGCAGATATTCGCAATCTGCTTTCGCTCGCTGCAAACAGATAGATTAGTTGTTTCTAACCTATCTGTAAAAATTTTATAACACTTTATTGAATCTCTATCATCTGGGCATCCGCTTTGCGAAGTGAAAGCTCATACCCCCGGACATTCACTTCCACCGGATCTCCAAGAGGCGCAACTTTACGGACAAACACTTCTGTTCCTCTGGTAATTCCCATGTCCATAATACGGCGTTTCACAGCCCCTTCACCGTGCAGTTTCACCACCAAAACGGTCTGGCCACATTTCACATCCTTTAATGTCTGCATGTTTCTATCCTCCTTGTATATCAATTACGTTACTCCTTAGGCAACCATGATTTTGTTGGCCATCTCTTTGCTGATCGCTACCCGGGATTCCTTTACATTTACTATAACATTTCCACTATTTGCTGAAATCAGTGTAATGATACTTCCCGGCACAAAACCCAGATTTTCTAAAAACCTTTTTGTCTCTTCTTTCCCGCCAACTCTTTGAATTGCTGCTTTTTCTCCTGCTTTTGCCAATGTTAAGGGCATTTTCCTCACTCCTTTTATATGAAATATCCAGCTGGTAAGTTAATCCTAACTCTCTGTCTTTAAATAAGTTAGATTCCTCTAACTACCTTTATGCTATCACTTAGGACGATATTTGTCAATATGTTTTATTGAGGGTGCATATTTTAAAAGTGCATGCTATGCAACTCAAATCTCATTCGGCGATAACCCACCTTGCTGGATATTAACAATGCACGTAAAACAGTTCAGCCGTGTGAATTTAAATAGTTAAAATAGTTCAACATTGGCAGGCAGGACGCCGCTGTGTAAGACGAGGTGCTGGGTGTTGGTAGGTTGTAAGTTTTGTGTGAGTAGTCATTTGTCATAAGGTGAATAGCAATCAATGCACTTTTAAAATATGCACCCTTTTATTGAAAACTGTTTGAAATCTTCCTATAATTATGGTATGCTAATACACAATATTAATTCAAAAATACCTCAGCGTTCTTGCTGCGAGCGGCTCGTCAGCTTTGCTGACATTATACATCCAAGCCCCTCTGCAATCCACTTGAGGCATTGGCTCACTTAATGAGCACATTAGTGCGACAGCGTGTGCGTTGACTTACTTAAACTATCCAAAAACAAGGGGTGAAAAATTTGAAAATACACGAATCAGCCGAAAATTATCTGGAGACAATACTGGTTTTATCCCAAAAGAAACCCCAGGTACGTTCTATTGATATTGTAAATGAATTGGAATTTTCCAAACCAAGTGTCAGCATCGCGATGAAAAACCTGCGCCACCAGGAATACATTATCATGGATCAGGACGGCTATATTACCCTGACTGACGCCGGTCGGAAAATTGCCGAGACAATCTACGAACGCCACACTTTACTGACTGACTGGTTGACCACACTTGGTGTTGATAATGAAATTGCAGCTCAGGATGCCTGCCGCATCGAGCATGTATTAAGTCCTGAAACATTTGAGGCGATCAAGAAGCATGTAAAAAGGATGTAATCGGGTAATAGCCATTTTTAACCTAATTCCCTCCGCATATCTGGCAACAAGAGCCGTTGGACCCACCAGATCATTAACTCCCGCACAAATCCAACAGTCTATTCCTAGAAACCTCCACACTGAAACAAGATAAACTTATTCAGTGTGGAGGTTTATTATATGCCCTTCTATCTCAAACGAATCTGACAGTTAAAAAGCATTTTACGCGCCAACTCTCTGTTCCAAAATTCCACTTAATGCATTGCCACTGCTGCTATGACATCGTACCACTTCGATATCACATCGTTTTGCTTCATCCATAGCACATCGAATCATCTTATGGGACACCGTATTAGTAAATAGCACCAGCAAATCAGGATTGCCAATCTGTTTATTCAGTGCTGCTGACATCTGGGTAAATACCTTTGCTTTGCAATTATAATTCTTACATATCTTTTTATACTGACATACCATCCGATCATGCCCTCCGATTATTACAATGCTCATACAAGACCTCCTATAATTGTACCCTTAATTTATTTCAGATTCAGTTAGTTTTCACTAACTTAATCTTATACTACTTTTCAGTGCCTGTCAAGATAGTTTTCTACATCACCCCTTTTCTTCTGATTGTTTTTTTACATCGCCCTTTTCTCGTTACAGTTCAGGCATGCAATTTAACTTGATCAAAAGCTACATCTCCTTAATCATTAATAATTTTTTGATTGTGTGCAGATTTTCCGGCATACTCAAATACAGAATTTTTTAGGCTAAATTCAAATGTTTCCCCGTCTATTGTTCCTATTGTTTTATCACTGTCATATAGTCGCAATAAGAAACCTGCTACTTGTGTACTGGTATGGTAGTGGCTAAAGTATTTGTCATAATCATAATCAGTCACATTATTTGCAATCTTTCCAAACTCCGTTTGCGTAGCTGCCGGAGCTAATACTTTTACATGTAGTTTAGCCTGTTCCGCCTTTAATTCATGGGCCAATCCCTCGGTAAAAACGCTTACATAGAATTTAGCGGCACAATAGGTAACTGCATTTGGTACAATGACATAGCCTCCTCGGGAAGAAATATTGATAAGCTGTGTTCCCTCTATATCTTTATGATCACGAACATAAAGGGACGATAAAATTGTCAATGCCTCTACATTCACATGTAGCATATCTTCGGTTTTTTTCAAATCCTGCTTTGCAACGCTACTATAATTCCCAAAACCTGCATTGTTGATCCATGTTTCAATGCAATAATCTTTTAGCCCATCGTAAAGCTGATAGACATTTGAAAGTACCGACAGGTCACATATCTTTATGATTACTTCCAATGTTGAATTAAGCTCAAAGACCTCCTTTTTTAGTTTTTCTAACTCATCCTCACGCCGAGCAATAATAATCAAGTTTTTCCCTCGTCTTGCAAAAGCCTTTGCTGTTTCATAACCAATACCAGAGCTTGCCCCTGTAATGGTCGTATACTTTTTATTATTCTTCACTTGAAAAACCTCCTTTTATCTGGTATTGTTAAACTATACAATGTAGAGTAAACTCTAGGTCAAGCGTTTTTTAGGAGAGATTTTTATGGGATATGCTATCGGTGAATTTTCATCAATTACAGGAATCAGTATCTATACCTTGCGATATTACGAAAAGGAAAATCTAATCGTACCCAAGCGCAAAGAAAACGGCAGACGCTTTTATTCAGATGGTGATATAACGTGGTTACAGTTCATAAAGCGTCTGAAAGATACTGGTATGCCGATTAAAGAGATAAAAAAATACGCCCAACTTCGGGCAAAAGGCGACAGCACTTTAGTGGAACGTATGAAAATGTTAGAAAAACATCGTGCTGTTCTCAAAGAGGAAATCACAAAAATGCAAGAACATCTTGATAATCTTGATGACAAAATCAGTTATTATCAATCGGAAATAATAACAGCAGATTTATAGTCTGATTTACCTTTTATCCACACAAAACTTATATACTACCAAAACACATCACATGTTCCCGGTCAATGCTCTTCAGTATTTCTACCGAGGCTGCAATTCGCTCTACAGTATTGGTTCCCCGCAGCACTTCATCAACAAAACAAAGCATCGGTGCAAGACCATCCGTATATAATCCAGAACAATCTGTTCCAGACCGCCTGTGGGACTGGTTGAAACTACGATTCCAGCGCCCAGCCGAAACCCCAATCCCGAAGCGTTTCGCAACCGTTTAAAGGGTTATGATATTTTTGCATATTTTACTGTTGAATAAGATCCATATACCTTCTTTTGGCTTACCGTTCGATATGCCCGGATCTTATAATAATAAGTTCCCTTCTTAAGGCTTCCATTTTTATAAGATATTGTACTTCCTTTAGTAATTGTCTTTATCTTCTTATAGGTTCCATTTTTGCTGGTTGCCCGATAGATTACATAACCACTGGCTCCGGATACCTTTTTCCATTTTAAAGTTATCGCATGACCCGCCGTTTTCTTTACTGAAGTAAATGCTGCGGCCGACAGCTTGGCGGCCTTGGATTTAACCTCTGAATATCCACTGTATACCTTTGCACCATTGACCCACCGGTAAGCTCGTATTTTGTAATAATAGGTTCTTCCAGTAGTCAGGCTACTGTTGGTATAAGTTAAGGTACTGCCACTGGTAATAGTTTTTACCGTTGTATAAACTGCTGTTTTACTGATACTTCGCATAATCTGATAACCGTCGGCACCAGTAACCTTATTCCACTTCAATTTAATCGAATTATAGCTTACAGAAGAAACACTTAATGTTGTCGGATTAAGAATGGTCTTACCGGTTTTAACAGTAGAATCAGCACTATAGACCCTGGTTCCATTTACGCTCCGATAGGCTCGGACCTTAAAGTAATAAGTCCGTCCTGTGGACAGGTCCGTACTGGTGTAAGCTGTAACCCCGGCTGCTGCATCCTTCACAAACATATCAGTTCCGCTTTGGCTGGTCATACGACATATTTGATAGCCTTCTGCACCAGCCAATGCATTCCATGTCAGCTTCAGTGACGAATAGCTGGCCGAAGTAATCGAAGCGATAACCGGTGCATTCAGTTCAGCTACATCAGACGTATCAATTGTAAAAGCTTTGATTCTCGCACTCTCCCCCGAATCATGCAAATCCTGGAAGCTGCCATCCCCATTCACATCAGCAAAACTCTGATTAGGTGCTGTACATGCTACCGCCTTAACAAATCCATAATCACAAGTTGATTCAACAAAATACTTGATCTCATCTTTCCCGCTCAGAGTAATAACCACAGAATAATATTCCCCGCTGCGGATTCTAACCGGTTCCTTCAAATCTTCTGTATAATAACCCTGATAAAAGGTTTCTCCCGTTTGGGATGTGGCAAGTTTCCCACTAGTCGGATCCGAAGAATCCTGCAGACTGGTATAAATCTGGATAGTATAATTAACCTGCACACTATTCACTGCAAAACTGACTGCTTTAAGGATTTCATCATTCCCCTTCCCGCTGCCCTTTGCCTGATAAACATTAGCAATCTTGCCATTTCTCTTAACCGTATCGGTTTCAACACTTGAACTTCCATCATACTGATAATTATGCTGATACTTATCATTCTCCTGGAATTCAAAAGCAACTATTTCCCCAATGTTAGTATCCTCATAAGAAATATAATAATATCCATCCATTGAGTAGTCCGAACCATAGCTGTTTTTAACAATCCATGCCCCATCCCGGGTCACACCACTATCTGCTTTAAAATTATCCTTAGAATAGGTATCATCCCAGCCCACAATGGTAATGGCATGGTTCTTATCTGTTGCCGGTGATGTTGTAGGAGCCCGGTAACCACCGGTTGTTCCATTCAAATATGTGGTATTATAGTACACCGCAGCACTGAGTGCGCCATACATCGTAAGTGCCCGTTTAATTTCACTTTCACTTGAGGCAACAAAGTATCCGTTTTGAATAACTGTATCCGTTTGATATGCCAGATTTGCCGAAGGCTGGGTGTCATTCCCAATCTGCTCATAGGGAAGTACATCTTCATTAACAGCTCCCACCCAGTTAGTGTAATTAAAGAGCAGTAAACGCGTATTTCCACCTACATTCCTGTAATCACCACTGGCCACATTTTGGTCACCATCTGTATTACCTAACGGATCTGCTGCTTTATTATAGAAAAAATATGCGGCATGCAGTTCTGATAAATCCGTATTCGCTGCTTTTGCCGTAGTACCATTTACTTCAACCTGATTCTTAACCAATGAAGCTTCCACTGCCGCACTGGCAGAAAAAGCCCAGCATGTACCATAACTGCCCTGATTTTTCACCGAAGTAATATAACCCTCCTGACGAGAATCATAAACTGCATCGGTTGCAGCCCCTGCCCGCAACAAGCTTCTCGGAGCTTCTTCCTCCATATCAATTGGATAATAGCCATAAAATGCTTCTTCTTCATCCCCTGCTTCCCAATCTGCATCAGCATTCACCTCTGCCGATTCTGCTGCTCCATCGAAAGACTCCTCATCAGCTTTAGGTGCCTGTGCATCAATAGAATCCTGCCCATCCGATAATTCCTTACCTTCCTCACCCTCAGCTATGATATCTGTTTCGGCATCTTGCACTTCATTACTGACAGCGTCCGTCTCATCCGTCTCCTGATTGGATTCAATTGCTGCTTGTGATATTGTATCATTTGCCGCATATATATCCTGCAGTACAAAACTACTTACGCTTTCCAACACTAAAAATGAACTCAAACAAATGGTCAACAGCCTTTTACTATACTTTTTGTTCATCCTATGTATCCCTCGAATTCTGTTCTTTCTTTATTGCAAAATATGATTTTACGACATAATCATATCTGAAAATGTCCTCTTTGTCTACTAAATTCCATGAACTGGTATCAAAGATATCATCCTACCAAATTACCAACTACCAACACCTCGTCTTACACAGCGGCGTCCTGCCTGCCAATATCTAACTATATTAAACTTTTTAAATCCACATGGCTGAACCGTGTAATAACTATTTCAAAAAAGTAGAACCGAGGTAGCGTGAAGTCCACCTCGGCTCAAATTGAAATAGGAGTATTGAAAAAGCGTATTAATTAGCACATATAGTGCTCGCGTACGCGCTTCTAATGATATTTTAACACACACTTTTTTAAATCTCAAGCTTAATCTGAAGTTGAATTGTACAAAATTTAATACCATTTTTATATATTTTGTATTATTCTTCGCATTTTCTCACAGCATTTACAATCTGTTTTACATGATGGACCAGAATATTTGCATTTTTTAATTCTTCCGCATTACCGTATCCATAACTGCATCCAACCGTAGGAAAATCATATACCAAGCCCACTTCCAGATCTGAATAGCGGTCTCCTATTACCACATAATTCCCCACATATTTTTCAGCTATTTCCAGAAAAATATCTGTTTTCGGAAGAAAGTCATAAGACTCACAGCAATAAAAATCTTCAAAATAATCTTTCAAATGAAATTGCTGCTGATGAGCCTGCATATAAGCCTCTTTACAATTGCTTAGAAAAATCAGATGATACCCCCTGCTCCGTAGTATTCGCAATGTATCTTCTGCCTCATCATAAAGTCTGGCCTGACCGGTGCCAATCCGTTCCAGCATGACCTGCCCTACGTTCCGACTGGCCTGCGCTTTCAGCGATTCCGGAAGTTCAGGCATAAACAGATTCCACATCTGTCTGCTGTTATAGCCAATCCATCCGGCAATTTCGGTGCGCTCCAATTTTCGCGGGACGGCATACCCGCCATTCACCAGCCAGTCATATGTCTGCTGTAGGGCCGGCTCATAGATCTGCAGGGTATCATGCAGGGTTCCATCATAATCAAATATAAGGTAAGTTTCCATTATACCTGTCTCATCAGATTAACCATTTCAATTGCACCAAGAGCACAATCATAACCTTTATTGCCTGCTTTTGTTCCTGCCCGTTCCACTGCCTGCTCGATATTTTCTGTCGTGACTACCCCAAACATAACCGGAATTCCAGTCTCCATGCTTGCATGTGCAATTCCTTTAGAAACCTCACTGCATACATAATCATAGTGAGAGGTTGCGCCGCGGATAACTGTCCCCAGGCAGATTACTGCATCGTATTTACCTGACTTTGCCATCTTCTCAGCCAGGACCGGAATCTCAAAAGCACCAGGAACCCAGGCAAGCGTAATTTCATCTTCACTCATTCCATGCCGCACCAAACCATCCACAGCGCCTGACACCAGCTTGCTGACGATAAAATCGTTAAATCTGGCTGCCACAATTGCAATTTTCATTCCTTCTGCTATTACTTTTCCTTCCATTACCTGAATACTCATCTTACATTTCCTCCTTCTGAGTGCAGTTTCTGTAAAATAACCTCGCAGCAACTACACAAACCACACTGCTTTTTAATCAATATCAAAATTTAATTTCCTGAAAAATGTGTCCCATCTTATCTTGTTTCGTTTTCAGATAAAGCGCATCGTATTTCTGCGGCTTAACTTCAATGGGTACGCGTTCACTGATTTCTAAACCAAAACCATTGAGACCGTATACTTTACTGGGATTATTGGTCAGCAGCCGCAGTGACTTTACGCCTATATCCTTTAAGATCTGAGCACCTATCCAATATTCCCGCAAGTCCGGCGCAAAGCCCAGATCCAGATTAGCTTCTACGGTATCCCGCCCTTGCTCCTGTAGTTCATAGGCCTTTAATTTATTTATCAAGCCGATTCCCCGGCCTTCCTGACGCATGTACAAAAGAATACCCCGACCCTCCTGTTCAATCTGCTTCATCGCCGCTTCCAGCTGCTGCCCACAGTCGCAGCGGGCAGATCCGAAGACATCTCCGGTCAGGCATTCTGAATGAACCCGGCATAATACATCTTTGCCATTTCCGATATCACCTTTTACAAGGGCAACATGGTGCTCTCCGGTAATGTCATTCACATAACCGTGAATCATAAATTCACCATACTTCGTCGGCATCCTGGCGCAGGCCTCCCGGATAACGTGACTCTCATATTGCCGGCAGTAATCCTGCAGATCTTTGATAGTGATAAAGGTAAGATTGTGCTCTTCGGCCAGTTTCCACAGTTGAGGGGTGCGCATCATGGTGCCGTCATCAGCCATGATTTCGCAGCACAATCCACATTCCTTCAAACCGGCCAGCCGCATCAGATCCACGGTTGCTTCGGTATGTCCGTTGCGGGTTAATACCCCACCTTTTTTGGCAACCAGCGGAAACATATGTCCCGGCCGCCGAAAGTCCTCTGGTCTGGCATCATCTTCGGCCAGCTTCATAGCTGTAACGGAGCGCTCTGCAGCTGAGATACCCGTAGTCGTATCCACATGGTCAATCGATATGGTAAAGGCAGTCTCATGATTATCTTTATTATCCTCCACCATCTGCGGCAGGTCTAATTTCTGTGCATATGCAGAACTCATCGGCATACAGATCAATCCTTTTCCGAAGGTTGCCATAAAGTTAATATTAGCGCAGGTGGCAAACTGTGCTGCACAGATAAAATCTCCTTCATTTTCCCGATCCGGATCATCTGTAACCAGTACTACTTTTCCATTTCTTAAATCCTCAAGTGCTGTTTCGATTTTGTGAAATTGCTTTTCCATAGTGCTCCTCCTGTTAGTATCCGCATTTCTGCAATAGTTCCATGGATAAACCGGATGGCTTTGGCTCCGGATTTTCCTTTTCATGTGTCATAAGCTTTTTAATATATTTCCCAACGATATCGGTTTCCAGATTCACATAATTACCTGCTTTTTTTTGCAGGAGGGTTGTTTCCTGTCCGGTGTGAGGTATTACCGATACAGCAAACCATGTGCTTTCCTCCTGGGCAACTGTCAAACTGATACCATCAATTGTTATCGAACCCTTTTCAACAATCAATTCCATAATATCAACGGCAGCTTCTATTGTTATCCAGATGGCATTGCCTTCTTTTTTCAATGCCGTAATAGTTCCGCAACCGTCAATATGTCCGCTTACTATATGGCCCCCGAACCTTCCATCAGCTGCCATAGCTCGTTCCAGATTAACCGAATCTCCATTCTTTAGCCGGCCCAGATTAGTTCTTCGCATAGTTTCCGCCATAACATCTGCCGTAAAACCCTCTTTGGTCAGATCAGTTACTGTCAGACAGGTTCCATTGACTGCAATGCTGTCTCCCAGTTTCGTGCCCACTAATACCCTGGATGCCCGAATAGCCAGCTGTCCATACTCAGAACCAGATACAACCCTTTTAACCTGCCCGACTTCTTCTATAATTCCTGTGAACATCTTCCATCCTCCCCCTCGTTTTCCATCTCATATTCCAAAAGAATATCTTTTCCAAATCTTGTTACCACTGGCTCACGAAGCAAGACTGCCTCGGACACCTTTCCTACACCATAACCGCCAATTGGTCCTTTTGCCTGCATTCCGCCAAAGATTTGGGCACCTATATAGACACAGCATTTCCGGACAATGCCTGCGTTAAGTGCACTTGCATTCAGGGTTTCTCCACCCTCCAGTAAAATACTGTCAATGCCTATATTCCCCAACTGATTCATCAACTGCCTTAAATCTACATGTCCATCTCCCCCCGCTGCATGGAGCACCTGAACACCAGCCTCCCTTAAAGCATTTTCTTTTTCTTTCAGAACAACAGCGGCAGCAATAATAGTTGGAACCTGCTTCGCAGTTTTAACTACCTTACTATCCATAGGGATACTTAGTCTGCTGTCACAGATAATCCGAGTCGGCGGATTCCCCTCCTTCAACCGACAGGTCAGCAGTGGATCATCTGCCAGAACTGTGCCTATTCCGGTCATGATTCCGCTGTATGCATGCCGCAGCTGATGCACGTGTTCTCTGGCTTTCCCGCCAGTAATCCATTGGGAATCTCCTGTCTGAGTGGCAATCTTTCCATCTGCCGTCATGGCATATTTCATTACCACATATGGTGTTCCCCAACTAATATAATGAAAAAAAACGGGATTCAGCGCATCACATTCAGCTTTCATAAAATCCATCTCTACCCGGATTCCCGCTTCCTGCAATACAGCGGCGCCCTTTCCGTCAACTTTCGGATTGGGATCTCGGGAACCGATGACCACCCGGCTAATTCCCGCTGCCAGAATCGCTTCCGTACACGGAGGCATCTTACCATAATGGCAGCAAGGCTCTAACGTAACATACAGCGCCGCCCCTTGCGGCGATTCTGTACAGGCCGCAAGGGCATTGGGTTCTGCATGGGGCTGTCCGTACCTTTGATGATACCCTTCGCCAATAATCCGTCCGTCCTTTACAATCACCGCCCCCACCATAGGATTGGGATTGGTCCAGCCTTTTCCCTGTTCAGCCAGTTCAATAGCACGTTCCATATAATTGATGTCATTCATAACCCTGCCTCCGTTACACATTTGCCCAAATCCATTCGGGCAGAATTTTAATTTCCTACTACATGAAAAGTGCCCTGTAATCCACTAAAAATCACAGGGCAAATACTTTACTTGCGTCATACCGGAAACCATCACCCTTTAACAAAGAGGTACTTTCCTATAAACAAAAACAACCCTGAATAGAATTACACCTATTCAGAGCACGCAAAAAACGTTTTTATCTTCTTTCATCCAGACTATACTGTCGGCTCCGGAGTTTCACCAGATCAACCTTTCGGCTCGCGGGCTGTACCGCCGGTAGGGAATTACACCCTGCCCTGAAGAATATTATATTGTTGAAAGTATTATACCGCTTTCCATCATAACTTTCAAGTAGTTTTTCCGTAATTAACAAAAAACTTATATGCTACCAAAACCCAGCCACTGTGTGCGAGGAGAGGTGCTGCGCACACAGTGGCGTCCTGGCCGCCAATAAATTAAAATATCCTAACTGTTGAAAATTCACATAGCCAAACTATAACAAAAACCCTATAAATTCGTATACCCCATCAAGGAAATATCCACTGCTTTGGCAGCTTCAATCCCTTCCCTGATCGCCCACACCACCAACGACTGTCCCCTATGCATATCCCCTGCCGTAAAGACATTCGGCTGGCTAGTCTGATACTCCCCCGCTTTCGTTAATATATTAGTCCGTTCGTCTGTCTCCAGCTTAAATGCATCGGCAATATACTTCTGACTTCCTACGAAACCAGCCGCAATAAGAACCAGCTCCACTGCTATTTTCTCTTCACTGCCTTCTACTGGAACCATCATCATTCGCCCGGTTGTTTCGTCTTTCTTACTTTCTAGTTTTACCACTTTCGCATGAGAAAGTTCACCTTTTTTATTTTTCACGAATTCTGTAACCGTTGTCTGATATCGTCTTGGGTCATGCCCAAAGACCTCAATAGCTTCCTCCTGGCCATAATCTGTCTTGCAGACCCTTGGCCATTCCGGCCACGGATTATCATCTGAACGAACATCAGGAAGTTTCGGCATCATTTCTAATTGTAACACAGAAGCGGCGCCTAAACGCACAGCCGTTCCGACACAATCATTTCCTGTGTCTCCGCCGCCAATAACCAACACTTTCTTGCCTTTGACCAACTCTGTCGGCGGCTCTTTAAATTCTGAATCAAGCAGCCTCTTGGTAACCTGACTTAAAAAGTCTACGGCAAAATAAATTCCCTGCGCATCTCTTCCCGGCACCTGTATATCTCTTGGATTGGAGGCTCCACAGGTAAGAACAATCCGATCATATTCTTTCAAAAGCCTTGCCGCATTGATATCTTTGCCGATATCTGCATTAGTCACAAATCTAACACCTTCTTCTTCCATCAATGCCAGTCTTCGATCAATAATATGCTTCTCTAACTTCATGTTGGGAATTCCGTAACGCAGTAACCCCCCAATTCTGTCACTTCGTTCAAAGACCGTCACTTCATGACCTCTTCTGGTAAGCTGCATTGCTGCCGCCAGTCCAGCAGGTCCACTTCCTACTATTCCTACCTTTTTTCCTGTTTTTACTTTTGCCGGCATCGCTTTGACAAATCCTGAGGCAAAAGCATTTTCAATGATTGCTCTTTCATTTTCTTTTGTGCTGACCGGCTGTCCATTCAGGTTACAAGTACAGGCCGCCTCACAAAGAGCCGGACAGACTCTTGAAGTAAATTCCGGAAAACAGCTCGTCTTTACTAAACGCCTGTATGCCGCTTCCCAATTCCCCCGATAAACCAGATCATTCCATTCCGGTATCAGATTATTGAGTGGGCATCCAGATGTCATCCCACATATTAATTTTCCATACTGACAGAAAGGAACACCACATTCCATACATCTGCCACCCTGCATCTGCTGTTTTTCCTGGCTAAGCGGAATATGGAATTCCTTAAAGTCTGCAATTCTTACTTTAGGATCTACACTGATACTATCCTGTCTTTCATATTCTAAAAATCCTGTTGCTTTTCCCATATTCCCCCTCCTATCTCTTCTTATTTGCATAAAATGCTTCTATTTGTGCCTGTTCACTACTCAATCCTTTTTCTTCCATCCGCACTGACGAAAGCAGCATACGACGGTAGTCATGCGGGATGATTTTTTTGAATTTCGGAAGATATTCGCTAAAGTTTTCCAATATCTCTTTTCCTTTTGTAGAATTGGTATAACTTACATGGTTTTCAATCATTTCCTTTAGTTCTGATACATCATATTTACTTGTCAATTTCTCAATAGAAACCATCTCTTTATTGACCTTTTTATACAAATCACTGGTTTCATCAAGCACATAGGCAATTCCGCCACTCATACCTGCCGCAAAGTTCTTCCCAATCTCACCAAGAACTGCTACCCGTCCTCCTGTCATATATTCACAGCCATGATCCCCGACACCTTCTACAACTGCAATTGCACCTGAATTACGGACACAAAAACGCTCTCCTGCCACACCACTGATATATGCATATCCACTAGTCGCTCCATAGAGGGATACATTTCCAATAATGATATTTTCATCTTCTTTAAACTTCACTCCCTTAGGTGGATATACAATTAATTTTCCCCCTGAAAGTCCTTTGCCAAAGTAATCATTACTTTCTCCGATAAGCTCAAGTGTCAGTCCGTTTGGAATAAATGCGCCAAAGCTCTGACCACCAGCACCATTACATTTGATAATATAGCTGTCATCTTCTAATTTATCTTGGTACAATCTGGTTATTTCCGCACCAAAACTTGTTCCAAAGGCACGGTCTGTATTAGTTACATCTATCTCTATACTTCGCTTCTGCTTCTTTTCAAGCGCACCTTTTAACTTCTTCAAAAGGACTTTTTCATCCGCCGTTTTTTCCAATTCAAAATTATACACATGCGCCGGATTGAAAATTATATCCTCAGCATCTGCAAATGGATTGTCTAAAATAGCATCTAAATTCACACGTCCCGCATGGACATTATTCACACCTTCCTTTGGTTTTAATAATTTGGTCCTTCCCACCATCTCATCAATTGTGCGTACTCCTAATTTTGCCATGTATTCTCTGAGTTCCTGGGCAATAAAACGCATGAAATTGATTACATATTCCGGTTTTCCTTTGAAACGTTTTCTAAGTTCCGGATTCTGTGTTGCAATCCCCACCGGACAGGTATCCAGATTACAAACTCGCATCATCACACAGCCCAGTGTTACAAGCGGTGCCGTTGCAAATCCAAATTCTTCTGCGCCCAGCAGTGCCGCAATTGCTACATCACGCCCACTCATCAGCTTTCCATCCGTTTCAATCCGCACTTTATTTCTTAAGTTATTCATAATTAATGTCTGGTGTGTCTCAGCCAACCCCAGTTCCCACGGAAGGCCTGCATTATGTATTGAATTAATCGGTGCTGCACCTGTTCCCCCATCATATCCTGAAATCAGTACCACTTGTGCTCCTGCTTTGGCAACACCCGCTGCGATAGTTCCCACTCCTGCTTCTGATACCAGTTTAACCGAGATTCGGGCTTGATTATTGGCATTTTTTAAATCATAAATCAGCTGCGCCAAATCTTCGATCGAATAAATATCATGATGCGGTGGTGGTGAAATAAGGCTTACTCCAGCAGTAGAATGTCTTGTTTTTGCTATCCATGGATATACTTTTCCACCTGGAAGATGTCCGCCTTCCCCTGGTTTCGCTCCCTGTGCCATCTTAATCTGAATCTCTTTTGCGCTGACCAAATACCTTGAAGTCACACCAAAACGCCCTGATGCCACTTGCTTAATTGCCGAGCAACAGTTCTCGTAACTATTATTTGTTTCCAAACGTTCAAGGCTTTCGCCTCCCTCTCCACTGTTAGACTTTCCTTTCAGTCTGTTCATGGCAATTGCCAATGTTTCATGAGCTTCCTGAGAAATAGAACCATATGACATTGCTCCGGTCTTGAATCTTGCTACAATGGAATCGACACTTTCTACTTCATTTAGAGGAATTCCTTCCTCCGGATACGCAAAATCCATCAGACTTCTTAAATATCCACTTCTTTCTGTGTCTATCATTTTTGTATACTCTTTAAATAATTGGTAATCGTTTTTTCTAACTGACTGCTGAAGCATATGAATTGTCTGTGGATTATAACGGTGTTCTTCCCCTCCGCTTCTCATCTTATGAGTTCCCATACTATCCAAAGTCATATCTACATCTAACCCTAATGGATCAAACGCCTTGGAATGAAGTGCATCCATATCTTTCCCAATATCCTCCAGAGTGATTCCGCCTATCCGGCTTATGGTATTTGTAAAATATTTCCGAATAACACTTCCATCAATTCCAACTGCTTCAAATATTTGCGATCCCTGATAGGACTGAATTGTCGAAATTCCCATCTTCGATGCAATTTTTACAATTCCGTGAAGCACTGCCAGATTATAATCATCCACTGCCGCATAGTAATCTTTATCCAACATTTTTTCATCAATTAATCGGCGAATTGTGTCTTGGGCAAGATATGGATTAATTGCACAAGCACCATATCCCAAGAGGGTTGCAAAATGGTGGACTGACCTTGGTTCTCCGGACTCAAGAACAATTGCCAGTGAGGTTTGTTTTTTGGTCTTTACCAAATGCTGATGGACTGCTGATACTGCCAAAAGCGATGGTATCGGCACATGATTTTCATCCACGCCCCGATCTGACAAGATCAGAATATTTGCTCCGTCCCGATGTGCCCTGTCCACTTCCAGAAATAGGTGCTCAATGGCTCTTTCAAGTTTTGTGTTTTTATAATAAATAATCGGAATTTCCGCGACTTCAATGCCTTCTACATTGTTATGTTTGATTTTTAGTAAATCCGTATCTCTAAGAATAGGATTTTCGATTTTTAGCACCTGACAGTTCTTCGCTTCTTCTTTTAACAAATTACCATCTTTCCCAATGTAAATACTGGTGGAGGTAATAATTTCTTCCCGAATTGCATCAATTGGAGGATTAGTAACTTGTGCAAATAGTTGCTTAAAATAATCAAACAATGGCTGATGCGTGTCTGATAGAACTGCCAATGGTGTATCCGTTCCCATTGCACTAATTGCTTCACTTCCTGATAACGCCATATCCAAAATAGATGATCGATATTCTTCGTAAGTATAACCAAATGCCTTTTGTAATCTGGTACTTTCTTCTAATGTATATTCCGGTACTCTGGTATTTGGAATTTTTAAATCTTTTAATTTCACCAGATAATTATCCAACCATTCGCCATATGGCTGTTTCCTTGCATAACTCTCTTTTAATTCATCATCGATCACCACTCCTTTTCGTGTGTCGACCAATAACATTTTCCCCGGATGCAGTCGCTCTTTTAGTACCACCTGCGACTGATCCAGATTAAGGATACCCACCTCCGATGACAAGATAAGCGTATCATCTTTCATAATATAATAACGGGAAGGGCGAAGTCCATTTCTATCTAATACCGCACCAAGTACATCCCCATCACTAAAGAGTATTGAAGCCGGTCCGTCCCAAGACTCCATCATCGTTGCGTAATACTGGTAAAAGTCTCGTTTATTCTGTGACATTGTTGCATTATTGGCCCACGGTTCCGGTATCATGATCATCACCGCCAGTGGAAGTTCCATTCCGCTCATCACTAAGAATTCCAAGGTGTTATCCACTATTGCTGAGTCTGACCCTTTTGCATCTACAACCGGAAGCACTTTATGCAATTCATGTTCAAAGTACTCTGAGGCCATATTTTCCTCACGTGCCAGCATCTTATCAGCATTTCCACGAATTGTATTAATTTCTCCATTATGTACAATAATTCTATTTGGATGTGCTCTCTCCCAGCTGGGATTGGTGTTGGTACTGAATCTGGAATGTACTGTTGCAATTGCTGATTCATAATCTTTACTTTGTAAATCATCAAAAAATGTCCGCAGCTGTCCGACCAAAAACATTCCTTTATATACAATCGTCCGACTGGATAAGGATACTACATAAGTATTGTCATTACTTTGTTCAAACACACGTCTTATCACATATAATCTACGGTCAAAATCAAGACCCTGCTTTAGATCTGCCGGCTTTTTAATAAATGCCTGCCAGATACTTGGCATACATTCTCTTGCCTTATCTCCCAATACTTCTTGATTGATAGGGACTTCGCGCCAGCCTAAGAATTCCATTCCTTCTTTTTCAACAATAATCTCGAACATCTTTTTTGCCTGATTGTTCTTTAGTTCATCTTTAGGGAAGAAAAACATCCCAATTCCATAATCTCTCTCCGACCCTAAAAAGATACCGAGGGAGCTACAGGCTTTTGAAAAAAATTTGTGTGAAATCTGTAATAAAACCCCAACTCCATCACCTGTTTTTCCTTCGGCATCTTTGCCGGCTCTATGTTCTAAATTTTCTACTATTTTCAGTGCATTTTCCACTGTCTCCCGGGTTTTAATTCCCTTAATGTTCACCACAGCACCTATTCCACAGTTGTCGTGCTCAAACTCTGTGCGATATAGAGCGGATCTTTGAACATGAGGAGAAAACCTGTTCTCTCTGTTCATCTTAACACCCTTCCTTTATAAAATTTATTTATGATCTAATTTTAACTGCCGCTTGTATAAGCCCCAAGAACAAGGGATGGGGACGATTCGGACGACTCTTGAATTCCGGATGAAATTGTACTCCCACAAAGAACGGATGATTTAACAATTCTACCGCTTCAACCAACTTTTCATCTGGAGATAATCCACATATGACCAATCCCTTCTCTGTCAGTTGTTTGCGGTATTCATTATTAAACTCAAAACGATGACGATGGCGTTCACTGATTTCTTCCTGATGATACAACTGCTGCAATCGCGTTCCTTTCACCACTTTACAAGGATATGCTCCCAAACGCATTGTTCCGCCACTATGTAACATACCCAACTGCTCCGGCATAATATGAATAACACAATGTGGCGCTTCTTCTGCAAACTCACTTGAATGTGCTCCTGTAAGTTCACATACATGACGTGCAAACTCAATGACAGCGATCTGCATACCAAGACAGATTCCCAAAAACGGCACACCATGTTTGCGCGCATAACTACATGCTGCAATTTTGCCTTCAATGCCACGATCACCAAAACCACCGGGAATAATAACAGCATCTATACCACCTAATATCTCATTAACATTTTGCTCTGTGATAGTTTCACTATCTACCCAACAAATTTTTACATTTATGCCAGCCTCAAATCCAGCATGATGAATACTTTCCATAACAGAAAGATATGCATCGTGAAGCTTTACATACTTCCCAACAATTGCGATGGATATTTCTTTATCTCTGGCTGCAATTTTCTGTGTCATCTTCTGCCATTCGCTCAAGTCCGCCTCCGGAACTTCAAGTGCAAGCTCACGACAAACCACTTCGTCAAGGTGGTTTCGATGCAACATAAGTGGTGCTTCGTATAACGACGATACGGTAATGTTTTCAATAACACAATCTTGTTTCACATTGCAAAACAATGATATCTTTTCTTGAATCCCTTCACTTAATGGCTCATTAGCCCTGGCAATAATAATGTTGGGAGAAATTCCAACTGCCCGCAATTCTTTTACTGAATGTTGGGTCGGCTTTGATTTGTGTTCACCAGAACCGTTTAAGTAAGGCACTAAGGTCACATGGATAAAGAGACAATTTCCTCGTTCTTTTTCTATTGACACCTGGCGAATCGCTTCTAAAAATGGCTGACTTTCAATATCTCCCGTTGTGCCGCCAATCTCAGTAATCATAATATCTGCATTGCTTTTCTTTGCTCCATCATAGATAAAATTCTTTATTCGCTCTGTTACATGGGGAATTACTTGCACCGTTTCCCCAAGATAACCACCCGCCCGTTCCTTTTTAAGAACATCCCAATACACCTTGCCTGACGTCAGATTACTAAATTTGGTTAAATTCTCGTCAATAAAACGTTCGTAATGTCCCAGATCAAGATCTGTCTCCGCGCCGTCATCCGTAACAAAAACTTCACCATGTTGAAAGGGACTCATTGTTCCCGGATCGACATTCATATACGGATCAAGCTTTTGTGCGGCAACTTTTAGCCCTCTTTGCTTTAACAGGCGCCCCAGAGAAGCAGCAGTAATACCTTTTCCAAGCCCGGAGACAACTCCTCCTGTTACAAAAATATACTTTGTCATAACTGTTCTCCTATATTTTTCAAGCCACTAGTTTTCATAGGTTCTTAATATCCCTTCGGCAATTGCTCTTCTCGTTTGACGCATATCCATTGCCTGCTTTTCAATATACTTGTGAGCTTCTTTTTCACTCATATTCAGGTAAGAGATCAAGGTACATTTAGCCCTGTCAATAATTCGTATATCTTCAATCTTTTGTTTTAGTTTGTTGTTTTCACTTTGTACTCGCATAAATCTTCGTTGTGATGCTTGTGCCAACTTAAGTGTTGACCAAAACAGGTTCTTATTCATTGGCTTTGCGATTGTCAAAACACCATCATTTTCACAGACCGCAGATACTGCTTCGAAATATTCACTTTTTACAACAAGAATCACTTGACTAATGCCTTTTGCGGCAATATGCCTTGATAAATTCTCACCGGATTCATCCCGCAGCGGCGCATTTATAATGACCACATCAAAGTCTCTCATCAATAATGTTCTTCTTGCTTCTCCACATGACCGCAGAACAACAATCTGTTTACAGGAAATATCATTAAGCATCTCCGTAAAATACGAAATACTACCTTCCGTACTTGAAACTATCAATGCACTTTCCATCAGATTGCCACCTTTCCTTTTGCTTTATCTTATACACAAACAATTTCACCGATCCATGTCTCATATAACACTAAAATACTCCCTTCGGTAAAACTCCTCTTTATCCTTAGCAGCAATAAAAGCAGTTAATTCTACCTCTTTAAAATCGATATATTTTAAAAGTAATTCCTCACCGATAATACTTTTTACAAATTCACTGTTTTTGGTATGATATATCGCTTCTGTCAAGTCCTTCGGCAATGCGGCTAATGCTTTTTTTATCCCCTCTCCGGCGGTATATAGATCAACATCAACTGCCGATGGCAACGATAGTTTTTTTTCAATTCCATCCAGCCCGGCGGCTACGATCAAAGCAAAAGCAAGATATGGATTGAGGGATGGGTCCGGTGAACGTAGTTCCATTCTGACTTTCTCCCCAATGGCAGCCGGAATTCTAACCAACTGCGAACGATTTTGATGGGACCACGACACATATCTTGGAGCCTCATATTCGCCAAAACGTTCATAAGAATTCGTGAGTGGATTAAGAAACAACGTTATTTCGGGAGTCTTTTCCAGAATTCCCGCTATAAAACTCTCAGCCGCTTTTGAATGTTCGCCAAGAGCAGCATTTTTAAAGATATTAATTCCATTTTGAGCCAATGAAAGATTAATATGCATCCCATTACCGGCAGCTCCCGGTATCGGTTTTGGCATAAATGAAGCAAACAACCCATTTCTTGCCGCAACGGCTTTCACTACTGATTTGAACGTCAATATGTTATCAGCACTGTTAATCGCATCACTGGAACTGAAATCTATTTCATTTTGCCCGGCACCTTGCTCATGATGTGATGTTTCTGGTTTCAGTCCCATATCTTCAAGCATCAGACAAATTTCCCGACGGATGTCTTCTCCTTTATCAAGCGGAGAAATATCAAGATATCCTCCCTGATCAAGAGGAATATGGGTTGGCTCACCATTTTCGTCAGTCTGAAAGAGATAAAATTCACATTCTGCTCCAATTTTACACACATATCCCATTTCCCGACATTTCTCCACTACCCGTTTCAGCAGATATCTGCTATCATAGGAAAATACGGAGCCATCCGGATTCTTGATATCACAGTAAAAGCGTGCCACTCTCCCGGTTCCCGGTCGCCAGGGCAAAACTGTTAACGTTGCCGGATCAGGAAACAGTAATAAATCCGATCTTGTCACATCGCGAAAACCCTTTATTGCATGCGCATCAAATGTTACCCCATCTTCAAATGCTGCCGATAACTGATCTGCCATGATTGATATATTTTTCTGACAACCGAAGGGATCGCAGAACCCTAACCGAATAAATTTTACATCATTTTCTTCAACAAACTTTAATACCTCATCCTTGGTACTAATCATACAAAACACCTCCTGGCTTTTTCACTGCCGCACACTTTAACCTATAAAGTAAAAAACACTCATCAAATAATCATCTGACATTCATGGTTAAAACTTCAACCATAAACGACGACGATTTAGCATTTGATGAACGCCTTTGTTCACTGTTAATTAATATACAACAAAAAATCTTTTTCGTCAATATTGGATTTGCATTTAACGGATTGGATAGTTACTGTTTATTCCGTGAACTGCAGCGATTGTAGTTTGGTTATGTAAGCTTTCGTGGGGGAGTGAACAGAACATCGGATAAAATCAGCTTTTCATCTGTTTTTTCTGTTCTTTTCGTACTTTAAGTTCCTCAAACAGCACTTCATTCAACACCTTTATATAGGTTCCCCGCATACCACTGGAGCGGGAGGTAATTACGCCCGCACTTTCAAACTTACGCAATGCATTCACGATACCAGAGCGGGTAATGCCGGCACGATCGGCTACCTTGCTGGCGACAATGATTCCTTCAGCTCCATTCAGTTCATCAAAAATATGAATGATAGCTTCCATCTCCGAAAAAGAAAGTGTACTAATAGCAGCTTTGACTACCTGAACCTTCCTTTGCTCTTCTGCTGTTTCTTCATTTACTGAACGCATCATTTCCAAGCCTACTACGGTTGTACTATACTCACTGACGATAATGTCATCGATATCATATTCGGAGCCGTTTCGATACATAAAAACCGTTCCAAGCCGTTCTCCCGCGATTTCAATTGGGCTGATGATGGCTTGATAGTCGCTGATTCCTTCGCCAAAAAAGCCCATAGTGGCTAAGTTTACATTTTCTTTTGTCGAAAGCACATTCAAAAAACGATCGTTTAACAAGGAATCAATATGTTCTCCCACCTGATTATCAAGCAGTTCATTAATAACATTCACTTTGCTGCACTGGCTGGAGCCCAGCACTTTTCCCTTTTTGCTGATAACCAGTATATTGGACTCCATCGTTGACATCAAAACTTTACAAATGTCGTTAAACACCACTTTTGATTTTGTATTGTTATGCAGCAGCTGATTAATCTTCCTGGTTTTATCTAATAATTGTACACTCATACGCACCTCTGTTATCTTAAATAATAATTTATCTTTTGTTTTGTAGTCATTACACTCACTATATTGTAGCATTTAAACACACAAAAATGGTTCTATGATTTATAGAACCCGTATACGGTTATTATTGAGATTTTAAAATTCCTGTGATATACTTTTTTTAGAATTCACTTAACGGAGGAGAACAATGGGAGGATTTTTTGGCGTTGCATCAAAGGACGATTGTCTATTTGATCTTTTTTTTGGAACAGACTACCATTCGCACTTGGGAACCAGGCGAGCCGGACTGGCAGTTTACGATTCGCAAAAAGGATTTGACAGGGCAATTCATAATATCGAAAATACGCCTTTTCGTACTAAATTTGATAAAGATTTTCAATCTATGAGCGGTAATTATGGTATCGGCTGTATTTCAGATTACGAACCGCAGCCCTTAATTGTACGTTCGCATCATGGCACCTATGCCATTCTTACTGTCGGCAAAATGAATAACATGGAAGAAATTGTCGACAACATTTTCGAAGCCGGACATGCACATTTTCAAGAAATGAGCGGCGGCTATATCAATGCCACGGAGCTGGTATCCGCTATTATCGATCAACGGGATAATTTAATCGAAGGTCTGCAGTATGCACAGAAACTGATTGATGGTTCAATGACCATCTTAATCATGACACCGAAGGGAATCTATGCCGCGCGTGACCGAATGGGGCGCACACCGGTTACCATCGGCAGGAAGTCTGTCGGTTACTGTATTTCTTTTGAAAGCTTTGCTTATCTGAACCTGGGTTATCTGCCGGAAAAAGAACTGGGACCCGGTGAAATCGTCGTGGTAACCCCGAACGGTTACAAGACCTTAGTTGAACCGAGGAAAGATATGAAGATCTGCACGTTCCTCTGGGTGTATTACGGCTACCCTTCTTCTTCATATGAAGGCATCAGTGTCGAACAGATGCGTTATGACTGCGGTGCCCTTTTAGCAAAAAGAGATAATGCCGAACCGGATATTGTCGCTGGTGTCCCTGATTCCGGAATCGCCCATGCCATCGGCTATGCCAACGCATCCGGGATTCCCTTTTCCCGTCCGTTTATCAAATATACACCAACCTGGCCGCGCTCGTTTATGCCAACCATTCAGACTCAGCGGGATTTGATTGCCAAGATGAAGCTTCTCCCGGTGCATGAATTAATTCATAACCGAAAGCTTTTACTAATTGATGATTCCATCGTCAGAGGTACACAACTTGGCGAAACTACTGAATTCCTCTACCTAAACGGCGCCAGAGAGGTACATATTCGGCCTGCGTGCCCACCTCTTTTGTTCGGTTGCAAATACCTGAATTTCTCCCGTTCTTCTTCCGAAATGGATTTAATCGCCCGCCGGGTCATCCGTGAGATGGAAGGAGATTCAAAATATACCGATCTAAGCATTTATACCAACCCGGAAACACCAGAGTATCAGGCAATGGTAAAAAGAATTGGTGAGAAGTTAAACTTTACATCCCTGCGTTATCATCGCCTTGATGACATGATTAAATCGGTTGGGATTGACCGTTCCCGTCTTTGTACTTACTGTTGGGATGGCTGTGAATAAATGAGTACTTGAAAGGCTCTTAAAAGCGCGCTATTTAATTACCTGCCAAACATCATTTAGTGGATGCAGTATAAATGTGACTGAGGGACACCAGTGTATATTCCCAATAGTAATCAAATCCATTTGTAAGGGTTGTTCATGGCATTTTGTAAATCATCTAAAAACTTTTTGATATGCCATCCGTCTGTTGTTGCGTGATGTGCGGTAATAGAAAGCGGCATTTTTATGGTGTTTCCTTGTTTTATGAACTTCCCCGCTTCTATTGAGGGGAAATAATACTGCTTATTTTCATAGCTATGCACAGCAAAATGTTCAAACTCTATCCAAGGTAAACATGACACAGTATAGCTGTTGGTTGGTGGCATTTGTTGTGGTTGTGCTAAAATACCATGATTGTCCCCGTAGTCCTTTTTATCTTTCAAATAATGTTCATAAAATTCCGAAAAACTTTCACAATACTCAGTCCACATCAAAGAAATAGTTTTGTCGTCGTCATGGAATGTTGCATATAGCGGCGTAAGTGTATCCCAAAAACCTAGCATTTCATCTTTCATTGCTACTTTAAATTCAATTTGCCGATTAAGCATTTTTGTGACTAACCACAGATAGGCAGGAAAAAACTTGATGTTATGTTTTTTGAGAGTATCCCGCATGGTTGTAACATCTACTTGTGCCGTTAAAGAATATCCAGTAGGAGCCATTTGTGTAAAATAATAAAACATTTGTCCCCTTGACCAAGATTGCAAGTCTAAAGGATGAAAGTTTACATCCATCAGCTTCTCTCCCATAATCCATGCTTATTGCAATAAGCATATATTTTATCGCCAAACATTTTGGGGAAACGCAACTCCGCAGTCTGCTCTGGATAAAGTTTTATTAACAACACACGGTCACAAGCCACATACGCAACAAACGATATATAATGAGATTTCCTCATTTCATGGTTTATTGTAATATAATAATCATCTTCAATTTCCTCAACAAGCATTGAATGGTTTTCATCTTCCGGTTTTACAATCAATGCCGCCAGTTTTCTGCCACAACAAGAAATTTCTCCTTCACCAGTGCTGAATAAAACATTATTGCAATTTGGACATACATAAAATTTTACTCTTTTCATGTTTCCTCCATCATTATCATTTGGGTCTAAATCTCCCAACAAAATCTTTTCTATATTTACTCCTAATATGCCAGAAAGGTCATGCAGCAAAGAAACGTCAGGACACCCAATACCCCGTTCCCATTTGGAAATGGTTCTGTCGCTAAGGTTCATAGCATCAGCAAGTTCTTTCTGTGTCATATTTTTTTCTTTTCGCAGATTAAAAATCAGCTTTCCAACCTTACTGCAATCCATAATGTTCACCTCCATTTACTCAAATCATAACTGTTACTACATTTATTTGCAACAAACGTTCCGTAGAGTTTATACATTATCTCATATCAGGATCGTCCCTATATCAAAGATATCATCTCACTAAATTACAAACTACCAAAACCCAGCCGCTGTGTGCTGGCAGCCCATACATCGCAATCGCAGGGCTTTTGAAATTCACACGGGCTCAACAGTAACAACATAAATGATTATGATACTTCATTTCACACAATTATATTGACTTTTGGTTTTATCTGTGAGAAAATTCACATGTAAGTATTAGAGGGAGTAATTCCGTACATAATATCTGTGCGAGGTAAATCAACAGCGTGGCGATGTATTCGTCTGGTTTATCTATAGAGAATGAGACTCATATACAGCTCAAACTGTATATGAGTCTTTTATAATGTTGGGGAATTACTCGTAACTATTCAATTGTGAAGAAACTGAACAGTCACAATCACTCTTGATCCCAAGGAGGTTTTCAATGAATGAGTATTTACAACCAATTGATGAGGTCTTAAAAGAGAAGGATTCTTCCCGTGAAGGGCTTTCCACCTCAGAATCATCCAAACGGCTGGAGCAATTCGGTCACAACAAACTGGCAGAAGGTAAGAAAAAGAGCCTTGCTAAGCGCTTTCTGGAACAGTTGGCCGATCCAATGATCATTATTTTAATTGCCGCTGCTGTTGTCTCAGCTATCACGGCTGTCTATGCCGGCGAATCTTTTGCCGACGTAATCATCATTATGACTGTTGTTATTATCAACGCAGTTCTTGGTGTAGTTCAGGAAAGTAAAGCGGAGAAAGCAATCGAAGCACTGCAGGAAATCGCTGCTGCTACCTCCAAAGTTCTTCGCGACGGAAAGCAGATTACCCTCCGCAGCGAAGAACTGGTTCCTGGCGATATGATCATCTTAGAAGCTGGTGATGCAGTTCCTGCTGATGCCCGTATTCTGGAATGCGCCAGCATGAAAGTAGAGGAAGCCGCACTTACCGGAGAATCTGTACCGGTTCTTAAGACCAACGAAGTACTTTCATTAGCCGGTCAAAAAGACATCCCCTTAGGTGACCGTAAAAATATGGTTTACATGGGAAGTACTGTTGTATACGGTCGTGGTGTAGCGGTAGTCGCTGCAACCGGAATGAATACAGAAATGGGTAAAATCGCCAATGCCCTGACTCTGGCAAAAGAAAATACAACTCCTCTTCAGATAAAATTAAATCAGTTGAGCAAAATATTAAGTATCCTGGTACTGGGAATCTGTGTTGTTATCTTTGCCATTGATATCATCCGTTCCTACCCGAACGTAACCTTCAACAGTGTCCTGGATACCTTTATGGTAGCGGTAAGCCTTGCCGTTGCTGCCATCCCCGAGGGACTTGCTGCAGTAGTAACCATCGTACTGTCAATCGGTGTTACTAAGATGTCAAAGCAAAATGCGGTAATCCGCCGTCTGACAGCGGTTGAAACACTGGGTTGTACCCAGATCATCTGTTCCGATAAAACAGGTACTCTGACCCAGAACAAAATGACTGTTGTTCAGCATTCCGGCTACGATGAGAAGTTCCTGGCAACTGCCATGGCTCTGTGCAGTGATTCCGAATTAGGCGAAGGGGATGAAGCAGTCGGTGAGCCAACCGAATGTGCGCTGGTTAATTACGCATATAAGCTGGATCTGCCAAAACCACAATTAAAAGAAACATATAAAAGAATCGGTGAAGCACCATTTGATTCCTTACGTAAAATGATGTCAACTGTGCACGAAACAAGTGAGCACATTATCGTTCAGTTTACCAAGGGCGCTCCCGATGAAGTATTAAAAGTCTGTTCCAAAGCATTGATTGACCAAAAAGAAGTTCCATTAACTGATGAAATCCGAAAAGATATCATTAAAACTAATAAAGAAATGGCGGATCAGGCACTCCGTGTATTATGTGGTGCTTACCGTAAGTGGAATCATGCCCCTACTTCTCACGAAGCAGAACACCTGGAGCAGGATTTGTGCTACATTGGCCTTACCGGTATGATTGACCCAATCCGCCCTGAAGTTAAAGTAGCCATCGAAGAATGCCGCAGCGCCGGCATCCGCCCAATCATGATTACCGGTGACCACCGTGATACTGCGATTGCAATTGCTACTCAGCTGGGCATTATCACTGATCCTTCCCAGGCAATTACCGGTTCTGAATTAAACGATATCAGTGATAAAGAACTTCCCAGTAAAATCGAGCAGTTCTCTGTATACGCCCGGGTACAGCCGGAGCACAAAGTCCGTATCGTAAAAGCATGGCAGGCCAAAGGCAAAATCACCGCTATGACAGGTGACGGTGTTAACGACGCACCATCCATTAAAAATGCTGATATTGGTGTAGGAATGGGTATTACCGGAACCGATGTTACCAAGAATGTAGCTGATATGGTTTTAGCTGATGACAACTTTGCAACAATTGTAGCGGCTGTGGAAGAGGGACGTCGGATCTACGACAATATCCGGAAATCAATTCAGTTTTTGCTCTCAGCTAATCTTTCCGAAGTATTATCCATCTTTACGGCAACCTTACTTGGCTTCACCATTTTAAAACCGGTACATCTGCTGTGGATCAACTTAATCACTGACTGTTTCCCCGCACTGGCTCTTGGTATGGAACCTGGTGAAGGCGATATTATGAAACGTAAGCCGCGTAATGCCAGGGATGGTATCTTTGCCAACGGCATGGGATTTGATGTAGCTTTACAGGGTATCCTTTGTACCATCATCACTCTGTCAGCTTACTTTATCGGCCATTACATGGAATCAGGCGAATGGACCTTTGTTAACAGCGCTGATGGAACTACCATGGCATTCCTTGCTTTGTCCATGACGGAGATTTTCCACTCCTTCAACATGCGCTCCCGCCGTGCATCCATCTTAAAAATGAAGCACCACAACCTCTATCTATGGGGCGCCATGCTCATTTCCCTGGTGTGCACAGTAGCCGTGATCTACATTCCATTCCTAGCCAATGCATTCCAGTTCGAGTATATCTCACTGGCTGAATATGCCATAGCAATGCTGCTCGCATTCTCCATCATTCCACTTGTGGAAGTAATAAAATTCCTGCAACGAAAACTACAAAAATAACAAAAATATGCACTATAAAAAACAAGCCCATCCGTAGCTCATAGCCGTGAGGGAAAGCTTGCTGGATAGACTCATGCTATGCTGCCAGAGCCTACCCAGCAAGCTTTCCCTCTCTCCCGTCTGCGCCCCCAACTCTTAGAAAACAACCCAAAAAACAGCACTGCCTATTCTATCATTTTCCGCCTTGCAAAGTGACAAAATATTCAGTACTGTTTCTCAAAATATAGCCTCGCCTATATATTAGTTCATAACATCATTCTTAAAATCACGAAGCGTTTTCGCCGATACCTCCATAGCTTCTTTTTCTGCATCGCTCATCGGAACATCCATAGTGCGAACAATACCAGATTTATTTATAATCGTCGGCAGACTGATAGCAACATCACTCCATGCGCCATACTCTTCTCCTAACACATGAGCTACCGAAAGAACTGCATTCTCATCTTTCATGATTGCTTCGGCAATTCTGGCTGTACACATAGCAATTCCCAGGAATGTAGCACCCTTCTTCGCGATAATCGTAGCTCCGCCCTTCTTTGCTGTGTCAGCGATTTCATCCAAATTCACATTAGGATCCACTTTCTTCATATAACCAACCAGATCTTCTTCGCCAATTGTTGCACGGCTCCAGATTGGTACCTGGCTATCACCATGTTCTCCCAATACATATGCATTAACATCTGTAATAGAAATATTGCATTTTTCACTGATCAGGCGACGTAGACGTGCTGTATCCAGTATCGTGCCAGAACCAATAACACGAGTAGCGGGAAGACCAGACTTCTTTTGTACAATGTAAGTAAGGACATCTACCGGATTAGAAACTACGATGATGATTGGATCATCTGCATGCTGCATGATATTCTTTGTAATGTCCTCAATGATAGAAACATTTGTTTTTGCCAAATCAAGCCTTGTCTGACCTGGTTTTCTGGCAATTCCTGCGGTAATAATGATGATTTCTGCATCTGCACACTCTTCATATCCGCCTTTGCGAACGATGGTGTGATGATAGAATGCAGTAGCATCTGCGATGTCAAATGCACTCCCTTCAGCGCGGTCTTCATTCAGATCAATCATAACAACTTCGTTCGTTACTCTCTTGAGCATTAACGAGAATACTACTGACTCTCCTACGTTTCCTGCTCCAACTACCACAATCTTGTTCTTTTTTAAAACTGCCATAATCTTTTCCTCTCTATCTTTTTTACTTTTGCAAAAATGATAATCGGGTACTAGTGTGACCTACACTAATTAACTATATGTTTAGCGCAGGATAAATTTTCAGCCTGCAAGGCGGAGGAATGAGTCGTAGCAGTCGGCTACGGCGATTGACGACAACGCCGCAGGTGGAAATTTAGACAAGCGAAACATATAGTTAATTAATGTGGGTTGCACCAGTGCACTGACCCCAATTGTTTTAATAATACAACATATCAACGTTTTTTTCAAATGTATTTAGATAAATACATAAGCTAAAATAAAAAGTACTTAAGATTGTTATATTTTTTACAATCTAATAATTTATTACCATTTCTTCCCCTATTTCTTCCTATGATTTTTTCTTTAAAATTAAGAAGTTTCGGGCACACTATAGGTATCACACAAATAGGAGTACATGCGATATGCATAAAAATAGTACTGAACAATATGGGCTTTACTCCCTATTATGGATGTTTTTTATATTTTCATTCGTCGGATGGACCTGGGAAGCGCTTCTATACCTGCTATATGGATATTCCATGGTTAACCGCGGATTCCTTTTTGGCCCCTGGCTTCCGATATATGGATGCGGCAGTATTCTAATTCTCTTTTTCCTGGAGTTTTTGAAACCGCACCCTTTTTATCTGTTCCTGGGCGCGGCTTTAATCTGCGGTATGCTGGAGTATAGTACAAGCTGGGCCCTGGAGCATTTTGCTGGGGCCCGCTGGTGGGATTATCGCGATAATTTTTTAAATATTCATGGCCGGGTCTGTCTGATCAGCTTACTTGTATTCGGCATCGCCGGATTCCTGGTTTCTTATTATGCTGCACCCCGGCTAAATAGCTGCATTCTAAAATGTCCACTGCGCCTGCGAAAAATGATTGCAGTCTTTCTGCTTGTCCTCTTTAGCATTGACTTAATCTATTCAATAAAAAATCCCCATACCGGAGAAAATATTACCTTTCCGGTATGAGGCGTACATCTTAAAGAGGCTTTCCTTTTAAAATAACCTTTTGTACAGTTAAATCTTCTTTTTTCAGCAATACCACATTGGCAACTTTTCCATCGGTAATGCTGCCATACTCATCATAGATTCCTACACTTTTTGCTGAATTGACTGCAGCACACTTCACGGCAGATTCTAAAGGAATATTCATTTTCAGAACTGCTGTCCTGAGACAATTCAGCAAGTTTGTTGCAGACCCCGCAATCGTTCCGTCTGCAAGCTGTGCCCGGTTACCTTTTACTGTCACGTCCTGGCCGCCCAACTGGTACTGGCCATCCTCGAGTCCCGTAGCCATCATACTGTCACTGATCAAGATAATCCGTCCGTCACCGAATATCTTAAATGTAGTCCGTACCACCGCGGGATGACTGTGAACACCGTCAGTAATCAATTCCACTTCACAGTTATCATCATCTGCTGCCGCGCCAATGGGTCCGGGAGCACGATGAGTTAATGGATTCATGGCATTATAGAGGTGGGTTACATGAGAGGCTCCTATTTCCAGGGCTTTCACAGCAGTATCATAATCAGTTGCCGTGTGGGCAATTGATAATACTGTCTCTCCCTTTTTCTCACGTATAAACTCCATCGCTCCTTCCTCTTCCGGTGCAATTGCAACCAGCTTAATGATGCCGCCGGATGCCTCGTTGCAACGATCAAATAACTTGGCATCCGGTTTCTGTATATATGCTGGATTCTGGGCGCCTTTCTTACTCGGGGCAATAAACGGACCCTCCATATTAATGCCGCACAGAATCGCTTTGTCAGTATATTGGCCCTGTTCCTTGCAATACTCCGCTGCCACCTCACAGATACCCAGCAAAGTCTCTTCTGCAAGGGTCATAGTGGCCGGAACAATAGTTGTCACACCAACAGATGCTTCATACTCAGCCATACGGGTAATTGCTTCCTTTGTTCCATCACAGAAGTCATACCCCACACAACCATGGAAATGAATGTCCGTAAGCCCGGGAATCGCATAGCAGCCACTGCCGTCCACCATCATTTCATCAGTAGTTGTTCCTGCAAATCGATCATATTCAATAACAATATCTTTTTCTTCGAATACACCGTTCTCCGTATAAACAGTAGCGTTCTTTATGATCATATGTGCCCTCCCTTTATCTTACCTGTGACAAGGCAGCCTCATCTGCAACCAGAATAACATTTTCTCTAAGCTGTAAAATCGAAGCCTGCACAGTTGGAGTCACCGGACCGAAGAAAGCTTCTTTAATAATTTCTGCTTTTTCTTCACCACTGGCGACCAACAGAATCTTCTTTGACTTCATAATGGTTCGGATGCCCATCGTATAAGCCTGTTTCGGCACATCATCGGTACTGGCAAAGAACCGTTTATTAGCTTGAATCGTTTTTTCTGCCAGATCTACGCAGTGAGTATCTTTTTCAAATACCTGCCCCGGCTCATTAAAGCCAATATGTCCGTTATGCCCAATCCCTAACAGCTGCAGATCAGCACCACCAGTCTCAGTAATAATCCGCTCATAATCCGCGCACGCTTTATTGCTGTCCTCTTGTGTACCATCCGGAAGAAATGTTCTCTCCAGATTGATGTTGATATGATCAAATAGATTCTGATGCATGAAATAGTAATAACTCTGGTCATGGTCTCTGGCAAGACCTTTATATTCATCCAGATTCACCGTTGTTACCTGAGAAAAATCCAAATCACCATTGTTATATTTCTCAATCAGGTGTTTGTATGTTCCAACCGGCGTGGAACCGGTAGCCAGCCCCAGTACACTGTCTGGCTTCATAATCACCTGTGCAGCAATGATGTTGGCTGCTTTTCTGCTCATGTCTTCATAATCCTTTGCTCTGATAATCCTCATCCTCAAGCTCCTCTTTCAATTTAATATAGTTACATAGAAACAATCCCACTTACGGGACTCGCTATACAGGAAATCAATCATGCCCTTCCTATATGCTAAAAAAACCGGAAGCGCCCGTGGACGCTTCCGTTAGGCAATATCATCGATATCTATTTTAAACCAGTAACTAAATTATATCAGTTTTTTCAACTCATCTGCAACAAATTGTACCTTTGTACCGACAACAATTTGTATTGCATTTTTACTTGGGCGAATAATACCAGCAACACCGGCTGATTTAATCACCTTATCATTAACTATTGTGTAATCATTAATTTCAATACGAAGTCTTGTTACACAGTTATCCAGAGATTTAATATTGCCTTTGCCGCCAAGACCTTCTAATATGGTCGCTGCAATGCCTGCAAAGTCATTGTTGTCAAGTACGGCATTATCATCCAGGTCATCTTCTTCACGTCCCGGAGTTTTTAAATCAAACTTGGTAATCATGAAGCGGAATATAACGTAATAAACAACTGCAAATACTAAGCCAATCGGAATAACCATCCATGGGTTTTGTGCCATTGGTGCTTTAAAGCTTAAGAACCAGTCAACAAAACCAGCCGAGAAGTTAAATCCTGCACGTACCGGCAAAATGGTACAAATAACAGCTGAAATACCGGTCAGTACTGCATGCACCAGGTAAAGCCCCGGAGCAAGGAACATAAATGCGAATTCAAGCGGCTCTGTAACTCCTGTAAAGAAGGAAGAAAGTGCGCCTGCCAGTAAGATACCAGCAGCAATCTTCCGCTTATTGGTCTTAGCTGTATGGTACATAGCCAGAGCACCTGCCGGTAAACCAAACATCATAACCGGGAAGAATCCAGTCATGTACATACCGGTAACACCAAGTGTTCCCTGACCGTTCCAGAAATTACCAAGATCATTGATTCCCGCAACATCGAACCAGAATACCGAATTCAGTGCATGGTGCAGGCCAAATGGGATCAGAGCTCTGTTACACATTGCATAGATACCGGATCCAATTGCGCCGGTAGAAATAATTGCTTTACCGAATGCTACCAGGCCTCCGTAAAGAATTGGCCAGATAAAGAACAGAATTATGGCCGCAACAATAGAAGCTCCTGCTGTAACAATTGCTACACAGCGTTTTCCACTAAAGAACGATAACGCATCCGGCAGTTTCGTTCCTTTGAACCGGTTATAACAGGAAGCACCGATCAGACCGGCTACGATACCAGTAAACTGGGTCTGGATTTTGCTGAATGCTGCTGCTACTTCTTCAGCCGGAATGCCCTTGAACATTGCTACTGCTTCAGTTGAAAGTAAGGTAGTAATTACCAGCCATGATACCAGTCCGGCCAAGCCAGACGCACCATCATTATCATCTGACATACCAACACCAACACCGATTGCAAAAAGTATTGCCATGTTATCAATCAAAGCCCCACCAGCTTTGATCAGGAAGGCTGCTGCGATATTATTCGCACCCCAGCCAGCCGGGTCAATCCAATAGCCGATACCCATTAAGATACTCGCTACCGGAAGACACGCTACCGGAAGCATCAAGGATTTGCCCAGTCTCTGTAAATATTTCATCATAAAAAATTACCCCCTTTTGCCCTGCCTTAGCTACAGGACCATAATGTTTATCTTGAACGTCTTAACGACCTTCAAAATTCTTGTGAATAGAACTATTGTTACTGTTTAGTGCCAAACTATCTACCTCTTAATCCGGATCATATCATCGCCTGGCTCAACGTTCTTATTGGACAATCCCTCCACCGATTGAAAGTCCGATGTGTTACATATAATAACCGGTGTTACGGCATTATATCCTGCCTCTTTGATTGCAGCTATATCCACATCAATCAGCAAATCTCCCTGCTGCACCTGCTGCCCTTCTTCTACTTTCAACTGAAAATGTTTTCCTTCCAGCTTAACGGTATCAATCCCCACATGAATCAGTATTTCCACCTCATGCTTCGTCTTCATGCCCACCGCATGCCCCGTTGGAAATGCAGTAGTAATCTCGCCTTCAGCTGGCGCATAAACTTTACCGTCTACTGGTTCAATTGCCACACCATCACCTAAGAAACCTCCGTTAAATGTAGGATCCGGTACCTCCTTCAAGCTGATACAACGCCCCTTCATCGGAGCCCCTACTGTAACCGTCTTTTTTTTCAAACCGTCAAATAAACCCATTTTGATCAACCCTTCCTTTTTTTATTAATTTCATTGTTATTATCCGACTGTCTTGACTGACTTCAGCATCACTGAAAGAAAGATTTTTTCCTGCTCAGTCATCTCACATTTGTACTTGTTATGAACATGCTGCTCGATCTGAGTTGCAACTTGATATTCTTCTTTGCAATACCTTTTGATGAATTCCATATATTCTTCATCCTTTTCAGTTTCCTGCGGAACCAAAAGCAGCATTCGATGTACCAGAAATTTCAAATTACTTAAAAGCTGATCTCGATTCAATGATTCTTTTTCCGGTGTATAATGTTCCCGGTCCAGAATTTCCACAATATCCCCAATTACATTGGTCATGATAAAAGAATCCCGCACTTTGATGTTAAACTCTGCATTAACCAGATGAATGGCAATGGATGCCGCCTCTTCGTCTGGCAGCTGAATGTTGGTTTCCTCATAGATAAACTGCAGCGCTACCCTGGCAATTGCAAATTCATCCGGATAAAATCGTTTTACCTCACCATACAAAGTATTCGGAAAAAACATCCCTTCCTTATACCGGTCAATAACAAAGCTGATATGATCTGTCAATGTCAGATAAACGTTTTGGTTCAGCCGAATATTCAGCTTTTGGGTGGCAAAAGAAATGATTTTGTTGGACACCTGTATATATTCCCAAGGCAAGTTTGCTACCAAATCTTTGTAACGGTCCATACTTGTCTGACTCTCAATGCGAAAAATCTTCTCAATCTTGGAATCCTCCAGCATATCACCTTTTCGCTTCTGAAAACCTAACCCGCGGCCCATCACAATAATCTCTTGCCCCAACTCATCTCGGGATGAAACAATGTTATTATTTATCACTTTCTCAATTTGTATCCCCATGTTCATCACCTATACTACATATGCTTTACTCTGCTAAAGTAAATAAAAAAACCAAATTAATACAAATTAACCATCTTACTCCCATAAGATTAATCCATACAATTTGGTTTTGCCTGCCATACAGTAACAATCCACACACTATCAAGTTCTTATAAACATAATAGCAATGCTTAAACAATTTGTCAACATATTTGTGTGATTTGTCTACTTGTTTCATGTTTTGCTGAAATTTTTGGACGTTTTAACGAATTATTATATGATAATGTAATAAGATGCTTCAAACTGCTCTCCTGGCTCTAACTGATTACCAAATTCCCGTTCCTTAAGCGTCCCTTCAAAGCCGGCATGATCGCACCGGCCATACCACGGTTCAATGCAAACAAAAGGTGCATGCTTCCCCGGTGGTGACCAGATACCAAACAACGGTACATCAAAACGCATTTTCAAATAAGGTCTCTTATCCGCATCAGCCAGAGCCACACTGTGAACAGGCTGATTTTCAATCACCAGTGCATCATGATCAAACAAATCAACACTGATCGGAAGGTAACCATCATCCAAAATGTAAGTATCCAGTATATCACTTGCAAGACCATCTTCACCAATCCGACGGCTGATCACTTTATCCTTAACATCAAACAATATATAATAATCGGTCTGATCTTCCATCTGATGCAGCGGACACTTAAAAGCAGGATGTCCACCAATGGAAAAATACATAGTATCATTTCCCCTGTTGAGCACCCGCCACAATACTTCCACAGTTCTTCCCTCCAACCGATAACCCAACTCAAGCCGAAACGAAAAAGGATAAACCTTCAATGTCTCAGCTGTTGAATCAACACCAAACCAAATGGTATCTTCCGTTCTGGAAATCAACTCAAACTCCATATCCCGGGCGCACCCATGCTGAGACATTTTATAAATATTCCCCTGATAACTTGTCTCTTTATTTTTATAATTACCCACAAGAGGAAACAAAATGGGGGAAGTGCGTTTCCAATATCTGGGGTTCCCTTCCCACATATACTCCCTCCCCGTCTTATGATCCCGCAATGATTTTAATTCTGCACCCAACGTATCAACTTCAATTGTAATTTCTTCGTTTGCTAACTTATACATAACATCCCTCCATTACCGTCTATTTTATCCCTAAAATGTCCAGAATATCCTCCGGCACCAACGGATAATACATAGCTTTTATGCCTTCCGGATTCTTACAGCCCCACCCGCCAAGAACAAAGTCCACACAGGCTCCCCAGGCACACTGCTGATCATATACACTATCGCCAATATATAACAATTCATCTGCCCCGACACCAGTTTTCTCCATATACTTCAAAAGCGGCGCCGGATCAGGTTTATGCTTCACCGTATCATCCATACAGATTGCCACATCAAAGTAGTCGTCAATTCCATGAGGCACAAATTCCTGCCGGTATTCTTTTTTGTCCTTTGAAGTAATGATTCCCAATTGAAATCCTGCCTCTTTAATCGCCCCCAGAACTTCCTCCATTCCAGCAAATACCTGCACCGTCTCAATAAGCTCCTGCTGATACCTGCTCCACAACTTCATAGCCGGCTCACAATTGGTTACCGACAACTGCTCCATGGTATTCTTTCCCGGAACACCCAAAGCAAATGTCAACTCATCCAACTGGTACACTTTCCCGTACAACTCTTCCATCACCATTTGCAATCCACGCAGAATGGAATATTCCGAGTCAATAAGTGTACCATCCACGTCAAAGACAATATGACTGTACTTTCTATCCACGCATTTATACCTCCTTTGCCGTTTTGGGCACCTGCACCCTCGGGATTTTTGCAAAAAAGCACAAAACATCTCGCGGGATAGTCATGATTGAATAGTAACACATAATTTTGCTGGTTGTAAAGGAAGTGTTGCATTTTCTCGCCTGATATGATATATTTAAATAGTAAGTAGTAAGTAATATGTGGAAACAAAGTTTTTGACTTGATTTTTTAAAGTCTATAGCAACTATTTTCTGGCTACAAACTTATTGAGGAGGATTGCATATGCGTGATATCACTATTACTGAAGGATTTGCTATAATTAGTTTAAATACCCAAGACAGCCGACACAAAACAGTGGCTAAAAAAGCAGCTCTTCGCTGTATTGCCGCCGCCAGACTTCTAGACTCTTATTTCCTTGGCGAATCAGACCTGGATACTCTGATTCAGCAGCTTCCTGCTGCTGCCAAGTTATCTCTCCGGCATCAAAAGGAACTTGAAGCCGAGATTCGAACACAGCTCTTTTCAACCGGTTACATGGAAGAAGTTCCGGCCCTTCTTGGATGCGACTTTCTTTACTACTCCGCTGCTGTCACAATGAAAGAATACCGGGCTGAAAGCGAAATTTTCCTGCGCATTACCGAATCACTAAAAGCAGACATTTTGGAAGATGGGGATGCTTCAGAGGAAACCATCTGCTATCTCTGGCTGCTTCGTGAAAGTGGATGCATCTATGACATTTTCTCATTTTCTGAGCAAGAGACCATCCTGCCAAAAATGAATGTTCTGATGACCACTAATCCTCTGGCTGGAAAACTATTCACGCTGCCTATCCATAAGACGGCTGAACAGCATTTCAAAGCATATCTGCAGTTTAAGCGTAAATTGTTTCATGAACCATTTTTACAGGGAGTGAACTTGGTCTTCCCATTCCTGGAGCGACGTCAGTCTATCTTTATTGACACTGAAGCTTATTGTGAAAATGCGATGGAGAGACTGGCAGATGTGCTCAAGCGGGTGGAAACCATGGGGCACCACAGTCAGGTGGTTCGTACCTCCGATACTGCTATCGTAAAAATTGACAACCTGTATTATGAATTATTCCCTTATGCCATGACTGGAGAAATCCCTGTTCATGGAGTTAAGTTGATACAGTGTATTCCATCGTAGCGATGTATGTATGTTTTTACGCAATCTTGCCAAGGAGGTTTTAAGCCCATGTCGCGACAGCGCTCTCTTGAAAAAATCAGCACTTCCGAATATGTTACCATCGGTGAATTGGTGCGGCTGACCGGAAGTCGATATAGTACACTGAAGCATTACGTAGAAGAAGGTATCCTGCCCTTTGAGCAGGAAGAGGAAAACCTCACCCGCCGTTTTAAGCGGGCAAATTCTATCCGGCGTATTGAAGAAATTCGTGCTCTGCGCCTGGAAGGTAAAAGCATTCCGGAAATCAAATCATATTATGGTGTCTGAACCGGCTTGAATTACCACTGAAACAAGTAAGTCCCACCCCGCCTCTTAGGGGGTGGGACTTACACTCATTTTATTCCTGCTGATACACAGACTTCACTTTTCGTAAACCTTCATCCGCTCTATAATCTGCCTGGCTTCCATCGCAAACAGCGCATCCAAAAGTTCCACACCAAAATGTCCCGGTCCTTTACTCTTTTCTGCCGCCACTTCACCACTGATTCCAAATATAACTGCAGCTCCTGTCACAGCGTACATCAAATACCCCGAAACCCCTATAAGATCATGAGATTCCTCCGCCATCAGTGCCGCCTTCGATAGATAGACCGCCGTTAGAACATTCAACATACATCCTGTCCCGGTAATATAAGACATCTCCTTTGCTCCATTCCCAATCAGAAAAACCGTATTGCCATCTGTGATCAAGTCCTTTTTACCCGAAGCAAGCACCACGGTACTATACTTTTTCGCCACCTGCTTCATCAGCCCAATACTTTCCTGCTCATTACCTTCACTCAAGGCATCTTCCAGATTCACATCCACCCCATTCATGCGCATCGGCTCACCCGCAAGCACCCGCAACTCCGAAAAATTCCCCTTAATGACCACCGGCACATCCACCAACACATTCTTAAGCAAATCCTCTGCCAGTTCCCGACGCAATGAACTGCAACTAATCCCCACCAAATCCAAAACCATCGGTTTCCCCTCTTGCACCGCCGTCCTCCCGGCTATCCGAATAGACTCAATCTTCTCATCCGTAAGATTCCCCAAATTCAATGCCAAAGCATCCGCCTGAGCAGTTATTTCCGCCACCTCCCGTGGATGCGCAGCCATAATCGGCCTCCCCCCTGCTGCAAGCACCACATTCGCACAATCATGTATCGATATTGCATTCGTAATACAGTGAATAAGGGGCTTATCCTCCTTCACCGCTTCACAGATGGTAACTATCCCACGGCTCAAAGCCTCTTTTTTCTGTCCCTCGATCATATCTTATCTCTTCCCCTATATCTACGTTCTTAATTTTCTCTGCGAATAGCTCCGATACCTCTACTCTATATTCAATTTTTTACAACACTTCAGTTATCTTCACCCCACCCATCTTCTTAAGCACCGGCGATTCCAACTCCCTCTGAATCTTCAACAACATCCCACTCTTACTCAAACTCTTCAACAACAAAAATGCCACACCTCCTCCAATCAGCGTCCCACCAATAAAAGAAGGTACATAAAACAACCAGGTCAACCCCGTTCTCCCCACCAAATAGGTCATAACCGGATAAGACACAACCGCCCCAATAAACCCAGTCCCTATCACTTCACCAATAACAGCAAAAATCAACCGTCCCTTTGACACCCGATAAAGCACCCCCGAAAGCAATGCTCCAAACACCGCCCCGGTAAGTGCCAACGGCGGTATCCCCATGAACATCATCCGAATAATCCCAATCGCGGCCGCACACCCCAAAGCATACCAGGGCCCCAACAAAACCGCACACACAATATTGATCAAGTGCGCCATCGGACACATCCCTTCCACCCTCAGGATTGGCGAAATCACCACTCCAATTGCGATCAGCATAGCCAACAGTGTCATTCGTAACGTCGTTTGTTTTTTCATCTGAAAAACCTCTTTTCTGTATATTTTTTCGGTCAGTGCTAATGGCACCCTCTCAACCCGGAACACGGGCTCCCTCGCTATACAGTGAAAGCCAGGCTTTTGGCTTCCTTCTCTTACAACACTCCCCCAGGGCGCTCCTCCTTTGAAAGTACTCGCTGCAAAAGTTATTCTTCAATCCGGTTTTTCTTCAGATATTCCAGCAGAAACTTCTGATCTTCAATTTCCAAATCCTTTAATCCAGATCGATGTTCCAGATGATGACGGAATTCATGCCGCAGGGTTTTGCGCATTCGCGCCTTCAGCTCCACCACCCCCAGATAACCATACACCCTCATAAAAGACCCATAATACATCATAATGTGGCATCCCATTGCAGAGTCTCGATGATACTCACCCAGAATTATCAAATCACCATTTCTGGCATGGGGATTAACCTTACATTCTTCCGAAATACGCACCCCGCCATTCAAGCCTTCAAAAAACTCTGCTGGAATCTCTCCTGATAATTCTTCTGTTATGTCCAGAAATTCTTCCATTTCTACCATCCATATACTCCTCTGATAACACCCGTGAAAATCCCGGTGAAAAATCTTCGTTAATGTCACTATCGTGACGCCTTTAATGCACAATTCCAGCACTCAGGAATCTCTTTTTCACATCTTACAGCATATGCTTACGCAATTCTTCCGGACTCTGAATACACAAATCCGCCGGTGCAATATCAAATACCGTCTTACATCCTCTTTCACCTCGCTCATTCAAACGATATGCTGCTCTCGCATAAGCGACAATAACCGATGCCGTAAATTCCGGATTGGAATCCAGATTCAAACTATATTCAATAATATGATTCTTATCCTCTTGCATCCCCGTCTTCCCGCTGCGGATAACAAAACCACCATGAGGAATTTCGGCATGAGCCCGATCTAACTCCTCCTGACTGATAAAATGTACTGTCGTATCATAGTCCGAAAAATAATTCGGCATTTCTTTAATTTCTTTCTCAATTTTCACTTTATCAACGCCATCTTCAACTACTACAAAACACTCTCTTGTATGCTTTTCTCTGGTCGTAAGCTCCGGATTCTTGCCATTCCTTACCGCCGCCAAAGCCTCCTCCACCGGAATTGTATACTGTCTGGCATCAACCACCCCAGCAACCCGGCGAATCGCATCCGAATGTCCCTGGCTCACACCTTTTCCCCAAAACGTATAATCCTTCCCATTTGGCAAAATCGCGTTCGCATAAACCCGATTCAAAGAAAACATCCCCGGATCCCAGCCTACCGAAATAATCCCAATCTTCCCACTTTTCTGAGCGTTTGCATCCACCGCCTCAAAATGCTGCGGAATATTAGCATGCGTATCAAAACTATCAATCACATTAAAATACTTCGCGAATTCCGGCGTCTGCTGCGGCAGATCAGTTGCACTGCCGCCACACAAGATCATAACATCAATCTGATCTTTCATATTAACAGTTTCGTCAATCGAATACACCTTAACGCCTTCCGTAAGAATCTTCACATCCCCTGGACTTCGGCGGGTAAACACCCCCACCAGTTCCATATCTGGATTATCCTTAATCGCACACTCTACACCTTTTCCCAAGTTTCCGTATCCTAAAATCCCTATTCTTATACTCATTTTTTATCTCCTCTTCATATAGTCAAGTGTCCAAATTACTTATGTCCAAGACAATTTATGTATTGGTTTAACATAATTAATAATAACAAAAAAACATATAATGCTCAAGTATTCTAAAATAAAAATAATAGAAAATCGTTACAATTCAGCTATACAGCTTTAAATTTTATATACCACTAATCAATCTGGCTACAGTTGCAAACACAAAACAGGTTCCCATTCCCATTATTGTTGGCACAAGCACTGAAATAACTGTCCACTTAATACTTTGAGTTTCCTTCTTTATAGTTAAAAGGGTTGTTGAACAAGGCCAGTGCATTAGGGAAAACAGCATTACGCTTATTGCCGTGATCCACGTCCATCCGTTGTCTGTTAATAATTGTTTTAAGACCGATAAATCATCAAATTCCAATAGGCTTCCCTTGGCCATGTATGCCATAATAATAATGGGGACAACAATTTCATTGGCCGGAAATCCAAGAATAAAGGCAAGAAGTATAACTCCGTCCAACCCGATAAGCCTTGCAAATGGATCTAAAAAACCGGAGCAATGCGCAAGAATTGTCATATCTCCAATATGCACGTTTGCCATGATCCATATTGCAAGTCCTGCTGGTGCTGCAACCACAACCGCTCTGCCAAGTACAAAAAGTGTTCTGTCAAGCACCGAACGTATAATTACCTTTCCAATCTGCGGCTTTCGATATGGGGGGAGTTCCAGGGAAAATGAAGAAGGTATCCCTTTCAATACAGTTTTTGATAAAAACTTTGATGCCAGAAATGTCATAAAAACTCCCAGCACTATTACCGCTGTAAGAAGCGCGGCAGACAGGATAGAAGCTCCACCGCCAGCTGCCGTACCTACAAAAAACATTGATATAATTGCGATTAAAGCGGGAAAACGGCCATTACATGGTACAAAATTATTAGTGATGATCGCGATAAGCCGCTCCCTTGGTGAATCAATGATCCGACAGCCAATAACGCCGGCGGCATTACACCCAAACCCCATACACATCGTAAGAGCCTGCTTACCGCATGCGCAGCACTTTTTGAAGCATTTATCTAAATTAAACGCTATTCGGGGAAGAAATCCCACATCTTCAAGCAGTGTAAATAAGGGGAAGAAAATTGCCATTGGCGGCAACATAACGGATACAACCCAGGCCAAGACCCTATATACACCTAATACCAGCATTTCATAGAAAAACTGAGGAGCACCTATCCATTTGAAAAACATAAGCAATTGTTCTTCTATCCAGAAAAGGAAATCGCTGATCACTTGTGACGGATAATTAGCCCCTGTGATCGTTATCCAAAACACCCCCAGCAAAGCCAGGATCATGATTGGGAATGCTGTCCATTTCCCGGTTAAAATACGATCAATTTTTGAATCTTTATTTTTGTAGTTTTTGTTTTCAAAAAGAACCGTATCTTTACATATTTCTTCTGCCGTATGTACGATTGATGAAACAATATCATCTTTGATCTGTCTTTCAGTGACCCTTTGACTTGTAAACTCTTTTTTTATTTCATCGAGAGTTTGTTTAATACTTTCGTTGGTTAAGAAGTTATTTTTTATGTTTTGTTCTATAAAACCGTGCATATCCTGATTCCAGTGCAGAAGCATCAATGAAAGCCACCTGCTGTTAACACCTCCACAGATTTCTTTTATATGCGATTCAAGATTGGATATGGCAGTTTCTATGTAATCAGGATATTGTATTTGAACAAGCGATTTGTTTGACTTCTGGATCGTTTGCGCTACGGCATCCATTAAATCATCAAGACCTTTTTTGCTCCTTGCCGCAGTCCCGATTACAGGGACGCCTAATTTTTTTGATATAGCCTGTAGATCAATTGTTATTTTTTTCTTTTTGGACTCATCCATTAAATTTACACAAACGATTACATTTTGAGTAATTTCCATCGTTTGAAGAACAAGGTTCATGCTTCGTTCAAGACAGGTCGCATCACAAACAATGACAACAGCATCTGCGCCTCCGAAGCAAATAAAATCACGCGCAACTTCTTCCTCGGTAGAATGTGCCATCAGTGAATAGCAACCGGGCAGGTCAACAATGACATACCCGGTATTATCATAAGTACAATTCCCTTGCGCATTGGTAACAGTTTTTCCCGGCCAGTTTCCCGTATGCTGCCTAAGGCCGGTCAATTCATTGAATACCGTAGACTTACCTACATTAGGGTTGCCGCCCAATGCGATCACTCTGTCTGAATCATGCGCTTTTTTTATGACAAGCCCCAAATCTACAGCCTTTAATCCCATAGAATCTTTGTTTAACCCCATTGCTTACACCTCACAGCATTGAATTTGTACACATGATGAATCTTCATGGCGAAGAGCTATAACTGCACCCCGTATGAGATAAGCAGTAGGATCTCCAAGCGGACTCTTTTGAACACATGACACCTCAGTTCCTTTGATCAATCCAAGATCTTGGAGCCTGCGGCGCATACTGTCGCTTGAACAAATATCGAATACAAAGGCATGCTTGCCCTGTTCCAGTTTTGATAAATCATTAATAATCTGCATAATTTCCCCTTCCCAAAAATAAAGTTAGACTAAGGCAAATTTTTTTTCTTTCTCTAACTTATGCATATTGGTATTATGTTGTTACTGATCAGAGGTGATTCTTTTGCATGATTCCAACGAATTTTATACATTAAAAGGGTATTCGTCCATAAAAGGAAGTGAAACACTCACTACCGCAATGGAAGATTATTTGGAAATGATTTACAGACTTTCATATGAAGATCAAATTGTCAGAGCAAAACAACTATCCGAATTACTGCATGTCAAACCTTCTTCCGTAACAAAAATGGCTAGTATTCTTAAAGAAAATCACTTAATTCATTATGAAAAATACGGGCATATTACATTGACCGGTAAAGGAAAAGAAACAGGGGAATATCTTTTATATCGGCACAATTTACTTCATCGGTTTTTCTGTTTAATCAATCACTCCGACAATGAATTAACTTTAGTTGAAAAAATTGAGCATTTCATAGATAAAGATACAGTTGAAAATATAAAAGAGTGGCTTGACAGACTAATAATGTCTGATCAGAGTTGATCTTGCCTGCCATACAGTAACAAACAGAGCCCAGATCACCGGCAAAAACTTGCTTCCCAAGCGAGTTTTTGTATCCACCTGAAATGCGTTTTCACCAGAAAACGGATTGAATGTGGATAGTACGGGGATTTGGGCTCTATTTCTGTTAGTATCTTGCAGTGAGTGCTCTGGTTTTGCAAACAGTCCAGCACCTCTCCTCGTACATAGTGGCGTCCTGACAGCCAACAATTAAAATACCTCAACTTTTGAAAATTCATATATCTGAACTGTAACAATTTTTTAGATTTTTTGTACTTGTTTTTATGTGTTTTTTTACATATATAATGTTTTTCTGTATTTTTTCCTACCCTCTTCTTCACTTTGTAGGATTTTATGTTTTTTATTGCAATCTTTCAGTTTCTCGTTGAGAATCTCAGATACCTAATGTATAATGAAACAGTGGCGTGTCCACGTACACATGAAGTTATACTAAAGGAGGGAATTCATGTTAGACCAGTCATTTTATCAAAAGACCGATGAGATTATCGAGTACTATAGCCCACAGGCAAGCTCTCTGATCCCCATCATGCAAGATATTCAAGCAGAATATCGCTACCTGCCCGGTGAGTTGCTGACTTACGTAGCAAATAAGATCGGCATCACCGAGGCAAAGGCATTCAGTGTTGCAACTTTTTATGAAAACTTTTCCTTCGAGGCGAAAGGAAAATATATCATTAAAGTATGCGACGGCACTGCTTGCCACGTTCGTAAATCAACCCCTGTCTTAGAGGCGCTTTACAAAGAACTGGGACTGAACAAGAAAAAGCATACAACCGATGACATGAAATTTACTGTCGAAACCGTATCCTGCCTTGGTGCATGTGGCCTTGCTCCAACGCTGATGGTAAATGAAGATGTTCATGCGGCAATGACCCCTGAAAAGGTAGTTACATTGCTTGAAGAATTGCGAGGTGATACCGTATGATGATCCAGAATAAAGAAGATTTATTAAAAATCCGCGAAGCGGCGGCTTCACAGCTGGCATCCTACGATTGCCGTATCCTTGTCTGTTCCGGCACCGGATGTATTGCAACCGGTTCTCAGAAGATTTATGAAAAGTTCGTTGAAATCGCCAAAGATGCTCCCGGTGTTTCCATTACCTTTGAGGCTCATGATGAGAATACCCATGTTGGTATTAAAAAAACCGGATGTCAGGGCGTATGTGAACTTGGACCTTTAGTACGTATCCAGAAAAGTGACCAGGTTGTTCAGTACACCAAAGTACAGGCGCATCAGTGTCAGGAAATTTTTGAAAAAAGCGTTCAAAATGATGAAGTGATCGATGAACTGCTTTACCGGCAGAACGGCAAAGCATACTTAAGCCCGGATGAGATTCCATTTATCGCTAAGCAAACCAGAATCGTTCTGGAAAACTGCGGCAAATCCGACGCTGAATCCATTGAAGAATACATAGCCGGAGGCGGTTTCTCGGCTCTTATGAAGGTGCTTTTTGAGATGAAACCTGAGGAAGTTGTGGAAGAAATTGACCAATCCGGCCTGCGCGGACGCGGCGGCGGCGGTTTTCCTGCCGGTCGTAAATGGAAACAGGTTGCCCGCCAGGAAGAAAAAGTACGTTATGTTGTATGTAACGGTGACGAGGGTGATCCCGGTGCATTTATGGATGGTTCCACGATGGAAGGAGATCCTTATAAACTGATTGAAGGTATCATGATTGCCGGATATGCCGTAAGCTCCAAAGATGGTTACATCTATGTGCGTGCTGAATACCCGATGTCCGTATCCCGTTTGCGGGGAGCCATAAGAGAAATGGAAAAGCGTGGTCTTCTGGGCGAAAATATCATGGGTACCGGTTTCACTTTCCATATGCACATCAACCGCGGCGCCGGTGCTTTTGTATGTGGTGAAGGTAGTGCACTTACTGCTTCCATCGAAGGTAATCGTGGTATGCCGCGTGTGAAACCACCTCGTACCGTTGAAAAAGGACTTTGGGAAAAACCAACCGTATTGAATAATGTTGAAACATTTGCCAACGTTCCAAAGATTATTCTGCAAGGAGCCTCCTGGTACCGCAGCATTGGTACGGAAAAAAGCCCTGGAACCAAGACCTTCTCTCTTACCGGTTCGATTCAGAACACCGGTCTGATTGAAGTGCCTATGGGTACCACACTGCGTGAAATCATCTTTGACATCGGTGGAGGACTTAAGGATGGCGGAAGCTTTAAAGCTGTACAGATCGGCGGTCCTTCCGGCGGCTGTCTGATTGAGGAACACCTTGATGTACCTCTTGATTTCGATTCTGTAAAGAAATACGGTTCCATTATCGGTTCCGGCGGCCTGGTTGTTATGGACGAGGACACCTGTATGGTGGAAGTGGCACGTTTCTTCATGAGCTTTACCCAGCGGGAATCCTGTGGGAAATGTGTACCATGCCGTGAGGGGACCAAACGAATGCTGGAGATTCTGGAACGCATCGTGAATGGTAAAGGCGAGTTAAAAGACCTTGATGAATTGGAAGAGCTTGCTCATATGGTTAAAAACATGGCACTTTGCGGACTTGGCAAGAGCGCTCCGCTCCCTGTCTTAAGTACGCTGAAAATCTTCCGCGACGAATATGAAGAGCACATCGTGGATAAAAAATGCCGTGCCGATGTCTGTACCTCCTTAAGACGCTATGTTATCGATCCCAAGCTTTGTAAGGGCTGCAGTAAATGTGCGAAGAACTGCCCAACCGGCGCTATTACCGGGAAATTAAAAGAAGCTTATATTATTGATACTGAACATTGCATCCGCTGTGACGCATGCCGCGAAAACTGCCCGTTTGATGCAATTTTAATTGAATCATAGGAGGAATGAATATGGGAACAATGACAATTGACGGTAGAAAAGTTACTTTTACCGATGAAAAAAATGTGCTTGCCGTTATCCGCAACGCAGGCATTCATATTCCGACTCTTTGCTATCACTCAGAGGTATCTACATTCGGTGCCTGCCGTTTGTGTACCGTTGAAAATGAATGGGGCGGTACTTTTGCATCCTGTTCAGAAGAGCCAAGAGACGGAATGGTAATCTATACAAATTCAGGAAAGGTCCGAAAATACCGTAAGCTGATTGTTGAGCTTCTATTAGCTGCGCACTGCCGGGATTGTACTACTTGTAGTAAGAATGGTATGTGTAATCTTCAGGATCTGGCAAAACGAATGGGAATTACGAATATTCGCTTTGAGAATACCCGCGAAACCCACGAAATCGATGCCAGCTCACCATCTATTATCCGTGACCCGAATAAATGTATTCTTTGCGGTGACTGCGTACGCGCCTGTGACGAATTACAGGGAATTGGCGCCCTTGGGTTTGCATACCGGGGAACGGAAGCTATGGCCATGCCGGCATTTAATAAAAAAATTGCCGAAACTGATTGTGTGAACTGTGGACAATGCCGTGTCTACTGCCCTACCGGTGCTATCAGCATCCACAGGAACACGGATGATGTCTGGTCAGCATTGGCAGATCCTGATGTACGGGTGGTAGCTCAGGTAGCTCCGGCTGTACGTGTCGCTGTCAGTGATGCTTTTGGATTACCGGCCGGACGCAGTGTAATGGGTAAAATCGTTAATGTCCTGCATCGGTTGGGATTTGATGAAGTATATGATACTGCTTTTAGTGCTGACCTTACTGTTATGGAAGAATCGAAAGAATTCCTGAACCGTTTGGAAGCCGGTAAAAAGCTGCCGATCCTGACCTCCTGCTGTCCGTCATGGGTGAAAATGATTACAGACCATTATCCGGAATTCGTTTCAAATCTGTCTACTTGCCGTTCTCCTCAGGGAATGATGTCAGCAGTTGTGAAAGAACATTATCGGAATCCGAAGAATGCTGCCGGGAAGAAAACTGTTATGGTTTCAGTTATGCCTTGTACTGCTAAGAAAATGGAGATCAAACGTCCGAACAGCCTCACCAGGGGTGAGCAGGATACTGATTTTGTAATCACTACTTCTGAGTTAATTGATATGATCAATAATACCGGTATTGAATTTGCTCAGCTAGCTCCGGAAGCAAGTGATATTCCCTTTGGTTTTGGCTCTGGCGGTGGTATTCTCTTCGGGGTTACCGGTGGTGTTACGGAAGCAGTTATTCGCCGCTTAATGCCTGACCATAACAAAGCTATGCTGGATGAAGTGGCTGAATGTGGTGTTCGCGGAGCTGAAGGGGTTAAGGAGTTTACATTGCCTTATAATGGAAATGACCTTAAGATTTGTGTTGTCAGTGGACTGGCTAATGCAAGAGCTGTACTTGAAAAGGTTAAAGCCGGGAAAGTGCATTATGACTTGATCGAAGGTATGGCATGTGCTCAGGGTTGTATTATGGGTGGCGGTCAGCCGCCTCGTCATAGCGGGAATATTGTTAAGGATCGGGCAGAGGGGCTTTATGCAGCAGATAATATTTCGCTGATCAAAAAGCCGGATGACAATCCGATGTTGAATACGATTTATGATACGGTTCTGAAAGGGAAGGTTCATGAATTGCTGCATAATGATAGTTACTAGGTAACTATTCAGCAGGCACACAACAAAGCAAGGAGTTGTTTTCAAACTCCTTGCTTTTACTTTACAAAATATTCTTTTTCAAAAGATATTTACGCAACACCGCCATTACCTCTTCAAAGTCAAGCGGCTTGCCCACATGATCATTCATGCCTGACTCCAAACATTTTTCAATATCCTCACGAAACACATTAGCAGTCATGGCAACAATGGGAATCCGCCCCGCACTCGAAGCGTCGAGGGCACGGATGCGTCGTGTCGCTTCAAAACCATCCATTTCAGGCATTTGCACATCCATGAAAATCATGTCATACATCTCCGGTGCGGCACCAAACATCTCAAGCGCCTCCTTGCCGTTTTCTGCACAGTCAATTGTTAGCAGGGTCGGCTCAAGCAAGGCAAGTACGATTTCCCGGTTAATCTCCATATCTTCTGCAAGCAATATGCGATATCCCTCAAAGCATTCGGCTTCGTCAGACTGTGCTTCTTCTGCCGCAAGCAAATTACCTGCGCCAAGACATGCATTGATGCAATCGCATATGTCGGAGGGAAATAGCGGTTTGGGCAGAAATTTATTGACACCCGCGTTCCTTGCGTCGTCCTCTATCGCACCCCATTCTGTGGATGATATCATGATGACGACGGATCTGACAGTACCGCTTTTCTTAATGTGGCGAGTAAGCTCTATGCCGTCGATGCCGGGCATTTTCCAATCCACAAAGTATATGTTATAAGAACCGTTACGCTCAATTGTCGCGCACGCCTCTTCGCCAGTAGCGGCCACATCACAAGCGATACCAAGCCGCTGCATGATCTCTTCGAAATACTCCCGTACTTCCGGTGAGTCATCAACCACAAGCACACGCACATTTTTCCAGTTCACATCGGGTCCCAAAAAGCTGCGGCAACTATCGGCGCCGCATTCGGCCTGAATGGTGAAGAAAAAGGTAGTACCACTGCCAAGCTCGGATTCTATCCACATCTGCCCACCCATCATTCCGACAATGCGCTTAGATATCGCAAGTCCAAGCCCGGTTCCTCCAAATTTGCGCGACGTGCTGTTCTCCGCCTGTTCAAAAGCGGTAAACAGCCGTGACTGCTGCTCCTTACTAATTCCTATGCCGGTATCGGTTACTTCAATCTGAATGGTACATATGCCGTCTGCTTCTTTTACCAAATGCGTATTAAGATGTATGGCTCCATGCTCCGGTGTAAATTTCACCGCATTGGAGACCAGATTCGTTATCACCTGTGCCAAACGCTGGTCATCGCCAATCAATGTTTTTGGAATGGCATCATCAATGCGAACGCTGAAATTCTGTTGTTTTTCGTCCACGCGGAAAATAATGACGTTGGTCACTTTCTGGAGCATCTTCTCAAAGTTAAATTCCTCATAGGATAGTTCAAATTTATTTGCTTCTATCTTTGACATATCCAGTATATCGTTGATAACGCCAAGAAGATGTGTGGAGGCGTCTTCTATTTTGCTGAGGCAATAGTCTTTCTTTTCCATGACGGGAGATGATTTCGCTATGGAAGTCATACCAATAATAGCATTCATGGGCGTACGTATCTCGTGGCTCATGTTCGAGAGAAAATCACTCTTTGCGTGACTAGCCGCTTCAGCCTCTGTTTTCGCATGGGTCAGCATGGTTACATCCTTTAGGATCAGCATAAAACAAGTATTATTCACACCACTCGCCTCTACGATATCCTGATCGCCGTTGATGCGCCTTAAAGTAAGCAAATAGTTACTCTCGCCACCGTCGTTATCAGGGAGCGCCACATCAGCGTTGTAAGTGTCACCGTTTTTACCTTTCGGGTTGAAAAGCAGCGCCGTTTCTGAGTTAAGCACGCTGGAAGTTCCGGAGGATATAATGGCTGCGAGCAAACGGGCATCGCTTACATGTAAACTATGACGCAACAACGTATCATTCATGGTTTGGTTAAAATAAATCAGTCTCTGCGTCTCATCGAACAGCGCAAACGCACTGGGCATAGCGTCGAGATGGGAACAGATAACATCCAGCGTAGCGTTGATGCCGGCAATAATAAGATTATAATCACCCTGATGCGCCGCGGAGTCCGCCCTTGTGCCAAGTGACCCCGCACGAGCCGCCATGGTAAGCTGTTCGATATCGCCGATGACATTCTGGATTGAATCGGACATCGTACTAAATGCAGTAGCGAGCTCACCAATTTCATCAGATCGTTTCGTTAGCTCCTTAGGCAGCCTGTTGACAAACTGTCCCATTGCAAGCTTGCTGGCATTTTGGGTGATAGCGTGAAGCGGGGACGTGAGTATCTTTTTAAGTATAAGACTGAAAACCAATGCGGCTAATATAAGAGCAATAACTGTAATGGCAACACTTATAAGAATCCCTTGACGGACAGTAGCTATAAAGTCGCTTCTCGGTGTCTGTATGCCCAGCGACCAAAGGGTTCCCCTGACAGGTGAATAGCTTATAAATGTCGTGCCGTCAGGCCCTTGTATAGCGGCGGAGCCTGTTTGTCTCTGACTCATCAGTGAAAGAACTTCCTGCACATCGGCACCTGTCCCAAGACTGTTCGTGATTGGTTCTTGGCTATACACCTTGCCAAGGCTCTTGTGAGCAATCAGTTTGCCGTCTTCATCAATAATAAAAGCCGTACCGTTCGTACCGATGTTGATGTTGTCAAGCAAATCGCCCAGCACATCGTATTTATAGCTTCCGACAAGGTAATTCGCAGCATGGGTTTCGTCTCCGGCATCTGCCATAACAGGAACCCCCACCACGATTTCCAGCCCGCTGTTACCAACAGACGTATTATCAATGACCAGATTTTCAGTTTCCTGCATCATGGTGAGAAGCTCCCGGCCAGAAATGCTGCGAGGACATTCGTCACTTCCGGTCAGCAAGGTGCCGCCCGTTTCATAAAGTCCCAGCCATGCAAATTCGATGCCTGCCACCATCCTGTCCAAAACAGCCTGTTTTTCACTTGCAGTATTGTCCGATGATGCGATCACTTCGTTGTCCCGTATCATAAATAAACGCTCCGCCAGCACATGAAGATTCCCTTCAATACTTTGCGCTGCTGTTTTTGCCAGTGGCTGCGATATATTCAGTATAATTGTATCCGTCAGTGAGTTCATAAAGTACGTCATAACGGACACAAGACTAGCGGAAATTACAATAACAACCAACAATGCCGTGAATAAAATCCTGACGGTAATACCCTTTCTTTTTCTCATAGCGCTAACCTTTCTTTTGGGATTCGGACTCAGGTAATTCAATCAATGCCACCTGCTTATGTCCTGCTCTGGCTTGAGCAATGACCGCCTCGGACAGCAGCTGGAATGAAGCGTGAGAATCCGTAGCTCCCGTCATGGCATCGATTTCATCCGGAGTCTGCCAGTTAAGCAGTGCAATCCTATAAGTGCGTGAATATTCGTTAGGATAGGTTCCTTCAATCCGGTTCATATTCCGCATATAGTCCATATCCCAAGACTTGAGAAAGCCGCTGGCATTATAAGCACCGTATTCAACAGTCACAATTTTATTGTCACTCACATAAATTGTAAGATATTCCTTCCAGCCATGGGAATTGAATGAAGCTGCCTCTGATGTGTAGTAGCCATCCTGCATTCTGGAAGATTCTTGTGCGCAAGCGGTAAAAACCAAAACTAAGGTAAGGATCATCGCTATAAAATAAAGGTATCGTATTTTCATGAAAAATCACCCACATTCAGAAAAGAACAAAGTTTGTTCCTAATAATTGAAATTATCAACGTTTTCAATAGTAAATTCCGTACGATCCGGCAACAGTACTACGCCGGAATCATCGGCGGTATAAGCGTCAGGGTCTAACACCGTATTTGGCATGATCTCAACAATACCGATTTCAGGGATATTCACTCTGTCACCGACTTTTAGTTGGTTGCCGGCAGCAAGATAGTAAGCAAGGTAACAGCCAATAGACCCCTGAACTTGACAGTCCCATAGACCCCACCTCTTCACAACTCCCGATTTACAGTATTCCCGCATTGCATTAGGAGATGCAAAACCAGTAATGGTAACGTCTTCGGCAGACAGCCCAAGGCTCTCGGCGGCCTGCGCCTGTCCCGGAAGTGCAGTAGAATCGTTGCAGATAATAAGATCGATGTCCGGATGTCCGGTCAGGATCGACTTGCCAACGGTAATTGACTTCGCGGCATCCTGCTCACTGTAATAATTCTCCGGGGCGACGTTTTCCCAGTTGGGGTATGTTTCTCGAATGTATTTTTCGCCTGCGACCTGCCATGAGTTCTGGTCGGTCACGGTGGCCTGGGAATAATGCCATACATATTTAATTGCATCAGTAGTGGGATTTTTTCCGCGTTCGGTCAAACTCCTGGCTCCCATTTCAACGAGCATTTGACCAAGCTGGTCAGGCATTCCCTGCGAAACCATAACAGTGCGGGCATCACCCGACACGTCTGAATCCCATGTGACAACTTTGATTCCGGCGGCCATAGCCGCTTTCATTACATCATCCAAAGCCGTGGCGTCCAGTGATGAAACGCAAAGAGCATCGACCTTCTGATCAATGGCACTTTTTATGATTGCTAACTGGTTGGAAACAACAGCTTCCTCGGCGCCGCGGTACTCAACTTCGAAGTTGTATTTTTCAGCATACGCCTGAGCTCCTTCATTGGCAGCTTCAAAAAATGCGTTGTCGGTAAGCTTCGGCACAAATACAACCGTAATGTCATTGGTGCGTCCTGTGGATGGATCATCGGAAACGGAAGGGCTACAACCACTAACTACAGCGCTCAGTATATAAACGATTGCTAACAAACAAATTTTTTTCACGCTTCATTCCTCCTGTTGATTATGGCATACTTATATTATTAACATTATATATAATAATGCACATTTTGTCTATCTACTTATATCATGTATTTCAACCGATAAAGGCATTTCCGTTACTGTTCACTCCATGACCAGTAAGCAGTTCGCAGGACGGACGCGGCAGAGGAGCATGGGATACCACTAATATCAGATGAATTGCCTATACTAAACTTATAAACTACCAAAACCCAGCCGCTGTGTGCTGTCAGCCCATACCTTAAACAACTCACCCTCCCTGAAACCTTACATAGCCAAACTACAATCGCTGCTGGCCACGGAGCGAACAGTAACAGTACCCCAGTTAGTTGAAAAAACAAAAGAATTTTTGGTTACATTTTTGTTCGAAATTCTGTTATAATGAAAACAGGTAATGTGCAGTTTGTTCTGTCGACATAAGTTTAGTTACAGTAAACGGCACGTTTGCTATTGTGGAAACGCGCTAAGCGTAAAAATCTGCGAAGGCAGATTTTCGATATTATGGAAAGGATGGGAAGAATGCTTTATAACGCAGGCGATACCGTATTATATGGAGCTCGTGGTGTATGTAGGATAACGGATATAGAAGAAAATGAGATGACGGGAAAGAAAGTAAAATATTACATTTTGCGGCCTGTCTACGATGAGAAGGCAAAGATATTTGTGCCAACAACCAATGAAACTTTGTGCGCAAAGATGAGGCGAACCTTATCTATTAAAGAAATTTATGCGTTGATCAAATCCATGAAAAAGGAAGAAACAAACTGGATTCAGGACGAAAACCAAAGAAGAAGAGAATATAAGCAGATTTTAACTGGCGGTGACTGTAAAGAAATTATCAAGGTGATCAAAACACTACACCAGCATCAGCAAGCCCAGATAGAAGATGGAAAGAAACTTCATGTAGCAGATGAGCGTTTGATGAAGGATGCAGAACAGATCCTTCATGAAGAATTTGCATATGTACTAGATATCCAACCGGAAGAGGTACTCTCATTCATAGTGGAACAAGTTGATGTCTGATAAAGAATTTGTTCCATTTCCAAAATGCCAAATAAATCAAGCAAAAAACCCAGATGGAGCCGAAATTTGTGGATAGTCCCGTAAATTTCGGCTCCATCTGGGTCAGTATCTTTCAGCGAAATGCTCTGGTTTTGCAAACAGCACAGTACCTCTTCCAGCACACAGCGGCGTCCTGACATCCTATATTTTAAATAGTGCTTATCTAAAAACTTCCATACTTCGTTCCAAAATTCCATTCAAATGAGCAATCAGCATTCCATAATTAGTGATTGGTGTACCGGCATCCTGAGCGCAGGCAATCCGGTATTTCATCTCTCGCTCATTGAGCATACATCCCCCACAATGAATCGCTAACTGGTACTCCTGCAGATTCTCTGGGAATTCAGTTCCGCTTGTGAATGCGAATTCTGGCTCTGCCTGGGTATGCTTCTTTATCCAGGCAGGTATCTTTTCAGTTCCAATGTCGCCGCATTGGCGATGATGAGTGCATCCTTCAGAAATTAATATCTTGTCTCCATCTCCCAGACGGTCAACTGCATCAATTCCTTCTATCATTGGCGTTAACTGCCCTTTGTGGCGGGCAAAAAGGATAGAAAAGGAAGTAAGCAAAATATCTGCCGGGGTGTCGGCTGATACTTTATGGAATACCTGACTGTCTGTGATAACTAGTTTTGGCTTTTTCCCCAGTGACTGCAGCGTGTTCTTTAATTCATCCTCTTTTGCCACTACTGTGATTCCACCACAATCCAGAATATCCCGGATAGTCTGCTGCTGGGGTAGTATCAAACGTCCTTTCGGAGCTGCCTTGTCAATTGGAATTACCAGTACTACAAAATCAGATGGTTCTATCAAATCTGACACAATTGGGTGTTGGGGCTTTGTATCTTTTACCTGGCTGGCAATCATTTCTTTTAAGTCGTGAATTCCCATCCTGCTCTTGGCACTTACTGCTATTATCGAGGCAAAACCTGATTGCTTCTGTATTTCCAGGATTTCACTATTCAGTGTATGATTGTTATTCATTACATCAGCTTTATTCAATACTACTACGCATGGTATTTGTTTCTTATCAATTCGTTTTAGCAAAGCATAGTCTTCTGCCGTTGGACCATTTGGTGCATCTATTACTAAAATGGCGATATCCGTTTTGTTCAGTACCTGGTAGCTTTTCTTTACTCTTAATGTTCCCAGTTCTCCGGTGTCGTCAATTCCAGGGGTGTCAATCATCATAACCGGACCAAGGGGCAGAAGTTCCATGGCCTTTGAGACCGGGTCGGTAGTTGTGCCTTTCACATCCGATACAATTGCCAGGCTTTGTCCGGTCATTACATTGATAATGCTGGATTTTCCTGCATTTCTCTTGCCAAATATGCCAATGTGAATACGGTCCGACGATGGTGTGCTGTTTAATCCCATAATACCTCCTTAAAAACGAAAATCACGTTTCCCGGTTTCTATCTCATCTAAATTTCTGATCACAATCTCACGAATGGATTCCTTTGGTATGTTATCGATTTCAGACGTTATCAGCTTGTTGCCAACTTCTTTTGTATCCTGTGAAGCATAGTCCTCCAGATATTCTTTTAAAGTCATCAGGGCATTAGAGTGGCAACAATTTTGAATCTGTCCGGTCTTTAGCAGGCTCATAAACCGATCACCGGTACGTCCTTCCCGATAGCAAGCTGTGCAAAAACTGGGAATATATCCAAGCCTCATCAGCCAGTTCACAATTTCACCTAAGGTACGATTGTCACTGACATCAAACTGAGCTGAATTTTCCTCTTCTGGTTCGGACTCTGCATAACCACCAACACTGGTCCGGGAACCACCGCTAATTTGGGAAACACCCAGATGCAATACACGCTCACGGCATTGCTTGCTTTCCCTCGTTGAGACAATCATCCCTGTATAAGGTACGGCAATTCGGATACAGGCTACTAGTTTTGCAAAGGTATCATCATTGATTCCATTTTCAAAAGAATCTGCATCGATATCATCAGCATGTCGAATCCGTGGTACACTGATAGTATGAGGACCAACACCATGAACAGCTTCCAGATGCTCCGCATGCATTAAAAGACCGGCAAAATCATAGCGGTACAACTCTAAACCAAATAAAACCCCAATCCCCACATCATCAATGCCTCCCTCCATGGCACGGTCCATCGCCTCCGTATGGTACGCATAATCATGCTTAGGTCCGGTTGGATGCAGCGCTTCATAACTGTTTTTATGGTAAGTTTCCTGAAATAGGATGTATGTTCCAATTCCCGCATCTCTAAGTTTGCGGTAATTTTCCACTGTTGTAGCTGCAATGTTGACATTTACACGGCGGATCTCTCCGTTTTTATGCTGGATACTGTAAATAGTTTTAATGCTTTCCAAAATATATTCAATCGGATTATTCACAGAATCCTCTCCCGCTTCCAGGGCAAGGCGCTTATGCCCCATATCCTGCAGGGCGATTACTTCCTTACGAATTTCTTCCTGTGTCAATTTTTTCCTGGCAATAGTCTTATTTTTTAAGTGATATGGACAGTATACACAACCATTTACACAATAATTAGATAAATATAGTGGCGCAAACATTACAATCCGATTGCCATAGAAATCCTTTTTAATCTGCTCTGCCAAGGCATAAATCTCCTGATTCTTATCCTCCAATTGACAATCCAAAAGCACCATAGCCTCCTTATGAGTAAGGCCTTTTTGCAGTCTTGCTTTTGTAAGAATTTCGTCAATCAGTACTGCATTATTCTTATTTTCCTCTCCATACTGCAAGGTCTCCAGGATTTCTTGATCATTAATAAACTCTTCTGCTTTCAATGAATTCTTCTGATACATCTTATTCCCTCTTTTCTATAAATGAGTGTTCTCAAAAACCAGCATGATCACCGCGGGATACCACAATTTCATAACCAATATCGCTCATACTTTTTTTTAGTTTTTCAAGCTCATCGGCATTTTCCAATCCAGTACTCTTCTTATTGTCATACAACAAATAATTCTTTCTTGCCTCCTGAGGCGACAGATTTGGCATAATAACATTAGCTCCCGCCAAAATTCCCTTCTCCCTCCCCATTCGATCTATCGTCGCCAAAGCAGTAGTTGCCGGCAGCAAAGCCTTTGGCAGCATAATCCTCAAAATCCCCAAAAGCTGCAAAGTCTGCAGCAAAGTACCGTTTTGTTTATCCCGAAAAGGCGTATCATGATGAGAAATAAAAGGCCCAATCCCCACCATATGAGGCTGCAGTTCCTGAATGAAAAGCAGATCCTCAGCCAAGCACTCCAGTGTTTGTCCCGGAGACCCCACCATCATTCCCGTTCCAACCTGAAAACCAATTTCTTTTAAATCCCACAAACATTGCCGCCGATGTTCCAGCGACAGCTCTGGCGGGTGAAGCTTACGGTAATGGCTGTCATTTGCCGTCTCATGCCGCAACAGATATCTATCCGCCCCGGCTTCATAGTACAGCTGATAACTCGCCTTTTCACGCTCCCCAAGAGAAAGCGTCACAGCGCAATCAGGATATCTTTGTTTAATGCCCTCTATCAGCTTTACTACCTTCTCATCCGTCCAGGCCGGATCCTCCCCCCCCTGCAGCACAAAAGTCCGAAAACCCATCTCATATCCACGATAACAGCAGTTCAGAATTTCCTTCTCACTCAGCCGATACCGCACAACCTGACGATTACTCTTTCTTATGCCACAATAATAACAGTCGTTCCGGCAGTAATTCGTAGTTTCAATCAGTCCACGAACATAAATGTGATTGCTGTAATGTCGATTACGAATTCTTCTGGCTATTTCAAAGATGTTTTCCACAGTTTGCTCACTGTCATCCTGCAGTAATTGTATATATTCCACCTTTGAAAGACTGCCTTTTTGTCCCAATTGTTGAATTAGGCTGTTACTTTGCGGGTTACTTTGTTTCTTATTCAGTTCAATACTTTCTCCGCTATTTTGTTGATTACCCTGATCATCATCCCTTCTCATGATTCTACCTTTGAATAGAGTGTCTTACTGCTTACTCCCGGGAGCATTCCTATTTTCCCAGATAATGCACTGATAGTATTTTGCGGCGCATCCAGCATTACACTCATAATTGACACTTTTTTCTGGCGATAAGGCACCCCCATCCTTCCGATAATATGTCCATTATACTCATGAAGCAATTGATTCAATGCCTCAGATGATTCCAGATCTTCAATAATAATTGCAATTACAGCTATTCTTGTCTCCATTTGTTCTCCTCTCAATTTGTGTAGATCTCTTGTAAACCCAGATCCTTTTGCCGCGTCGGTCAAGCCAACCACTGCCCACTTTTCAATCTCCAATAAAAATGCGCCCGAAAAGGGCGCAAAACCAGCATACTATAAGCTATTTTGTCTACCCTTCCCCCTCAGGTATACCCCTTTAAGGTCTGGCATAAAATAATATTATTTTGTTAATAACTTGCAATCCTCAAATAACCGCTAATCCTCTCATGTCATACAATATCTTTTAATCC